>LNFM01000772.1_pt1 | contig 85591 bp, 79 predicted proteins | sample 596031 | NCBI WGS metagenome assembly LNFM01 (sample SAMN04254537, study PRJNA301005) | activated carbon metagenome | isolation source: dual media filters at the Ann Arbor, Michigan drinking water treatment plant | place: USA: Ann Arbor | reverse complement strand
TCGGGATCGGCGCGTTGCGGATGATCCAGTCGCGGATGTTGTGGATGTTGCGGCCGGTGGAGAGGTCCATCACCGTGTCGGCGCCGTGGCGGATCGACCAGACCATTTTGTCGACTTCCTCGGCCATGGAGGAGGTGACGGCGCTGTTGCCGATATTGGCGTTGATCTTGGTGAGAAAGTTGCGGCCGATGATCATCGGCTCGAGTTCGCAATGATTGATGTTGGCCGGGATGATGGCGCGGCCGCGCGCGATTTCGGCGCGGACGAATTCGGGGGTGACGAAATCGGGGATGGACGCGCCGAAGTCTTCGCCGTCTCTTATGCCCACGGCTTCGCGCCGCATATTTTCGCGGATCGCGACGAATTCCATCTCCGGCGTGATGATCCCGCGACGCGCGTATTCAAGCTGCGTCACGCACGCATCGCCTTTGGCGCGCAGCACCCGGTGCTTCACTGGGAAAGCGGGCGTCAGTTTTTCCGGCGAGACGTTGCCGTTGTCGACGTCCTGCACTTCGCGGCCGTCGATCTCTTCGACATCGCCGCGCGCCTTTACCCAGGCTTCGCGCGTGCGCGGCAGGCCGGCATCGATATCGATGGTCGCGTCCGCATCGGTGTAGGGCCCACTGGGATCGTAGATGGTGAGCGGCGGTTCGCCCGCGCTCGGATGCAGCGCCACTTCGCGGAATGGCACGCGGATATCAGGATGCGCGCAGCCGCTGGCGTACACTTTGCGCGAGCCCATGAGCGGGCCGGTCGTCACAGTTGGCGTGAAGACGGATTGGTTCTCTGGCTTATTCATGATGCGCTCCCTCCCTCCGCCGGTGCTAACCGGTTCAGGTTCGACGGGTCAGAGGTTCGCCTCTATCTCAGCCGCCAAAACGCGGCCCCCCGGGTGAAGCGCGGACACTACGCGCGCGGGCGCACGCGTTCAAGGAGCTTAGTCCGCGCGTAAATCGCGGAACTCTTGGCCGTCGACGAGCGTCAGCGTCATGGCAGTGATGCGCCCGCGTGCGCCGCGCTCGAAGGTCACGCGTTGCAGCGGCGCCGCGCCCGCGACGGCGAACTGATCGGGCCCGAGCGGCAACAGCACGAGCGGTGGGCGGCGATCGCGGCGCAGCACGAGGCGGTCGTTCTCGATGGCGATGGAGCGCGCGCCGTATGCGCCGGCATAGTCGCGCAGCGCGCGCGGGTAGGGCGCGGATTCGGCGCGCAGAGCATCGAGCGCCCATTGCGCTTCGCGCGCGGCGGTCTCGTCGGCAGGCGCGCGGAGCGCGGCTTCGAGCGCGAGTTCGCGCGCGCGCGTCAGTGCGACGGTGTTGGCGGCGGCGACGTTCGGCTGCACGCCTGTGCCTTCCCAGTTGCGCCCGGTGATCGGATTGATCGGCGAGCCGCCCGAGACGAAGACAGCGAGATTGTCGCCCACCGGGATGAGGCCGCCCGGATTGGCGCCGCCGCCGGAGGCTTCGCCGACAATGGTGGCGCGGCCGGCCGCTTGTAACGTGTAAGCGAGGCTCTCGCATGCCGAGCCGGTGCGGCCGCTGATGACGATGAAGAGCGGCGTTTCCAGTCTGCGTCCGGTGGCGGGCGGCGCCGGCGGCGTCTCGAAGCCTTCGCCGCGGCGGCTGACAAAGCGATTATAGACGTTGGCGCCCTCGGGCACGAAGTGGCCGACAAGGTAACCGACCATGGCGGGCGAGCCGCCGGCGCAGTCGCGCAGATCGAACACGAGCGCTTGGGCGCCGCCGACCAAGGTGAACGCCGCATCGACGGCGCGCTTGGCTGCGCTGGAGTCGGCGTTGTCCGGATTGAAGTGGGCGAGCAGGCGGAAATCGATCACGCCGACTCCCGCCGGGTACATGACAACGCTCGGCACGCCATAAGCCGCGCGTGCGTCGTTGCCGAAGCCGCCGGGTTGCGGTGCGCGTGGCCCGCCAGCTTGGGGCGGCCGATACTCGACGCGGAAGTGGCCGTCGTGCGGATGCAAGGTGGCAGTGAGCGCGCTGGCGAGTTCGCCGGGATTGGAGAGATCGTAGCGGCCGGCGGCGGCGGCGGCGCGAACTTCGGCGGCGATGGAACGCGCGCGGGCTTCGTCGTAGAAATTTTCTTCGACGGCTTCCGCGACACGCTCTGCCACGGCGCGCGGCTCGGCGACTTGCGCTGACGCAGGCAAAATAGCGAACGCAGCCAGCGCCGCTGTCGCCAGGATTAATCTCTTCATGGTGCCCCTCAAGCTCGTCTTTTGACGACCGCTTACGCGCCATTTGTTTCAGCGTTGTTTCAAGGCCGCGTCAGTGGTCGCGTCTGTGGGGGCGCTCGTCTCAGGTCGGTTGTTTCGAAAACCAGCCGACGAAAGCGAGCCATGCGCCGAGGAGCAGAAGTACGGCGCTCGTGACCAGCACAAACGGGCCGGGGCCGGTGAGCACGCCGTGCACGAGGCCCGCCAACAGGCTCGGCGCCAGCATCAGCGTTATGCCGCGTACGATGGCGAGCATGCCCAACAGCGAAATCACGATCGCGGGCAGGCTCGACCAATGATGATGCGCGGCGAACAGCACCATGCCGACGATCAAGGTGAAAATGCCGGTGACGAAAGCGAGCGCGCCATCCTGCAGGATGGCGGGGATGATGAGTGCGATGTCGCCGCCGCGGGCAAGAATGATGGCGCCGATGATGATCAGGAGCGGCCCGATCACGCGGGCGCAGAAGCGGGTGGCGGCGGCTTGAGCTTCGGTCATGCTTCACCTGTCGCCGAAGAGGTTAGGCCGTCCTTGCGCGCGATCAAGCGCTCGCGCGAATAAGGCAAAGGCGGGGCATTTGCACGCGCAGGCGGGCAAGCCATTGCGGGCGGGGCGGCGCTTGCGCATGTTGGCGGCCAAGGAGCGCACTGCATGGGAACGCCGGCGGATTTCACGATTATCGTCTTGCTGGTGGCGATCAGCGTCGGTCTGTGGACCATGTACGACCGCATCGTGCAATTGCAGCGCGACGTCGAAGCGTTGAAGCGCAAGGCGGGCGTGGTGGATCCGCCGCCACCCGCGACCGCGCTGCCGCCGGCGGAATAGTGTGAGCGCGCCGGACTATTGCGAGATCGCGCCGCGCGCATCGCTTGCCGATTTTGTTCGCTGCGTCTGGACGTTTCGCGCGCCAGCGGACAACGCGCCGCAACCGATCGCCCCGGATGGATGCTGCGAGCTGATCATCCATCGCGGCGCGCCTTATCTGGAGCGCGGCGTCGACGGCGATGTCGAGCAGGCGGCGATCATCTTCGCCGGGCAGCTGACGGCGCCGCTCACGTTAGTCGCGGCGCCTGACGTTGACGTGATCGGCGTGCGTTTTCAGCCGTGGGCGGCGCGGGCGTTTCTGGGCCGCGTCGCCGATAGCGCGACGGACAAACGGATCGATCTTGTGAGCGCGCACGGCGCAACGGCGTCGGAAGTGCTCGGCGCCGTGCGTCGCGCGGCTTCGACCGAAGTGGGCGTCGCGTTAGCGCAGGATTACGTCGCCGCGTGTGTTGCGGAGCGGAGCCTCGACGCAGAGGTGCGCGCTGCTGTGCTTGCACTGATGGCGAATGACGCTGCGCCGACGCCAAGTGACGTGTCGAAGCGACAGTGGCAGCGGCGCTTCAAGGCGGAGGTCGGCGTCTCGCCGCGGCAATTGCAGAGCGTGCTCAGGTTTCGGCGCGTGTTCGATGAAATCGAAAAGCCAGGGCCGGTGGGTTGGGTCGAGGCCGCACTTGCCGCAGGCTATTTCGATCAGCCGCACATGGCGCGCGACTTTCGCCGTTTCCTCGGTGTTTCGTCGCGGCAATGGGCGGCGCAGAAGTTCGGACTCGCAAAAGCGCTGGCGGCGCCGGAAACATACAAGAAGCCGGGCGGCGCTTAGGCTTAGGGTCGAGGCCGGAGGTGTTGCGTGCGGGCTTTGATTTTGGCGTTGGCGCTGGCTGGTTGTGGCGCGACGGCGCAGGCGCCGGGGCGCGATCTCGATTGGATCAGCGGCTACTGGCTCGCCTGCGAAGGCGGCGAGACAGCGGAAAGCTGGATCGGCGCGGGTCGCGGAGTGCTGCTTGGGACGAATCTGAGCGATGGCGGCTACGAGTTTCTGCGCATCGCGGAGAACGGCGAAGGCGGCGTGAGCTATTACTCGATGCCGGCTGGGCGTTCACCGCCGACCGCTTTTGCGCTGATCAGCAATGCCGATCAGCGCGCCGTGTTTGAAAACCTGGCGCACGATTTCCCGCAGCGCATCATTTATGAGCGCGACGGCGATGTGATGGTCGCGCGCATCGAAGGTCCGATGGATGGCCGCGTCGAACTCATGGAATGGCGCTTTACGCGCGCCGTACCGGATTCGCGCTGTGCTTAAGCGGACGGCGCATCCGGCGCGACGAGCTTGAGGTGCGGGTACGGAATTTCGACGCCGGCTTGTTCGAAGCCCAACTTCACGCGGTGCAAATATTCGCGCTTCACGCTCCATTGCTTGCCGGGCAACGTCTTCAGGCGCGCCTTCAGCATGACGGCGGAGTCGGCGAGTTGATCGACGCCGACAACCTCGATCTCATCCAGAATAAAGCCGCGAAACGCTTCGTCCTGCCGCAGCTCATCGCCGACCGATTTCATGACGCGCAATGCGGCGCTGATGTCGGATCTGTAGTCGATGGAGAGATCGAACACGGCGAAGGCGAAGCCTTTGGTGCGGTTATGGATCACTTGCGCTTCGCTGTAGGGGAAGATGTGCAATGTGCCGTCGAAGTCGCGCAGCTTGATGGTGCGGATCGACATTTCTTCCACGACGCCGCCGAAATCCTGAATCATAACCACGTCTCCGACCGAAACGGCGTCCTCGATGATGAGGAATACGCCGGTTAGAAAATCCTTCACGATCGTCTGCGCGCCGAAGCCGATGGCGAGGCCGACGATGCCGGCGCCGGCGAGCAGCGGCCCGATCTCCACGCCGACTTCGGCGAGCGACATCATGGTCGCGGCGATGACGAGCGCGGTGGTGGAAACACCGGTCAGTACAGGCGCTAATGTGCGCAGTTGCGAAGCGCGGCGTCCGTTGCGCGCGCGATTGGCGACGCGCGAGAAGACCTGCCGGATGGCAAGCTGCGAAATCTCGATCGCCGCGAGCGAGAGCACGATGATCAGCGCGATGCGGCCGGCAATACCGAGCACGGCGCCGACAGGGCCCTCGCTCAGCTGCTCGAAGTCGAAGCCCCAAAGGCGCAGGATGACGAGCAGCGCGGTGACGAAAATCGCGATGCGCGCGATGCGAAGTGTCCAGCGCCCGATCGGCAGTCGTTTGCGCGGCGCGCCATCGGCGGCCGGCGCCAGCCGATCGGTCGCGGCTTTGAGCAAGAGACGCAAGCCCCACATCATCAGCGCCGCGCCGACAAAAACCAGGACCGACAAGCCGCCGCGTATGGCGGCTTGTTCCGGGTCGAGCGTCATCAAACCAGTGATGAAGCTTTGCAGCTGCTCGATGAGCGTTGGCGTGGGTTCCGCGGTGGCGGTGAAGGCGAAGAGACTCATGGGCGCGATATTAGGGCGTCGCGCGACGATTTCGAGCGCTGGCGCCGCAGCCAATCGCCTCAGAGGCGAGGTTTCGCGAAGACCAGTACGACCCAGCCTAGAATAAGCGCGATGCCGCCAATGGGCGCCAGCATGGCGACGCTGCGTTCTCCGGTGAGCGACAGAGTATAGAGCACGAGCGCGAACAGGCCGGCGCCGCCAAGGATCATGCCGCCGGCAATGGCGTTCAGCCGTCCGCTGCGGTTGGCGAGCGCTAAGCCCGTTGCGGCGGCGATCAGTTGAATGAAGGCGCCAAGCTGGATGCGATCGAGCGCTTCTGGCGTCAGCGTGGCGCGCAGCGCATGCGACGCCAGCACAAGCATCACGAGTGCCGCAACGCCGCTCAACGCAGCGACAATGTTCATCCAACGCATGGCGTCTCTTAGCCTGCGCAAGCGCGCCGGCCAATGCGCGCCTGGTGCGCGGCGGCGTGACAATCGGTCCGACGCGCGTTAGGTGAGGCGCCATGAGCGCGTCCGAGAGCGAAAAAGACGGTCGCAAGACGGACCGTTATGCGCGGACGCGCGAGCGGATCATCGAGGCCGCGTCGCATTCCATCAATGAGCTTGGCGTCAAGGGGATGACGTTCGCGGACGTCGGCCAGCGCGTCGATCTCAACACGACGAGCCTCACCTATTACTTCAAGCGCAAGGAATTGCTGGCTGAGGCCGCGTTCGAGCGCTCGATGAATCAGATCGAAAGCGCGGTGCGTGAGGCGGGGCGCGAGGCCGATACGCGCGCCCGGGTATCGGCCTATCTTCGCTTGACGCTGGAGGAGTGGGCGCGTGTGCGCCGTCGCGAAGAGCAGCCGCGCGCGCGCTTGTCTGACATTCGTGCGATGGAGCAGCCGGTTCTGGGACGGCTGGCCGACCGCTGGACCGGGTTGTTCCGCGAATTGCGCGAGACGCTGTTCGGGGTCGCCAGCACGGCAGAGGAGAAAGCTCTCCGCACCGCGCGTGCGGCGGTACTGGTAGAAAACGTGTTTTGGCTGCCGGCTTGGCTCAACGCTTACTCGACCACCGACTTCCCGCGCGTGCATCGGCGCCTGTTCGAGATTTTTGATAAAGGACTGGCGCCGGAAAACCCGACGTGGCGCCCGCTCGAACTTGATGTCGATGACGGCGAAGACGATGTTGGCGCCGAAGCTTTCCTGCGCGCCGCGACGCGGCTGATCAACGATCTTGGCTATCGCGGCGCGTCGGTTGAACGCATCGCCGCGACGCTGCAAGTGACGAAGGGCAGCTTCTATCATCATCTCGAAGCCAAGGACGATCTCGTCGTCGAGTGTTTCGAACGCTCCTACGATCGCGTGTCGCGCGTGCAGGCGGCGGCGATCGCGGCGGGTGAAGACGCGTGGGGCGCGCTGACTTCCGCGACCGCGCTGCTCATCGATAGGCAATTCTTCAGCGACTTCCCGCTGCTGCGCACCACGGCGCTGCAAGCGCTGCCGCCGGATGTGCGCCGCCATCGCGTTATTGAACGCTCCGACCGGATGGCGCGGCGCTTCGCGGGCATCATCGCCGACGGCGTCAGTGAGGGCTCGATCCGGGCGGTCGACCCGATGATCGCCAGCCAAGTGCTGATGTCCACGATCAACAACGCCTACGACTTGCGGCGTTGGGCCGAGCGCCTCGGGCAGGGGGCGGCTGGCCGCTATTACGGCTCGACCGTCCTTTACGGCTTCTTCCGCCCGCCGCCTGCCTGACTGGGCGCCGACGCCGTACCGTTCTCCTCTATGAGTGTTGTGGTACGCACACCATTCCTTCCAAAAAATAGCACTTATCGCTGCGTCTACGGGCAAAAATTGCCCGTATTGGCTTGACCCACATCTGTTCCCGAGTCGTATTAGAACATACGGTATCTTCTAAAAATGCCGGGAAGAGGGCGGCTGAAGCCGCCACGCGGGAGGAAATGCAATGGAAATCAAGGCGGGGCGGAAGCCTGGGCTGGCGCGGACGGTCGGCCGGACGGCGCTTTTGGCGGTTGGGGCGATCACTGGGGCATTGGCGGGGGCCGAGCAGGCGCGCGCTCAAGAGGAGCGTGACGAGATCATTGTGACGGCGCAGCGGCGCGAGCAGGCGATCCAGGATGTGCCGATCGCCATCAACGCCTTCAACGCTGAGCAACTGGAAGAGGCCAATATTGGCGATGTCAGCGATTTGCAGGTGATCACGCCGAGCTTGTTCGTGAACACGACGGGGAGTGCTGCGTCTGACGCCACCATTCGCATCCGCGGCGTCGGCACCACCGGCAACAATGCCGGCCTCGAAGGCGCGGTCGGCGTCTTCATCGATGGCGTTTATCGCAACCGCAGCGGCATGGCGCTTGGGCAACTGACCGACGTTGAACGCATCGAGGTTCTGCGCGGCCCGCAATCGACGCTGTTCGGCAAGAACACGTCCGCCGGCGCGCTCAGCATCATCACGCGCGCGCCAGATTTCGCCGGCGTCTCAGCCGGCGGCTCGATGACATTCGGCGATCCCGACGTGCTCGGCATGACCGGCTACGTCAATCTTTCGGTCGCTGACAATCTGGCCTTGCGTTTCACCGGCGCCGCAGATTCACGCGAGGGCTATATCGAGAACCGCAATACTGGCGCGCAAAACCAGGATGTGGATCGCTGGTTCGTGCGCGGCCAAGCGCTGTGGGACATGAACACCGACGCAAGCTTCCGACTGATCGTCGACTACAGCGAGATCAACAATAACGGCAACACAGCGGTCCGCGCGCGCCACGCCGGCGCCCGCGCCGCGACCATCAACATCATCGAAACCAATGCCGGCCTCTCGCCGACGGCGGCGGGCACGTTCGACAGCAACTCGCTCAACGGCGATCCGAACAACCAGGCCGAGGATTTCGGCATTTCCGGCGAACTCAACTGGGATCTGTCGCCGTCAGTCACGCTGACCAACATCACGGCCTATCGCGACTACAATCGCGCCAATGCCGGCGACACTGACTTCACCGGCGCCGATCTGCTCAACGCCTCCGCCACAGAAGGCTATCAGACCATCTCAAACGAGATCCGCCTGATCGGCGAGAGCGGCCGCCTGCAATGGTTGGTCGGCGGCTTCTACAGCCAAGAAGAGGTCGACGCGTTCACGCGGCTTGAGTTCGGCGTGGACACGGGCCGCTACCTCTGCGGCTTGTTCACCGCCAATATGGTGGCGTCCTGCTTCAACGCGACCGGCTTGCAGCCGGCTTCGATCAACACGACGTTCATCGGCGACAACAATTTCAACCCCAACCTGGTGATCGCCGGCGAGGGCTCTGAAGGCATATTCGATGTCTCGTCGCGCAGTTGGTCGGTGTTCGCGCAAGGCACATGGGCGTTGACCGATCGGTTCAGCGCCACGCTCGGCCTGCGCTATATCGACGACCACAAGGAAGGCACCGGCGACAACACCGTTGATAACACTGTCGCGCTCACCGACAATAACTCGCTGCCGCCCTTCCTGGGTCTGGTGAATGACTTCACCGCCGAGGTGGACGACACCGCGCTTACCGGCACCTTCAACGTCCAGTACGAATTCACGCCGGACCTCATGGTCTATGCGTCGTACTCGCGTGGCTACAAAGCTGGCGGCATCAATCTCGATCGGACGTCAGCCACGATCGTCACGCCGCTCACTGGCGCGCAGCCGGTCGCCGATCCGACATTCGATCCGGAGTTTTCGGACAATTACGAGATCGGCATGAAGTCGCAGTGGTTCAACAACAGTCTAGGTCTCAACTTGACGGCGTTCAACACCGAGTTCGAGGATCTGCAGATCCTCTCGTTTACGGGGCTTGCATTTATTGTCGAGACAATGCCGAGCGCGCGCACGCGCGGTGTCGAACTTGAAAGCTATTGGGAGCCGGTCGAGGATCCGGCTCGGGCTCGCTGCTGACGCAAAGCTTGCCGAACCCGCCGATCAATTTGACTGGCCTGCACTTCACCAATGCGCCGGTGTGGTCGGGTTCGTTGGGCATGGCCTATTCGTGGGACCTCACGTCGAATCTCGAAGGCTATTTCAACATCAACGGCTTCTACGGCAGCGACCGCAGCACCAGCTCAGCGCAAGGACCCGATAAGGAGCAAGAGGCCTACGAGTTGATCAACTTCCGCATGGGCCTCGCCCACGCCGCCGGTTGGGATCTCGCGCTCTGGTGCCGCAATTGCGGCGACACCGAATACTATCAGGTGTTGTTCAACTCCGTGTACCAGAACAGCGCCACTAGCCCGAACGTCGACGGCTATATCGGCGATCGCCGCGAAATCGGGCTGACGCTCTCCGTCGACTTCTAACGACCGCTCTCCCAGGGCGTTTCTTGAGCCGCGGCCATCATCGCCGCGGCTCTTTTCTTTTGCCTGCGCCCGCGCGCGCTCTATGTAGAGCGCGAGAGGGATCACATGCAGAGCAAACGAGAAATCGGCCGCAGCGGCATCAAGATCACGCCGCTGATGCTGGGCGGCAATGTGTTTGGCTGGACGGCCGATGAAGCGGCGTCGTTCGCCATCCTGGACGCGTTCGTCGATCACGGCGGCGACGCGATCGACACGGCCGATGTCTATTCGGCCTGGGCGCCGGGCCATGAAGGCGGCGAGAGCGAGCGTGTCATCGGCGCTTGGCTAAAGCAAAGCGGCAAGCGCAACCGGGTGGTGATCGGCACGAAGGTTGGCATGTGGCCGAAGCGGCTGGGCATCAAGCGCGAGAACATTATTGCCGCGTGCGAGGATTCGCTGGCGCGGCTCGGCATCGAGACCATCGATCTCTATTGGCTGCACCGCGACGACGAGGCGACTGCGCCGGAGGACTATCTCTCTGCGCTCGATGATTTGGTGAAAGCCGGCAAGGTGCGTGCGATTGGCGCGTCAAACTTTAAGCCTGGCCGGTTCGCCGAAGGCTTGGCGGAGAGCAAGAAGAGCGGCAAGGCGCGCTTCGATGCGCAGCAGCCGGAGTACCACCTGCTCAATCGCGAGATCGAAGCCGAACTGATGCCGCTCTGCGTGCGCGAGGGCGTGTCGCTCTTGCCGTATTATGGCCTGGCGAGTGGCTATCTCACCGGCAAGTACCGCAGCGCTGACGACAAAAGCAAAAGCATACGCGGCGGGCGCATGGATAAGTACATGGAAGGCAAGGGCCCTGCCGTACTCGCGGCGCTCGACGCCATCAGCGCGCGCCACAACGCAACACTGGCGCAAGTCGCATTGGCGTGGATCATGGCCAAGCCCGCCATCGCCGCGCCGATTGCGAGCGCGACGCGTGTCGATCAGCTGGTCGAGTTGATGGGCGCGCTGAACGTGTCGCTCAGTGCTGATGATGTGGCCGAGCTGGATCGCGTTAGCGCTTAACGTGGTCAATCGCCGTTAGTGATGCTTGCTAATTGGTTCGCAACAGGTTCCCCACAAATTTACATGTGGGTTTGCGGACGGGTTGGCACTTGCGCACACAATATCTGAAAGCCGGAGCACGGAAGGCGCGTCTGCGCGTACGCGCGCGCCGTCATGCATCTGAAAATGCGGCGAACGATGAAGCGTCTGATGTGGCGCCGGCGCCGGCGGCGCTTGAACAAGCGCCGTCCGAAACGCCGCACACGCGCAGGCTCGCGCTCAACGAGCCCACGCCTGACGTGGCAAACGATCGGTTAGCGGCGGCTGAAGAGGACGAGGCGCCACCCTTCGATCCGCCGGACGAGGATGACATTCTAGGCCTCACCGAAGAATTCGAGGACGAGTTCATCGAAGCAGACGCGCCGTTCGATGCGCCCGATGACGTGGAAGAGAGTTTCGGCGTCGCCCCTGTCGCGCCGCCGCGCGACCTGCCGGTGATCGAGTTGATCACGCCGATCGAAGCGCCTGCGCCGAAGCCTGCGCCGCGCCGTGAGGCGAGGGCGGAGGCGCCGCTGACGCCAACGCCCGAGCGCAAGGTCGATTTGCCGACGCCGCCGATCAGCGTGCTGGCGAGTTGGGACCGGGGCGAGAGCGGCGACATGCTCGCGGCCTTCGCTGAAGATAAACGCCTCGCGCGCGCCGATATCGACATCGAACGCGGCGGCCTCGACGGCGCGCTGGCGGCGCTCGACGGCGGCGCGCGGCCCGATCTTGTCATTGTGGATACAACGCTGAGCGGCGCTGAAATGATGCAAGGCGTCGATCGGCTGCTCGCGCGCCTCGACGCAGGCGCCAAGCTGATCGTCATTGGCGCAGTCAACGATATTGGCGTGCTGCGCGCGTTGAACCAGCGCGGCGTTGCCGCTTACATGATGGCGCCGGTGACGGCGAACGATCTGGCGCAGACGGTGTGCGCACAATTCGAACACGCCGATCGCTCGCGCGTGATCGCGGTGATGGGCGCACGCGGCGGCGTCGGCGCTTCCACCTTGGCCCAGAACATCGCCTGGACGATCGCCGAACGCTGTGACGCGCCGACCGCATTGGTCGATCTCGATATCGGTTTCGGCGCGGCGGCGGCGAGTTTCCAGGTCGAGCCGCAAGGCTTCGTCACCGATCTCGTCGGCGCCGAAGCCGACGAAGCGACGCTCGATCGCGCATTGGCGCAGCCTTTGGATCGATTGCTGCTCGCCGCATCGCCGGCAAAGCCAGAGCTTGGTTTGGCGCTCGATGCAGGCGCAGTTGAGACCATGCTGGCGCGCGTGCGCCGCACCAGCGCATTCGTCGTGCTCGATCTGCCGCATGCGTGGACGACGTGGGTGAAACAGGCATTGCTCAGCGCCGATGAAATCGTGCTGGTCGCTGGCCCTGATCTCGCCAGCCTGCGCAACACCGACAATCTGGTGAAACTACTGCGTGAAACGCGCGACCGGCGCGGCGAGCCGACATTGGCGCTCTCAATGCTCGGCGTGCCGAAGCGGCCAGAGATTTCGCTCAAGGATTTCGCTGAGTCGGTGGGCGTGTTGCCGGCGGTGACGTTCGCATTCGATCCGGAAGTCTATGGCGCAGCCGAGATGAACCGGCGCTTGCTCTGCGTCGAAGCGCCGAAATCAAAGCACGCGCTAGCGATCGAAACGCTCGCCTGCGCGCTGAGTGGGCGTGAGATTGTTGAGCAAAAGCGCGAACGGCGGCGAGCGCGGCCGGAGCCAGCTTTGCCGGCCGAGGCGCCGCTGACCTTGGAGTTGACGGAGAAGGTTGAAGGGACGCCGGAGGAGCTGCCGATCGCGGAGGTCGTCACCGAGTCGGCGGTCGAACCTGCACCGCCATTCCAGATGGCGCCGGAAACGCTGGCGCCAACAGCCGTGGAGGCGCCGAAGCCCGCGCCGATTGCAGCGGACGACCACCTCAGCGAACGCGAGCGCGCTTATGTTGAAAAGGCGCGCCGGCGCGCATTGGGCGAAGTGGAGGCGCGGCGTATCGCGCAAGGGCGCCGCCAACCTCGCGGTAGTTCGCGCACCTTATTGCGTTTCACCGGCGTGATTGCGGCTGCTTATGCGCTTGGCCTTGTGACCGTGTGGGCGTCGCGCGAGCAAGGCGCCAATGTCGCCTCAGCTGCGCTGACGCCCGCGACGTCAGTGGCGATGGAAACGCCCGCCGATCCGTTCGCGGCATTGCAACGCGACTACGCGAACGCGCTTACGTTGCTTGCGAACGATGATCCGCAGGGAGTCGTCATGTTGCGGCGCACGGCGGAAGCCGGTTTCCCGCTGGCGCAATATCGTCTGGCGAAATTGTATGAGAGCGGCGACGGTGTCGCGCAAGACATGGTCAGCGCGCGGCAATGGACGGAGCGCGCGGCGGGCGCCGGCAATGTACGCGCCATGCATGATCTCGGTTTTTACTTCGCGCGCGGCGAGGCGGTGGCGCTGGACGAAGCGGCGGCGTTCCGCTGGTTTCGCCAAGCCGCCGAGTTCGGCCATTCCGACAGCCAATACAATCTTGGCGTCCTCTATCAGCAAGGCCGCGGCGTCAGCGCCGACATGGCCGAAGCTCTGTTCTGGTTCACACTCGCCGCCAACCAAGGCGACGCCGCCGCGCAAGAGCGCGTCGCGCAGCTTGGCGCCGAGCTCTCCATCGTCCACCTCGAACAAGCCCGCGCCCGCGCCGAAGGCTTCAGCCCGCGCACGCCGAACGCGATGGCGAACGGGGAAGCCTTACCCGCCGCGGTTGGCGACTAGATCATCCACCACGCTCGGATCGGCCAGCGTGCTGGTGTCGCCCAAATTGCTGAGGTCGTTTTCGGCGATTTTGCGCAGGATGCGGCGCATGATTTTGCCGCTGCGGGTTTTTGGCAGGCCGGGCGCCCATTGGATGATGTCGGGCGTGGCGGTCGGGCCGATTTCGCGGCGGACGAAATGTTTGAGTTCGTCCTTCAGCGCGTCGCTGGTTTGGACGCCTTGCTTCAACGTGACGAAGCAATAAATGCCTTGGCCCTTGATGTCGTGCGGATAGCCGACGACGGCGGCTTCGGCGACCTTCGTATCCGCCACCAGCGCGCTTTCGATTTCGGCAGTGCCAATGCGGTGTCCGCTGACGTTCAGCACGTCATCGACACGGCCGGTGATCCAGTAATAGCCGTCCTCGTCGCGCCGGCAGCCGTCGCCAGTGAAGTATGCGCCGGGATAGGTGCGGAAATACGTGTCGAAGAAGCGCTGGTGATCGCCGTAGACGGTGCGCATTTGGCCGGGCCAGGAATCGAGCAGCACGAGATTGCCGCTCGTCGCGCCTTCGAGGAACGCGCCTTTGTCATCGACGAGCGCGGGCTTGATGCCGAAGAAGGGGCGGGTGGCGCTGCCGGGTTTCATGGCGGTGGCGCCGGGAAGGTTGGTGATGAGGGCGGCGCCGGTTTCGGTTTGCCACCAGGTGTCGACAACCGGGCAACGGCTGTCGCCCACTGTGCGATAATACCAAAGCCACGCTTCCGGATTGATCGGCTCGCCGACAGTGCCGATGAGGCGCAAGCTTGCGCGTGAGGTGCGTTGCACCGGCGCTTCGCCATCGCGCATCAAGGCGCGGATCGCGGTGGGGGCGGTGTAGAAGATGTTGACCTGGTGTTTGTCGACCACCTCCCAGAAGCGCGACGTGGTCGGATAGTTCGGCACGCCTTCGAAGATCAGCGTCGTCGCGCCGTTCGCGAGCGGGCCGTAGACGATGTAGGAATGGCCGGTGACCCAGCCCACGTCAGCGGTGCACCAATAAATGTCGCCGGGGTGATAATCGAAGACGTAGTGATGCGTCATCGACGCATAGACGAGATAGCCGCCCGTCGTGTGCAGCACGCCTTTGGGTTTGCCGGTTGAGCCTGAGGTGTAGAGGATGAAGAGCGGATCTTCCGCGTTCATCGGCTCCGGCGCGCAGTCGGCGGAGACGCTTGCGGCTTCATCCTCATAGACGAAATCGCGCCCGTCCTTCATCGGCACGCCGGCGCCGGTGCGGGTGACGACGAGCACGGCGGAGACGTCCGTCGCCACGTGCGCGTGTTCGAGCGCTTCATCGACATTCTGTTTGAGCGGAATGATTTTGCCGCCGCGCACGCCTTCGTCAGCGGTGATGACGACGCGTGAGTCGCAATCCTTGATGCGGCTGGCGAGGCTTTCTGGGCTAAAGCCGCCGAAGACGACGGAGTGGATGGCGCCGATGCGCGCGCAGGCGAGCATGGCGTAGGCCGCCTCCGGAATCATCGGCATGTAAATGGTGACGCGATCGCCCTTCTTTACGTTGTGCTTCTTCAGCACATTGGCGAAGCGGCAGACTTCGGCGTGCAGTTGGCGATACGTGATGTGAGCGGAATGGTCGGGATCGTCGCCTTCCCAAATGATCGCGACTTGGTCGCCGCGTTCTTCAAGGTGGCGGTCGATGCAATTGGCGGCGACGTTGAGGACGCCGTCTTCGTACCAGCGGATGCGGAAGTCGGCTTCGTTGAAGCTCGTATCCTTCACCTTGGTGTAGGGCGTGATCCAATCCAGCCGCTGCCCATGCACGCCCCAGAACGCTTCCGGATCGTTCGACGCCGACGCATGCATGGCGCGGTATTTCACGTCATCGACATAAGCGCGCTTGACCCATTCTTCGGGCGCCGGGATGACAACGGGATCGGACATGGGCGTTCCTCTTTCGGGCGATTGTCGCGATGCGGCGGGGCGGAGACAAGGCTCATCCCCCGCTCCGCGAGGGACGGGGCTTTTAGTGCGCCACGCTTGCCGCGCGTCTGAACACGGTGCGTATCGTGAAATTGCTTACCAGCCGCCGCACACCCGGCAGCCGCGACAGCGTTTCTTGGTGGACGCGCTCGTAGCGGTCGTCGTCGGCGATGACGATGCGGAGCAGGTAGTCGCTTTCGCCGGTCATTAGATGGCAGTCCTGCACTTCGCGGCATTTGGCGACGGCGCGTTCGAAGGCGGCCATGGTTTCGCTGCGCTGGTTTTCGAGCGTCACGGCGACGAACACGGTCGCGCTGCGGCCCAGCGCTTTCTCCGAGAGGATCGCAGCATAGCCCTCGATGACGCCGGCGGCCTCCATCGCTTTGACGCGGCGGTGGCAGGCGGAGGGGGAGAGGCCGATGCGCTCGGCCAGGGACGCGGCGGTGAGGACGCCGTCGCGCTCGAGCTCGATCAGGATTTTATGGTCGAAGTCGTCGAGCTGGGCGGGAGAATTTGCCGGCATGAGGTCCCTGGCGCTTGGAAATGAGCGTCGAATGCGGCCAATGTAGCGAAATATCCAAGAATATGCACGCCGTTTGGGATAATTCGGCGTCCAAGAGGAGGACTTCCCATGCGCGTCGGCTGCCCGAAGGAAATCAAGGTCCATGAATATCGCGTCGGCCTGACGCCGGAGAGCGCGGCTGAGCTGGTGCGCTACGGGCACGATGTGTTTCTGGAGACGAAAGCCGGCGAAGGCATCGGCGCGCCGGATAGCGTCTACGAAAAAGTCGGCGTGAAAATTCTGCCGAATGCGGACGCCGTGTTCGCCGAAGCCGAGATGATCGTAAAGGTGAAGGAGCCGCAAGCGGTCGAGATCGCGCGGCTAACGCCCAAGCACACGCTCTTCACCTACCTCCACCTCGCGCCCGATCCCGAGCAAGCCGAGGGCCTGATGAAGTCAGGCGCGACCTGCATTGCGTACGAAACGGTGACGGACGCGAACGGTCGCTTGCCGCTGTTGAAGCCGATGTCGGAAGTCGCCGGCCGCATGGCGATCCAGGTTGGCGCGCACTACCTGGAAAAAGCCCATGGCGGCCGCGGCGTGCTGATGGGCGGCGTGCCGGGCGTGCGCCCGGCTGATGTCGTGATCCTTGGCGCTGGCGTCTCTGGCTACAACGCCGCGCAAATTGCCGTCGGCATGCGCGCGCGCGTTGTCGTTTTCGACAAGAACTTGGCGCGCCTCGAAGAACTCGACCGCGAGTTCGATGGCCGCTTGGAGACCGTGTATTCAACCAGCGCCGCGATCGCCGAAGCGATCAAGCACGCGGACGTGGTTGTCGGCGCGGTGCTGGTGGCGGGCGCTGCGGCGCCGAAGTTGATCACCAAGTCGATGCTGAAGACGATGCAGCCGGGTTCGGTGCTGGTCGATATCTCGATCGACCAAGGCGGCTGCTTCGAAACCTCGAAGCCGACCACGCACTCCGATCCGGTGTTCACCGTCGATGGCGTCATCCACTATTGCGTCGCCAACATGCCGGGCGCTGTGTCGCGCACGAGCGCGTTTGCGCTCAACAATGCGACGCTGCCGTTCGCGCTGGCGCTCGCCAACAAGGGCTACAAACAAGCGTTGATCGATGATCCGCACTTGGCCAACGGCCTCAACGTCTATGAAGGCGCGATCACGCACGAAGCTGTGGCGAAGGATTTGGGCAAGCCGTTCAAGCGGCCGAGTTGGCTGGGCTGATGCGGTAACCGATGCCGCCGCTTTCACACGCGTAGACGGTTCATTTAACCTGAACGTGTAGGAAAACCCCACTAAACAACATTGGTGGGCTTCCATGGCCGCGACTTGCAATGGCTGCCGCGATGGCGCGGCGTTCGATCTTCCGATCACGATGGCGTTTCAGCCGATCGTGAACGTCAGCACGCAAACCGTATTTGCGCACGAAGCGCTGGTGCGCGGCGTGGACGGGGAGGGCGCGGGTTCCGTGCTGGCGCGCGTGTCCGACGAGAACCGCTATGCCTTCGATCAGAATTGCCGCGTCAAGGCGATCGAACTGGCCGCCGATCTGAAACTGGCCGACCAAGGCGCGCTGCTTTCGATCAACTTCCTGCCGAACGCCGTCTACGAGCCGCCGCCTGTATCCGGCTGACGCTGTCGTCCGCGATGCGCACCAAGTTTCCGCTGCAGAACATCGTGTTCGAGTTCACCGAGGTGGAGCGCCTGGATTCGGCGCACGTGCTCAACATTCTGCGCACCTACCGCTCGATGGGCTTCAAGACCGCGATTGACGATTTCGGCGCCGGCTATGCGGGTCTCGGTCTCCTCTCCACGTTCCAGCCCGACCTCGTGAAGCTCGATATGGATCTCATCCGCGGCCTCGATAAGAGCAGCGTGAAGCAAACCATCGTGCGCAACACGCTGACCATGCTGCGCGAGCTTGGCGTCACGCCGATTTGCGAAGGCGTCGAGACGGTCGGCGAATTCGAAGTGCTGCGCGATCTCGGCGTCGATTTGATGCAGGGCTATTTGTTCGCCACGCCAGCCCTCGCCGCGCTGCCTCCGCCGATTTGGCCGGCACGGTTTCAGAGGCAGGCCACCGCTTGAGCGCAACCAGCGGACGCTAGTTCACGTTCGCTGGCGCGACCTCGATTGCGTCCGGCGCTGCGCCGTCGGGGCCGCGCGTCCAGGTCACGATGAGATGGCGCGTTTGGCTGCCGATCTCGCTAGTCGCCTCGTTCATCGTGCTCTCTTGAATCTCAAGATCGACGCGTCCTGGCGAATCCGAAAGCACGCGATAGCTCAGAAAATCGCCGACGCGGAAGACGCGCCAGCCATCGCCGGTGCTCTGGAAGAAGGCGATCTGCGTGTAGAGGCCGTTCATAGCCGGATCGCCGCCGGCGAGGCCGAACAGTTTCACGCCACTGCTCTCGCCTTGGTTCTGTAGGAAGTGGACCTCGGTCACCGAGGCCGCCCATTGGATGCTCTCGTCATCCGTCATCGCCTCCAGCCTCTCCGCGTTGCCGGACACCGTGAGCGTCACCGGCGCCGCCTCGGGCGCTGGTGTTTCGTCACCCGCTGGCGCCGCCGCGAACGTGCAGGCCGCGAGCGCAGCGCTGGCCAAAACCGCGATCAGTGAAACACGCATGGGATGATCCTCCGCCGTGCTTATGGACCGCCGGCGTCCCGCCGGCAAACGCCGGCGCTGGCCGGCGGGACGCGGGCGGTCCATAGAGCGCCCATGGCCGTCACTAAGGCCCGCGTCCGCAAACTGGCGCTCGCGCTCGAAGGCGCGAGTGAGGTGGTGCACGTCGATCGCCCGGCCTTCCGCACCAAGCGCAAGATTTTCGCGACGGTGACGCCGGACGCGCCGCGCGTGAACCTCATGTTCGATGCGGCGACGCAGGAATTTTTCCGCGAGCACGCGCCCGGCGTGATCGAACCACTCCCTGGCGGCTGGGGCCGCCTGGGCATTTCCTATTGCGATCTGAGCCAGGCGGATGAGGCGCTCGTCCACTCCGCGCTCAAAGCCGCGCACGCCCTCGCGCTGCCGATGGCGCCGAAGAAGCGCGTGAAGAAGAAGAGCTAGCTGTCACAATTCGTGCGCGGCGCATGGCGGCCGATCACAAATCTGTGGGCGCGCGTCTTGCGTGGACCTTGGCGGCATCCTGGTCGTTACATGCTGACAGAGCACGGCGTGAAAGGTTCTGTTCAGCATTAACGCACTATTGTGAAGGAGCTCGGAGTTCGACCATGCTCGAGAAATCAATCGGCGAGCCTTGTCCAACCTGCCAGACGCCGTTGCAGCGGCGCCGCTCCACGTTTCGCACCGTTGTTGGCGACGTCGCGTTCTGCGCGCGCTGCTGCTCTTCGTTCGAACTGAAGCTGGATGAGGACGACCGCGCGCTGGCCTTGGCGGCGGAATTCGCGTCGGTCTAACTTGGCGCCGACCTGATAGAGCCCGCGCCCGCGCGGGTAGCCTCCCATAAACATTGCCTATTTTCGAGACACGCGCCGGGCTTGCCCCGTTGCGCGTTCGATGCAGCCATGAAACACTGAGGTGCGGCCAGAAACTGGCTGCGCATAAGCGAGAAGCGGCGCCAGCCGCTGGCGCCGCCCGACCCCAAACGGGGACAACAAGGGAGGCAGCGCCATGCCTGAAAGCAAATCAGCAAACGTCGTGAGGGCTATAGCCGTCGTCGGTCCGACCGGAGCGGGCAAGACGGCGTTGACACAGGCTCTGGCATCAGCCGCTTCGGGCGGTTCGGGCGCAGTCCCGAACGCGGCGGGCCAATCGACCGAAACGCAATTCACCGCCATCGACTTCATGGGCGACCATTACGCGCTGATCGACACGCCCGGCGCGGTGGATTTTCTGGCCGACGCGGATTTCGCGCTGCCGGCCGCCGACATGGCGATCGTCGTTGCTGACAGCGATCCGGACAAAGCGCTGCTGCTGCAGCCGTTCCTGAAGACGCTGGAGGAGCTGAACATTCCCCACGCCATCTTCATCAACAAGATCGACAGCGCACGCGGCCGCATCCGCGATCTGCTGGAAGCGCTGCAGGCGGTGAGCGCTGTGCCTTTGGTGGCGCGGCAAATCCCGATCTGGAAGGATGAGAAAGTCGCTGGCTACGTCGATCTGGCGCTGGAGCGGGCGTTTCAGTACGAACCGGGCAAGCCGTCGAAGGTGATCGATATCCCGAAAGATTTGGCCGAGCGCGAAACCGAAGCGCGCTTCCATATGCTCGAACAGCTGGCCGATTTCGATGACACGCTGATGGAGCAATTGCTTTCCGACGTGACGCCGGATCGCGACGTCGTGTTTGCCGATCTGGTGCGTGAGATGCGCGAGAGCCTGATCGTGCCGGTTTTCTTCGGCTCGACGTCGCAGGGCCATGGCGTGCGTCGGCTGCTGAAGGCGTTTCGGCACGACACGCCGGCGCCGAGCCTTGCGGCCGAGCGCTTGGGTCTCTTGGGTGGCGGCGCGTACGTGATGAAAATTTCGCACGCGGGGCAGGCAGGCAAGCTTGCTTACGCGCGCGTGTTTGGCGCCAAGCTCTCGGATTCCGATCAAGTTACATTGAGCGATGGCTCGACGGCGCGGCCGGGGGCGCTTTTTTCCGTGCAAGGCGCGCAGACGAAGAAGGTGTCGAGCGCGCCGGAGGGCGATGTCGTGGCGATCGGCAAGCTCGATCCGGTGGCGGCGGGCGATGCGCTCGGGCAAAGCCAGGCGATCAGGATCGCGCGCAAGAAGCGCTTTCCCGTCTATCAGCTCGCTATCGCGACCAAGGACCGCAAGGACGATGTGCGCCTCTCCGGCGCGCTGCAAAAGCTGGTCGATGAAGACGCAGGCCTTGAGATCGTGCACGACCAGACGACGCACGAAGTCCTGCTGCAAGGCCAAGGCGAGCCGCATCTGCGGACGGTGATCGACCGGCTAAAGGCGCGCTTCAATGTCGATGTCGCCACCGCGCCGCCGTCGACGCCGTACAAGGAAAGCATCCGCAAAAAGGCGGAGGTGCGCGGGCGCCACAAGAAGCAAACCGGCGGGCACGGCCAGTTCGGCGATTGCGTCATCCAGGTCGAGCCGCTGCCGCGCGGCAAGGGCTTCGAGTTTGTCGATAAGATCACGGGCGGCGCTATCCCGCGACAATGGATTCCGGCGGTCGAAGCTGGCGTGAAGGACGCGATGAGCAAGGGCGCGATTGGTTTTCCGGTCGTGGATGTCGCCGTCACCTTAATCGATGGGTCGTTCCACTCGGTCGATTCAAGCGAGCACTCGTTCCAGCAAGCCGGCCGCATCGGCATGCAGGAAGCGATGGGCCAGTGCGGCTCGGTGCTGTTGGAGCCGATCGAGAAGCTGACCATCTACACGCCAAGCTCGGGCACGCCGAAAATCAATTCGGCGGTGTCGAGCCATAACGGCCAAATCCTCGGCTTCGAACCGCGCGAAGGCTGGCCGGGTTGGGACAAAGTCGATGTGTATCTGCCGCACGCTGAGCGGCAGAATTTCATCATCGAACTGCGCTCGCTGACGCAAGGCTTGGCGACGTTCGAAGCGTCGTTCGATCATATGGTCGAAGTGACGGGCCGGCGGGCGGATGACGTAGCAAAGCGGGTGCAGGGCAGCGCCGCGTGAGCTAGCGCGGCCAGAGCACCATTTGCGTCTGCGTGACGAGCGCCACCGGCTTGCCGTCCGTTGTGGCGATATTGGTTTGCCAGACGCTCGTCGTGCGGCCGCGATGCACGGGCGTGGTTTCGCCGCGCACGGTGACGCCGGCTTTCGCGCCGCCGAGGAAGTTCGTCTTACTCTCGATCGTGGTGGTGCCGACAGCGCCTTGCGGCAGCGCCATGAAGCCGCCAATGGCGCCGAGCGCATCCGCGAACGCCATGATCGCGCCGCCGTGCAGGACGCCGCCGGCTGTGCAGAGATCGTCGCGCACCAAGAGTTCGCCCATGATTTTGTCGGCGCTCGCTTCAGTGACGTTGACGCCCATCAGCTTTGCGAACGGCATGGTGTCGGCGGGATTGGTCATGGATGCAGCTCCGGTTTCAGCGCCGTAAGGCGCCGCTCGTCCCATGCGGCCCACAGGCATGCGGCGACGATCAGCATCGCGCCAGCATAGATTTCCACGCGCGGGACTTCCTGGAAAATCACGAAGCCGATCAAAGTCGCCCAGATCAGTTCGGTGTAGTGGATCGGCGCCAGTTGCTGCGCCTCGGCGCGGGCGTAAGCGCGCGCCATCAGATACATGAAAACGGCCGCCAGTGCGCCCATCAGCACGAAGAAGGGCCACGTCTCCGCCACTGGCGGCGTCGCGAACGCGATGGTGGGGATGAGAAGGATCAGGCCCGGAAACAGGCTCGTCATCAGCCCGACAATCGGCGCGCCATCCTTCTGCGCGCGCTCGCGCAGCAGCACCATAGCGACGGAGAAGAACGCCGCCGACACCAGAACGGCGATGACGCCCAGATCATGCTGCGGCGATTCCGCTTCGCTCGGCGCGCCCTGCATGGCGACGATGACGCCGGCAAAGCCAATGGCGGCGCAGATTACACTGGTCAGGCGGATGCGCTCTTTGAGGATGAGCGCCGCCACAAATGGCGCCAGCAGCGGATAGATGAAGGAGAGCGTTACCGCTTCCGCCAGAGGCAGAACCGAGAGCGCCCAGAAAAAAGTCACAGCGCAGGTGGCGATGACAAAGCCGCGCAGCCCATGCGCGCGCCACATTTCGGCGCTGATGGCGGGGCGCCCGGCGCGCCAGTAAATCGCGAACGAAAAGATCGCGCCGAACAAATAGCGCCCGAACGCGACCAGCAGCACGTGATTGGTCTCAGCCAGGAATTTGATCGTGGCGTCCATCGACGCGCCGGCGACGATCGCCAGCGTCAACACCAGCGCCGGTGGCCATGTGCGTCCGAACACGAAAACTCCCCGCGCGCCTTTTGGCCCGCGGGGAGTTCAACGGCAATAACCGTTTGTCGTGTGTTACGGCGTGGCCGGCGGAACGCCGCCCGTCGTCGAGTCACCCGGGACGGCGTCGGCGCCGTCAGCGGCTTCGTCGGCCGCTTCGCCGGCTTCTTCCATCGGGCCTTGGCCCGGGTCGATGTCGCCAGTGGTTGCTTCTTCGTATGCGGAGTCGGCGGCTTCGCCGGCTTCTTCATTCGGGCCTTGGCCACAAGCGGCAACGCTCAACAGCGCGGCGGCGGCGGCAATCGCTAGAACTGATCTCATTTTCTCTCTCCTGCAGTGAACTTGCCATTAGGTGCGCGGGTTGCCGTCTGTTGCGTCTTCCACGGCTTCGCCGGTGTCTTCTCCAGCTTCTTCAATCGCATCGCCAGCGTCGTCGGCGGCGCGCTCGAGATCGTTGCCGGCGTCCTCAAGCGCTTGTTCTGCGTTCGAGTCGTCCTCAATGGTCGTCTCTTGCGTGCATGCGCCCAGCGTCAGAAGGCTCGCCGCGGCAACAGCGACCAAAACAGATTTCAACATTCAATTCTCTCCTAAGCCCGGCGAGTTTTTGGATCGCCGCCGGAAGGGTGAACGCGCGCTTTAAGACACGGTTCCAAAAAGGCGGCGCGGGCGAGCGAACCCACCCGGCGCCGCCGCCCCGACCGCCTCGAGAGGGAGCGATCGGCGGCGTTGAAAACACTGGACGGCAGCGCTGGTTCCCCACGTCGCGGTGGCAGCCGGGCGGGAGCGGGCTATAAGGCCGGAAAAGAGGAAACTATGGCGCTCACCGAAGACCAGGACATGATCGTCGACACCGCTCGCGCATTCGCGATGGAGCGGCTCAGGCCCAATGCGGCGCGCTGGGAAGAGGAAGGCCTCGACCGCGGCGTGCTAGAAGAGCTGGCGCAGCTGGGCTTTGCCGGCATCTATGTGAAGGAGGAGCACGGCGGCTCCGGGCTGACGCGCCTCGATGCGGCGCTCATCTTCGAAGAGTTGTCGCGCGGCTGTGTGGCGACTGCGGCGTTCCTGTCGATCCACAATATGTGCGCCTGGATGATCGATAGCTTCGGCGCTGAAGAACAGCGCGCGCAGTGGCTGCCCCAGTTGACGCAGATGAAGAAGATCGCGTCCTATTGCTTGACCGAACCTGGCTCGGGCTCCGACGCCGGCGCGCTGTGCACGACGGCCAAGGCCGACGGCAATTCGCAATACGTCATTAACGGCTCGAAAGCGTTTATCTCCGGCGCCGACTTCTCCGATCTCTACGTTCTGATGTGCCGCACCGGCGAAGATGGGCCGAAGGGTGTCTCCACGTTGCTGGTCGAGAACGGCGCCGCTGGGCTCTCATTTGGAAAAGCTGAAGACAAGATGGGCTGGCGCGCTCAGCCTACGGCGATCGTGACTTTCGAGGATTGCCGCGTGCCGGTCGAAAACCGCGTCGGCCCGGAAGGTGAGGGCTTTAAGTACGCGATGAAGGGGCTCGATGGCGGGCGCTTGAACATCGCCGCGTGCGCATTGGGCGGCGCACAAGATGCGTTCGATCGCGCACTGCAATACGTGCAGGAGCGCAAGCAGTTCGGCAAACGCATCGCCGATTTCCAGAATACGCAGTTCACCTTGGCCGATATGGCGACCGATCTCGCCGCCTCGCGCGCGCTGTTGCGTCAAGCGGCTTCCAAGCTCGACGCCAAAGCGCCGGACGCCACCAAGTTCTGCGCCATGGCCAAGCGCTTCGTCACCGACACCGCGTTTAAGGTGGCCGATCAGGCGCTGCAGCTGCATGGCGGCTACGGCTATCTGGCCGATTACGAAGTCGAACGCATCGTGCGCGATCTGCGCGTGCACCGCATTCTCGAAGGCACCAACGAGATCATGCGGGTCATTATCTCGCGGGAGCTGTTGAAGGCGTGACCGTCAATTTCCGCAGCGTGCGCGCCATTCTGTGGCGCGACTGGGACCCGATCGGCTGCGGCGTGCCGGAAGACGAATACGACGATTACGTGCCGCCGGTCGTGGCGATGTTGACTCAAGGCAAGACGCGCGCCGACGTTGCCGACTATCTGCGCGTGACCGCGGCGGAGACGATTGCCTGCCCGGTCAGTGAAGAGAAATTGGCGCTGGTGGTCGATAAATTGTTCGCATTGAAGGGGACTAACGCATGATCATTCGCGCAATGGGGCTTGGCTTTTTGCTTTGGCTCGCGGTCGCCGCGGCGTTCCGTTTCGGCGGGCAGTATTTCTTTTTGCCAGACGGGCGGATGATGGCGTTTTTGTCCGCGCCGGTGATCGGCGTGTTAGCGGCGCTGGTGCTGCTGCGGGTTTTGAAAGAAGCGCGCGGCGATGAAGGTGAGGCCTCGATCGGCGTCGCTCTGCCGTCGCTCTTTCTCAACGGCTTTATGACGCACGAGTTCGCAACGACGTTGCCGAACATCGACCCGACACTCGACGCTACATTCGGCGCTTGGTCGCTTTTGTTCGCGGCGTCGATCCTTTTTGTTGGCCTCTCCATGACCAAGCTCGCGCCGCAGGACGAGCGTATATGAGGCGGCGCGACATTCTGGTTGGCGCGGCGGGCTTAGCGGGATGTGCGAGCATGGGTGAAAGCAGCGCGATGCGTCCGATCGTGATCGCCCATCGCGGCGCCAGCGCCTATCGGCCGGAGCACACGCTCGCGGCGTATCGGCTGGCGATCCAGCAAGGCGCCTATTTCATCGAGCCCGATCTGGTAATGACGCGCGACGGCGTGCTCGTCTGCCGCCACGAGAATGAGATTTCAGGGACGACCGATGTCGCCACGCGTCCTGAGTTTGTCGAACGCCGGGCGGAGAAGACGGTCGATGGCCAAACCGCCACGGGCTGGTGGGTCGAAGATTTCACGCTGGTTGAGCTGAAAACCCTGCGCGCTAAGGAGCGGCTGCCGCAGCTACGCCCGGCGAACACGGCGTTTGACGGCCAGGAAGACGTGCCGACGTTCGAGGAAGCCCTAGCGCTGGCGCGTGGAGCCGGTGTCGGCATCTATCCGGAACTGAAGCATCCGACCTTCCTGCGCGAGCAGGGGCTCGATGCAACGGCGGCGCTGGTCGGCGTCGTACAAGCGGCTGGCGGGCAGGCCGTCGCTGACCGCATGTTCGTGCAGTGCTTCGAGACCGGCGCGATCGAAACGCTGGCGCGCATGTCGTCGATCCGCTGGCAGTGCGTGCAATTGCTCTCGGCTTCCGGCGGGCCGTGGGACCGGCGCGGTACAACATACGCCGAGATGCTGAGCGATGACGGCCTGCGCGCAATGCGCGATCGCGGCGTGACGGGACTGGGCGTTGAGAAGTCGCTGGTGATCCCGCGCGATGCGGCGGGCCGCTCACTGCCGGCGACGGATTTGGTGTCACGCGCGCATGCGGCGGGCTTCGTGGTGCATCCGTGGACGATGCGGCCAGAGAATTACTTCCTCCCCGCCGAACTCCGCCTCGGCGATGCAAGCGCGCCGGACTACATGCGCCAACACGGCGACTTCGCGGCCGAGCTGCGCGCGTTTTACGCGGCTGGCGTCGATGGCGTGTTCAGCGATGCGCCGGACGCTGCGGTCGCGGCGCGGAGTTAGGAGCGCGGGCCTTCAGGCCCGCATTCGCGTCCGAAGACGCGCGCTCCGCTAAGCCACGCGGCGCAGCATGTTGCGGTTGAGGATTGGGCGCTGTGCTTCGAGGATGTCTTTCTCGACGCGTTCGCGCGCGGCGGGGTCTTTCACCACCAGGAGATGGATTTCCTTGGCGCCGAGGTTCTCGGCCGCGGCCCACATTTCGTGACGCGCGAGCGAGCGGGAGAAGTCCTCGGTCTTCGCCAGGAAGAGCGCGATCGGGCCGCCCCAATCGTGCGTCGGCTGATCGTGCGGCTTCACGAACATGTAGACGCCGCCGAGCGGCTCCCAGGCGCGCGCCGCGCGGGCGATCTCGAACTCGTACCAGCGGCCGCTCGCGCCCTGCCAATTAAAGGTGTTCATGCACGCCCCATCTTATGCCGACAGGTCGAATCTAGCGTGAGTCGGCGGCAAGCGAAGGCGCCGCGCCGTTTAAGGCGCCGGATCGATGCTTACCGATTGGACATCCGCCGCGTCGAAAAAAGCGGGTCAGAAAACTTCAAGTGCCGCAGCCTGTTGCGCGGCGTGGTCGGGGCGGTCGATCGGGACGACGCGCAAATCCACCCGCGCGAGGTCCGGCGCGCCGCTGGGTGCACGCTCCCGCCACGTCGCATAATTCGCTCCCGAAACATAAAGCGAGAAGCCTTGTGGGTCGTGTTCGAGCAGGTCGGAGACCAGAATCAGCCGCCGCCGCGCGATCTCCGGCCCGAACTCCGGATCGGCGGCGACAGCGCGCACGCCCGCCACGATCGGTGAAGCCCGCGCTGGGCCGCTTGAACCTGCGCTGCGCAACGCGCTTTCCAGTGCTGCCGCGAAATCCTCGTCCCAACGCTGCTGCGTGAGGCGCGCGTTTTCGAACAATGGATTGGTTTGCTCGGGCGGGCGCGGCAGGCATTTCGAAAACAGGATCGAAGGCTCCTGCGGTCGGCGCACATTGATGCGCATGATGGTGAGACGATCATATTGGCCGAGGCGCGCGCGCTCCTGCGCCAGCACAGCGCGCAGCTTGCGGCGATGGCGCGCCTCCAGGCGATCGGTCGCGTCGACGAGAATGATCGTATGCGCGCCGAGGCCTTCATCCGTGCGGCAGAGCGTCTCTACATCGGTCGGCGGCGCCCGCAGCAGGACAGATGCGCCAGCCAGGCCGCCGAGCACCAACACAGCGGCAGCGATCAGCACGATGCCGAGCACGTTGCGTGCGCCGGCGCCGCGGCCGCGTCTCATGCGGCGTGCCCTTGGTCGAGTTTCGTCGTGGTTTGATCGAGTTCCGCCAGCAGGCCTTCAAGCGCCGCCGACGATTGCACCAAAGCTTCCGCAAGCCGCGCCCGCGCTTCGTCCACCATTGCAGCGGCGCCGCCGAGCGCATCGAGCGTTGGGCCTGCTGCAGGTGGCGGTGAGCCGAAATAGCCGGGCGCGGGTGTGGTGCGCGCGGCGGTGTTTTCCTGGCGGTAGAGATGGATGGCGTCGGCGGCTGCTTGATCGATCGCGCGGGCCTTGAGATCGAGCGCTTCCATCTTGTGCGCGGCGGCGTCGAAGGCTTTCAGCATCGCTTCGAACTCGGCGCGCATCTTCTCCATGCGTCCGGCCAGGGCGGCGCGGGCGGCGTTGATCGGCGCTTCCAGCTCCAGCCGCGCTTCGGCGCGGAAATCCGAAAGCGCGTCGCTGGCTTCGCGCGCGGCGCGGTCCATCTTGCCGTAATCGGGGTAGGGATCGTCGAAGCCGGAATAGCCTTTGAGCGCCGCAAACACCCAAACGCCGGCGCCGAGCATCAGAAGGATGATCGATTGCGGCGAGTCGATTTGCAGCAGCGACCAAAGATGAAAGCTCGCGTCCGAGCCCATGTCCAGCTGGCGCCCCGCAAGCGCCGCCAGCTGATCGCGCCAATCGGCGGCGAAGAGGTTGAGCATCAGCGCCAGCAACGTCATCGCGCCGAACGCGGCTGCGCCCGCAGCTTTGGTGTGCAGTTTGCGGTGTTGCAGATAGCGCAGGCCCAAAAAGCCCGCGAGATAGCCCAGCGTGACGTTCGCGCCGGAAAGGCCCACAGCGGTTATCGCGCCGCCGAGCAAGCCGCGCGCATCGTCTTCGGCAAACAAGGCGGCGCTGAACAAAGCCTCAAACACCGCCGCGCAGAAGAGCAGCCCCGCCTGTAGCAACGTCGAGCGCGGATAGACAGCGGCGCGGCGCAGCTCGTTGGCGCGCTTGAAGGCGTCGAGATCGGCGCGGCCTTGCGCGGCGCGCGCCACGGCTTCGGCCCAATCATGCGCGATCCGGCCCGCTGTCTGCTTCAGCGCCAGGCGTGCATCGAGGGCGGGGCCGGAGAAATCCTGTGGGCTCGGCGCGAGCGCCCGCAGCCGGCGTTCGGCATCGGCGCGCGCGTCGAGCCGCTGTTCGTCCACGCGCGCGCGTTCGGCGCCGACGGTTTCCACCACAGCCAGTTCGGCGGCAGAGAGGTTTTCGTCGTCTTGGCGGGGCAGGTTGCGGGCCGCATCCTCGCGGGCGCGGCGCTTCAGGTGCAGGCGTTTATCGAGCGCAGCCGCGTTCATGCCCTGCGGCGGTTTCACCGCGGGGCGGCCCGAACCACTCGACGTTTTGGCCTGTCCGCCATCCATCGCCAGCTCCCCGCGCCGTTAAAGCGCGGACAGCGCGCTTCTCCAAGCGCAAAGGCCGGGCTATCAGGCAGGGGTGAGCACTCTTCGAGACCTTTTGGCGATTGCCGAAGCGGCGGCGGCGGAAGCGAGCGCTGCGCTTTTGGCCAATCGCGTCGGCTGGAGCGTCATTGAGTCCGAGCAAGGCCGCGAGGTGAAGATCGACGCCGACAAACACGCTGAGGCGCTGATCCTCGATGCGATCGGCAAGGCCTCGACCTATCCGATCATCTCGGAGGAAGCCGGCTGGGTGCGTGCGCAAGAGCGTGGCGACCGCTTTGTCTGGGCCATCGATCCGCTCGACGGCAGCGTCAACTATCTGCGTGGCTACCCGCATTGCGCCGTCTCGATTGCGTTGCTCGATCAGGGCGAGCCAGTGCTCGGCGTGGTCGATTGCTTCGTGCTGGGCGAGCGCTTCACCGGCCTGGTCGGCGAGGGCGCCTGGCTCAACGGCGCACCGATCCGCGTCTCCGACATCGCCGATCCGGCCGGCGGCATTCTGCAAACCGGTGTGCCCTCACGCGCCAGCGCCGAGTCGATGAAGCTGTTCGAAGCGCGCCTGATGACTTGGCGCAAAGTGCGCATGATTGGTTCGGCCGCGACGGCTTTGGCCTATGTGGCGGCCGGCCGCGCCGAGGCTTATCGCGAGTCTGGATCGATGATCTGGGACGTCGCCGGCGGGTGTGCGCTGGTGAAGGCGGCGGGCGGCGAATTTCGAATCACCGGCGCCGCGTTGGACCAACCGCTCGAGGTCGCGGCAGGGAACAAGATCACACCACTGCCGGTTTAGTCGGCGCCAGCGCCGGAAATTGCCGCGCAACTGGAAATATCCACCGTTGCGACGGAGCTTTGTGACGATGGCGTTAAACTCACGAAAACGTTCTGTGGGAACCTGGGTTGCAAGGTGGACAGTGCAACTGCTGCGCGTTTAATGGCACAAGCATCGGGGTCGGATCGGGTCGGGATGCCTCTTAGAGCAGTGATCATGGGCAACGCGGAGGGCGTGCGCACGGCGCACGCGCTCGCACGCACGTGGCCGGGCGTCGAGGTGATCGGCGCCGCAATGATCGGCGCCGGCGAGACCGACCTTCCGATCGTAGCGCGCGCGCCCGTGTGGCAAGCGCTCAGTGTCGCCGGCATCGATGCGCAAGCGCTGATCCTGGCTGAGCCTCCCGAAGACGGCGCCACCGCCCGCGCCATTCTCGAACGCGCCGCACATGCGCGCATGAAATTGATGCTGATCGAAGATGGCGCGCCTCGGCGGGTTCGTTTGAACGATCTTCTTGGTCGCCCGCTCAACGCCGTCGATTGGGCCCGCATCCAAAGCATGATCGAAGGCAAGCGCGTCCTGATCACGGGCGGTGGCGGCTCCATCGGGGCCGAACTCGCGCGCCGCATCGCCTCGCTCTCGCCGGCGCGCCTGACTTTGCTCGATAGCTCCGAATTCAATCTCTATCGCATCGGGCTCGATCTGCGCGACGCGACGTTGGTGCTTGCCGATATCCGCGACGCCGGCTCGATGCAGCGTTGGTTTACGGCCGAGCGGCCTGACATCGTGTTTCATGCCGCTGCGCTGAAGCAGGTTCCGATTGTCGAGGCATTTCCGTGCGAGGGCGTGCAGACGAACGTCTCCGGCTTGCGCCACGTCGCCGAGGCCGCGCACACGGTGGGCGCCGATTTGATTTTCGTGTCGACCGACAAAGCGGTCGAGCCGTCCGGCGTCATGGGCGCGTCGAAGCGCTTGGGCGAAATCTATTGCCAAGCGCTTGATCGCCGCGGCGAGCGCCGCGCTATCCCGGTGCGGCTTGGCAATGTGCTGGGCTCGACTGGTTCGGTTTCGCCGATCTTCGAAGCGCAATTGGCCGCCGGCGGACCGCTCACGGTCACCGACGCAGAGGTGACGCGTTTTTTCCTCACTATTCCGCAGGCCGCTGACGCTTTGCTGCAAGCGGCGACGGTCGGCCTCCGCCACGCCGAACAACGCGGCGCGGCGTTCGTGATCGAGATGGGTGAGGCGCTGTCAGTGGTGGAACTGGCGCGCGAAGTGATCCGCCTCGAGGGCCTGCGGCCGGCAGAAGATATCGACATCACCTTCACTGGTCTGCGCCCTGGTGAGAAGCTGCACGAGCTTTTGGTTGCGCGCGATGAATGGCGTGAGCCGGAGCTTATGCCGGGCGTCATCACCGTGGGCTCGTCGCCGCGCGGGCTGGCCGAGGTGCTTGAGATCATGGAGCGGCTGACGTTGCTGGCGCGCCAAGGCGCGGCTGACGAGGTGCGCGCGGAATTGTTTGCGGCGGTGTCCGTCATGGATGAGCAGGCCGAGAGCCTGCAAGCGCGCAACTAGCCCCCGAAACTAGTCCAAGGTCCGCCGGAAGCGCAGCAGCGCCAGGCTCGCCAATACGATCAGAATAAGCGCCAGCGGCCACAGATCGTTCAGCACGTCGCCGAGCCCTGCGCCCTTCAGCACAATCTCGCGCACCATGCGCAGAAAATGCGTGATCGGCAGCGCTTCGCCGATCGCTTGCGCCCAGCCCGGCATGGCGCGGAACGGAAACATAAAGCCCGAAAGTAGGATCGACGGCAGGAAGATGAAGAACGTCATCTGCATCGCCTGCATCTGCGTGCGCGCCGCCGTTGAGATGAGGTAGCCCAGCATCAGATTGGCGAAGATGAACAGCGTCACGGCGATCAAGAACGCCAGGAACGAGCCGGTGAACGGAATGCGGAACAGCAACATCGCCACGATCAGCACGATCGCCACCTGAATGGCGCCGACGCCGATATACGGCGTCGTCTTGCCGATCATCACTTCGAGCGGCCGCACCGGCGTCGCGAGCAAATTCTCCATCGTGCCGCGTTCGGTTTCGCGCGTCAGCGCAATCGAGGTGATCATCACCATGGTCATGGTGAGAATGACGCCGAGCAAAGCCGGCACGATATTGAAGGCCGAAACACCGGCCGGATTGTAGCGCCGGTGGACGACGATCTCGTACGGCGGCGGCGCGCGGGCGAGGAAGTTGAGCGGGCCTTGAAACTCCGGCGCGAACGCCGATTGCGCGATGCGTTCGATGGCGCTGATTGCGCCGGAGGAGGCGACCGGGTCGCTCGCATCGGCGGCGATCAAAATTTGCGGCCGCTCGCCGCGAATGAGTCGACGCTCGAAGCCTTCGGGAATGGAGATGAGGTAAGTCGCTTCGCCGGAGCGCAGCGCGGCTTCCGCTTCCTCTGACGTATAAGCGACATCGACGATGTCGATGAACGTGGACGCTTGCAGCGAAGCCAGAAACGCGCGCGTCATCGGCCCGTCTTCGCGCATCTCGATGACGGCGGGGAGGTGGCGCGGGTCGGTGTTGATGGCGTAGCCGAACAACACGAGCTGCATGATCGGCATCATGATCATGATCGCAAATGTCGGCCGGTCACGCCGCATCTGCACCAGCTCCTTCAAGAACACGGCAAAAACGCGCGACCAGGAAAGATCGAGCAGGGCGGAGAGCGAAGGGAGTTTCACTGGAAATTATCCAGCGCGCCGGACATGAGGTAGATGAAAATCTCCTCGAAGCCGGCTTCGATCGGTTCGATCTCGACGTGCGGCTGCGCCTGTTTCACCGCGCGCACGGCGCGATCCAGAGCAGCCGCATCCTTGCTGCACGCGTGAATCTCCGCGCCGAAGCGCGCGACGATATCGACGCCGGGCGCGGCCTCTAGCATCTGTTGCGCTTGCAGCAGCGGGCGCCCGGCGATGCGCCATCCGAAAAGGCCGACTTGCTTCGGAATGTCTGCCGTCGGCGCGTCGAGCAGCTTTTTGCCGTAGGCGATATAGGCGATGGAATCGCACTGCACCGCTTCGTCCATGTAGTGGGTGGAGACGAGCGTGGTGACGCCTTGCGCGGAATAGCGGCGGATCGCGTCCCAGAAATCGCGCCGCGCCTTCGGATCGACGCCAGCTGTCGGCTCGTCGAGCAACAGCACTTCCGGCTCGTGAATCATGCACGCGGCCAGCGCGAGGCGTTGCTTCCAGCCGCCGGAGAGCTTGCCCGCTAGCTGCTCTTGCCGTTCGCTGAGTCCCAAATCCTCAAGCGCCGCATCGACGCGGTCGTCGCGGCGATCGAGGCCGTAGAGGCGGGCAATGAATTCGAGATTTTCGCGGATCGACAAATCTTCGTAGAGCGAGAATTTCTGCGTCATGTAGCCGACGCGTTCTTTGATCTTCAGGCTCTCGTTCAAGACGTCGAAGCCGAGCACGCTGCCCGCGCCGCTTTCGGGCTTCAGCAGACCGCACACCATGCGGATGGTTGTTGTCTTGCCGGAGCCGTTGGGGCCGAGAAAACCGTAGATCGCGCCGCGCGGGACGGTGAGATCGAAATCATCCACCACTTTGCGCCTGCCGTAGCTCTTGGTGAGCCCGCGCACGTCGATGACGATGTCACTCATCGCTCGCCAGCCGCACATCGACCGGCATGCCCGGCCGGATCGGCCCCGGCGCATCGAGCCGCGCTTCGACGAGGAAGACGAGCTTTTCGCGCTGATCGAGCGAGTAGATCACAGGGGGCGTGAATTGCGGCTCGCTGGCGATGAAGCTCACGCGCGCGGGCAACGCCTCGGCGCAGCCATCGCAACTCACCAGCACTTGCGCGCCGACGCTGAGCTGAGAGAGCAGTGTCTCCGGTGCGAAGAAGCGCACTTTCATATTTTCCGGCGTCAGCAGCGCCACGATCGGTTGCCCCGCGGCGGCAACTTCGCCGGGACGCAAGAACACTTGTTCAATTGTGCCGGCGGTCGGCGCTTGGCCATCGAGATCGCGCACGCGTTGACGCGCCAAGCCCGACGCAGCGCCAGCCGCGCCAGCTTCACGGCGTGCCTGCGCGAGTTGTGCGTTGGCGGCGTCGCGCGCTGCGCGGTCGGAATCCAAGCGCGCGCGTGGATAAAAGCCGCGCTCGAACAATTCTTGTCCGCGCGCGAAGTTTGATTGCGCCAGCACGGCTTGCGCGGCGGCGGTGCGGATGGCGGCGGATGCTGCTGCACTTTGCGCGCCGGCGCTCTCCGCGCTCAGCGATAGCCGCTCGGGATCAAGCGCAAAGACAGGCGCGCCAGCTTCGACGACGTCGCCCTCGCGCACATAGAGTTCGCCGATGACGCCCGAATCTTGGCTAGCGAGATAGATGTAGTCAGCCTCGCCATAGCCTTGCATCGTGTCGGACGCGCCGCGCCCACAGGCGGCGGCGAGCAAAGCCAGTGAAAGAATGATGCTGCGCTTCATGCGCGTCGCTCCAGCCCGTTCAGCAGGATGTCGAACTGTTGTTCGACCAGTTTTTGCGGATCGCCGAGAGCGGTTTCACCCCGCAGGACATGCGTCCACATCGCTTCGAAGAAGAATGGCCCGATGAAAGCGCGCGTCGCCGCTTTGGTGTCGACGTCGCGGATGACGCCCTTGGCTTTGCCGGCGTCGATCAAGCTCTCTAGCGCCGCGCGCGCTTTGGTGACGACATGCGTCCGGTAATAGTCGGCGATCTCGGGAAAGCGCCCGGAGATCGAGATCACGAGGCGCGGCACGGCCAGCACTTTGGGGTCGGCCATCCGGTGCGCCGCGGCGGTGGCGAGCATGCGCAGCGCCATCAGCGGATCGGCCATACCGGCGGCGGCGAGCTCCTGCGCCCTCATCGCCAGCGGCGCGACCTTGGCTTCGATCAGCGCTTCCAGCACCGCCATCTTGGACGGGAAGTAGAGATAGATCGCCGCCTTCGAGATGCCGGCGGCCTTGGCGATGTCCTCCATCCGCGCCGCCTCGAAGCCGCGCTCGGTGAACGACGCCAGGGCCGCGTCCAAAATCTCCTCCGGCCGCGCCTCCGAGCGCCTGCGCCATCGGGGGGCGGGGGCGGGTTTTGGCTTTTTGGACGGGGAGGCGGAGCTCATCGCCTCTATATAACTGACTAGTCAGTTAGTTGCAAGACGGATTAGTTCATGCCCAAGCACAAAAAATTGGGGCGGCGCTTTTGGCGCCGCCCCAAGTCGAGGAAGAATAATCAGACGCGATTAGTAGCGCGCGGTGAACACCAGGCTGACCGTCCGCGGCGCGCCGTAATAGGCGGTGCGGATTTCGCCGACCGAGGAGAACTCTTGCGCGTCAGTCTTGTAGACCTCGTCGCTCAAGTTGCGGCCGACCAGCGCGATCGAAAACACGTCGTTTGCGCGCCAAGTCGCACTGGCGTCGTAGAGCCAGTAATCGTCCTGCCACAGGCCCGGCACTTCGGTGGTCGTGCCGACCGTGCCGCCGACAACGAAGGTGTTGTCGATGGCGAGCGCCATGCGTGAGCGGAAGCGCGCCGAGGCGGCGAGATCGAGATCGCCCAATTCGCCAAGGTTCAGCGTGTAGAGGCCGCCGAAGCGCGCCGTCCATTCCGGCGAGAAGGCCGGGGTCTGGAAGGTGCGCGAGCCGCCCGGGAAGCGCGCATCGTCAAACTCGCCGTACGAGGCGTCGAGATAGCCGATTTGCGTATCGAGCGTGAAGTTGTCGGTGACGCGGAAGCGGGCTTCCAGTTCGGCGCCCGAGATTTCCAGTTGACCGGCATTGATGACGGTCAGTTCCGGCGACGGCAGCATCGTATCGGGGTCGATGACGGTGCCGGAGATGCGGGCCTGGAAGTCGGTGTAGTCGTTGTAGAACGCCGTGGCGTTCACCAGCAGACGTCCGTCCATCCAGTCCGTGCGCGCGCCCACTTCGAATGACGACACGGTTTCCGGTTCGTACGGCGCATCTTCACCGTCGCCGTTGGCGCGGCCGTTGAAGCCGCCCGACTTGAAGCCTTCCGCGTAGCGCGCATAGAGCATGATGTTGTCGGCGAACTCGTAGTCGAGCGACACCATCGGCGTGGTGTTGTCCCACGTCTCGTTGCGCAGGAACGCGAACGTCGCGTTGAAGAACGGGTTGGACGCGTAAAACGTCGAGGTCGTGCGGTCGTAGGTTTTTTCTTCCTCGCTGTAGCGCACGCCGAGGCCGAGATTGAGCCGATCAGTGAGCGCGTAAGAGAGGTTGGCGTAGATCGCCGTGCTGGTGGTTTCGAGATCGTCGTCGATCGTGCGCAAGAAGCCCGGGCCCAAGCCGAAGAAGCCGGTGACGAGATCGTCGGCATAGGCTTCCTGGTGCGAACCGACGTTTTCACGCAGATAGAAGAGGCCGCTCACCAGGGTGAGGCGATCGGATTCGTAGATCGCCTGCAGTTCTTGGCTGAACTGATCCTGATTGACATCGACCAGCACGTCGCCGAACTCGATCGGCGTCGCATCGATATCGATGTAGTCGGTGTAGTTCAGTTCGCGCGCGGCTGTGATCGAGTTGATCGTCCAGTTGTCGTTGAGCTCCCAGCTGGCGCGCAGCGATACGCCGCCGTGATCCATGACTGACGAATTCGGCAGACCCGGGGTCGCTTGCGCCGTGAAGTCGAACTCTTCCGGTTCAGCGGCGGTCGGGAACGACGAGCCGGGAAGGTTGAAGTAGGTGATGCCGCCGAAGTTCACGAGCGACGTCGTCGGCTGGCCCATGGTCAGCGCGTTGTCTTCTTCCGAATAATCGACCGCGAAGTCGAAGCTCAGATTCGATGTCGGCTCCCAAGCAGCTTGGAAGCGGCCGCCCCAAGCGTTGCGATCGTTATAGTCTTCGCCGGTGACCGGGTTTTCGACATAGCCGTCGCGCGTCGCGCCGAAGACAGCGCCGCCGATGGCGAAGGTGTCGGTCAGCGGCCCCGAGGCGGCGAGGCGGGTTTCGAGTTGGCCGTAATCACCGATGGTGACTTGCGCCATGCCGCGCGGCTCTTGGCCCGGGCTGCGCGTGATGATCGAGTAAGCGCCGCCGATCGTGTTCTTGCCGTAGAGCGTGCCTTGCGGGCCGCGCAACACTTCGACGCGTTCGATGTCGAACACTTCCATCATGGTGCCGCGGATGCGCGAGTAATAGACGCCGTCCACATAGAAGCCGACGGCCGGATCGAAGGTCTGCAGAGCGTCCGGTTGGCCGACGCCGCGAATGTAGATGTTGGTGGCGTTGGACGAACCGCGGCCTTGCACGACGTTCAAGTTCGGCACCGATCCTTGCAGGCCGGTGGCGTCGGTGGCGCCGATGCGTTCGAGCTGCTGTTCGTTGAAGGCCGACACCGAGCCCGGCACGTCTTGCAGGCTTTCCGCCGTACGGCGCGCCGTAACGATGATCTCATCGTCGGCCTCTTGCGCCGCCGCCGGCGCGCACAGCGCGAATGGCGCTGCGCAGACACTCGCTAACAAAAGCGCGTTACGCGCCGTCTCGCCAAATCGCTTCATGGGACTGCTCCTCCGCTCCTTGTTTCGGGGCGCCGCGTTTTGCGGACGAAACCCTCGACTAAGTTGAAAAATTGATCCGGCGCTTCGAGATGCGGCACGTGGCCGGCGCCGGGGATGACTGCACGGTCGCCGTTTGGCGCCGTGCGCGCGACGAACGCTGTCGCTTCGTCGGGATAGACTTGGCTGTCGCCGCCATGGATCACGAGCGTCGGCGCTGTCATGCGTGCGAGCGCGGCGCGAAAATCCTGGCGCGCCATTGAGGCCCAGAACGGCGCCATTGCTTCGGGATTGCACTTCGACATTTCCGCCGTCGCCCACGCCTGCAAGGCAGGCGCGACGCCGGGAGCGAACATGCGCGGCGCAAAGCGTGAGACGTAAGCGGGCCAGTCGGCGTTGATCTCGTTCAGCGTGCCGTCGATGTCGCCGGCGCCGTAACCGGCCGCGAGGCCGCCGCTCCAGCTTTCGTCATTGACGAGGCGCGGGCCCATGTCTTCGACGATCAGCCCGGCGTAACGCAGCTTCGGCCAAGCCGCCCAAAGCGCCATCGCGCCCATCGACCAGCCGAGCGCGACTAGGTCTTTCAACCCGAGCGTCTCGGTGAAATGCACGATATCGTCGGCGAGCGTCTCCATGGTCAGCGGCGCGTGGCCCTGGCCGGAGCCGGGATGGCCGCGCAGGGTGGGGGTGAGGACGCGATGTTTCTGAGAGAGCTTGGCGCGCAGATCGTCGAAAAAGCCGCCATGAGCGGCCCAACCGTGCACCAGCATAACGGGCGCGCCGACGCCTTCGTCAGCATAGGCCATCGCGGCCCCGTCTGGCAGAACGCACACCGGCAAACCGGCATCCCCCTATTCGAACCCTTTGTCGGGCCGCTTTTTTCGTTGTCTTGGCGGGGCTTATATCGGAGACTTGAAACATGAGTCAACATTCAGGTTCCGAGGTGGCCGAAAAGACCGGCCCGAAAACCGAGCGCGGCCGGCGGACGCTACGGAAATTACTGGATGCGGCTGGCGAGGAATTTGGCGCGCGCGGCTACCACGAGACCGCCATCTCCAGCATCACCCAGCGGGCAGGGGTCGGGCTCGGCACCTTCTACGTCTACTTCAAATCGAAAGAGGAAGTGTTCCGCGCCCTCGTCGCCGACATGGGCGCGCGCACGCGCCACGCGCTGAGCGAAAGCGTGAAGGATGCGCCCAACCGCCTCGAGGCCGAGCGCCTCGGCATCCGCGCTTACCTCGAATTCGTCCGCACCCATAAGTCGCTCTACCGCGTCGTCATGGAAGCGCAGTTCGTCGCGCCGGAATCGTATGCGGAATACTATCGCGTGTTTGCGGAAGCTTACCGTCAGGGCCTTGCTCAGGCCGCAAAGCGCGGCGAGATCAGCGAAGGCAATGACGATGTGCGCGTGTGGGCGCTGATGGGCGCCTCGACGTTTTTGGGTCTGCGCTACGGCGTGTGGGACGATGACGCCGATGTCGGCGCGGTTTCGCAAGCGGCGTCCGATCTGATGATCAATGGCCTCGCGCCACGGCCGAAGAAGAATGGCGACGCGTCCTCGTAGAGACGCGCGTCCGAGGAGGAAACAATGGGTGTCGGCCTAGTCGACATCACCGCGAAACGGGCGGCGCTGACGCCGCACCGCATCGCATTCGAAAACGCGCTGACCGGCGCGACGCTCACCTATGCGCAACTGGACGACCGCGCCGCGCGCGCTGCTGCTGTGTTGGCCGGCCTCGGCGTTGAGCGCGAAGACCGCGTCGCCATTCTCTGCCGCAACCGTATCGAGTTTTTCGAAATCCTTTTCGCCTGCGGCAAGCTCGGCGCCATCCTCGTGCCGCTGAACTGGCGCGCGCCAGCGGCGGAATTGGCGCCAGTCTTGGCCGATTGCACGCCGAAAGTGCTGATTTATGGGGCGGAGGATGCGGAGGCCGCTTTTGCCTTAGAGCGCGATGGGTTGTGCTATTTGGTGCTGGATTATGGGGCGCGGGCGTCCTCGCCCGCAACTTTGTCTCCACACGCAACACCGGCGCCCGTTGAAACACCGCATGCGGGCGAGGACGCCCGCGCTCCATATGAGCGCGCACTCGCCGCCGCGTCTCCGCTTCGCACAGACGCGCAATGGCGCGACGATGCGGTTTGGATGCTGGTTTACACCTCCGGCACGACTGGTGCGCCGAAGGGCGTGATCCAGACGATGCAGATGTCGGCGGTGAACGCGTTTCATGTTTCGCAAGCGTTCGGCGTCAACGGCGCCGACACCACGATCAACTTCCTGCCGCACTTTCACACGGCCGGCATTCAGCTCGTCACGCTGCCAACCTTGATCGCGGGCGGCACGGTGATCGTGATGCCGGCGTTCGCTGAAGCGCGCGCGCTTGCCTTGATGCCGCGGCTCGATGTGTTCTTTGGCGTGCCGGCTGTGTACCAGCAGCTCGCGCTGCATCCGGCGTTTGAGCACGCCAATCTCTCGCGCGTGCGCGCCTGGGGGTGTGGCGGTGCGCCGCTGGCGGATGTGTTGGTCGAGCGCTTCGCGGCGAAGGGCGTGCGCGTCTGCAATGGCTACGGCATGACCGAAACGGGCCCGACCGCGTTCGTCGCTGCGCCGGAAGATGCGCTGACCAAAATCGGCTCGGTCGGTAAACCGCAAATACTGCTCGAAGTGCGCATCGTCGACGGCAAGGGCGAAGAGGTCGCTATTGGTGAAAGCGGTGAGATCTGGATGCGCGGGCCCGGCGTCACGCCCGGCTATTGGAAGCGCTCCGAGGAGACCGCGAAAGCCATCAATGCCGAAGGTTGGTTGAAGAGCGGCGACATCGGCCGCCGCGACGCGGACGGCTGTTACTACGTCGCCGGCCGGATCAAGGAGATGTACATTTCCGGGGCCGAGAACGTCTATCCGGCCGAGATTGAGAACGCGCTGGCGCGCCACCCAAGCGTGCTGGAAGCCGCCATTATCGGCGTGCCCGACGAGAAATGGGGCGAGGTGGGGCATGCCTTCGTCATGCTGAGGCCGAATGCGGCGCCGATCACCGCTGCTGAGGTGATTCAGTTTTGCCGCGCCAAACTGGCTGGCTATAAAATTCCCAAACACGTCACGTTCGTCGATGAGTTCCCGCGCACGCCCGCGGGCAAGATCAGAAAACATCTGCTAGCGCCGGGGCCGATCGCGCCGTCGCGCTAAGCAGCGAAGGGAGACGCGAAGCCTCATGAACATAGTGCCAAACACGTCGCGCCGCGCGCTGCTCGCGGGCGTTTCCGCTTCTGTGTTTACAGGCGCATGCGCGTCTTTTTTTTCCGCGCCGGATGACACCGGTAACAGTGAGCTGCGGCGCGAGACGCTGGACGTGATGAAGCGCGCCGCGCGCTTCATGCGTGAGCGCGTAGCCTATCGCGGCGGTTATGTGTGGAGCTACGCATCGGACTTCTCGCGCCGTTGGGGCGAGATGGAAGCCTATCCGACAATGATCTGGATGCAGCCGCCGGGCACAGCGACCGTCGGCCATCTTTATCTCGATTGCTTCCACGCCACGCGCGACGAGTTTTACTACCAGGCCGCGATGGATGTGGCGGAAGGCTTGATCGCCGCGCAGCATCCGGCCGGCGGTTGGAATTATCTGCATGACTTTGCGGGCGAGGAGAGCGCGCGCCGCTGGTATGAGACGATCGGAAAAAACGGCTGGCGGCTCGAAGAATTCCATCACTATTACGGCAACGCGACGTTCGATGACGCCGGCACGTCGGAAGCATCGCAATTTCTGCTGCGCCTCTATCTGGAGCGGCGCTCATCGCGTTTACGCGAGCCGGTTGAGCGCGCCGTGCGCTTTGTTCTCGATAGCCAATACGAAAACGGCGGCTGGCCGCAGCGTTTCCCGCGCGTCGAAGGCGAGGCGGACTATGTGCCGTACATTACCTTCAACGACGCGGTCGCCGATGAGAACATCAAGTTTCTGCTGATGGTCTATCACACGCTCGGCGACGAACGCGCGCTGGCCGCGATCCGCCGCGCCATGGAGATTTTTCCCGCTACGCAACAACCAGCGCCGCAAGCCGGCTGGAGCTTGCAGCACCACCATCAAACCTTGGCGCCGATGGGCGCGCGCTCTTACGAGCCGCTCAGCCTCGCCACGCACACCACCGCCGGCAACATCGCCCAGATGCTGGATTTCTACGAATGGAGCGGCGAGCGCCGCTTTATCGAGCGTATCCCGGAGGCGTTAGCGTGGCTCGACGCGCTGCGTTTGCGCGACGATCAAGTGCAAGTGCCCGGGCGCCACTACCCAACTTTCATCGAACTTGAGACCAACCGCGCGCGCATCAATCATCGCCGCGGTTCCAATTCGGGCAGCGGCGAATATTATTGGGACTATGACGTGCGCCGCCCGATCACGCACTATTCGCAATGGCGCGCGCTCAATGTCGATGCGCTGCGCCAGCGTTATGAGAGCCTCGCAGGCGCCGATCGCGATGCGCTGCTGGCGCGCTCGCCGCTCGGCCCGCAGCGCAACTTCCGGCTGCCGCGTCTCTTCACCACCGACACGATCGATGTCTCCGATCTGAATAGCGCGGTGGGCGCAGGCTCGGTTGAGCGTCCAACCACCGAGCGGGTGATGGAGCTCATCAACAGCCTCAACGAGGAGGGCTATTGGCCGACACCGCTCAGCGCCACGAGCAATCCCTATATCGGCGAACCGAGCGCTACCCCGTCGCCAGGCGACTTCCCGCAAACCCTGGTCGGCGACGCGTTCGACACCTCGCCTTACGTGACGCAAACGCCCGTAACTGGCATTTCTACGGCCGCTTTCATCCAAAACATGAGTTCGCTTCTGCTCAGCGTTGATTCAGGCGAGTAGGAGAAGGGTGGATTCGTCCCGGCCGGGGCTCTATCCTCGCGGGACGTGGGGTACTGAGCCGTGACTGACCAAACACAGAACGAAGAACGCGCGATTCGATTGGCGTCGATCGTGGCGATCGACATTGTCGGGTTTTCGACGATGTCGGAGCGCGACCAACGCAATGCCGCGCGCAAGGTCGAAAACCTGCGTGCACGCATCGTCACCGTGGCCTCGGCCAATGGCGGGCGGCTCTTCAACACTGCCGGCGACGGCTTCATGCTCGAATTCGGCTCGGCCGGTTCGGCGCTGGCGGCGATCCAACAAATTCTCGACAAGCGCGGCAAGGGCGAGCCGCCGATCCGCGTCGGCGCGCATGTGGGCGACGTTGTCGTTACCGCGACGGAAGATTTGCTCGGCCACGGCGTCAATGTCGCTGCGCGCTTGCAGGAGCATGCCGAGCCGGGCACGGCGCTCGTCTCCGCCGAATTCCGCTCGATGGCGCGCACCTCTCCGCAATCTGCGTTCCAGGCGCGCGGGCAAAAGCCACTCGATAACATCGCGCAGCGCGTGCAGACGTTCGAAATTCTTTCCAAGCGCCAGCAGTTCGCGCGCGCCTCGCGCCGGTACGGCTCGATGGCGGCGGCAGGCGTCGCGGTGATCGCGCTTGCTTACTTCAGCCCGACGATCTGGCAATTTGCCCAGCCCTACATTCAGCAAGACACCGTCGCCGATGCAGCCCCGCCGCCTGCGCCGACCGCTGCTGATGAACTCTATCGTCAAGCCGGTTCAGCGCCGGAAGCGCCGCTCTATACGCCGGGCGAAGTCATCCGTGATTGCGAAGGCTGTCCGGAAATGGTCGTGCTCGCCGGTGGCCTGTTCACCATGGGCTCGCCCGCCAGCGAAGTTGGCCGCGGCCGCGACGAAGGCCCGCAGCGCGAAGTCTCGCTGACGCCGTTCGCGATCGGCAGATTCGAAGTCACCTTCGCGCAATGGGACGCCTGCCTCGGCGCCGGCGGCTGCAATGGCTACTCGCCGGCCGATGGCGGCTGGGGCCGTGGCGATCGCCCGGTCACCAACGTGTCGTGGGAAGATGCGCAAGCCTATCTGGATTGGCTGAACAGCCGCGTCGGCGGCCTGCGCTATCGCTTGGCCACGGAAGCGGAGTGGGAATACGCCGCGCGCGCCGGCGAAGGCGAAGCCTACGCCTTCGGCGCTCGCGTCACCGCCACGCAAGCAACTTTCCGCGCCCGCCGTACGACGCCCGCGGGCGCGTACGAAGCCAACGCGTTCGGCTTGTTCGACATGCACGGCAACGTCGCCGAGTGGGTCGAGGATTGCTACGCGCCGAACTACGAACTGGCGCCGGTCGACGGCGCTGCGGTGCAAGCCGACGAATGCCCGCGTCGCGTTTATCGCGGCGGCGGCTTCTCCGACCAAGCGCCGTTCCTGCGCGCCGCCGCGCGCCGCTCACTGGCGCCGGCCACGCGTCAGCAGCTGATCGGCTTCCGCGTCGCACGGACGCTGGACTGATCCCGTTCGTCGCATTGCTGCTCCACCTGTGACCAAGGGCACAGACAATGCGTGTCTGTCGTCACACTGTCCGCGCGACCGGGCGATGGGGAAGCGCCCGGGTGAGGGGCGCGGCATGAGCGGGCAATTTCTACTCGCGCAGATTTCCGACACGCATATCCGCACCGACGATGACGGTGCGTCTGTCGGCAATTTGCGCCGCGCGCTCGCGCAAGCCCGCGACTATCGCGCCGATGTGATCCTGCTGACCGGCGATCTGGTGAACGATGAGCGGGCCGATGAATACGCGCTGCTGGCCGAAGCGATCGCGCATCCGCCGGCGCCGCTTTATCTCATGCCGGGCAATCACGACGACCGCGGCCTGATCCGCTCGACCTTTCCCCAGCACGCTTATCTGCCGCGCGAGGGTCATCTCTCATACGCGATCGATCAGTTTCCGGTGCGGATTGTGTGCGTTGATCAAATCGTGCCGGGGGAGACGCACGGCGAGTTGACCAAACCGCAAGCGAAATGGCTCGACCGCACGCTGGCGAAAAAGCGTGGCAAGCCGACGATTGTGGCGCTGCATCACCCGCCGTTTCTCACCTACGATCTGTTGTTCGATAAAATTGGTCTGCGCGACGGGCCGCTGTTTTCATCTGTGATCGCACGCCACAAGCAGGTGTCCCGTGTGATCTGCGGCCACCATCATCGCGTCACGCTCGGCCAAAGCGCGCATGCGCCGGTGATCGTCGCGCCGTCGAGTTCTTGGACCTACGGCCTGGCGCTGCACGACGGCCAGCCGATCGCGCCGAAGACAGAGGAGCAGCCGGGCTGGATTCTCCACGCCTGGACCAAGCAAGGCGGCTTCGCCAGCCATTTCATGGGTTTATAAGGTCTTAACGCCAGACAGCAGTTGGGCCGGATCGTGAGATCCGGCCCTTGCTGCGTTGGCGCCTGGGCGGGGGGAGTAGGTCGGCGCCGGGCAATCAACGCCCGCTCCGAATACTCGTTCCGGGAACCTGCGGAATTTTTTCGATCTCTTTCAGCGCGCTTTTCGGCCCCGCGCCGCGCCCTGCAGGCGCTCAGAGGGGAGAGACATGAGCGCCTGCAGGACTTGGGCTATGCGTGCCGGGTGTACGTACGCTGGCCCCAGGCCCCGACGCCCAGGACCAGCGCACGCTCATCAGCGATAGACCCCCAGTCCTCGCGAAGAACAGAAACGCCGCCGCAGCGCCGGGGTCAAGCAAATCTACCGTTTTGTACAACAGCAAAAAGTCGGTCGCGCCGCGTTGCTGATACAAACGACACACAGACGCGCATTAATCTATGCCCAGCGCGTTCGTTGTAAAAAGTACACACGGCTTGTGGGGCGTTTGCGTTTGTGGTTGCTGGTGCGTCGCCATCCCCCGGCAGATCGGCTGAAACACTATGAAATTTGGCGTGAACGAGCAAAAAGCGAGGCATGCGCATGCGCAAAAAAATCAAACGGGGCGCGGGATATCTTGAGCTGCAATTCTCAGGGCCACAAAGCACCAATGTTCTAAGGCAGGCGGGAGAGACAGCGGAGCGCTTGTCGGCGCGCAACGAATGGGCGTTTCAGATGAGTCAGTTCTATCCTGACTTGCCGCGCATCATTCAGGTAGAGCGCGTCACGCAATATCCCATCACGCGCTTCGAGCGCGAAATGGTTTTGAAATACGACGAGAAGGACGGATGGTGGGAAATCAAAGCACGCGTGCGCGAAGAGCCGCCGCGCAAGAACGGCAACGCCGCCGCGCTCGCCCCGCCGCCCAATGACGATGACGGCTCGCCGAACGCGCCGACGCTGAAATCCGCCGCGGACGCGGAAGATAAACCCGCCGCGCCCGAGCGTGACGACATCGACGAATACCGCCCGATCAGCGCGGCGCCGCGCCGCGTGCGCGTCGAACCTTCACCGCAATCCAGACTTGCAGAGCTTCTCCGCGACGAATGGCTGCGTGTGCGGGAAACGTCGCTGTTCCGTCACATCACTTCCGCATTCGAGGTCGACATGGAAGAGATCAAGCGTTCGCTTCACCGCTTTGTTGATCGGGCGCAACACGCGCTGGCGCTTTCGCATGAACTCTACGTCGATCTTCACACTTCGTTTATCGGCGCTGAACAAGTTGTACAGGATCGGCTACCCGGCGCGGTGCTGGAGCAGACCTACGAGCATGCGGGCCGGCGGCTCACCTTGTTGACGTACAGCGCGTATCCGCGACCCAACTGGGAGTCTTGGCTGTTCGGCCGGCTCTATGAGGACGATCAAGTGGCGGCATGAAGTCAGTCAAGGAACTCAGACGAAAGGCCGCTCGCCGCACCGCAAAGACCGCTCAGGTCTATTCGACGTCGGAAGCGCGCGCCAATTTCGCCGAGGCCCTTGAGACAGCACAATTGGACAGCGCGGTGATCGGGTTTGATCGCTACGGACGAACGGTCGCCGCGCTGGTTCCAGTCGAAGCCATTTACATGCTCGCCGGCATGGGCGGCAAAATCGATCCCGCCGTGCGCGACAAGATCGATCAAGGCGTCCGCCAGTTCGTGACGCAAGTGCCGAACCGGATCGGCAAAAAGATCGCCCCAAAAAAAGCCGCCGCGAAGAAGAAGGCGCCCGCCGCCCGCCGCGCCAAAGCGAAAGCCCGCCGCCGCTAGCATCGCCGCCGCGCCGCGCTATAAGCGCCGCTGACGGAGGCGTTACATGAAGACCAGAGCGGCAGTCGCGTTTGAAGCCAAGAAGCCGTTGGAGATCGTCGAGCTTGATCTCGAAGGCCCGAAGGCGGGCGAGGTGCTGGTTGAAATCAAAGCCACCGGCATCTGCCACACCGACGCTTACACGCTCGACGGCCTCGATAGCGAAGGCATCTTCCCGAGCATCCTCGGACACGAAGGCGCAGGCATCGTGCGTGAGATCGGCGCGGGCGTGACCAGCGTCGCCGCCGGCGATCACGTCATCCCGCTCTACACGCCCGAATGCCGCCAGTGTAAAAGCTGCCTCTCGCGCAAAACCAATCTCTGCACCGCCATCCGCGCCACGCAAGGCAAAGGCCTGATGCCGGACGGCACTTCGCGCTTTTCCTACAAGGGCAAAGCGGTCGCGCATTATATGGGCTGCTCCACCTTCTCGAATTTCACCGTGCTGCCTGAGATCGCTTTGGCGAAGATTCGCAAGGACGCGCCGTTCGAGAGCGCGTGCTATATCGGCTGCGGCGTCACCACCGGCGTCGGCGCTGTCGTGAACACCGCGAAGGTCGAGCCCGGCGCCAATGTTATCGTGTTTGGCCTGGGTGGGATCGGCTTGAACGTCATCCAAGGCGCCAAGCTCGTCGGCGCCAACATGATTGTAGGCGTCGATATCAATCCGGCGCGCGAAGAGTGGGGCAAGAAGTTCGGCATGACGCACTTCGTCAATCCGAAGACGATCAGCGGCGACCTCGTCGCGCACCTGGTCGAGCTCACCGGCGGCGGCGCCGATTACACGTTCGACGCAACCGGCAACACCACCGTCATGCGCCAGGCGCTGGAAGCGTGCCATCGCGGCTGGGGCGAGAGCATCATTATCGGCGTCGCCGAAGCCGGCAAGGAAATCGCCACGCGTCCGTTCCAGCTGGTGACGGGTCGCGTCTGGAAAGGCACCGCCTTCGGCGGCGCGCGCGGCCGCACCGATGTGCCGGGCATCGTCGATTGGTACATGGACAAGAAAATCGAGATCGACCCGATGATCACCCACAAAATGCCGCTCGAGCGCATCAATGACGCGTTCGATCTGATGCATAAGGGCGAAAGCATTCGGAGCGTGGTGGTGTTCTGATGCCGCGCGCGCTGGCTCTCGCGTTTGCCCTGTTGGCGTTCGCGCCGGCGGCGGCGGAGACACCACTCAGCGCGCTTTTCATCAACGATAGCTACAATCCGCGCGCCGATCCGTATCGCGATCTGGAGCGCGCGCTCGATCGCGCTGAGGCGGAGAACAAGCGCGTGCTGATCGTCGTCGGCGGCGATTGGTGCGGCTGGTGCGAAGTGCTGGACACGTTCCTGACGCGCGAAGTCGAAGTGCGCGCCGCGTTCGAGCAATCTTTCGTGATGGTGAAGGTGAGCTACGGCCAGGAAAACCGCAACGCCGCTTTCCTGAGCGGCTTCCCAAGCTCGCGCGGCTACCCCGATTTCTTCGTGCTCGATAGCAATGGCGCTTTCCTGCGCCAGCAAGATACCGCGCTGTTAGAAGGCGACGGCGATTACGACCGCGCCCGCATGCTCGCCTTCGCGCAACGTTGGAGACCGCAATGAGCGAGTGGAAACTGCCTTGGTCTGCATCGTGTTTGTGCGAACGCGTGACCATGCGCATCACGGCGCCGCCAGTGATCGCGATGGCGTGCCATTGCCGTGGCTGTCAGAAGCTGACGAGCGGGCCGTATTCGCTCACTCTTATGGTTCCAGAGGCTGGCTTCGAGGTTGTAAGCGGGGAGACCACGATCGGCGGCTTGCATCGCGATGATGGCCATCAGCATTATTGTGCGCATTGCTTGAGCTGGCTCTACACCACCGGCCCCGCGCTGGAGGGGCTCGTAAATGTCCGCGCCACCATGCTCGATGATGCAAGTTGGGTGCGGCCCTTTGTCGATACGATGGCAGCGGAAAAACTGCCTGGTGTCGTGAGCGGCGCCGCGCGCTCGTATCAGGCGTGGCCAGCAGAGAGCGATCACGACGAGCTCATGGCCGCCTACGCGCGCGAGGGCGCAAAGCCACAATGAACGTAGAAGTTCGCGCCACGCATCGCCTGTTCGGCGGCACACTCACTTACGCTCAACATCAAAGCGCAGCCACCTGCACGCCGATGCGCTTTTCCGTGTTCACGCCGCCAGGCGAAGGGCCGTTCGCGTATCTGATCTGGCTCTCCGGCCTCACCTGCACTGAAGATAACTTCACCGGCAAAGCCGGCGCCTATGGCTCGGCCGCACAGCATGGCCTCGCCATCGTCGCGCCTGATACATCTCCGCGCGGAGACGGCGTCGCCGACGATCCCGCCTACGATCTCGGCCAAGGCGCAGGCTTTTATGTCGACGCCACGCAAGCGCCATGGGCGCCGCATTTCAAAATGGAGAGTTATGTCACGCGCGATTTGATCGAGACGGTGGAGAGCGCGTTTCCGCTGAAGGCGCGTCGCGGTATTTCCGGTCATTCCATGGGCGGTCACGGCGCGCTGACGCTGGCGATGCGTCATCCCGATAAATTCACAAGCGTCTCCGCCTTCGCGCCGATCTCATCGCCGACGCGCGCGCCCTGGGGCGAGAAGGCGTTCACCGCTTATCTCGGCTCAGATCGCGAAAGCTGGAAGCCGCACGATGCGGCGTTGCTGATCGAAGCCGGAAACGCCAAACCGTTCGATGACATTCTGATCGATCAGGGTCTAGGTGATCAATTCTTGGAGAGTCAGCTGAAGCCCGAACTGCTCGAAGGGGCGGCGGCAAAGGCGGGGCAGAAGATCACTGTGCGCAGGCACGAAGGCTACGATCACTCGTACTTCTTCATGACGACCTATATCGCCGACCACGTCGCTTATCACGCCGCCCGTCTCGCTTGATGGTGAGCAAATCGCCAGGCTGTGGTTCGGGGCGAATGCGGCGCACGAGCGAAGCTAGGTCTTCGAACACGGACTCTCCTGCGCGCACGATCCCCAGTAGATCTTGCGTAAACGGTCCATCCGAATAAACGGGCGCGCGCACACGCGCTGTCACCGTGATCGCCAGCGCGGCGGCGACGAAAATCAGGGCGTAGCAACCGCCTTCGGCCCAGCCGATTGGTGTGTCGGCCATGTCGGCGCCATGAAAGGCTTGACGCACCTGCAGCGCCGCCCACAGCAGCACCAACACCGAGCCCATCGCCGCATAAAGCCGCGCGAAAACGCGGTCGCGTGTGTAGAGCCGATACGCGGCGGCGAACGAAACCGCCGCCGGCGCGATGAACGCAAGCGTCAGCGTGTCGAGCAGCGGCGGCCCGATCACAGCGGCGCGCTCCGGTCCGCCCCACCACGGATTGAGCGCCAGCCCTGGCATATAAAGGAGATACGCCAAGCCCAGTCCCATCGCGACATGCCCGCGCCAGCGGCCGATCAGACCAAGCTCATGGCCATTGCGCGGCAGCAGCCAATGTCCAGCGCCCATCAAAGCGAGCGCGCTTAGCGTGGTTTCGCTCATCTGGTCGAGCGTGACCCCAAAGCCACCCGCCGCGATCCAGCGCAGTAACAGCATTATGCCGACAAGTACGGCGATTGCGCCTGTTGTCGTGAGCGCTTCGCTCCACGGCGATCGCGGTTCGGAATCGGCGAGGAAGTATCCAGCGGCGAACAGAAGCGCCGCTGTCGCGCCGATGATGACGAGCGCGCCCCAGATCGGAATGTCGCCGTTCAGGCTCGCGCCGGCGAGATCGGGCGCGACGGTGTGGGCGAGCGCGACGGCCGCCGCGACCAACGCCGCCGGTCGCAAGACGCGCCAACCGCGCCACGCATGCGCCGCGGCCAGAAGCAGAGCGACGCCCGCATGCGCCGTACACCGCGCCGCCGCAGGCACGGTCGATTCAATGCCGAGCAGCACCAGGAACACGCCCGCCGCCGCCCACACATCGATCGCTGCATCGTTTTCGATATCGGGCGCGTCTTCCTCGGCGCGCCACGCAGCCGTGAAGAGGAGTGCCGCGCCAATGAACAATGGCGCCCAAGCCGCCATCGAATGCCAGTCGGCGCGCGTCGACGCCGCCAGCGCCACCAGCAGCGCCGCGCCGAACGCGCCGGCGCCAGCAACGAGCGCGCGCCCGGTATGATGCGGACGCGCCGTGATGGTGCAGAGAGCGACGATCAACGCCGCTGTCAGCATGGTCGGATAGAGATCGACGCTCGGCGGACCAAAATGGAAGCGCGCTTGCAGATAGGCCGTGAAGCCCAGCACCAGCGCGCCGATGGCGATCACCAGCGCCCAATAGCTCGCGAGCCGCGCCCGCACAGCGTAGGAGGCGAGCGCCACATGGAACGCCGCGATCAAAGCTGGTCCCGCGATGCGGCCAGAGGGTATTGGTGCCGTCGCCAGCCACACCCACAGCAACAACACGCTACTCACTGCAATTGCCACACCCGGGCCAAACGCGCGCACGTAGGACCAGTCGAAGTCGCGCCCCGTGGCCTCCGACAGCGCCGGCCGCAGCGCGATCAGCGTCATGCCGAGGCTCGCCGTGCTCAGAACCGCGAGCGCGCGGCGCATTTCGTCGAGGCCGATGGCGGCGGCGAACCAGAAGTACAATCCGAGCAACGTCACCAGCGCGACGCCTGCCCAACGTCGCCAATAGGCCAACGCGAAACCCGCCGCGGCCATCGCGCAGATAAAGGCGGTTAGCGCCGGTGTCGGCCAGGGGACAGAGCCTGTCAGCGCCGGCGCGCTCAAAGCTGCAACGGCCGCAACCACGCCAATGATCTCGCCGTGCCACACCGACAAGCCGATCAACGCCGCGGCGCAAAGCGTGAGCACGAGCAGCGCTGTGGTTGGGTCGGTGTAGCCGTGCACGGCGTGCGTGGCCCACGCAGCGCCATAGAGTGCGCCGATACCGGCGCCCGCCAACAGCGCCGCAAGCAAGGGCCGCCCAGCGATCGTCCGCCGCACCCATTCGCTCGCGCCGACCAGCGCCAGCATGAGCACGCCGCCCAAGACCAGCTGCATCGGTGCAATCAGCCAATCCTGGCGCGCCGACACCCAGACCAAAGCGAGCGCCGCCAGTGCAGCGCCGCCGCCCAGACCCCAAGCGAGCCAGTTCTTCGCCACCCACTGTTCAAGTCTTCGATCCGGCTCGCGCTGCGGCGCGGCTTGCGGCGGTGGAGACGCTTTTGGCTCGGGCTGCGTGAGGGGCGGAGCGGCGAGCCCATGATCTTCGTCGTTCGAAGCTTCGGGCAAGGGCGTGTCGAGCAATAGTGGCTCGCGGTCATCCGGCGGCAGCGGCTGATCGAGGATGAGTACGTCGGCATCATCGGCGGGCGCCATTGTATCGAGGAGCAGGGACTCAAAGGCCGCCGGCGCTTCCGCTTCTGGCGCAAGCGCGTTCATGCGGCGCTCAAGCGTCGCGAGTTGATCGGTCAGCATCAGGACCCGCTGCCGAAGCAGCAAAACCCAAATGCCGAGCCCGGCAATGACCAGCCATAGCACCATTTACGTCCGCCCCTCGCGGATGCGACGGCGACGTTCACGCGCGCCGCGCGCGCGCGCAAGCTTTTGCGTCGGCGGGGGCGATGGTCTTCCCCAGCGACGAGATTTGCACGCCTGCCGCGCGCATGCTCAAAGCTTGCGCCCATGTCACACGTTTTCGAGCCGCCTGCCCAGCCTTCCGTTGCAGTCACAGATACGAATGCGCGCTTTCCGGTGCGCCGGATTTTCTGTGTCGGGCGAAACTATGCCGACCACGTCCGCGAAATGGGGAATGATCCCAAAAGCGAGCCGCCAATCTTCTTCACAAAGCCGGCAGACGCCGTCGTCGAGAGCGGCGCGGCGATACCGTATGCGGCGAACACGTCGAACTTGCACTTCGAAGTGGAGCTGGTCGTCGCGCTGAAAGCCGGCGGCGCTGATATCGCCGAGGCGGATGCGCTGGCTCATGTGTGGGGCTATGGCGTCGGTGTCGATCTCACCCGCCGCGATCGGCAAGCCGAAGCCAAGAAGGGCGGCGCGCCGTGGGATGTGGCGAAGGCCTTCGATCAATCCGCGCCGATCAGCGCGCTGACCCAAGGCGCGCACCCCGGCAAAGGCCGCATCTGGCTCAGCGTCAACGGCGAGACAAAGCAGGACGCCGATCTCAGCGACATGATGTGGAGCGTCCCGGAAATCATCGCACACCTCTCACGCTCATGGCGCTTAGAGGCCGGCGATCTGATTTTCACGGGGACGCCAGCAGGCGTCGGGCCGTTGCATCGCGGGGACGAGGTTGTGTGCGGCGTGGAAGGGCTGAGTGAGTTGCGGTTTTCGATCGCCTAGCGCTTAGGCTTCCAGCGCCAGTAGCGCGAACGTCGCGAGCCAGTGTTCGCCCATGTAATCGCCGGCGACGTGCGCTAAACTTGCATTGATATGCGCCTTTGCAGCTGCCTGCGCGTGGGACGCGACCGGATCGCGTTCGTCCAACGCCGACGCAATCGACCGCCAGCACCAAGCGCGCGAGAAGTTTAGCCCATCGAGATGCGCAATCTTTCCATCGCTGCGGTCGCTGACTCGGGCGGGGGTAAAGAGCGAATCAGGCTTGCCCTCGCGGGCGTCGGGCAGAAAATCCGCAAACCACACGCGGAAGGCGGTCGGCGCCATGAAGCGGCGCGTGCACTCGGCTTCCATGAGGGTCGGCGAGAGGAAATCGTCCTGGCTCGGCTCCCACGCCTGCGCGCCGCGATCATTGCCGAACCAGGCGAACACCTTATCGCGCATCAGCGCAAAGAGCTCGCCGTCGGCGCCTTCAGCGTAATCTGCGGCGAGCCTGAGCGCGAAGGCCATCGAAGAGTGCACGCCGGTGCGGATCGGGTAATCGCAAAGCGGCAGAAAGGCGCGGAAGCGCGCCGCAAACATCTCCGCATATGGGCGCAGCGTCTCCGCCGCGCGCGCATCCGCGTGTCGCTCCAGCTCCGCTTGCAACGCCAATAGCCAGCCCCAGCCATAAGGCCGCTCGAACCCGCGCGAGGCAGGGCGCTCCAGATACGCGCATTCCGCCGCGACATTGGCCGCGGTAATCCGCTCTGCGAAAAGCGCCTTGATTTCGCTCGCCTGCTTCAAGTCCGGATAGCGCCGCAGCACCCGCGCCAGCAGCCAGTAGCCGTGCACGCACGAATGCCAATCGTAGCTGCCGAAGAAAATCGGATGCAGTGCGCGCGGGCCTTTGACATCGTCGGCGCTCGCCATGACGTGATCGAGCTTGTTCGGATACTCGCGGCTCACATGCGCGAGCGCGAGCGCGGCGAACTTCTCGGCGATGCCTTTCGTCAATTTGGTCATGGGAAAGCCAGCAAGCGCATGAGGATGATATTGGCGAGCAGGAGCGGCAACGCCGTTGGTATTTGTGCGCGGATGACGCCGTTGAGCGCGGCCTTGCGGTCCGGCAGCTCAAGCAAATTGGCCGGCACGACATTGAAATTAGCCGCCATCGGCGTCATCAGCGTGCCGCAGAAGCCGGCGAGCATGCCGATGGCGCAGACGCGCGCCGGATCGCCGCCGAGGTCGTTGATCACGAACGGCAGGCCGACAGCCGCGGTCATGACTGGAAACGCCGCGAACGCGTTGCCCATGATGATGGTGAAAAGCGCCATGCCGATGCAATAAGCGGCTACAGCCATCGTACGGGTGTCGAGCGGAATGAATTCCGCGAAGATTCGTCCCACTTGTTGGCCAACGCCCGCCGCCAGAAACACCGCGCCGAGTGCGGCCAGCATTTGCGGCAGCAGCGCGGCCCAGCCGACGGAATCCATCAGGCGGCGGCCTTCCTGCAATGGCGCGAGCAAGGGCGGCTTGAGCCAGACCATCATTACACCAACCGCAATCAATACGCCGAGCACGAGCGACACCAACGTCTTGTGCTGCTCTTGAATTATCAGCGCGCCCCAATCGGTGTATTGCGCGAGCAGCGTGCCGGCGAGCGCGACGGCTGGAATGATGAGCGCTGGCAAGAACAAGAGGTTGCCGCGCTTCTCGGCGCTGGCGCGGCGCTCTTCCGGTGAGGTTGTCGGCGGCTTGCCTTGGCCGAGACCGAAGGCAGCAAGCGCCACGAGGCCGAGCGCCAGCAATCCATTGCCGAAATCGCCGATCAGGTGGCCGGCCCAAAAGCTCGCCGCGAGCAGCGCCCAGAAGAGCGCGGTGCGGCGGCGCTTGGGATTGGCCGCGTCGCGCAAGGTCAGCACGGCAAGCGCTGCAAAGAAGAAGCCGCCGATAATGTAGGCGTGATCCAGCGTGATCATGGCGCTGTCTCCGCCTTCACCGTGAGCACACGCTTCAGGTGCCGATCCAACAGCCACAGCCGCACGCTATGGATCGCGAGCGCCGCGATCGCTGTCGGGATCGCCCACACGGAGAGCTCTAGAGGTTCGACGAAGATGCCGTTGGCTTCGAGGAAGCCTTTGATCAGCAAGATCGAGGCGATGGCGATGAAGATATCTTCGCCGAAGAAGAGCCCGATATTGTCCGCTGCCGCCGCGTGCGAGCGGATGAGGAAGCGCTGCTTGTCCGGCAGCGCGCCGTACTTCGCCTCCGCCGCGCCTTCCGCCATCGGCGCGACCAGCGGGCGCACCATTTGCGCATGTCCCCCCAGCGAGGTGAGGCCGAGTGCGGCCGCCGCTTGGCGAATGACGAAGTACACCCACAGCAATCGGCCCACCGTTGCGGCCTTCACGTTTGCGATGGTGATGCGCGCGCGCTCCTGCAGGCCGGCGCGTTCGAGCAGGCCGATGGCTGCGAGCAGGATCCATGTGAGGCTGATATAGCGTGCGTCGTTGAAGGCTTTGCCGAAGCTGGCCAGCGTGTCGCGCGTGGCTGCGCCCATGATGGCGAGATCGGCTTCTGGCGTCCACGCCGCCGCAAGTCCCGTCGTCAACGCCGCCGCCATGACGACGAGCAGCGGATTGGCGCGCACGATGAAGCCGAACACGACAACGCCGATGCCAAGTAGAACTAACACGCTTGCCCCCGCCTAAGCTCTTCCAAATCCGCCGCCGCCCGGCGTTTCGATCACGAAAACATCGCCCGCGCGCATTTGCGCTTTGCCTCGCGCGGGCAGGTCTTCCGTTTTGCCGTTATGGCGCTCAATGCGATTGACGCCGCTCGCGCCGTCGCCGCCGTGGTTAAGCCCATGCGGCTTCGTTGAGCGGCGGTTGGACAAGATCGCCGCCATCATCGGTTCGCGAAAGCGCACGCGCCTCACCGCGCCGTCGCCGCCCTTATGTGCGCCCGCGCCGCCGGAGCTGCGCCGGACACTGAACTCCTCCACCAGCACGGGAAAGCGCGTTTCCAAGACTTCGGGATCGGTCAGGCGCGAATTGGTCATGTGCGTTTGCACCGCCGAGGCGCCGTCGAAGCTGGGTCCTGCGCCCGAACCGCCGCAAATGGTCTCGTAATATTGCCGCTTGTCGTCGCCGAAGGTGAAATTGTTCATCGTGCCCTGCGACGCCGCCAACGCCCCCAGCGCGCCGTAGAGCGCATCGACCACGACTTGGCTCGTCTCCACGTTTCCAGCAACGACGGCTGCGCCACGCTTAGGATTCAGCAACGATCCTTCCGGCACGATGATCTCAATCGGCTTCAAGCAGCCTTCGTTCAATGGGATGTTGTCGTCCACCAGCGTGCGGAACACGTAGAGCGTCGCGGCGCGTGTGATCGCGAGTGGGGCGTTGAAATTGCCGCTGTCTTGCGCGCTGGTTCCGGTGAAGTCGATCTTTACCGTGCGGCTCGCATGATCCGGCGTCACCGCGACGCGGATATGCGCGCCGATATCGAGCGGCAGCTCAATTTCACCAGGCGAGAGCTTGTCGATGACGCGTCTGATCTGCTCTTCGGCATTGTTCTGCACGTGGCGCATATAGGCAGCGACGCCCTCGCGACCGTAATGCGCGACCAGCCGCTTCAGCTCATCGCCGCCGCGCACGACGGATGCGATCTGGGCGCGTAAATCGGCGATGTTGCGGTCGATGTCGCGCGCGGGATGCGGGCCGCTGGCGAAGAGGGCGCGCGCTTCCGCCTCCAGCATCGCGCCGTGGCGCACCAGCAACACGTTCTCGATCAACACGCCTTCTTCTTCCACGGTCTTCGAATCCGGCGGCATCGAGCCGGGCGTGATGCCGCCGATATCAGCGTGATGGCCGCGCGCGGCGGTGAAGAAGGCGGGTGTGCCGTCGCCATCGAGGATGATCGGCGCGATGACGGTAATGTCGGGCAAATGCGTGCCGCCAGCATGCGGCGCGTTCAGCATATAAATGTCGCTCGCCTGCATGCTCGCGCCGCGCTGGCGGATGATCTCGCGCACGCTGTCGCTCATTGAGCCTAAATGCACCGGGATGTGCGGCGCGTTGGCGACGAGGCCGCCGGTTTCGTCGAACACAGCGCAGGAGAAATCGAGGCGTTCCTTGATGTTGACGGAGGAGGCAGTCGTCTGCAGCGCCAAGCCCATTTCTTCGGCCACGCCCATGAAGCGGTTGTTGAACACTTCGAGCAGGATCGGATCGGCCTCCGTGCCGATGGCTGTGCGCTCGGCCCGCGGGCGAGCGCGCGTCAGGATGAGATCGCCCTGTTCGCTCATCCGCGCGCGCCAGTCGGGGGTGACGTAGGTGGTTGCGCCGTCTTCGATGATGAGTGCGGGTCCCTTGACGGCGTCCCCGACATTCATCGCTGTTCGCGCGAACGCCGGCGGTCCGGATGCGATTTGAGACTGCGCCACGGCTTCCGCCGAGAGCGTCGCCATCACGATTTTGCGGGTTGGATCGGTGAAGCCGAAGCGCCGCTGGTGTTCTGCGACGAACAGCGCGTCCAAATCTTCCGGTTGATCGAGTGAGATCGGCAGCGTTGAGTCCGCGCCCTCGTATTTCATGTGCGCCGTCAGCGTGACGGCGATGTTCTCGGCGCCTTGTGTGCGCAGCGCCTCGTAGGCGCGCTCGACCAGTTCGGTCGCCGTGCCGCCCCAGTTCCAAGTGCCTTCGATCGTGGCTTCCGCGACGGCGCGCACGTCGGCCAGGCCCATGCCCCAAGCGCTCAGCACGCCCGCAAGCGGGTGCAACAGGATCGTGTCGATGCCCACGGCATCCGCCACTGCGCAGGCGTGTTGGCCGCCAGCGCCGCCGAACGCGACCAGCGCATAGTCGGCGGGATTGTAGCCACGCTGGATCGAGATTTTCTTGATCGCTTCGGCCATGCTCAAGTTCGCGATGGTGAGAAAGCCTTCCGCCGCTTCCTCCGGCGTGATGGCGCGACCGCTCTTGCTTTCGATCTCAGCGCAGAGCGTGGCGAATTTGTCGGCGACAATGTCTGCGTCTAAAGGCTGATCCGCATTCGGACCGAAGATCGCGGGAAAAAACTCCGGTCGCACGCGGCCGAGCAACACGTTGCAGTCCGTCACGGTCAGCGGGCCGCCGCCGCGGTAGCAGGCGGGGCCCGGATCGGCGCCGGCGCTGTGTGGGCCAACGCGCAAGCGCATGCCGTCGAAGAAGCAGATCGAGCCACCGCCGGCCGCGACCGTATGCACGTGCAGCATCGGCGCTGACAGGCGCACGCCCGCGACCACGGTTTCGTGCGTTCGCTCGAACGCGCCGGCAAAATGCGAGACGTCGGTCGAGGTGCCGCCCATGTCGAAGCCGAGCGCGTGGGTGAAGCTGGCGCGCTGCGCCGCCGCCGCCATGCCGACAACGCCGCCGGCTGGGCCGGAGAGCACGGCGTCGCGGCCGCGGAAAGCCGACGCGCTGGTAAGGCCGCCATTGGACTGCATGAAGAGGAGGTTCGGGGCGTTTGGACCGTGTAAGCCAGCCTCGAATGCTTCCACGTACGTGCGCAACACCGGCGACAAGTACGCGTCCGCCACCGTCGTATCGGCGCGCGGCACGAACTTGATCAGGCCGCTGATCTCCGAACTGATGGAGATTTGCTCAAAACCCAATTCGCGCGCGATGGCGGCGAGTCTCTGCTCGTGCGCGGGATAAGCCCAGCCGTGCAGGCAAGCGATCGCAACCGCGCGGAAGCCATCTTTATACGCCCCCGCCAGCGCCGCACGCGCGTGCGCTTCATCCAGTGGCGTCAGCACGTCGCCTTCGGCTGTCACCCGCTCGCGCGCTTCGATGACGCGCTTATGCAGCAAGTCGGGCTTGACGATGTGCAGCGCAAAAATGTCCGGCCGGGCTTGCACGCCGATCTCGAGCGCGTCGCCGAACCCTTGCGTCACCACGAGCACGACATCGGCGCCTTTGCGCTCCAACAGGGCGTTGGTCGCCACAGTGGTGCCCATGCGGACTTCGCCGATGGCATCCAGGCCGGCGTTGTGCTCCGCGAGGATCAGACGGATCGCTTCGCTGGCGGCGTCTTCGTAGCGGCCGGGGTTTATCGAGAGCAGCTTGCGAACGGTTTGCCTGCCGTCCGGCGCGCGCGCGACGACGTCGGTGAACGTGCCGCCACGATCGATCCAGAACTGCCACCCGTCGCTCATGCGGGGCGGACCATGCCAGCCGGCGCGGCGCACGCAAGTCTTAAGAGATTGAACGCTTTGCGCCGGGGCGGCGGGCAGGCTAGTGTCGGTGAAAGACTACAGGGAGGCGGCGTTTGAAGCCGACCGATATTCGCGACCCGGACTACTTCCACAAAGTCGTCGATTGCCAGTGGGCCTGCCCGGCGCATACGCCGGTGCCGGAATATATCCGTCTGATCGCCGATCAGCGTTACGCCGACGCCTACATGATCAATTGGAAGTCGAACGTGTTTCCCGGCATCCTCGGGCGCACCTGCGATCGGCCGTGCGAACCGGCCTGCCGGCGCGGGCGTGTGGAAGAGGCGCAGCAGGAAAAGCCGGAGCCGGTTGCGATCTGTCGCCTAAAGCGCGTCGCCGCCGACAATAAGGGCGAGATCGAACATTTGCTGCCGCCGAAGGCGGTGAAGAAGAACGGCAAGCGTGTCGCCTGCATTGGCGCCGGGCCCGCTTCGCTCACTGTCGCGCGCGACCTGCTGCCGCTCGGCTATGAGGTCCACATCTTCGACGGAGACGCGAAGGGCGGCGGCATGATCCGCACCCAGATCCCGCGATTCCGCCTGCCCGAGAGCGTGATCGACGAAGAGGTGAATTACATTCTCCGCTACGAGCCGGTGACGCATTTCGGCGAGCGCGTGGATTCGCTGAAAGCATTTCTGGCGCAAGGCTGGGACGCGGTTTTTGTCGGTACTGGCGCGCCGCGCGGTCGCGATCTCGATTTGCCGGGTCAGAAAGAAGCTGGCGCCAACGTGCATATCGGGATCGACTGGCTCTCCAATGTTTCGTTCGAGCACACCGACAAAATCGGCAAGCGCGTTATCGTGCTGGGCGGCGGCAACACCGCCATGGATTGCTGCCGCACCTCGCGCCGCTTGGGCGGCGAGGACGTAAAGGTCATCGTCCGCTCCGGCTTTGACGAGATGAAGGCTTCGCCCTGGGAAAAAGAAGACGCCCAGCACGAAGGCATCCCGATCATCAATTTCCTCAACCCAAAGGAATTCACGCACGAGAACGGCAAGCTCACCGGCGTGCTGTTTACGAAAATGCACTGGGTCGAGAAAGACGGAAAGCGGAAGCTCGAACCGACCGGCGAGCCGGATGTGCACTATGAGTGCGACGACGTGCTGATGGCCGTCGGCCAGGAGAACGCGTTCCCCTGGATTGAGCGCGATCTAGGCATGACGTTCGACAAATGGGGCATGCCCGTCGTCGATCCGGTGACGATGCAGTCTGATATTCCGAACGTGTTTTTCGGCGGTGACGCGGCGTTCGGGCCGAAGAACATCATCTGGGCCGTCGCACATGGCCACGATGCGGCGGTATCGATCGATCTGTTCTTGAACAAGCAGGACGTCAGAGTTCGGCCGCCGCCAGGCGTATCGATGATGTCCACCAAAATGGGCATTCACGAATGGGCCTATGACAACGACGTGTCGCTCGATCTTCGCTTCAAAGTGCCGATGGTTGAGCCCGAGGTCGCGCTGCGCAATGTGAAGGTGGAGGTCGAGAAGGGCTTCGATCCGCTGCTCGGCTACAAGGAAGCGCAACGCTGTTTGAATTGCGACATCCAGACGGTGTTCAAAGCCGATCTCTGTATCGAGTGCGATGCGTGCGTCGATATCTGCCCGATGGATTGCATCACCTTCACCGAGAACGGCGAAGAAGCGGAGCTACGCACGCGCCTCAGCGCGCCAGCGACCAATCTCACGCAGGACATTTACATCCAAGATGGCCTCAAGACTGGCCGAATCATGGCCAAGGACGAGGACGTGTGCCTGCATTGCGGCCTCTGCGCCGAACGCTGCCCGACCGGCGCTTGGGACATGCAGCATACGCTTATTGAAATGACCCATGCGGGTTGCGCCTCAAAGCCGCCGGCTAAGCGCCGGCGTGAGCCTGTCGCCGCCGAATAGGGTGAAAACTGCGTTAGCCGGTTACCTAGACGGAACCAATGTCTGGCGGGCGCGTAGGTCTCATGTGCGCGACGTGGCCTCAGGGCGACGCCGCTATGGGACGACGCCGCGCGCGCTTCGCTCATCCTAAAGGGGATCACCATGATTCGTCGTATCGCCACCGCAGCCGCGGTCAGCTTCGCTCTCGCCTCGATCGCCGCTCCGGCCATGGCTGAAACCGAGTTCCGCACCGCCGAGCCGCAAGCGTTCTCGTCGCAAGAGCTCCAACAATATGGCCTCGACGCCGCGACCACCGAGCGCGCCATCGATCTGCAAAGCCAAGGCTACGAAATCCGCGTTCTGTCGGACGAAGAAGCCGCCAACTACCAAGCCGGCATCACCGACAATCAGTGGCTTCTGCTCGGCATTCTGGCCGGCGTGATCATCATCGCGGTCGCGCTCTAATCCTATGCTTCGAGGCTTAGGTCTCGGGAGCTTAATGCTGTCGCTGTGTGTCGCGGGCTGCGCGCTTAGCCCAAACTCGACCATCGATGAGTTCGCCGACAATAGCGGCAGCAATAGCTTCGAGATTTTCGATCGCAGAGCGTCGCCGTCGGCGCTGGTCTTGGCTGTCGAGCATGACCGCCAGACCAGAGGCCCGTCGTGCGGCGCTCATGCGCTCGCCAGCGTCGTGAACTATTGGCGCGGCCCGGGTACACTGACGGGTGATGCACTCTACCACGATCACCCGCCCGCCGACGGCGCCGGGTATTCCATGACAGAATTGCTCACGCTCGCACGTGCACAAAACTTGCTCGCAAGTGCGGTGGCTATGCCGCAGCAGGGCCTCATCCGCGAACTCGAAGCCGGGCGGCCCGTGCTCGTTCCGGTTCGGCTCCCGTCCATTTACGTGCAGCAGCGCACGCTGCCGGGCGGCGACATCCCGATTGTCGGCATCGCGCGCAATACGTTGATCTACCGCGCCGCGCGCACCTCCGAGGTCGGCAATCTGGCGATGGTGAATCACTATTTGCTGGTCGTCGGCTATGACGAGGAGCGCTTCATCGTCGTCGAGCCCGTCATGGGCTACCGAACCATTAGCGCCGATAAGCTTGAGCGCTATCGCCGCGCCTTCCAGGACGCGGCCATCGTCTTTAGCGCGCCCGGCGGGGCTGCGCCCCGGCCCACCGCCTAGACATCGACGCTTCATTTGCCGCGCGTCCCCGGCTATGAAGGGGAACCCGCGCGGAGCGTCCGGAGGCGGGCAACAAGGCGCGCGCTACGCATGTCGAAGCCCCTGGCTGCTACGAACGATTTCGTCGTCAAATTCGCCAATGTGAACGGTTCGGGGTCGGCCTCAGCCAATGGCCTATTCGCCAAGGTGATCTTGCGCATGGGCGTGCCGGTGGGCGCGCGCAACATTTTCCCCTCGAACATTCAGGGCCTGCCGACTTGGTACGAGGTGCGCATCTCGGAAGAGGGCTGGCTCGGGCGCCGTGGCGGCGTCGATCTGATGGTCGCGATGAACCCGCAAACCTGGGACGCCGACGTCAAATCGATCGAGCCCGGCGGCTATCTTTTGTACGATTCATCAAAGCCGCTGCCGGCGTCGAAATTCCGGGACGACATCACCATTATCGGCGCGCCGCTGACGGAGCTGATCGCCGCGGAGTTCGCCGATCCGCGCCAGCGCCAGCTGTTTAAGAACATCTGTTATGTCGGCGTGCTCGCCAATTTGTTGGGTCTCGAGTCCGATGCGCTGAAGCAGCTGTTGACCGAGGAGTTCAAGGGCAAGGACAAGCTCATCGAGCCGAACTTCAAGGCGTTCGAGATCGGCCGCAAGTTCGCCGAAGAACAGCTCGCGCCAATCGGGCTGCGTGTGAAGCGCGCCGATAAGGTGGGCGATCGCATCTTCGTCGAAGGCAACGAAGCGGCTGGCCTCGGCGCCGTCTATGGCGGCGCGACCTTCTGCGCCTGGTATCCGATCACACCGTCGACCTCGCTCGCCGAAGGCTTCGAGAAGCACGCCAGCAAGCTCCGCGTCGATGCCGATGGCAAGAAGCGCTACGCCATCGTGCAAGCCGAAGACGAGATCGCCTCGATCGGCATGGTGATGGGCGCCGGCTGGGCTGGTTCGCGCGCCTTCACGTGCACGTCAGGCCCCGGCATTTCGCTGATGAACGAGTTCGTCGGCTTTTCCTATTACGCCGAAATCCCCGCCGTGATCTTCGACGTGCAACGCGGCGGGCCCTCAACCGGCATGCCGACACGCACGCAGCAATCGGATCTGCTGCTCGCCGCTTATGCATCGCATGGCGACACCAAGCACCCAATGCTCTTCCCTGCGAACCCGACCGAGTGTTTCGAGTTCGCCGCGCAGGCCTTCGATCTCGCGGATTTCTTTCAGACCACGATCTTCGTGATGCTCGAACTCGATGTCGGCATGCAGGAATGGCTGTGCGAGCCGTTCACGTGGGACGCTACCCGCAAGCTCAATCGCGGCAAGGTGCTGAGCTACGATCATTTGGAGCAGGGCGTCGCTTTTGGCCGCTATCGCGACGTCGATGGCGATGCCGTGCCGTACCGCACCTATCCCGGCACGCACCCGACGAAGGGCTCGTACTTCACCCGCGGCTCCAGCCACGACAAGGATGCGCGCTACAGCGAACGCGGCGAGGATTACACCGAAGGTATGCAACGCCTCCTGCGCAAATGGGAGACGATGAAGAAATACATGCCGGCGCCGATCGTGCGCAAAGCGTCACGCCGCACGCCCGATGGCGTCATCTATATTGGCTCGACCGGCCCGGCGATGAAGGAAGCGCATCACGCGCTCGAGGAGATGGGTGTGCATCTCGATTCGATGCGCATTCGTGGGTTTCCGTTTCAGGACGAAGTGTTCGAATTCATCCGCGACCACGAGCAAGTGTTCGTGGTCGAGCAAAACCGCGACGCGCAGCTGAAATCACTGTTGGTGAATGAGGGCGGCGTGCATCCCGCGCGCCTCGTCTCCATTCTCCACTATGACGGCACGCCGATCACCGCGCGCTTCATCGTCAAAGCCATCGCCGACAAGCTGAAGGCCGTGCCTGACGCCGCTCTCCGGGAAAACGTGACATGACCTACATCGCCAAACCGTCGCTGCATCACCCGTCGCTGGAAAAGAATGCGCTCGGCTTCACGCGCCGCGATTATGAGGGGCGCATCTCCACGCTCTGCGCCGGCTGCGGGCATGATTCGATCAGTGCCGCGATCATCCAAGCGTGCTTTGAAATCGATCTCGCGCCGCATCGGCTGGCGAAATTTTCGGGCATCGGCTGTTCGTCGAAGACGCCGGATTATTTCGTCAGCCCGGCGCACGGCTTCAACGCCGTCCACGGCCGCATGCCGTCCGTACTCACCGGCGCCAATATCGCGGCGAAGGATTTGATCTATCTCGGCGTCAGCGGGGATGGCGACACCGCCTCGATCGGCCTCGGCCAATTCGCGCACGCCGTGCGGCGCGGTGTGAACATGACGTACATCGTCGAAAACAACGGCGTCTACGGCCTCACTAAAGGCCAGTTCTCCGCCACCTCCGACAAAGGCTCGAAGGCTAAGAAGGGCGCGGAGAACAAGGATAGCGCTATCGATCTCGTCATGCTCGCGCTGCAACTCGGCGCGACCTATGTCGGCCGCTCGTTCTCCGGCGATAAGCACCAGTTGGTGCCGCTGATCAAAGGCGCGCTCTCGCACAAGGGCACGGCGATCCTCGATGTGATCAGCCCGTGCGTGGCGTTCAACAATCATGTCGGCTCAACCAAGAGCTTCGATTATGTGCGCGCCCACAACGAAGCCGTGAACCGCATGGACGTCATCACCCCGCGCACGCCGATCGTCGCGGACTATAAGCCCGGCGAACTGAAAGAAGTCCGCCAGCATGACGGTTCGATCCTGCGCCTGCGCAAGCTGGAAGACGACTACGACTCAACCGATCGCTACGCCGCGCTGAGCTATCTCGCGCGCAAGTCTGCCGAAGGCGAGATCGTGACGGGGCTTCTCTTCGTCGATCCGGACGCCAGCGATCTGCACGATAATCTCAACACCGTCGATTGCGCGCTGAACAAGCTGGAAGACGCGGAACTCGTGCCGCCCGTGAGCGCGCTGGAGAAGATCAACGATGGGTTTCGGTGAGCGTCATGCATGGATGAGCGATGGATTGCCATCCTGATGCTGGTCTTCTTCTGTTTCGATTTTTGGCGTGCCCTCGATAGAAGTGAGTTCTTCGGAAGGCCGTGGCCAGGAATCTCGCGAGATGATGGGGTAGCTTTCTGGTGCTTTCAGGCTTTCCGGGCGGTCGCCATTTTGTTCATCATCGGCATGCTTTTGCAGCTCGATATATAGCTGGTGAAAACGCCACCTCACCCAAACCGCTCAACCCTAAACGGCGCAAGATCAAACGCTGGCGCTCTACCTGTCGCCAGCGCGCAGATCACCTCGCTGGTAATCGGCGCCTCGGTCAGCCCCAAATGCGCGTGCCCGAACGCGTAGAGCACGTTCGGCGCGCGCTCCAATCTTCCGATCGCCGGCACAAAATCCGGCAGCGACGGCCTCGAGCCGACCCAACGCTGCGGCGCCGGCGAAAATTGCACGCCAAGCCCCGCCACGCGGCTCTGCAAGCGCCGCCATTTGCGCTCGTCGCCTGGCGCGTCGGGTGAGCCGAACTCCACGAAACTCGTCGCGCGCAAGGAGCTGGTGAAGCGCGAGAGCACGACGAAATGTTCGTCGAACACGGTCGTCGGCAGATCGCGCGGCCAGTTCGTCTCGGGGCTCTGAATGTGATAGCCGCGCTCGCCGATCACCGGCGCATGCACGCCCAGCATCGCCATCACCCGCCCGGACCACGCGCCCGCGCTCACCAACACCGCATCCGCCTCGCGCGCAGCGCCCGAAGCCAGCGTCACCCGCGCTGGCGGCCCGGCGCTCACATTCGTCGCGCTATCTTTCACGATCTCGCCGCCGCGCTCCGCGCATGAAGCCAGGATCGCCTCGCGCGCGCCTTGCGGATCGCTCACTTGTCCGCCGCCGGTGAAGCGCACAGCGGCATGGGGCAGGCGGCTCAACACGCCGCCATAGCGCGCCAATTCATCAGCGCTCGCTTCGCGATAGCTGGACGTGCCCCAATTGGCCTTCGCAAACGCTTTCAAACCGCGCTCCGCGCCTTCGGGCGTCATCCAAGCCGTGAAGTGGCCGTGCGGCAGCACCATCTCCGGCTTGCCAACCAAGTCGGCGATGCGCTGCCAAGCCGGCATGGATTGCTCCAATAGCGCGCTCAACGCCTCGCGCCCGCGCGCGAACCGCGCCGGATCGCACGCCGCCAGAAAGCGCATCGACCATGGCGTCCAGAGCGCCACATCGGTCCAGCGAAAATCGAGCGGTCCGCCTGCGCCGAAACTCGATCGCGGCGCGCGCAGCACATTGCCCCACGCCGACCATGGGCTGACCTGCTCGGGCCCCAAGTGCCCCGCATTGCCGTACGATGCGCCGCGCTTCGGATCGCCCGGATCGATCAGAGTGCTCTGCACGCCCGCCGCCTGCAGCCGCAGCGCACACGACGCGCCAACGATGCCGCCGCCAATGATCAGAATGGATTTCATGCGTCTCTCGGATCGTATAGGTTCGATCTGTTGGCAAGCGAGGTTTCAATGCAGGTCTCATGGGCGGGCGTTTTTCCGGCGGCGACCACGCAATTCGCGCCAGACCTCTCTATCGATCTTACGGCGACCCAACGCGTGCAGGACGCCTTGGTGCGTGACGGCGTCCACGGCCTCATCGTCATGGGCACGGTCGGCGAAAACAATTCGCTGGAGCCCGATGAGAAGCGCACCGTGCTCAAAGCGGCGGTCGAAGCAGTGAACGGCCGCGTGCCGGTGATCGCCGGCGTCTCGGAGTTCGACACCAAACGCGCCATCGCCTTCGCGCGCGACGCGGAGAAGTCGGGCGTTGGGGGACTAATGCTCTTGCCGGCCATGGTTTATGTGCCGACGGAGGAGGAATTGGTCTCGCATTTCCTAGCCGTTGCGGGGGCAACCGAGCTGCCAATCATGCTCTACAACAATCCGCCAGCGTACCGCGTGAGCCTCAGTGTTGAAGCGGTCAAGCGCCTGGCTGAGCACCGAAACATCGTGTGCCTAAAGGAAAGCGCGCCCGATACGCGCCGTTTCACCGATCTCTACAACGCGCTCGGCGATCGCTTCATTTTGTTTGCTGGCTTGGATGATGTGGCGCTTGAAGGCTTGGTGCTCGGCGCGAAGGGCTGGGTGTCCGGCCTCACCAACGCATTCCCGAAAGAATCACTCGCGCTCTACGAAGCGACCGTCGCCGGCGATCTCGAAACCGCTCGTGCGATTTATCGCTGGTTCATGCCGCTGCTGCACTTGGACGCCGAGCACGACCTCGTCCAGTCGATCAAGCTCGCGGAGCAGATCATGGGCCGCGGCAGCGAACGCGTGCGTCCGCCGCGCTATGTGCTGACCGGCGCGCGCCGCGCGGAGGTGAGCGCGCTTGTTGAACAAGCCGCCGCGACGCGGCCAGAGCTGAAAGCCGCCGCGTGAGGCACACATTCCGCTGCATCGACGGGCACACGGCGGGCAATCCGGTGCGTATCGTCATCGAAGGCGCGCCGGAGCTGCGCGGCGCCACAATGAGCGAACGCCGTCAGGATTTCATGGCGCGCTACGATTGGATCCGCACCGGCCTCTGCTTCGAGCCGCGCGGCCACGACATGATGAGCGGCGGCTTCCTCTATCCGCCGACGAGCGCAGAGGCCGATATCGGTATTCTCTTCATCGAAACCAGCGGCTGTCTGCCTATGTGCGGTCACGGCACGATCGGCATCGTGACGTTCGGGCTAGAGAACGGGCTGATCAAACCGCGCGCGCCGGGCCGTTTTGTCGCCGACGTGCCTGCGGGCGCCATTGCGCTCGACTACAAACAAGACGGCGCGAAGGTCACCAGCGTCCGCATCCGCAACGTGCCGAGCTATCTCGCGGCCGAAGGCGTGCGTATCGACGTGCCAGGCATCGGCCCGCTGACGCTCGATATCGCTTATGGTGGCAACTTCTACGCCATCATCGAACCACAAGGCGCCTATCGCGGCCTCGACGATCTAGGCGCAGCGCGCATCCTTCAGCTCTCACCGATTATCCGCCAATTGGTGCGCGAGAAAATCGAACCGGTGCACCCGCTCGACGACTCCATCCGCGGCGTCAGCCACGTCCTCTGGGCCGATGCGCCCAAGACCAAAGGTGCTCATGGCCGCAACGCAGTATTCTACGGCGACAAAGCCATTGATCGCAGCCCTTGCGGCACAGGTACGTCCGCACGTCTCGCTCATTTGCATGCGAAAGGTCGCCTCAAGGTCGGCGATACGTTCGTGCATGAGAGCTACATCCTCTCGCGCTTTATCGGCCGCGTCGAAGCGGAGACGAAGATCGGCGGCGTGAAGGCGATCATCCCGTCCATCGAAGGCAGCGCCTACGCGACGGGCCGCAACGAAATCTGGATCGACGACGACGAACCGTTCCCGCACGGCTTCCAAGTCGTGTGAGCTATTTCAGAAGTTCCAGCATCGCCATCGCCGCTGCCGGATTGCGCTCTTTCGCGCCGCTGATGAAGTAGAGGAAAACGTCGCCCGATTTTTCCCAATCGCGTGCGATCTTCGCCCATTTCTTCAGCGCCGCTTTCGGATAACCGGTCGGCTCGTCGCTCTGTGTCAGCTCCAGGCGCGCATAAGCGAAGTCCGCTGTCGGCTCGACGATCAACGGATGCTTCTCGCTTTCGACGGTCACTACAGCAATGTTGCGCTGGCGCGCGAGCTTCAGGAACGCTTCGTCAGTGAAGCTCGCGTGCCGTACTTCCAGCGCATGCCGCAGCTTTAGCTTGCCGAGCTTGGCCGGCAGCATGTCGAAGTAGGCGGTCATCTCGTCGAGATCGAACTTTTTGTACGGCGCCATCTGCCAGAAGATTGGGCCAAGTTTCGAACCCAACTCGCCGACGCCCGAATTGAAGAACCACTCGATCGACTGCGCCGCCTCGCGCAAGTCCTTGCGCTGCACAGCCGCGCGCGGCGCCTTTACCGAGAACAGGAAATCGTCCGGCGTCGATTTCGCCCACTTCTGAAACGACGTGGCGCTCTGCGTCCGGTAAAAGGTGGCGTTGATCTCGATCGCCGTCACTTTGCTGGCGGCAAACTCAAGCTGCTTAGCCGCCGCGAGCTTGGGCGGATAGAATGTCTCCTCCCACGGCTCGTAGCTCCAGCCGCCGATGCCGACGCGGATCGTCATTTCATTCGCCTGTAAAGTTCGGCGTGCGCTTTTCGGTGAAGGCGTCCACCGCTTCCTTGTGGTCGCGTGTTTCGTGCGCCAGCGCTTGGAACGCCGCTGAGAGCTCCAGCACATCGCTCAAGCGCCCATGCTGCGCCTCGCGCAACAAACGCTTCGCCAAGCGCACCGTGCGCGGCGGGTTTACGGCCACGCGCTCCGCCAGCTTGCGCGCTTCGGCCATCAGTTGGTCATCCGGCACAACGCGCGATACCAGTCCGATCCGCGCCGCTTCTTCCGCGTCGATCGTGTCGCCGGTCAGCACCATTTCTGCCGCGCGCGTAGCGCCAATGGCGTTGGTCAAAATCCAGGCGCCGCCGTCGCCGGGAATGATGCCGACTTTAACGAAGCTCGACGCCATTTTGGCTGACGCGCCGGCAAGGCGCATATCGCATAAGATTCCGATGTCGAGTCCAAGCCCGATGGCGTGGCCGTTGATCGCGGCGATGGTCGCGACTTCGACCTCCGCGAGCGCCTTGATCACGGAGTGAACGCCGCGGCGATAATTGGCGCGCGTGCCGTCCGGCGTGGCGCGCGGGCCGATACCGGAGCGCTCGCGGATGGCTTTGAGATCGCCGCCAGCGCAGAAGGATTTGCCGGCGCCGGTGAGGATTACGGCATTGATCTCTTCGTCATCGTTGGCCTTCCACAGCGCGCCGGCGAGATCGTCGCAATCGTCTTGCGTGGCGATGGCGTTGCGGCTCTCGGGGCGGTTTAGGGTGACGGTCGCGACGCGGCCGGATTTTTCATAGGTGGCGAACGTCATGGGTGCTCCGTTGGTACGCGGGGCTTAGCCAATTTGCGCGGGCGCGACAATGCTAGTCGGCGGCCGCGTTGCCTTGGACGTACGCGATGAGATCCTCGGTTTGCACAGGTTCTGGCCCATGGCGGCGCACGTCCACACGCCCAGTTCCGTCGCTGGACGCGGTCACGACGATCTCCGTCTCGGTATCTGCCTGGAACGTATAGCGCGAGCCTTCCGCACTGATCGCTTCGGCGCCGTCGCGTGCTTCGAGCGAGAAGGTGGACGTGCGGCCATTTTCGGACACGTCGATGGCTTGCGCTTCGGCGGCGCTGGCGAAGTCGTAGGAGTAATAGAGCAGATCGCCGTCGGCATCTTCGCTGACGACGATTGCGCGCCGCCCTGTGAAGCCCATCAGCCGCGTACGAGGCATCCAGCGGCAGCTTAAGTCGCGTTCGCCGATGCGCACTGACGAGTAAACCGGCGTGTAGGCGCTAGCGGGGTTTTCAAGCATGCCAGAATTAATCTGGCGCACGTGGCCGACTTCGGCGCCATTTTGAAGCAGAGCGCGATAAACGCTGCCCGCTGCGCCGTCGCCAGCGCCTAACGTGTAGCTCGTGCGCTGTTGAATCGCGCCGCTCGGCTTTTCGTATTGCGCAACCTCGGTAACGCCGTTCCGATCCGCGCCGAACACAAGCAGCACCGGCGCGTTCAGCGCATCGCAGATGAACCACGGTGCGGCGACGACTTGCGTCGGTGGGGGCGGCAGAGGCGGCGGCGCTTCCGGTTGGCCGCAAGCTGCCAGTGCGAGAGCGAGAAGGGCGATGGTGCGGCGCATTGCTATCTCCTGGAGGCGATGTAGCACTCCAAGTAGCTGACGTCATGGAGCGTAGGCGCCTCTTTGTCCTAGTCCAGCCCCAACTTTGCGCGCGTCGCCTTCGTGATCGTCACCGCGCATTGCGCGTAATCCGTCCACGGATCGGGCTCGGCTAGGCGCGCGCGCATGTCCTTCAGCTTGAAGATCGACGCGGACGGGATCGTTTTCAACTCCTGCCACGTCACCGGCACAGCGACCGTCGCTGTCGCTCGCGCACGCGGCGAGTAGGGCGCGATCGCTGTCGCGCCGCGGCCATTGCGCAGATAATCGACGAAGATGCGGCCCTTGCGCTTGGCCTTCGACATATTGGCGACGAAGCGCTTCGGATCGAGCCTCTCCACTTGCTCCGCCAGCGCACCGGAGAAGCCTTTGGCCTCTTCCCACGTATGCTTGCGCTTCAGGTTGAGCACGATGTGGATGCCTTTGCCGCCTGTGATCATGGCAAAGGAGGGGAGATCAGCGCTGTCGAGCAGCGTTTTGATGTCGAACGCCGCGCGCTTCACGATTTCGAAGTCTAGGCCTTCGTCGGGATCGAGATCGAACACCATCCGGTCGGGTTTCTCGACGTCATCATTGTGCGCGCCCCAGAGGTGAAACTCCAGCGCGCTGATCTGTGCGCATGAGACGAGCCCCAGCGCGTTGGGCACTGTGAGATAGCCCTCAGCCTTGCCGTCGCTCTCTGTGATCGGGATTGTTTTGATCTCTTTCGGCATGCCGGCCATGGCGTGCTTTTGGAAGAACGTCTGCTTGCCGACGCCGTCCGGCGCGCGCACTAGGCTAAGCGGGCGGTTATAGACGTGCACGCCCATGCGCTCTGACGCCATGTCGAGATAGGCCGCAAGCTCGGCTTTGGTGACGCCCGCATCAGGGAAGAGCACCTTGTCTGGATGTGTGAGGCGCACGCGCGTCTTCATCGCCGGCGCGGCCTGTTCGGCGCTCACGTCCTTCGCGGCTTTGTCGCTGCGCAGGCCTAGGAACACGGCGTGTCGCACCGCGCCTTCGCTGGTGAACTCCGCGAACCGCACTTGCGCCACCAGCTTCGGCTCAACCCATTTTGCGCCTCTTGCGGCCTCGCGCGGCACAGTCAGTGCGGGCTTGGCGCGGGCGAGCTTCGTCAGCTTCTCGGAGAGCGAAGCCAGAGTTTTGTCGTTGAAGCCCGTTCCGACATTGCCGCGATACTGGAGTTTGCCGTCGACTCTATCGGCCACCATTAGAGACGCGAAGGCGCGGCCTTTGAGCGAGGGCTGGTAGCCGATGATCACGAACTCCTGTTCGTTCACCAGCTTGATCTTCAGCCAGCTAGCGCTGCGCCCGCTCTGATAGGTGGAAGATGCTTTCTTCGAGATGACGCCTTCGAGCCCTTGCTCGCGGAACGCTTCCAACACATCGGGTCCGTTGCCTTCGAAGTGTGGGCTCAGCCGAACAGGCGTTTTTGCTTTCGCGAGCAGCTTTTCGAGCCTCGCCTTGCGCTCGCTCAGCGGCGTTTTGCGCAAGTCCTTGGCGCCGTCGGCCAGCAGATCGAACACGAAGTACGACACGCCCTTGGCGACGCCGTTCTCGAGCGATGCCTGGAGCGCGGAAAAATCCGTCTTGCCACTCGCTTGCGCCACCGCCGCTTCGCCGTCGAGGAGCACGTCTTTCAGATTGAGCGCGGCGAGCGCATCGGCGATCGGCTGAAACTTGCCGGTCCAGTCGAGGCCAGTGCGCGTGAACAGCTTGACGCTATCGCCGCTAACAGCAGCCTGGATGCGGTAGCCGTCATACTTGATCTCGTGAATCCAGTTGTCGCCCGGCGGCGCTTTTTCGACGCGCGTCGCTAGCATCGGCTCGACGAACGCCCATTTTGGCGCCTTCGCCGCTTTCGGCGCGCGTTCGCCGCCCTTGCTCCATACGCGCGCGCCGCCGGAGCGCACATCTTCGATCGTGCGGCCCGAGACGATGCTGGTGACGCTGCGCGCGACCGGGTCTTCCTTGCCGGCGAAGGCGTCCTTCGACTTGAACAACAGCCAAGGATTGCCGCGCTCGCCCTCGCGCGGCTTGATCTTGACCATGTGAAACTCGCCCTTGAGCCGCTCGCCGGCCAACACGAATTTCAGTTCGCCCTTGGCCATGCCCTCATCGGGATCGAGCAGCCATTTCACTTTGCCGGTGTCCCAGATGATCACCGAGCCGGCGCCGTATTCGCCCTTCGGGATCACGCCCTCGAACGAGCCGTATTCGATCGGGTGGTTCTCGGTGCGGACAGCGAGACGCTTTACGCTGGGATCGAGCGAGGGGCCCTGCGGCACCGCCCAGCTCATCAGCACGCCGTCATGCTCGAGCCGGAAGTCGTAGTGCAGGCGCGTGGCCGCGTGCTTTTGCACGACGAACATGCCGCCGGCGTCTTTCACCGTGCCGCCGGCCGGCTCTGTCGTTTTCTTGAAGTCGCGCTTGCGATTGTACTCGGCCAGATCGCCGACCGTGTCCGCCTTGGCCGCGCTCTTCTTCGTCCCGCTTTTGGCGGGCTTTTTCATTTCTTCGCGCGTTTAGCGGCAGCCTTCGCGGGCGCTTTGGCGCGCGGCGCGGCTTTGGTCTTTTCAGCCGCCGCGCGGCGTTTCGGCGCCGGCTTCGCGTCGTCCTCGTCGTCCGCAACCTTGGGCGACTTCTTCGCAAGCGACTTCTTCAGCGCATCGACCAGCGACACGACGTTGTCGCCATAATCGCGCGACGGCTCTTCCTGGTCGTCCAGCACCAATTCGCCATGGCGCTCGATCTTCTTTTTCACCAGCCGCTCCAGCGCGATGGCGTATTCGTCCTCGAACTTGGCCGGATCGAACTTGGCTTTCTTGCGATTGATCAGCTCTTCGGCGAGGTCGATCAGATCGGCGTCGAGTTTGCCGTTTGGAATTTCATCGAAGAAGCTTTTCGCTGCACGCACTTCCTCGCCGTAGTGCACAGTCTCGACAACGAGGCCGCCTTCGTACGGCTTTACCGCCGCGATGTAGGAGCGCCCGCGCATGGTGATCTGGCCGAGGCCCACGGTCTTCGTTTTCTTCAGCGCCTCGCAGACGACGCGGTAGGGCTCGTCGGCCATTTTGCCGTCGGGCAGGGCGTAATAGGGTTTGTCGAAATAGATCGGGTCGATCGTGTCGGCCGGCGCGAACTGCACCATGTCGAGCGTCTTCTTGGAATCGACCTTCAGCGCCTCGAACTCCTCGTCCGAGAACAGAACGTAGCGGCCCTTCTGGTACTCGTAGCCTTTGACGATCTCGTCTTTATCGACGGCGCCGACGCCAGGCGCGACTTTCTCGTACCTGATCCGCTGCTTCGACGGCTCATGGATCTGGTTGAACGAAATCTTCTCCTTGGAATCCAAGGCCGAATAGAGCTTTACCGGCAGCGCCACGAGGGCGAGCCGGATTTGCCCTGTCCATATGGGACGAGCTGGAGGCGCCATAGCTTTTCAAACACCCAAGAAGACCCGACGTTCCGAAACCGTAACATCAGAGTGCAACCCCAGCAACGCGCGTGGTTACCAGTTAACCCTCTTTGCCGGGCGCCAATTTCACTCCCGGCGCGATTGGTCTAAGACCGGGCGAACGCGTGAACGGCCCAGAGAGGCCGGCCGTATAGGGAGCTCATGACCCAATCGCACAGCCTTGATTTCGCCCTCGGCGAAACCGCGGACGCCATCCGCGAAACCACCGCCCGTTACGCCGCCGACCGCATCGCGCCAATGGCGGCCGAGATCGATGCGCAGAACAAATTTCCGCGCGAGCTTTGGCCCGAGATGGGCGCGCTTGGCCTGCACGGCATCACCGTGAGCGAGGAAGACGGCGGCCTCGGGCTTGGCTATCTCGAACACGTCGTCGCGATGGAGGAGGTGAGCCGCGCTTCAGCTTCGGTGGGCCTCTCCTACGGCGCGCACTCCAACCTCTGCATCAATCAGCTCCGCCGTTGGGCGACGCCCGAGCAGAAGCATAGATATCTGCCTAAGCTGATCAGCGGCGAGCACGTCGGCTCGCTCGCCATGAGCGAAGCCGGCGCGGGTTCTGACGTCATCGGCATGAAGCTGCGCGCGGAGAAGAAGGGCGATCGCTTCGTGCTGAACGGCACGAAGTTCTGGATCACCAACGCGCCCGAAGCCAACACGCTGGTGGTTTACGCCAAGACCGAACCGGGCGCCGGCTCCGGCGGCATCACCGCCTTTATCATCGAGCGCGGCACAAAAGGTTTCAGCACCTCCCAGAAGCTCGACAAAATGGGCATGCGCGGCTCGGACACCGGAGAGCTGGTGTTCGCAGATTGCGAAGTGCCGGAAGAAAACGTCATGGGCGGGCTCAATCGCGGCGTCGCCGTGCTGATGAGCGGCTTGGACTATGAGCGCGCCGTGCTCGCGGCCGGTCCGCTCGGCATCATGCAAGCCTGCCTCGATGTCGTGCTGCCCTACGTCCGCGAGCGCAAACAATTCGGCAAGCCGATCGGCTCGTTCCAGCTGATCCAAGCCAAGGTCGCCGACATGGTGGTAGCACTCAGCGCCGCGCGCGCTTATGTCTATGCCGTCGCTAAAGCCTGCGACGCCGGCAAGACCACCCGCCACGACGCCGCCGGCGCCATCATGTTCGCCTCCGAAAGCGCCGTGATGGTCAGTCTCGAAGCCATCCAAGCGCTCGGCGGCGCCGGCTACACAAAAGACTTCCCAGTTGAGCGCTTCCTCCGCGACGCTAAGCTCTACGACATCGGCGCCGGCACGAATGAAGTGCGGCGGTTTCTGATTGGCCGCGAAATTATCGGTGGCGGCTGATCCCAATTTCATCCGTCATCCCGGACACGCCGCAGGCGTGATCCGGGACCCAGGGGCGACCGGCGCATCGTCGGCCCCTGGGTCCCGGGTCTCGCTCCGCTCGCCCGGGATGACGAAGTGGTGTAGCGGAATCCCATGAAGCTGAAGTCTGCGATCGATCCAAACTCCGAAGCCTTCGCCAAGAACGCGGCGCACCACCGCGCCCTAGCGCAACAGCTGCGCGAGCGCGCGGCGCAGATCGCGCTTGGTGGCCCCGAAGAATCCCGCGCCCGCCACACCAAGCGCAACAAGCTGCTGCCGCGCGAGCGGGTTGAGCGTTTGCTTGATCCCGGCGCGCCGTTTCTCGAAGTGGGCGCGCTGGCGGCGTACGATCTTTACAACGGCGAAGCGCCAGCCGCCGGCGTGATCACCGGCATTGGCCGCGTCTCTGGCCGCGAAGTGATGATCGTCGCCAACGACGCGACGGTGAAGGGCGGCGCGTATTTCCCGATGACGGTGAAGAAGCACCTGCGCGCGCAAGAGATCGCGATGCAGAACAAGCTGCCGTGCGTCTATCTCGTCGATAGCGGCGGCGCGAACCTGCCGCACCAAGCCGAAGTCTTCCCGGACCGCGACCATTTCGGCCGCATCTTCTACAATCAGGCGCGCATGAGCGCCGAAGGCATCGCGCAGATCGCCTGCGTCATGGGCTCATGCACGGCCGGCGGCGCCTATGTGCCGGCGATGAGCGATGAAACCGTGATCGTCCGCAACCAAGGCACCATCTTCCTCGGTGGGCCGCCACTCGTGAAAGCCGCGACCGGCGAAGTGATCAGCGCTGAAGATCTCGGCGGCGGCGATATGCACGCACGCAAGAGCGGCGTCGTCGATCACCTCGCGCAGGACGACGCGCACGCGCTGCATATCGTTCGGCGCATCGTGGCGAACCTCAACACTGTGAAGAATGTCGGCCTCGATCTGCGCGAACCGGTGCCGCCCGCGTACGATGCTGAAAGCATTTATGGCGTGATCCCCGATGACGTGCGCACGCCGTACGACGTCCGCGAAGTCATCGCCCGCATCGTCGATGGCAGCGAGCTTGACGAATTTCGCCCGCTCTACGGCCCCACGCTCGTCACCGGCTTTGCGCGCATCTGGGGCTTTCCCGTCGCGATCCTCGCCAACAACGGCATCCTGTTCAGCGAAAGCGCGCAGAAGGGCGCGCATTTCATCGAGCTCGCCTGCAAGCGCGGCATTCCGTTGCTCTTCCTGCAAAACATTTCCGGCTTCATGGTCGGCGGCAAATACGAAGCCGGCGGCATCGCCAAAGACGGCGCGAAGATGGTGACAGCCGTCGCTTCCGCCGAAGTGCCGAAATTCACCGTGCTGATCGGCGGCTCGTTCGGCGCCGGCAATTACGGCATGTGCGGCCGCGCCTATTCCCCGCGCTTCCTCTTCACCTGGCCCAACTCCCGCATCTCCGTCATGGGCGGTGAACAGGCAGCCTCCGTGCTCGCACAAGTGAAACGCGACGGCATGGAAGCGAAAGGCGAGAGCTGGGCGAAAGCCGAAGAAGAAAAATTCAAAGACCCGATCCGCGCAAGATATGAGGAAGAGGGCGATCCGTATCACGCGACGGCGCGGCTGTGGGACGATGGGATTATCGATCCCACGCAGACACGTGATGTGTTGGGGCTAGCGATCAGTGCGAGTTTGAACGCACCAATTCCAGAGACGCGCTTCGGCGTGTTTAGGATGTGATGATGAGAACACTCCTCTCTGGGATCGTGTTTCTAGTTGTGTTCTCGGTCGTGCTCCTGCCATTCGTCCTTTTTCGAATGGCGGTAGATCGGGGGGACTTGGAACCGCTCGCACCAGTTGCAACGGGGATATTCGCCGCCCTTTCAGGTCTGATTGGGTGGGCCCTGGCGAGTTTGTCGGCCACTTACGTGAGGGAGTCGCGCAACCCGCCGAGCATAAATGTTCTCAGGTTTCGACTTGGTCGAACACTTGCGATTCAGCTGCTGTTTGTCGGAATTGGATTGGCGCTCGCTTCGATCAGCATGCAGCACTACCCCATTTACAGGGACATCGTCGGACGATCACTCGCCTACGACCTTAAAGATCTGTTTGAATCCGGTTGGCTGGTGTTCGTAGGCGGCATCGTCGCTCTCCTAAGCGCGTACAAGTTGGTGAGCGGGTCGAAGGACGACACGAATGCTTGAATCCGTCCTCATCGCAAACCGTGGCGAGATCGCTCGCCGCGTCATACGCACCGCGAAACGTCTCGGCGTGCGCACCGTCGCCGTCTATTCCGATGCTGACGCCAAAGCGCTGCACGTGCGCGAGGCGGATGAAGCGGTGCACATTGGTGCATCGCCCGCGAAGGAGAGCTATCTGCGCGGCGAGAAGATCATCGCCGCCGCAAAGCAAACCGGCGCCGAGGCGATCCATCCGGGTTACGGCTTTCTCTCCGAGAACGCCGACTTCGCGCAGGCCGTTATCGATGCAGGTCTGATCTGGATCGGGCCGAAGCCCGACTCGATCCGCGCCATGGGCCTCAAGGACGCCGCCAAGAAACTCATGGCTGAAGCCGGCGTGCCGACGACGCCCGGCTATCTCGGCGAAGATCAAAGCGAAGAGCGCTTGCAGAAGGAGGCCGACGCAATCTGCTATCCGGTGCTGATCAAAGCCGTCGCCGGCGGCGGCGGCAAAGGCATGCGCAAGGTCGAGAAGAAGGCCGATTTCAAAGCAGCACTTCAATCCGCCAAGCGCGAAGCGGCGGCGGCGTTCGGCGATGATCGCGTGCTGTTAGAGACGTACGTGCAGCGCCCGCGCCATATCGAGGTGCAGGTGTTCGGCGATACGCACGGCAATGTCGTGCATCTCTTTGAGAGAGATTGCTCGCTGCAGCGCCGCCACCAGAAGGTGATCGAAGAAGCGCCCGCCCCGGGCATGGACGAAGCCACGCGCAAAGCCGTCACCGATGCGGCAGTGCTCGCGGCGCGCGCCGTGAACTATGTCGGCGCCGGCACCATCGAGTTCATCGCCGACGCCAGCGAAGGTCTGCGCGCCGATCGCATCTGGTTCATGGAAATGAACACGCGGTTGCAGGTCGAGCACCCGGTCACGGAAGAGATCACCGGGCAAGATTTGGTGGAGTGGCAGCTGCGTGTGGCAAGCGGCGAGAAGCTGCCGCTCGAACAAAAGCAAATCCGCATGCGCAACCACGCCATGGAAGTGCGCCTCTATGCGGAGAATCCCGATAGCGGCTTTCTGCCGAGCACTGGACCGGTCGACATCCTCAACATCCCGCAACATGTCCGTATCGAAGCGGCGGTGGAATCGGGCGATGAGGTGACGCCGTATTACGATCCGATGATCGCCAAGCTCATCGCTGTTGGCCGCTCGCGCGGGGAGGCAATCGAGTTGCTGCGGCGCGCGTGCAGCGATCTTGAAGTGTACCCGGTGAAAACCAATGCGGGTTTTCTCGTGCGCTGTCTGAAAGATCAGCGCCTTGTCTCCGGTGATGTCGACACCGCGTTGATCGGCGAGCGTGGCGACAAACTCACGCGGCGCCCGCCTGTGCGCGAAGAAGCGATCGCCATGGCGGCGGCGGAATTTCTTGGCCACCAGACGTTGTTTGGCGCCGATCCGTCGCCATGGGCGCGGCTCGGCGGTTTCCGGCTGAATGCCGCGCCGCAGCGCGTGGTGCGCATGCGGCTCGGCGATGAGGCGATTGCGTATGACGCCTGGGCGGCGCCAGTGGCCGAGGACATACGCGGCCTGAAGATCGTGAGCCTGGGCGTCGCACAGAGCGTTGTCGTTTTTGATCGCGGCGAAGCCTACGAATTTTCGCTCGATACCGGCGAGCGCGCCGATGGCGAAGTCGCTGCAGGCGATGGCGCGATCCTTTCGCCGATGCCGGGGAAGATCGTCTCCGTCGCGGCGAAGGCCGGCGCGAAGTTGAAGAAGGGCGATTCTATCCTCGTGCTCGAAGCCATGAAGATGGAGCACACGCTCACCGCGCCGTTCGATGGCAAGCTGACGGAGCTCAACGCGAAAGCGGGTGCGCAGGTGAGTGAAGGCGTGTTGTTGGCGAAGTTGGAGAAGGATTGAGTCCCGATCAGCTCATCGCAAACTGCGCTTCTTCTTTCTCGGGATGGCGCACTGTGTCGCCGAAGCTTTCGTTGACGCCGACGACGGCCGCTGGCGGCACGTTGGCGTTGCTGGGCACATTGGCGCCGGGGCCGATCTTCGCGCCGGCGCCGATGAAGGCGTAAGAGCCGATCCGCACCGGCCGCACCAGCACGCTTGAGCCTGCGCCATCGACCTTCTTGCGTACGTGTGCGGCAAGTTCGACTTCGCGCGAGAATACGACGCGGTTGCCGATGTCCATCAGATTGCGGTCGAGCACGTCCATGCGCACCGGCCATTCGACGCCGTAGCCGATGCGCGAGCCCCACATGCGGAGCCACATCGAGTAGAAGCCGGGAAAAATCCGCAGCAGCGATTCCAGAAACGGCAGCGCGTCATAAACCGCCTGGATGTGGTGCGCCGCCAGCCACGGGCAGAAGGCGCGCCCGTCAATGCAGGCGACGCCATGCTTCAGCGGCGCCCAGCGAAACATTACGCGCTGCACCAAGGGCGGCAAAAAATAAATCACGAAGATGAAAAGCGCAGCGGTCCAGATCGAGGGCCACTCCGCGAATACGCCGAGCGCGCCGAGCGAGATCGCGAACATCAGCAACGGAAAATACGCGAAGAGCCGATCCCACCCCGTCATCGACGCGCTCGCTAAGCGGCGTCGACGCGGACCGCGCCCGCGATCAGCGCGTAAAGCTCGTCAGCGCCACGCGCCGCGCGCAGTTTTTCGCGAATGTCGGCGCGGCGGAAAAAGCGGGAAACGCGCGCCAACGCTTTCAAGTGATCGGCGCCCTTATCGAGCGGCGCGAGCAGCATGAACACGAGGTCGCAAGCGCGGCCGTCGAGTGCGTCAAAATTCTGTGGGATGTCGAGCCGCGCGAACACGCCAACGGGCCGCGTCACGCCAGCCACCGCCGCATGCGGAATGGCGACGCCTTCGCCGACGCCTGTGCCGGCAAGCCGCTCGCGCATCAAGACGGCGTCAAACGCGACGCGCGCATCGACGCCAGCGGGACGCGCAATCGTCTCCGCCATCGTCATCAGCGCTTGCCGGCGCGATACTGCCGCCAATCGGGGCAAAATCGCTTCTGGCGCGATCAGATCGCCTAGTTCGTGCATTGCCACCCTGTCTCGCGTTTCGCCGCTGCAGAAGCGGCGCCAACGTTTGCGGAAACCTTAAGTTCCGTTCGCTTTCCGGGCCCGCTCCGGATCGATCCAGCCCACATTCCCATCGGCGCGCCGATACACGACGTTCAATCCGCCATTGGCGGCGTTTCTGAACATCAGGGCCGGCGTGTCCGAAAGATCGAGCTGCATAACCGCCATCGAGACGGTCATGGTGCGTACGGCGACCGTCGTCTCGGCGATCACAAGCGGCGGATCCTCCGCCGGCGCCGGCGCATCTTCGCCAGCATCAACTTCTTCCTGTAATGGCGCGAGCACATACGATGATGCGTCCTCGGCGGGAAGGGGAGATTTGTTGTCGGCGTGGTGATTCCGCAGCCGCCGTTTGTAGCGCCTGACGCGCTTTTCGAGCTTCTCCAGCGCGTCGCCAAAAGCGCTGTGTGCGTCGCCGCCGTGACCGCCTGCCTGGAGCGAGATGCCAGATGGCAAGTGGACGAGACAATCGACGGCCATGCCGACGCCGCCGCCATTTTTGCTGACCGTCACGACGGCGTCTGTCGCGCGTTCAAAATATTTGCTGACGCTGGCTTTAAGTTCAGATTCGATGCGAGTTCTAAGCGCTTCGCCGACATCCATCTGCCGACCGGCGACCTGTACGCGCATGAAGACCTCCTTGTTTGCCGCGAGCCTTGCGGGGAGCCTTCGAGACCGGATCCCGCCCCCCTGGGACAGTCCCGATGCCAAGCCCTTAAGGTAGGCCTCGGGGCGGGTCGGGTCAACGCGTAGAGGGCGCAAAGGGCGCCGAGAATGGACGGTTCGCCGCATCCGCGAGCAATGCTCTTTTAGTCTGCCCCACAATGGCCCATTTGTGCGCTGGCGAGGGGAAGATGAGCGCAGAGAATACGGGTGTTGCGGCGGCGTCGGCGCGCGCGACTCAGTGGCTCGATCTCACCGCGATCGTGTTCTGCACTCTGGCGTGGGGCACCACGTGGTATGCGATCACGTTTCAGCTCGGCGTCGTCGATCCCGTTATCTCAGTTACATATCGCTTCACGCTCGCGGCGGCATTGTTGTTCGCGTGGTGTTTGCTGCGCGGCGAGTCGCTCAAGCTCACGCGTGCGCAGCACGCGGCGGCGTTGGGCGTCGGCGTATCGACGTTCGCGATCAATTACACGCTCGTCTATTGGGCTGAAGAGCGCGTGACGTCAGCTGTTGTCGCTGTCGTGTTTGCGGCTATGGCGTTCATGAATCTCATCGGCTTTCGAATCGCGTTCGGCCAGCGCGCGCCGGCGCTGGCTTGGGGCGCTGCGAGCCTTGGGATTGCCGGCGTCGCGCTGCTTTCGTGGGAAGAGATCGCCGGCGCTAACTTCGGCACGCGCGCGCTGATTGGCCTTGGGCTCACGTTTCTTGGCGTGATCGGCGCGGTGGTCGGCAACATCTATGCGCGCCGTGGTGAAATCGCTGGCGCGACTGTGGCGGCGTCCACGGGCTGGGCGATGGCGTATGGGGCGGGGACGTTGGCGCTGTTCGCGCTCGCCACCGGCCGCGCCTGGGTGTTCGAGCCGACTTGGGCCTACACGCTTTCGCTTTTTTACCTCGCCGCCATCGGCTCGGTGATCGCGTTTCTCTTGTATTACGGCCTCGCGCGCCGGCGCGGCTATGCGACGGCTTCCTACATTTCCGCGCTGGCGCCGCCCGTGGCGATGACAGTCTCGGCTTTGTTTGAGGACAAAGTCTGGGGTCTCTTCGCGCTCGGCGGCGTCGTACTGGTGATCGCGGGGCAGTTCTTGCTGCTGCGCGCGAAGCGCGCTTAGGGCAGCGCGCGCAGCGCCGCCGCCGCGCCCGGCAGCAGCACATCGTCTTCAGTGCTCTCGCTTAAGCGCGCATTAATCCATACCGCTTGCAGGAACGCCATGGTGTTGTGGCGCTTCGCCAACCCCGCTTGCGACGCGAAGGCTTCGCTCCAGGCATTGAGCGGCGCGGGATTCATCAGTTGCTCGAACCAGGCCGTCCACTCCGCTTCGGTGAACGCACCGCGCCGGGCGATGAACAGGATCGGACGCATTAGCCGCTCGGGTTCGCCATAGGTGTAGAAGTGGGTCGTCGGCGCGACTTGGCTCGCGACTGCATCGCGAATCGCGCGCATATGGGCAGCGTCGTTGAAGTTCGGATCGAGCGCGATCTGCATCAGTAAATCCGCGCCATGCGCCACGCCATGGCGCCAGCCCTCGCGTTCATCGAAGCCGCGATAATCGCGTACGCCGCGCACATACTCGACGGAACGCGCAACGATCTCGTTGTACATGGCGTCATCGTAGTAGCCATTGATGCGGTCGGCGCGCACCAGCTCCGAGAGTGCAAGCGCCGCGAACGGCCGCGCAAAGCCGTCCGGATCGGGGCCGCGCATCATCGCCAGCGTTTCATTGGTGAGATTGGTGCGCGTCGCCACTGAAAGCTGGTCGCTCCGCAACAGCCGCGTCAGGCCCTCATACGCAACTTGATCGCGCAAGAATGGATCGGGCGAGGCAAGGCACGCGACCAGCCCATGCGCAAACCGTTGCCGCTCGCCCGCGTCCGCAATGGCAAACTCCGCCGCCCGCAACGCCTCCAGCGCCGCGCGGTCGTAGCCCGCCGGCGGGCACGCAGAGACTTGCGTCGCGCCCGCCGGCGCGGTGGCGCAGGCGGCGAGCAGGAGGGCGGCTGCGAGGGCGAGGTGTTTCATGGGCGCGAGTGAGCGCGCGTCAGAGGTGGGCGGCAACTGCGTTGCGACGAACGCCGCCTAAAACCCAGCCGCCAGCTTCCGCTTGCGCTCTACACTGCTCGGTATCCGCAGGCTCTCGCGGTATTTCGCTACGGTGCGGCGGGCAATGTCGATGCCTTTTTCGCGGAGGATTTCGACGATGCGGTCGTCGCTCAGGATTTCGTGCTCGGCTTCGCGGTCGATCAGGCCTTTGATTTCGTAGCGTACGGCTTCGGCAGAATGGCTTTCGCCACCATCGGAAGCGTTGATCGAGGCGGTGAAGAAGTATTTCAGCTCGAACACGCCGCGCGCGCAGGAGAGATACTTGTTCGAGGTCACACGGCTGACCGTGCTCTCGTGCATCTCGATCGCTGCGGCCACCGTCTTCAAGTTCAGTGGCCGCAGATGCGCGACGCCTTTGTCGAAGAAGCCGTCCTGCTGCCGCACGATCTCGCGCGCGACTTTCAGGATCGTCTTGGCGCGCTGATCCAAGCTCTTCACCAGCCACGACGCATTCGCCGCGCATTCGGTGAGGAATTGCTTGTCTTCCTCGCGCTTGGCCGTCTTTGACACCGTCGCGTAATAGCGCTGGTTCATCAGCACGCGCGGCATGGTGTCGGCGTTGAGTTCGACCAGCCAAGTGCCGTCCGGCGCCTGTTTGATGTAAACATCCGGCGCGACCGATTGCACATGGCCGCCGCCGAACCCAGCGCCGGGCTTGGGCGTCAGCGCGCGAACCTCGGCGACCATTTCCAGCAAATCTTCGCGATCGACATCGCAAATGTGCTGCAAGCGCTCGAAATGGCCCTTGGCGAGTAGGTCGAGATTGCCGATCAGCTTTTCCATCGCCGGATCGAAGCGGTCGCGGTCTTTCAGTTGCAGCGCCAGGCATTCGGCGACATCGCGCGCCATGACGCCGACAGGCTCGAAGCCCTGCATGATGGCGAGCACGCGCTCGACGCGCGGGTAGGGTGCGCCGATGCGGCCGGCGATCTCCAACAGATCGGCGCGCATGTAGCCCCAATCATCCACCGCATCGATCAAGGCCGCGCCGATCATGCGATCGACCGCATCGAGACCGGCTTCCGTGAGCTGTGCATCGAGATGCTCGGCGAGCGTGATGTCGTTCGCCAGCGTCTCTTCGATGCCGGGCATGTCGTCGAAGCTTTTGCCCGACGATGCTTTCGACCAATCGGTGAGAGGGGCCGCACCCGCTTCTGCCAATTCGTTGGCGCTCAGATCCGGCGCCATGTCGGCAACGCTGACATCGAGCGCGGCTTCCGCCGGCGCCATGCCGCTATCGAACTCAAGCGCTTGCGCGTCGCCGCTATCGCTCGCGGCTTTCGTCGCTTCGGCCGAACCTTCCTCGCGCTCCAGCAATGGATTGCGCTCGAGTTCGCCTTCGACGAATTCCTGAAGCTCAACATTGGAAAGTTGCAGCAGCTTGATCGCCTGCTGCAATTGCGGCGTCATCACCAGGGCCTGGCCCTGGCGCATCTCCAGACGGGGGGTCATCGCCATCGCGGGCCCTCGGTCTAGTGGTAATCTTTGCCGAGATACCTTTCGCGCACGACCGCCGAAGCCATCACCTCTTGAGGTGTGCCTTCGAACATCACTTCGCCGTCAAACATGATCGATGCACGGTCCACGATCTGCAGCGTTTCGCGCACATTGTGGTCGGTGATCAGAACGCCA
>LNFM01001147.1_pt1 | contig 85669 bp, 86 predicted proteins | sample 596031 | NCBI WGS metagenome assembly LNFM01 (sample SAMN04254537, study PRJNA301005) | activated carbon metagenome | isolation source: dual media filters at the Ann Arbor, Michigan drinking water treatment plant | place: USA: Ann Arbor | reverse complement strand
GACCGTTCCCGCAGAGACTTTCAAAAACTGTCTGCGTGACAAAAACATTGTGAACACCTCCTAAGTTGAGGGCTCAAAGAGCCCGCGTACCCTTTACTTCCGCACAACCGACTGCACCACCCCCCTTCCTGATGGATCTGCCCAAGAACCCACTCTCGTGCTTAGCTAAATCAAGCTCGTGATTCTTGATCTCGTTAGACATCTGGTGAATGTTCTTGGACATAGCAGGACTTCGGTATCGCAATATCCAAACCATCGCGTTTTTCAAAAGCCACAATTCAATCAAATGTTCAAACTACTGTTATGTAAAAGAAATATGATCAACCGTCGCAGCTAGATCAGAATTCAACATATCGCCATCAATGGGTAGTTCATGTACCAATGGCCCTAGTATGGGGAAGGCGTATTCGCAATATACTTTATAAAACCAATGTGTTGCGTATTGTTCAGACTGCGAATATAGTGCGCTACCATTTGGTAACAACTGAGTCCTTTGTGGCCCAATTCATAAGCTGCTTGATTCAACCAATTTCTTGGAATGAGCTGCTTGACCCTCTTGAGAGCGGGAATAGCTCAGTGGTAGAGCATCGCCTTGCCAAGGCGAGGGTCGAGGGTTCAAATCCCTTTTCCCGCTCCAATTTTTCAATCACTTCCCCAAAATCCCTTTACCGCGATTCTCATCCATAGGCGGTTTATAGGCGGTTACCGCTTACCCCAAGCATTTGTGGCACGATCTGCCTAACAAATGCAGAAAGCTCGTATAGGTATTTCATCTGTACGGACTTAGCTCAACAGTTTTGAAGACGAATTGACCGGGTAGGATTATGGGGATACACTCGCGCCACCTGCGCATAGCCTGGACCAGACGAATTCACGCATTCGTCTGGTCCAGATGATTGAAGCATAGGATGCGGACTGACAATGCTCCCTGGCTCTGCCAGAGAAGTGTCCGGTAATGCCTGAGATCTGCGTAATCTACCTTTCAGAAGACGAACCCATCGTTGGTGAACTCATTTCCCTTTTGCGGAAGCACTGGGATGTGTGGTGGGCGCAGGATATTGCCCACGGAGACTGGGAAGAAACTGTCTGTGAGAGGATTCTGGAATCATCGGCAGTTGTTTCCGTGTTGTCCCAGCATGCAAAAGGAAAGCGCACGGCCATCATTAGAGATGAGATGCTCTTTGCGAAGGAGCACGAAAAGCCGATTTTCCCTTTCTTTATAAGCCCACCGGAGGTTCCGCTTGGCTTACGTGGCATGAGCTCTACGAAGGCCTATGGCTGGACTGGCGAAGAAGCACATTCCGGGTATCAACAGCTCAAGGCAAGGATCTCAAAGACAATAGGAAAGGGACGTCAATTGCCTGCTGGGATCGAGCGAGCGCAGGAGCTCCATGTTGGCGGGAAAGTCCTCAAGCTGCCTGCATTCGCTTTCTCCCTCTCGTCACATGAAACACAGATTACACCAGAAGAAGGTGTAACTTTGCTTAATCTCTTAGAGCCAGATGCTGCTCTGGTATCTGCGTACGATAGCTGGAAGTCTGGAAGCGGTAGCGCTTTCTACTCCAATGCGGAGAAGCTCAAGCAGTCGAAAAGCGTCTTAATACTCGACTCTGGAAACTATGAAGCATACCGGAAGGATGACCGCTATAATCCAGAGGGAAATGCAAAAGGTTGGCAGAAAGAGCATTTCAGGGAAACCGCTCGTTTGCTCTCCCCTGATTTGGCCTTCTCCTTTGACACGATTCATCCAACAGGAGAACCGGACCGCATTGTCGAGTGCATTGTGGCTGAGTATCTCGAAGATGACAAAGCATTGCAGGGACGAGAGTTTCCTCTCTGCCCCATTGTTCACGTGCCATCTGAATGCAATGGAACGCTTGCTGAGTGTGCTGCAAAGATTGTTTCGGGTGTCGCGAAAGCCCTTGACCCAGCATTGGTGGCAGTTCCTGAGAGAGAGCTGGGAAATGGCTTGTCGGAAAGAGTTAGGACGGTGCGCGACATTCGAAAGGCTCTAAATACTCTCGGAAAGTACTATCCGCTCCATCTCTTAGGAACTGGCAACCCTATATCGATCATTGCCTTAGCCGCCGCAGGAGCGGACAGCTTCGATGGGCTTGAATGGTGTCGAACGGTCGCCGATTACGATAGAGGACATTTATTCCACTTCCAGCAGTTCGACTGTTTCAGTGACTTTTGCCTATATCGGATTCGAGATCAGAAAATCAGATGCATCGTGCAAGATACACAGAATCCATACACGATAAGAACGCTGAGCTACAATGTGGATTTTTTCAATGACTGGGTGCAATCCATGCAGAATAAGATCCATCGTGGATTAGTCGAAGACCTCCTTAAGGACAAAATCCCCTATATCGGTCCGCAGATTTTTGGTGAGCTTTCGAAATGACTACCATCGCCTCACTCAACAGGTGTTGCCGTTTTGATCGCACGATCCGCACACTCTGCCCGCTTATTGAAAGCGAGGTTAAGAAGCGTGCAAAGGTAAAAAGGTCTGAATATGAGCTGCGAAGGGAGCTGGTGGGATGCATTTTGGGCAGCCAAGTCCGCCACGACATGGCTGTAGCTGCTACAGAGAACCTTGAATGGGCTGACCTTCTGAGCGATATGCGGTGGCATGGCCGTCGGGACATTGAGTTTGAGGCCGATGTGCGAATAGTTCTGGAGGGGCGAGCGGTCCGCGTATGCCATCTCGGAAGTTATCGGTTTCCGAGGGTTCGGGCCAAGCAATTGGCTCAGGTGAGAGATGCATTGTCCCGAGTGCCGCTCACATGTCGGCTGGCGGATGGACATACTGCTGCTGAACTACGAAAGAGGCTGATAGAAGAGATTCCTGGCCTTGGCCCTAAGCAAGCCAGCATGTTCCTCCGCAACATTGGCAAGAGCTATGACTTGGCCATACTGGATACACATGTGCTGAGGTTCATTGATATCCAGGGCAGGTTGCCTCTCAAGGAGGCGCGCATTAGCACGGTGGGAGGGTATGAAAAAGCGGAGCGTGTTATGACCGAGTATGCCATGACTGTCGGGTATCCGGTTGGATATCTCGATTGGGCCATTTGGGCCACAATGAAAGCAGCACGGGAACTAGGTATATGAGCATTGTCACATTGGTCTCAGGCGGTTTGGATTCAACTGTGATGGCAATGCTGACGAGAGAAGAGGGCCTGACGCAATTTCCGCTGTTTATCGACTATGGACAATTGGGGCGGGACAAGGAACTGCAAGCCTGTCAGATGAACTTCAAGCGGTATGGTCTGCCGGAACCAAAGGTTGCTCCCCTTGGTGGGTATGGTAGCCTTTTATCCTCAGGCCTTACCGATCCGAATAAGCACATTCTAAAAGATGCCTTCCTCCCTTGTCGTAACCTGATGTTTCTAACCGTCGGTGCGGCATATGCGTTCCAATGTGGCGCTTCTGCCGTAGGGATAGGTCTGCTCGATGAAGCCTTTAGTCTGTTTCCTGACCAGACCAAGGGCTTTCTCTCCGATGCCGAAGCGTTACTCTCGAAAGCGTTGGGTAGGTCCATCAAGGTAATAGCTCCTCTGATCACATTTTCAAAAGCGGACGTTTTGAAAATCGCTAAGGCCAAGGGAATAACAAGGACGTATTCCTGTCATGCTGGTACAGATGCACCTTGTGGTCAATGCGTGGCTTGTCGCGAATACATCGGATTGGAGGTGTAGCCATGGGAGGTGGCGGAGGTGGCTCGAGCAGTATCGGAAACATTCAGTCGCTGGTGGATAAGGCAAAGCAGGAACTGAGGAAGAGTGAACAGCAGGGGGAGAAGAGGAATGTCTTCATTAGCTTCGCCTATGAGGATATCAATGAAGTGAATCTTCTACGTGCCCATTCGAAGAATGAGAATTCTCCTATTGAATTCAACGACTGGTCGGTTTCTGAACCGATCGATAGCGAACGAGCCTCATATATTAAACAAAAGATCGCCGAACGAATCGAGCAGTCTTCTCTCACCGTGGTCTTCCTTTCCAATTCAACAGCAAAGAGTCCCTGGGTAGCATGGGAGATTGAGGAAAGTATTAGTAGGGGGAAGAAGGTCTTGGGAGTGTATCCACAGGATTCGAAACCGAAGACATTTCCAGATTCAATCAAAGCGAACAAAATCAAGTGTGTGCCTTGGCCAGAACTAGCGAGCACAATTGCCAACATGAAGTAGAGTGGGCGTTACGATGTGCACAGCCTCGGCAAATCAGATGAATACTATTGCTTAGAGCTAAACAGGGGAAGCAGTGTCCATTCTGTAGTAATTGGAGCGGCCTTGGCTACTTGCAGGAAGCTTTCTAGGAGGTCGGTGTGCGAGGCCTCTTCTCGCAATCAATTATTAAGGGTGGGGTTCGGCGTGTCTTCATCTGTTGGTTTTGTGTAGGAGGGACATGATGCCTGATTATGATTGGCGAACTAGAATAGACGTTACCTGGATGGACCGCTTCCCAGAGTGGGCGATTGGATACATGGAATGGCAAGAATATCGCGGATCGTATCTGAGGAGAAATGGCGAAAGCCCCACTGATTACTTAATCGCGTTGTGGGAACGGCCTGAGCTTCGTTCTCGGATTTTATGCCCACGTATATTTATTTCCCACCGTCGTGATGATGAACAGTTTGCAAGGCGTGTAGCGTGGATAGCAAAAGGGAATGGATTTGATTACTGGCTTGATGTTGAGGACCCGCTCTTAGATGCCCTAGAAAAGGAGCTTAAGATCGAGTTGACTGGTCATCAGAAATCGCTAGCAGTCGCTTGTGTTATCGAGATGGCTCTTCTTAACTGCACTCATGTTGTCGCTGTCATGACTCCGGAAACGCCGGGGTCACGATGGGTACCGTATGAGTTTGGACGCGTGAAAGACAAGCGGCTCGTTTCACTAAAAGCTGGATCTTGGGTGCATCCTCATGTCGCCAGCTCTTCACTGCCAGAGTACCTCCATCTTGGTCAAGTGACTTACAATGAACAAGAACTTGATGTTTGGCTCAAGGATGAGTTTCGTCGGTGGACCCTGACTCACAGGAGTTGCCTAGGAGGCTCGAGATCGTCCTGGGGAGAAACCGTGCCTCCAAGCCTACCGTGACAGCTTCTTGAGCATCAAACGTCAAGGGGAGCTTACGATCGAGCCTGCACTGGAGCAGTGTGAAGGATAGCATTAAGACGGATTGATTCGGTGACGGTGCTCGAGGCACCATTGGAATGTAGTTCGGCTTGCCTGGGTCATCGAAAGTGGCGTTTGGTTCCCTGATATAGCAATACAACCATTTCTTATGTACGCCTCAGTGCGGAGCTGGATTGACCAGGGTTTGGACTGGAGGATACACTCGCGTCTCAAGCCTTCGGATACCTTTTGAGCGGCTCCCCTAAGAGATGAGAGATGTCGCGCTGTGGTGAGGGCTGAGATGATGCGTGCCCCAACCATTGCAAGTCGAGGGTAATGGATACTCCGTTCAAGTAGATTTAACATGCTACCACTCTGCTTTGTGCTCATGCCCTTCGGGAAGAAGCCAGCCGGCGACGGCCGGTTAGTGGACTTTGATGCCATTTATGAGTTGCTCATCAAGCCTGCTGTGGTGGCTGCGGGTCTTGAACCGTTGCGCGCCGATGAGGAGATGACTGGTGGCGTGATCCACAAGCCCATGTTCGAACGGTTGATTCTCTGTGAGTACGCGGTCGCAGATTTGACTACAGCCAACGCTAATGTCTTCTACGAGCTAGGCTTGCGGCATGCAGTTCGACAAGCCAGTACAGTGCTTCTATTTGCTCAAGGGATTGGTCAATTGCCATTCGACGTGGCTCCATTACGTGCCCTTCCGTACCAGCTTGGCGCTGACGGCAAGCCGGCGATGAGCGAAACAGACCGTGACCAGCTCACGGCCAAGTTGCGTGAGGCACGCAAGCTCAAAACAGACAGCCCCGTCTTCCAACTCGTAGAGGGATTCCCCGATATCCAGCGCCTGAAGACAGATGTGTTTCGTGAACGGGTTGAGTATTCCGCAACGCTTCGCCAGAAACTGGCGCAGGCCCGCAAGCAAGGCCTTGATGCCGTGCGGGCTGTCGAGCGAGAGATATGGTCCATACCCGATGCTGAGGCCGGTGTGGTAGTCGATCTGTTTCTGTCTTACCGAGCCGTGAAGGGCTGGGGCGAGATGATTGCGCTGGTTCCGAAGATGTCTGCGCCGTTGGCGGCAACGGTCCTGGTGCAGGAACAGTTAGGGCTGGCCTTGAATCGGGGGCATCGTGGCGAAGAAGCTGAGCAAGTACTGGTGGCGCTGATTGCGAGCCGAGGGCCGAGCAGCGAGACGTTCGGCCTCCTTGGCCGTGTGTATAAGGACCGGTGGGAAGCCGCACTGAAGACCGGAGAAAAAAACCTTGCGCGCGGACTGCTGGACAAAGCTATTGGGGCCTACCTCAAGGGGTTCGAGGCTGACTGGCGAGATGCCTACCCCGGGATCAACGCCGTGACGTTGATGGAACTGAAAGAACCGCCCGATCCCAGGCGCGAACAAGTCATCCCGGTTGTGTCCTACGCCGTGGAACGTCGCATCGCGTCCGGCAAACCAGACTATTGGGACCATGCCACGCGACTGGAGCTGGCGGTGCTCGCCAAGGATCAGCAGAAAGCCGAGTCGGCGCTTGCCGACGCACTCGCGGCCGTGCGTGAATCTTGGGAACCCGAGACTACCGCTCGCAATCTCAGGTTGATCCGCGAGACCCGCGAGCGCCGAAACGAATCCATCCCGTGGGCCGAGGAAATTGAAGGAGAGTTGGAGCGGCGCTCGAAACCATAATGCGTGCCCGATGAGCATTGCACATCAGGCAACGCTCCGCTGTCGTTCGCACAAAGTTTTTAGCTATGGATGCCTCAGAGCGAAAACCAACTTCTCAATACGATGCCTTCATCTGTTACTCGCGCCAGGACAAGGTATTTGCCGCTTTGCTGGAGAAGGCACTTGAAAGCTACAAGCCCACCAAGCATCTATCAGTTCCACAGCGACATCTGCGCATCTTTCGGGATGAGCAGGACTTCACCGGACCCGACTACTACGCAGCCCTCAGCACGCATCTAGGAACCACCGCAAAACTGATCGTCGTCTGTTCGCCGGCCGCTCGACAGAGCCAATTTGTCGATGACGAGATCCGTCGGTTCGTCACAGCTAAAGGTGCGAACCAACTTGTTCCGACTCTGCCTTCGGGCATTCCCAACAATGAAGCCAAACCGGGGCAGCCCCCCTGTGCATTGCCCAGAAGAATCGAGAGTTCGCAACGATGTCGCAGTTTGTCCATGAAGTCCACAGTTTCTTAGGTGTTGCAGTCCTAAGGTTCGAGGCGGCGCAGGTTTTGTGTCAAGGGCTCAAGAAAAATAGGACCTCCCACGCGCTCATTGCCCTGATGGAAAGAGAACCCTTCTGTAGCATTCTATTAGTCTTGCGTCTTCTATGAGGTGATCGCATGGCTCGCCAAGAACATCCGGACATCGAACATGTCCGAAGCATTTTAGCTGGTGAGGCAGTCACGCCCGATGATGCGCTCAAACTCGCCCAGCGTCTTAAGAAGTTGAATCAGTTTGGATATGCACGGAAGATACTGGCCCGTATTCGTGGGGACAGCATTACCAATCCTCAGCTTCGACTCAAGCTTGCCCAGCAACATGCCCTCTGTACCTATAAGGATCCTGATCTTCCCACACACGCCAAGTTACATCGAGCGTTCAAGATTCTTCAAGAAGTTGAGGATCTGGCCTTGACTAAGGACCAGGAAACACTCGGGCTTGCAGGGGCCATCTTCAAGGGCAGATGGGAGGCCGACAGTAACCCGCAACACCTAGAGCGCGCACTTGCCTATTACATGCGTGGCTACGAGGAAGGTCCAGGCAAGGACTATGGTTACACAGGCATAAACGCTGCCTTTGTTCTCGACCTCTTAGCTCACTTAACGGCTCACGAGGCGCAGGCGGCAGGGATCCAATCGGAAAATGCTGTAACACGCAGGGCCAAGGCCAGGACTATCCGAGAGCATATCATCAAGGATTTGCCTCCACTCCAGTCGGTAGCAGGAAAAGAATGGCTGCAAGCTGAATGGTGGTTCTTTGCTACGCTGGCTGAGGCACACTTCGGTCTCGGGCAGTATCAGGAGGCGTTGGCTTGGTTGCAGAAGGCTAAGCAGCTGCAGGGAACCTCTCGCTGGGAAATGGAATCGACCGCGCGGCAATTAGCCAGGCTTGCTCAACTCAATCAACCCGGAGAGAGCGAGAAAGCAAAGGCGCGACAGGTGCTGGCAGAGTTTGTCGAGGACGCAGATGCCGTGCAGTCGTTGTTCAGCGGGAAGGTCGGGTTGGCGCTCTCTGGAGGAGGGTTTCGTGCGTCGTTATTTCATCTTGGTGTGCTGGCCCGGCTAGCCGAGCTCGATATGCTTCGGCATGTTGAGGTGCTGTCCTGTGTCTCGGGAGGATCGATCGTCGGGGCACAGTATTACCTCGAAGTCAGGAACCTACTTCAGGAGAAATCCGACAACGGCAACGCCATCACCCGCCAAGACTACGTGGACATCGTCGAGCGAGTGGCCACTGCGTTTCTGAAAGGGGTGCAACACAATCTACGCATGCGTGTGATCGCCAGCCCGCTCACCAATCTGAAGATGCTCTTCGATCGATCCTACTCACGGACGTTGCGGCTGGGAGAATTGTTCGAAGAGTTCCTCTATGCCAGCGTCCCGGACAGGAAAGGGAGTGAGCCACGATGGCTGAACGAGCTGCGCATCGTTCCCAAAGATCATGCTGGAAAAGAATCGACCGACTTTCATCCGAAGTACGACAATTGGAAACGGCGGCATAAGGTGCCGGTGCTGATCTGAACGCCACGACTCTCAATACGGGCCACAATTGGCAGTTTACCGCCACATATATGGGCGAGCCACCTGGTTTGATCGATACCAACATCGACGGGAATTACCGCTTTCGGCGTTTCTACTATGAGGCGAGCGATACACCGCCTCGGTATCAGCAGATGCGCCTCGGACATGCCGTGGCGGCTTCTGCCTGCGTGCCGGGTCTATTTGAGCCGGTTGCACTGCCAGACCTCTATGAAGGGAAAACAGTGCGTCTCATCGATGGTGGGGTGCACGATAACCAGGGTGTTGCCGGGCTTCTGGAGCAGGGCTGTACGGTGATTCTGGTGAGTGATGCGAGTGGACAGATGAATGCAGACGACGATCCCAGTGCGGGCGTTCTCGGCGTTCCACTTCGGGCCAATAGCATTCTCCAGACTCGCATCCGCAGCGCCCAGTGCCAGGATCTCGAGGCACGCAGGACAGCGTCGTTGCTGAGAGGCCTGATGTTTATCCATCTAAAGAAAGACCTTGCTGTCGAACCCGTGAGCTGGGGGGGATGTTTGGAGATGCCCGATAGTGACCGGGAGGCCCCTAGCCAAATAGGACTACTCTTGCCCTATGGCATTCTCAAGACGGTGCAGCGAGGTCTATCCGGAATCAGGACGGACCTCGACTCCTTCTCGCAGAAGGAAGCGTATGCCTTGATGACGAGTGGCTATCGCATGACCGACAAGGAGTTTTCCCGCACCATCAAGGGATTTCCCACCTCAGATGAGCGTCATGCATGGCCATTTCTTGCTCTCGACCCTGAGATGAAAGAGCCACACCAAGCCACGGCGCTCTTGCGATTGCTCGGAGTGGCTCGACACTGTGCGTTTAAGGTCTGGCAACTCTCGCCGACGCTGCGCGTGATCGTATATGGCACATTAGCGGTACTCGTCCTCTCGTTGGTCTGGGTGGGGATTGTGTACCGGGAGGTGGTCGTCCTCAGCGTGCATTTAGGATGGCAGGATGTGGGTATCGAACGGACGCTCACCTGTGGTGGATTGGCCGCGCTCCTGGCGTCACTGATCGTGACACCGCTGCTGGGTAAGGGTGTGATGCAGTATATGGGGATTGTCCGTTATGGCGAGACTGTGAAACGTCTGGCGGTCGGTCTCAGCCTGGGACTCGTGGGATGGCTCGCCGCGGCGATTCATCTCAAGGTGTTCGACAAGCTGTACCTCAAGTATGGCCGTATGAACTCTGAGGCTGATAACGACGTATGGGCCGTATCCTTCAAGCGAGCCCAAGACCATAGGCACATTGGCGATATGCTCATCCTTGCTGGTGAGGCACGCCGAGATACCCAGCGCCTTGAGGCCTACCGTGCTGCTGGTCTTGCCCTTCTAGAGGCCGGTCAATGGACATTAGCGCAGGAGCAGTTTGAGGCCGCACTCAGGATCACGCCCTCTGATTCCTTGAGCCAGACTCAGCTTCACAGGCTAGCGAGTATGACGCCGGCCTCCCGTTCGGACACCGGACAGGCCTCCACCATGAGGGGATGGCAACCACGGCAGGTACTCCTCTTCAGCGGACACATGATCGATACACCGGGAAGAAATCCTGAGCGATTTCCCGAGAAGAAAGAATCGGTCGCAGCACAGAAAATTGCCGAGGCGTTGGATCAATTGGGTGCCGGACCTGAAGACCTCGCACTCACTCAAGGTGCAAGTGGCGGCGACCTCTTGTTTCTCGAAGCCTGCAATCAACGCGGTGTGCGGTTGCAACTGTTGCTGCCACTTCAAGAGCCCGAATTCATCGTGCGCTCGATCCTACCGTCTGCCAATGGCGACAAGTGGCGTGATCGTTTCGACACGCTCAAGTCTAGACTGAAAGATGCCCCACGCATCATGCCCGACGAACTCGGTCCTCTCCCCAAAGGTATGGACCCGTTCGAACGCTGTAATCTCTGGCTGCTCTATACGGCTCTGGCGTACGGGATCAGCAAGGTCCAGTTCATCTGTCTATGGGATGGCGGCGGCGGGGATGGGCCAGGAGGCACCGCGCACATGTATGAGGAAGTGAAGCATCGGACGGGGCAGGTGAAATGGCTCGACAGCCGGAACTTCTAGCGCATGCGGCTGTTGTGACAAACTCAACAGCAACTACCCCTCGATCAGCAGCCCCCAAGCGGAGCAATGCGGCGCGGGTGTTCGGCTACGACATCTTTATTTCATTTGCGCTCGGGCCACCACCACGCGGAACGCACAGTTATGCGTCAGATCTTGCCCGACGTCTCCGCGAGCTCGACTTCACCGTCTTTTTCAGCGAGGACGAGGCCCCTGTAGGAAATCAGCTAGACAGCACACTTCGCAAAGCTCTGCTGCGCTCTCATGCACTGGTTGTCATTGCGAATCGGGAAATGCTGGAAGACCTTCGCTGGATCCGGACTGAAGTTGAGGAGTTTCGCAAAGCGTGCCCCAGCCAACCGATTGTTCCCATCAGCGTGGGAGGAGCGCTACAGGATGGTGAACTCTCAGCGAGAGTGCGTGAATGGTTAGCGCACGACGGCAATATTTGGGTCGATGAGTCAAGCGACGCTGTCTCTGCCGGCCTGGCGTCTGATGCAACCGTCAATCGTCTCGCGACGGCCCCTAGATTCAGGATGGCAAACCGACGCTGGCGTATAACCGTTGGCATGGCCTGTGTTGTTCTTGCAGTATTGACGGTTTGGCTTATTGTTGCAAATGCAAATCTTCGAGCCGCCATTCGTGGACAAACGGCGCTGCGTCTGAACACGGAAGCCCAATCCACGCTGTCAGGCGCACACGCTGGTGGAGCGATACTTGGGTTGTTAAAACTGCTTTCGGCGTATCGGATAGAGCCGCATATCGAAACCGAGGGTGCCATGCTGGCACAAGTGGTTGCCCTTCATCGTTGGGGGAAAATAATTGATACAGGTTCTCGAATTCAGTCAGCAGTTTTCAGCCCTGATGGCACCCGCTTCGTCTCGGGCAGTACAGACACGACGCTGCGGCTCTGGGATGCCCAGACTGGCCAACCGATTGGTCCGCCGCTACGGGGGCACAAGGGGCCAGTGAACAGCGTGGCCTTCAGCCCCGACGGCACTCGCCTCGTCTCGAGCAGTGATGACCACACACTGCGGCTCTGGGATGCCCAGACCGGTCAATCCATTGGCGGGTCCTTGAAGGGGCATGAGGATTCGGTGAACAGCGTGGCCTTCAGTCCCGACGGCACTCGCCTCCTATCTGGTAGTGATGACCAGACGTTACGCCTGTGGGATGCGCAGACTGGCCAACCCATCGGTCCACCGCTGCAGGGGCATCAGGGGGCGGTGCTGAGCGTAGCCTTCAGCCCGGATGGCACCCGTATCGTTTCCGGCAGTACCGACCACACGCTACGTCTGTGGGATGTGCAGACTGCCCAGTCCATTGGTCCACCGCTGCAAGGGCATCAGGGGGCAGTGCTGAGCGTAGCCTTCAGCCCGGATGGCACCCGTATCGTTTCTGGTAGTGATGACCAGATGCTGCGCCTGTGGCCCGCTCCCAAGGTCTGGCCAGATCTGCTGTGCGCCAAGCTCACAAGCAACTTGAGTCGCAAGGAATGGCGCGAACATGTCTCTCCTGACATTGAGTATCGCGAGCAATGCCACGGCTTGCCGATTCCACCGGATGAACCAGCAGTGCAGCAACCCATTGCTGCAACAGGCGAAACACACTAAACCAGGTGCATCAGATACTCATTAATACTGACTATCTTCAGGAGGCAACATGAGCGAGAAATTGAAAGCGCGTATCAAAGCCGCCGGGCCTAAGAAAATCCTTGCTCTCGACGGCGGTGGGATTCGCGGGATGATCACAGTGGAGGTGTTGGCTGAAATTGAGCGTGTGCTTCGTGGGAAGCTGGACCGAGGGGACGATTTTCGGCTGGCGGACTATTTTGACTTCGTCGCCGGCACCAGTACGGGGGCCATTATCGCGGCCTGTATCTCATCCGGCATGTCGGTGTCTGAGATCCGTGATTTTTATCTTAGCAGTGGCGAGGAGATGTTTGACAAAGCGTCCTTGCTCAAGCGCTTTCGCCATACCTATGGGGATGAGAAACTGGCCAAGAAGCTCCAGGACGTCTTTGGAAAGGACTCCACACTGGGAACCGAGAAGCTGAAAACCGTCTTGATGATGGTCATGCGGAATGCCACAACCGATTCGCCCTGGCCTGTTTCAAATAACCCCTTTGCGAAATACAATCAACGGGCCAGAGAGGATGGCGCTCCCAGAGACAACTGCAATCTCGATATACCGCTGTGGCAACTAATCCGGGCGAGTACGGCTGCGCCGGTCTACTTTCCACCGGAGGTGGTGAAGGTGGGCAGCCAGGAGTTCATCTTCGTCGACGGCGGAATTACGATGTATAACAATCCAGCCTTCCAGGCTTTTCTGATGGCAACGGTGGCCCCCTATAAAATGGAGTGGCCGGCTGTTGAAGACAAGCTGCTCGTGGTATCGATTGGAACTGGAACTAGTCCCCAGGCCAATGCTGACCTTGATCCGGGTGAGATGAACCTGCTGTATAACGCGACATCGATCCCCTCGGCCCTGATGAGTGCGGCGTTAAATGAGCAAGATTTGCTCTGCCGTGTGTTCGGCCGTTGTTTAGCTGGTGAAGACCTGGATCGCGAGGTTGGAGACTTGAAGACCGCGAAGGGCCCCATGGGCCCGAGCAAACTGTTCACCTACGTCAGATATAACGCAGAGTTGACGGCTGATGGGCTGAAGAAGCTAGGATTGCCAGGGATCAAGCCTGAGCATGTCCAGCAGTTGGACTCAGTGGAGCACATCCCAGACTTGCAACAGGTTGGGCAGGCCGTCGCCAAGAGTGTAAAGAGCGAGCATTTTTCGCGGTTTGTGTAATGGGGATGTTGCCGGCCGGATGGTCTTGGAGAGTGTTCCCGCTGGCGTGGGGGTATGCGGGAGTAATCTATCTGCCCACCAAGTCGGCTAGAGGATCGGGTTGCATCCTTTCTGTACAAGAAAGGCCTGATTCAGGAAGAGGAGTGCGGAATGGAGCCGGTCGATCTGTTCTACAGCTATGCGCATGAGGACGAGTCGCTACGGGACGAACTCGCTAGGCATCTCAAAATTATGGAGCGTCGTGGTGTGATTCGGCCGTGGCATGACCGGTGTCTCACCCCGGGGCAGACTTGGGACAATGCGATTAATAGCCAGTTAGAGAAAGCGGATCTGGTGTTGCTTCTGGTCAGCACCGATTTCATCAACTCGGATTATATCTGGAGCCACGAACTGGACGTGGCGATGAAACGGCATGAGCGCGGGGAGGCGAGTGTGGTTCCCGTGATGCTCCGTGCCGTGGATATTACCGATGCGCCGTTTGCGACGTTGCAGGGCCTGCCGACGGGCCTGAAGCCTGTAACCTCATGGCCGAATCGGGATGAAGCCTGGACTGATGTGGCCAAGGGCATCAGGCGTACAGTGGAGCATATCCAAGCGGGATGGATCCAGCGACCCATCCCGCACCCGTCGGATTCTCCCGCAGCAACTCCCGCAGATAGTATGAGTGTAGCTCGTCCAGCACCGACGGAGATCGTTAATCACAAGTGGGAGATCGAGTTGGAATCTGGTCTTAGTTTTTCTAAATCGACGGTTCCCGACCTGCTTCTCGATCGTGTCATTAGTGAGTTTTCATCCCAGGTCAGTCAAGCGGCCAAAGCCCGTGGGACTCACGACATTGATCCGGTCCAGGCAAAGCAATTTGCAATGACACTGATCGATGCGCCGGAACAGAAGCGCATCCTTTGGGTCGATGATCGGCCTGACAATAACCGGCTTGAAACAGCAGCACTGGCCAAACTCCAGATTGAGGTAGTGGCGGTTACAAGTACCGAATCAGCGCTTGCGCGCATTGCCTCGGACCCGGAGCCGTTCGATTTGGTGCTGTCAGATTGGCAGCGACCTGAACCGAAAGCTGGAGCTCCGAGCGCAGGGGTCCACTTGCTCCGTGAATTGCGATCGCGTCAACTCACCATACCTGTGGTTTTTTATCACGGTATTTTTGATGAACAGGGACGAAGCGCTCGCCGAAAGGTGGCGCTAAAGGAAGGTGCTTTCGGCGAAGCGGTCACGCCAGATGGGCTACTGGAGCTTGTAATCAGCGCGCTAGGCTTGTACTGACTCGCGCCGCAGTTACAAACAAGACTAAACGTCAGAGCTCGGATGCTCTCTTATTGGTTTAGATCGTTTCTTAGGGGACGAACGAATCTTGGAGGCTGACACCGTATGAGCCGCCCACGCCTTTTCCTCTCCGCTGTCAGTGAAGAACTCCGCACCGCCCGCCAGGCCATGGCTGCTACCGTCCGCACGCTCGGGTTCGATCCCGTTTCTCAGGATGATTTTCCCACCGGCTACGGCGAACTGCGCCAGTGGCTGCGCACGCAGATCGACTCCTGCGAGGGTCTCATCCAACTCGTTGGCCAGGGTTATGGCGCCGAACCTTCCGAGGTGGATCCGGAATACGGCCGTGTCTCCTACACCCAACTTGAGTTCTTCTACGCCAGCCAGCGGAACAAGAAAACCTGGGTCATAGTGATCGATAAGGATTTTGGGTGTGACAAGCCACCCGCCCAACTCGATCTGCCGCGCGATACCGGCCGTCCCGACCCCACCGGCTACCAGGCCGAGCGGCGTATGCTCCAGGAGAGCTATCTCGCCCGACTCAAACAGGAGAATCACCTCCGCCATACTGCACACAACGCCACTGAGTTGGATAACATTGTCTTGCGCATGCGCGATGAATTGGGTGAGTTGCGGCGCCAGTGGGAAGAGTGGCTGAGAAAAGATGACGCCTTTAAGGCTCGCACCATGGCTAGTCTGGCCGAACTGACCGAGGCCGCCCGGCTGACCACTGAGAAGATCCGCGCCCATCTGTTGCAGACGACAAACGAGACACATCGTCGCGAGCTGGCCGAGGCCGAGGCTGAACGCGATTGGAAGAGACGACAGCAACTGCGCGAAGCTACCGACAATGCGCACAGCGTACGCTTGTCCCGCATCGAGGACCTGGCTGTCTCCTTTGCCGAAATCGAGGGTCATGGTAGGGGCACCAACGTCTTCCAGGAAATGACCCGTATCCTCGCCGAACAGGGTGTGGACGAGGCCATTGCCTATGCAGGCAAACAGAAGTCCTCTATCCTCAAGACTGTTCGGACCCGCGCGGAAGCCGCTCGTGATAGCAATCGGGTTGACCTTCAGCCCCTTCTTCGGACCGCCGCCTTGCACCAGGCCAAGGGCCAGACTGCCAAGGCTCGCACGCTCCACACCGAGATCCTCGCCGTTGAGCCAGATTGGCCTGAGGCCCTCCATGCCTTCTTCTGGCTTCTTATCGATCAGGGGGATTTTACTTGTGTCCGGGGTACGTTGACCGCCGCTCGGCGCGAGTACGAAGAGGCCCTCCGCATCGCTCAGCGTCTCACATGCGTCGACTTCGTTAACACCGAGTGGCAGCGTGACCTTTCAGTGGCCTTTGATCGTCTGGGCGACATGGCGGTGACCCAAGGTCGGTTGGCGAAGGCCGTGCAGATCTACCGTAATAGCCTGGTGACCACTAAGGCCCTGGCAAAGGGCAACCTCAGTAATACGCAGTTGCAGCGTGATCTCAGCGTTTCCTACGAAAAGATGGGCGACGTGGCGGTGGCCCAAGGCCAGCTGGAGAATGCCGCACGGGTCTACCGCGACAGCCTAGCGATTGCGAGACAGCTAGCAGCAGGTGACCCGAGCAACAGCGAATGGCAACGCGACCTCTCGGTATCCTACGACCGGCTAGGCGATCTGGCGGTGGCCCAAGGGAAGCTGCAGGTGGCTGCGCGGGCCTATAGCGACGGTCTAACAATTGTGAAGGCTCTAGCGGCAGGCGACCCGAGCAACAACGACTGGCAACGCGACCTCTCAGTATCCTACGACCGGCTAGGCGATCTGGCGGTGGCCCAAGGGAAGCTGCAGGTGGCTGCGCAGGCCTATGGCAACGGTCTGGCGATTCGGAAGGCTCTGGCGGCTGGTGACCCGAGCAACAGCGACTGGCAACGCGACCTCTCGATATCCTACGACCGGCTAGGCGATGTGGCGGTGGCCCAAGGGGAGCTGCAAGAGGCTGCGCGGGCCTATGGCAACGGTCTGGCGATTCGGAAGGCTCTGGCGGCTGGTGACCCGAGCAACAGCGAATGGCAACGCGACCTCTCGATATCCTACGACCGGCTAGGCGATGTGGCGGTGGCCCAAGGGGAGCTGCAAGAAGCTGCGCGGGCCTATGGTAAGGGTCTGGCAATTGTGAAAGCTTTGGCGGCAGGCGACCCGAGCAACAGCGAATGGCAGCGGGATTTGTGGGTCTCTTACTTGAGTGTAGCTGATCTCGCAAGACGTCAGAAGAACTTCCCTAGAGCACAAATATACTGGAAGCGTGCCCTTGATGTACTCGTAGGAATTGACAAGCAGGGGCTCTACCTTTCGCCAGAAGATCGGCAGTGGCTAAGAAAGCTTCGCAGGAAAGTTGGCGCAAGGAAGCGTTGACCGGCGCTGCTTGGATTGCAAATTATGAAATTTCCTTCAGATGTCCAAGTGATTTCTCGGGGGTATTCTCCGCATCTCATCCATGTAGGGTCTTGTACGGCCCCGTATAAGACCCCCGGTTCTAGTGAGCTGTATCCCGCAGTACATCAAACGAAAATCGCTACAATTTCATCATGCCGTTTGCGTCCCTGGCGTGCCCGCCCAGTGTTAATTGCTGAGCGTCGGGGCATGAGGGTAACCCTGTGGTCGCTCTCACGTTTACGCGTGATGCGTGACCCACTTTCAGCCTGTGGCGCCTGCTACGGTGTGTTCCGGCGGCAGGTGAGTCTGTCGACCTAGTGTGGTGCGTCGCGCACACTAGGAGCCCGTCCGAGTAACGGCTGGCGATGAGTGACGACACGGGTTTGCTCGGTGGGGCACGGTAGCGAAACGCGGCGATTCAGCTAGCCGTCTCTGTGGCGTGTGGCCGGAGCCACAGTTTCGGCTTTGGCATTGATGCCCGATCTTGGGGTCTTTGGCCCAGGATGGGATCAGACCCCAGCGCAACATCACCAGCTGACGGGTCATCGTACGTACCCGACTCGATCCGTATCGCGGCCACTGGTTGTGAGGGCGCAATGTTGTACCGGGCGGTGAATAGCGGAGAGACCGCGATGCCAAACTGTTGGGCGATCACCGCTGGCGAGGCCGTTTGGGTAAAGCGTCCACACATGTTGTTGTACGTCGAAGGCTAGGCCGTCCGTGGGGGATGTGTCAAGGAGAGTCCGCACGGTTGTCTTCCCCGTTGTTATTCATGAATGTCTCATACCGCTCAGCAAGTTGATCCACGGCCCGCCGAAGCTTCTTTGCCCAGCCTTTTGACTTGACTAGGTAATGCTTCTCTAGGACATCACCCGCCTGATGCCCGATAAGATGCTTGACCACTTCCCTGTGCACGGCCTCTTCTCCTTCTTCTGCCCCAAGGTCCTCCAGCGTGGAGGAAAACCAGCGGCGCAGGTCGTGGAATCGCAGGTCGCCACACTCGGCGGCCTCCGCGGCGCGCGCCCACGCCTTCGACAGTGCCCCGGGTGCAGACCACTCTTCGAACACCCGATGCCCGGGCTCGATTTCCCCCCCCTTCCATCAGTGCAACATACGCATGCCGATTCAGCGGTAGGAGCGTGGGATTCCCTTTCTTCTTGCTGCGAGGTGGTGGCAGTTCGAGCCATGGTCCGTCCGTCTTCGACACAATCATGCTCCGCCGAATGATCCAGACTTTCTCCCCACGGAGTCCGGTATTCATGCCTACACACGCCGCGCGCCGTAACCGTGCGGTGGCAAGTTCAAAAATTTTGGCGATCTCCTCCGGTTCAGGCATCCGATCGCGGGCCCCGCTCACAGGAGCGGTGATTGCGCTCAGGGGATTCGACGGAATTTCCCCAACCTGTGCTGCGAAATTGAGCAATGAGTTCAGTATTGACCATTCACGTGCGATGGTGCCGTCACTCGGACGGGGATTCGCCGCGCGTCGCTTCTTAATGTACTCCTGCCCATCGCTATAGCGAAGGTCTCCAAACGGCATTGTGAAGTGAGGAATGAGATAGGTATCGATGACCTTTTCTGCCCGATGAATGTCCGCGACCTGCCGTTCACGGAGTTCATCCAGATAGGCCGGCTTGAACGCGGCCATCGCCATCCCTCCGCGTGACGGCGGGGCGAGCGCCCCGGAATCTGCCTCGTTGTGAATCTTCAACACCATCTCGGAGGCAGCTTTATCAATGGCATCGGCTGAGAGGTCGTAGCCTAAGGTGGGCCGATAGCGTTCCCCCCGAAACCAATATTCCAGATCGATGGCGACCCCTCTAGTCTTGGTTGGCCGCCGTCGAATTTTGTACTTCGAGCGTTGGAGCGGGGGCTCCACACGGGTGGCATTGGCGGGCGAGGCGCTGGCAGGTGGCAGGGTGGGCTTCGGGCGGCGGGACGTCATGGCAGGGACACTCCTTAGCGATAGCGTGAGGTGCGGTGACGCGGAACCTTCCGGGGTTCCGGAGACATCGCGGGCGGGAGAGCGGATGGCTCGGATTTTGGCTCAAGCCGCTGGGGGACAGCGGACTTGGCCCAGATGAGGAGTTCCTCGCGGTCATACCGCCAATCCTTGGAACCCGGCAGCTTGTAGCGGGGAATATCCTCCCGGTTATAGAGACTGCTGGGGCTATAGCGAAGGAAGGCCGCGGCCTCCTTCAGGGTGAGAAACGGACTGGACACCAGATCGAGGGACATGGGGCGACTCCTTTCCGGCACGGCAGAATGACCCGTGCTAGAGCGAGTCTGTGTTGGCCCGGGGGGAAATGGCGGGAGTGTTCCGTTCCAGGTCCGCCCCTGTTCTGGCAGTGTTTTCGTTGGTGGCGAGGGCTTGAGCCATAGGCGCACCCCGCTGGCAGCCCCTGCCAGTCATGGCGAGACGACATAGAGGTCTGACCATCGAAACGAAGATCTAAATGTGCCTTGATCGCTCAGTGCGGCTGTTCTTGATGATGCTGAAAGGGGGGAGATGACGTTGACAAGTCGATCAGCGAAGGAACGCGGCCGCAGGAATTATTACTGCATCAGACCCTGCAAAAAGTTCCACTTACGCAGAAAAGAAGCCATACAAAGCCATACGAAGCCGCATCAATACGAAAAATGACCCCTAAAATGAAGCATGATTAAGACACGTGAATACAATAACTTACGCGAGATCGCGCGTTCAGACTCAAAATCTGACAAAGTACAAGAGCAAGAAGGGCACGCTATTTTCTCACTACGAATGGGAACCGAGCGACTCCCGCTCAGAAGGGCATGATCCGGAAACGGAGTACGATGGGCCTATGCCAAACGAACCCGTAGAAACTCCGGTCGAACAAGCAGTGAGGGCCTACTTATATTGCAAGGCCGAAGCTGAAAAAATGCCGCCTCGAACGAGCGTGAGTAAGAACGTATGGGATGGAATCCAGTTTAGAGAGGTTTCAAGTCTGGATATACGACGACATGATGTTGGCCAAACAGTATCCGTGGAAAGGCGCGATTCTATGAGCTCTTCAGACAACGCAGGAATTCAACACGAAACGGCGAATGGGCGGCTGTCGGTACCCTCTGAGTCGAGGTCAGAGTTGTCAGGTGATGCGATAAACACATCGCGAGAAGCAGACAGACGGCTATCAAAATCGAAGTATGTCTCGGGGCTACAATGCTTGAAGCGCCTTTATCTAGAAGTCCACCATCCTCATTTGGCCCAACAGGATGTCCATCGAGCGAACATCATGAGTCAGGGCACGGAGGTCGGGAAACTCGCAAGAGATCGCTACCCGGGTGGGCAAGTGGTGGCTTCTGATCACACCAAGCTCAACGAGGCTTTGGCTGAGACGGCGCAGCTGATGGAGAAGCCGGATGTCCCTGCCATTTTTGAGGCAACGTTTGCTGCCGATGGTGTGCTTGTACGAGTGGACGTGCTTGAGCGGGTAGGTTCCTCGGCCTGGCGACTTATTGAATGTAAAGCGGCGAACAAGAAGAAAGATGAACACGAAGACGATCTTGCCATTCAGGCTCACGTCTTACAGCGGTCTGGGGTGGTCTTGGAGGGCTTATCCTTGCTCTATCTGAATAGGGAGTATGTTCGAAAAGGGAAGGCACTTGATCCCGATAAATTGTATCGAATTGAAGATGTCACAGCCGCTGTTACACCACTGCTGTCTCAGGTGCCTGGTCGCATTCGAGAGATGAAACAGGCACTCGGGGCCAGCGGCCCTCCTGTACGGGATCCGAGTGAACACTGCCAATCTCCCTATGCGTGCCCATTTTGGAGTCATTGTACCGAAAATAAATCAAACCGCTGGCTCTACCGCGTGCCCGATCGCGGTTTAATGTATCCAACTCTCCTTGCTAAGGGGATTCAGACGTTTGATGATATCCCCAATGATATCCCGTTGCCGCCGCCTCTGAGCCATATCAAGAAGAACGTCGAGTGGATCAGTGATGGGCTCCGCCGCACCTTCTCCTGGCGCAATAAGAGCCCGATGCATCATCTTCATGTTGGAGCTGCGATGTTGGCGGTTCCTCCCTTTTCAGGCACACAGCCGTGGGGGAAGCTCCCGTTCATGCTTGCCCATGTGCAAGAGACGGCAACGGGTGAGGTGGAAGAGCGGTGTTGGACTTCAGAGCAGAAGCGCGACCCACGACGAGCCTTTATTCGTATGCTTCTCGAAGCCGTTGGACGCGATGGGACGATCTATGTGTATTCGCAATTAATTCTGCGAGTCATAAATGATTTAGCCTACTGGTCGACAACCTATCGGGCGGACCTCAAGGCGATACACGCGCGGATCGTTGACCTCCGTGCCCTTGTCCAGGAGGAATACTTTCATCCGGAGTTGCTTCATATCTATGCGGATCTGCCATACGGCAGTGCGGTGGCCATCCGGGAATCCCTGCCGATCCTTCCCCCTGAGCTTCAGCTGGAAGACGTCATGCGATGGGATGAAGGATGGCCGTCGCGGCAATACCAACAACTGATGGGGCAAGAAACGAGTGGTGAGGAGCGCGCTAAAATACTCTCGGAGGTTCAATCTTTTGGTTTCTGGGGCATGCGTGCTGTGCGAGCGTTTCGACAAACTCTAATGGCGAAGGCACGCTATACTCCCCCAGCCCAACATGGGTGGAGCCTGAAGGTGCAAAACTGGTAGAGACGTCATTCGCTGCACGGATGTGGGGCGCCGCGCGCGATTGGGTTATGCGGCCTTGTGCTTCCCAGAGTTAATTCTGTCTCGGGCGGCAGCAATAAACCAGGAGTCCACCTCTTTCTTGATTTTATGGACCCGGCCATTAGTCATAACGACAGTGCCACGAAACGTTTTAGAATTGCGCAGGGTTAGCTTGGAGTTCTTGACCCCGGACGTCCCCATAAATGCCTCGTGATATTGTTGGAAAAGACCGTTTAGATCTCCTTCAGCGAGTGACGGCTGTCCTTCTATTTCCAAAGAAACGTGGTAGAAATCGTTCTCGAAATTATCAAATGCCCAATAGGATACTGATCCTGTAAAGGAAATTGTGGCCAAGCCCGCAAACAAATCCTCACAGACGGCTTCCCCATAGTAGGAAATACTGTGTTGCCGGAAATATACGAGATCGAAAGCAATTGAGGCGCTCTGTGTCATGTTGCTCCTTTGCTTTGTTAAGTCTGCCTCGGTTTAACAAGCGTTCCAAGTCAAATGTAGTGCTTGGCCTGCATATCGGTCGGTGCGGGAACATTGTTGAGGCCTATACGGCACTTCCTCCTTCATCGACATTCTTTTGCCATCAAGGCTTTTAATTCTATTGGATCCACTCGCACCGCGTTGCCGCTACGGTAAGCAGGCCACTGCCGGAGTGCGATACGTTCTCGAATAGTGCGCTCACTCAATGACAGATATTGTGCGGCCGCCTTAATGCTCATGAGCTGGCCGCTCGTTCTATCTTGTGTGGTAGTGAGCTGTCCAGAGGCGGCTCGCCGACTGAGCCACGATCCCAGAACTTGAACCGTGCGCAGCAGATCATTGTGGTCATCGTCTTTTGCGGACTTGGCCGTTGGTTCAGGAACGACAGTGGGGGGCAGAGGTTGCAGTAAATTGAGAGCATCGTGTTGTAAGGATTGAGAGGGGTTGTGTTTCATATGACGCACCTGTGTTTTTCAGAAAGGGGTTAGGCTGCTGCTTGATAATGGCTGAGAAGCCGCAGCATGACGGCTTGGAGTTCTTGCTCTAGGCCGCCGCGCTGGACCTGATGATAGGGAATGAACCATTCCAGATCATCGTTCGGCCGCCGGCCTCCAGCGATGACTGCTCGAATGCAGGTTGGGCGATCTGACGGTAATAAGCGGAGTACCGCATGAAAGGGATCCACTCGGATCCCGACTCCGACATGATCGTCATCACCCGTGAAAATCTCACAGTTCACACCGCCTTCCTTCAGGATATTCGCGAGTTTTCTTAGTTCTGGAAGCAGCGTCTCTTGTGCGATGAGCAGAAAGTGCTCCTGCGAAGAGTCGTCGGCACGATCTGCGGAGGACGTGTTCTTCCACGTTGCGATCATGATGACTCTCCTTGTAATGAAGTTGAGGAATTGAGGCCGAGTGATGAGAAGGTGATTCCAATGCTACAGCGGTGGCCTGATCACCAGACGGTCGATGCAGCGTTCAAGAGCCGATGCGAAAAGCGCACGCGTGCACCGGTGATAACGCAATACATGCGGCTCTTCGACAGGGGGATCCCAGCCGAACCGGACGGTCAACTGCATGGATGTGGCATCGTGTGGTTGAAGAAGTAGGCCTCGAGTCCGAGTCTCATCCAAGAACAGCCCAAACCACATGTTGTCCTCCTCAAGTTGGACCACAACATGGGCTGCCATGCCGGCTTGCTGCAGGATTGCGGCTAGGCGTCTGGTCAGCGGAATGAGATCGATCTCTGCAAAGGCCAAAAACGTTCTCTTCATAGTGCTGCAGTCTTCCTTGTAGCTTGGTGTACGCGTCTAGTAGTTCCATCGTTCTAACTCCTTTATCGAGTGATGAGGGCCCATTCCGAACGCTCTTGCGGATACCAGAGCGAGGGCGGGGGGATCATTGATCCCCAGGTTCTTTGCTGGCCCGTCTTGGCCCAAGGGCATGGAGTGTGACACCCTCGATAATTTCGATGACACGGCCGAGGTTGAGTTCCAAATCGCGATAGGCGATGACCTGGGCACAATCATCCTTCTGGTTGGCTCGGCGATACGTGCACACCCGAAAGGCATGAGGATTCTCATCGGAACCGAACGTGATCTCGATGTCAAACTCTTCGATTGTGAGGCAGAGATGGCGCGTCTCTTCGGACATGTCTCGCACCCTTGTCCGAAGTCCCTCCGCCTCGAGGGTGTGCTGGAGTTCCCTGATGATAGGGGCAAGCCGTAAAGGCGCCATCTGTCTGAACCGTTCCCAGCTGTGATCTCCAGGTCGAAGCAGATCACCGGATTTCCACTCTCGAACCTTCCTTCGTAAATAACTGAACGGGGGCTGTGATGGCGATGTCATGGCAAACTCCTTTGTTAGATGGGTGCTACTGACTGAAAACCGCTGAACCAGCGCATGGCAGTAGCAGTTAAACGCTTTGCACGGGCTGGCCCGTTCCATTCCCAAAGGGTGAGCGTCAGATCGGAAATGGGAAAAGGCAAGGAACTGGAAAGCTAGAGAGCTACAAGAAGAAGAGATGGCCTGCGCCAATCAGCGATTGGGGCTCAGCGTACATAAGGACAAAACCCCTCCGGTCATTGCACGCAGTAAGGCAGTTGTGAAGCTAAGACGAATGGGTATGGGACGGCGGCTTACAGCAAAGCTGCGCGACGGGGCAGAGGCCAGATTGTTGCGACTGGGGAGAATCAGAAAAAAAGAATGTCGAAAGCCCTGAGATTATCTGCCTACGGCCACGAACCATGGCAAGGAACTAAAGCGTGTGTGTCGAAAAGCAGGTGTCACTAATCGGGCGGTCGTTGTCTGTCCGCCAATATCTAACACAAGAGATGTTGGCGTATCGCTTTTAGAGCATCTTATATGGGACCGGAGAGTTGCTTCGTGCGGGAAGAGAGGCAAGTCCAAGCTGTCAGAATAATTTACTAAGGAGCATGCTGACAGCAACTAGGACGGCAACAATAGTGCCTAGCCATGTAAGAAAAAGAAGTACTTTTAGAATGATGGACGAGAGCAAGCCGAGAAAAGCACCACCAATGACGGATATAGCGACAAATCCATAGGACATACCATCGTGGGCTGCGATGGTTCCGACTATGACCCCACACATTAAGACCAACGGCACTTCATAGCGTTCAAGAAATGAATCGTACCAACACCAACCTCTGCCCACAAAAAGTCCAGGACCTAAATCCCCCCAACTCCATTTGTTGGCGTTAACGCGGGCTGCTTCTACTTGAGATTGATACTTACGCCAGTTCTCGTCGTGAACTCTGGCTACTTCTTTGTTTTCAGATTGAATCTGAGATAGATGCCTAATAATTTGTTCACAGGAAGAGAGGAAGACGGCGCTATCCGGCTCTAGATTGTATCCCTGCTTGTATACCAACTTATTACGGAGTGTCGCCACGTGTTGTATTTTTCTAACGATTTCTGGATCAAGCAAACGCTCCACACTAGTGCATTTGTGATGCAAGTTTTGTCCAATTGCACCTAAAGCTGTTTCAAGCAACCCTTCTATTTGCTTGGTATACCTAATCGCAAGCTCTACGCTCATCATTCCTCCAGCGCTCCTAGGGGACAGGTCTGTCTGTACTCATCACTTTTCGGAGAATATTTGATGTTTCTTGACGTCGTATACGTGTCACTTTTCTCAATGTCTGTTATCCACAAAGGGGGATCTGACGTCGGAGTCATTTCTGTGCCTATTGCTTGAGGGGTCTCGATTCCAAAGTGGTTGGCCAGCAATATCGGTTGTCATGAAGAATCGCGAGATGTGGCCGCTTAGGGCTCTGAAACAGAGCTAGGTTGTGAAAGTTGCCCGGTTAGGACTTTGTATCGTGAGTGGCGCAAACGTAAGCTTGACCTCCAACTTGCTCGAGAAACGCATACTTCTATCAGGACAGGCGAACAGCCCGAGCTGAGGCATTTCACTTATTTCGACGAAAATCATGCTTTCTACGGGTTTCGCCCAATGGACGAGCGAGTGTTTCCGCAGCCTGTTAGGGACAAGGTGGGCATGGGAACCGAAAACCGTGTCAGAAAACCTTCTGGTTATCGTCTCCAGCCGTCAAACCGAGCATCCAAATCGCGCGTCTCACGATCGTTAAGCGATCCATCTCTTGAGTCCACAAGTTGTTATGAGACGTTATTTGGCGTAGGGTTCACGTGCCTGCAGATAGTGGAAAAAGGCGGAGAAAAAATCTCGATAAAAGTGTCGGATGTTCTGTGGCGGCAGATTCGTCGGCAACATGCCTTCCCGTTGAGACCGGGTCACGCAATGCTCCAGAAGTCCGTCGAGATTCCGGGCGTCAATGAAGGCGCTGCATTGGCTGCACGCCAGCCACAATGGATGTGCCATGGTGCCGAACCCGCGAATTGGATGGATATCATCGGTCGCCACATGGTCGAGGCCTCCAATGTTATAAACCGGCGTGTCAGGGAAGACCTGTTCAGACGAGGTGATTCCGAATTCCTTTGCCCGGTAGCAGGCGACCGGATCGGGCGCCGAGCAGAAGTCGCATTGGACCGGCATCTCTCATCCCTCCATTAGACTTGGGTAACGTAGTTCTGCTCCCCGTCATGAGGCGCAGTACTTCTTCCACACAGATCCTTCTCCATCAAGGCTGCGGATGCGTCTTCCCATGTCTTTTGCTCCGCAGTACGTTCTCTCATATTGCGCTTCTCCGATTGGCAATACTCGTAAAACCTATCGGAGAAGGCACTGATAAACTTGAGATCGGGGAGAAGTGTTTGCCAAGGAAAAAGTTAGAGGCCCGCTAGGATACTACCGGCTGATATCTTAAGCGACTAGCAGCTGGCCCGTCTGGGCCCCAGGATCCGGAGAACGATATCTTCGACAATTTCCATGACGTGGCCGAGGTCGAACTCCAGATCTTGATACGAGATGAGGGCCTTGCACTCATCCTCTGGGTTGGCTCGGCGACAGGCTGACAGGTGAAAGAGGTGAGGGTTCTGGTCAGGGCCGAACGTGATCGCGATATCAAACGGCTCGATCAGGAGGCTCAGATGGCGCCGTTCGTTGCACATGTCGTGGATCGTCGCCCGAAGCCCTTCTGCTTGGAGCGCTTCCTGGAGTGCGGCCACGATGGGAGTCAGTTGTAAGGGGGCGACATGTCGGAACCGGTGCCAGCTCTGCTCTCCGGTCTGGAGAAGATCACCGGCTTTCCATTCTTGGATCTTGCTGCGTAAGTGACGGAATGGGGGGTGTGATGGGGATGACATGGGGCACTCCTTGGTTAGATGACTGTACGGCGGTCGGCTACCAGCATCGGCGGTACCGGCTCTTCCCGACCATTCAGGCAATCCGACGCTGCTGGCTCGGACCCAGAGGTAGCGCGTACGTTTCTAAGTCTAATGTGCATCCCCGAGAGGAGAGGGCCTTGTGGTGAAGACGGTGGGGAACTGGAAGAGGAAAACGTAAGGGGTCGTTCAGGGGGCGTGACGCCCCTCATTCGGCAAATTAAGTCGGCATGATGTGTAGAGCGGATTCACCAGAGATTGGATTGTGGGGGCACATGCATGAGGGACGCACATTTCCTCCTGCCAAAGTTCAGCCTCCTAATGTAAGCTGCCTCACAGATCGCCATGAGGTATTTCTCTAAGATCACCCCCATGGCTCGTCTTGATATTCTCGTTCACCGGGGGTGCCTGTCCGAGCAATCGGCTCGGGCCCTAGCCCAAGAAATACAGCAAGAACTTCCGGCGTGGCACATCGATGTCCGTGCAGCCGGCAAAGAAGATTGTGATGCACTGGGTGTTCTGGTGTTTCCTGCCTTTCTCCTCGGTGGGCGAGTCCTAGCCACTGGTATCCCCCGGAAGGAATGGTTGCTGGCAAGGCTCAAAGAATGGGAGAGGGGAGGCCGATGAGCAGATCTGTTGTCGGCGGAGAGACTAACTCCAAGGCGAAGACCCTGCCCGCAGCGTATACACAGCTGGAGAGAACCGGTTTGGAGCAATCCCGAATTGCCGCCACCCAAACCGTCTTTCTGGACATCACACAGACGTTCGGCATTGCCTTTGTACCCGAACTCTTTAAGGGGATGAGCGAGAAACCGGCCTACTTAGCGACGGCCTGGGAGCTTTTCAAAGAGGATCTGTGTATTGACCAGTTGGATTACAAGACCAAGCAGATTATTGCGCTCGCGATCTCGACCGATGCCGCGGGGCGTTATTGCATCACCGCATATCCCCACTCGTTCCGGCTGAGCGTGCTGGACGAGGCACTGTGTGACAAGATCGTGTTGACCATCCGATTTTTCAAGGCGTTTGACCGATACCTTTCCGGAGTCACACTCTCTTACATCCCAGATCCTCCGGCGTTTGTGAGCGGGTGTTTGCGTGACGAATACGAAGGTTTCAAAGAGACAATCCCGGCGCATGTTGTGCCGTCGGGAGAAAACCTCCGATTCACCGACGTGCTGCTCGGTGGCCTGCTGCTCATCATATTTCTGCTGCTCCCGATTGCGATAACAATATATCTGTTCGTCACATGAGCCAGATCGGTCCATCGTTCTCTCCTTCGGCCACGGCTAGATCGGGCTACTGGCCCTATCTCATTCCACCTCGGTGGCGATGGATGCTCCTGGTCGGCATCGGTGCTGTGCTTATTTGCTTCGCATGGCTGGGACTTGGAAAGGCACCGGCGACCTCGTTCGATCTGACGAAGCACAGCGTACCGCTCAACCAGATTGTCGATGGAGGGCCTGGGAAAGACGGGATTCCTGCCTTGCTCACTCCACGATTCGTCTCCGCCGAGGAGGCGACGTTCCTCCAGGACGCTGATCGCGTCCTGGGACTCACACAGGGAGCCGACGCCAAGGCCTATCCGATCAAGATTCTCAACTGGCACGAAATCGTGAATGATGTGATCGGCGGCAAGCCCGTTGTGGTCACCTACTGTCCGCTCTGCGGAACCGGAATTGCGTTCGATGCGAATGTGCGAGGGAGCCCGCATACATTTGGCGTCTCCGGCCTGCTCTATCAGAGCGACCTCCTCATGTACGACCATCAGACGGAAAGCCTCTGGTCGCAGGTCGGCATGCATGCCGTGGCGGGGCCGCTGAGCGGCGAGAAGCTCACGCCCGTCTTCCTCGAACATACGACCTGGGGAGAATGGCATGCAGCCCATCCTGCCACGCTCGTCCTGTCCACCAAGACCGGATCTTTCCGGAACTACGACCACGATCCGTACCTGGGCTACACCGAGCGTCGAGACCTGATGTTCGACACGACGCATTTCGATCCCCGCTACCATCCCAAGGAATGGGTCGTCGGGGTGGAGATTAACGGTGTCACCAAAGCCTATCCCTTTTCAGAGCTAAAGAAAGCCCGCCCGTCCCTCAGCGATCAGGTCGGTGGCCGGTCCATTACGATACAGTTCAACCAGCAATCCCGCAGCGCCTCCGTTCTCGATGCCGACGGCAAGCCGATCCCCTCAATCATGGCCTTCTGGTTCGCCTGGTATGCTTTTCATCCCGACACGCAGGTGTTCAAAGGGCCTGAACAGAGGTCCCCATGACCCGAATGATCCGCTGGTTCCTCGAGCGGCGGCTCCGTGCGGTTGAACGGGCGCAGGGGATCTCACTCGCCTATCTGCGCGGCATGCTCCGCGTTTCGCCTCCGCACTTTCTGGCATTCATGGAGATCATGCCTCTTGCAAGATTTCGGCGGGCCCTTCCGCCTGAGGCGTATCATCTGGCGCGAATCGTCACCGCGCGACATGAAGATTGCGGCACGTGGATGACGATGGAAGTGCACCTGGCAACACGAGCCGGCGTCAGCGCGGCCCTGATTCATACCATTCTCGATGAAGCCCCCTGTGCGCTGCCGCCAGATCTCGCAGAGGTGTATTTCTTCACCCAAGCGGTGGCGACCGGCAGTGGTGAAGAGGATCTCTGGCGCGAGGCCATCTTTCGTCGCTACGGTGACGTCGGCGTCGTCGAGCTTTCCATGGCAATCGCCGTTTCCCGCCTGTTCCCGACCGTCACGCATGCCATGGGCTGTGCCGCTCCTTGCGTGCCGAGCAACACCCAGTTCGAGGCGCTGGGCCGCAACCGGCAAGGTTAGCACAGGCTCGATCATCTCCGTCATCTCTTCGCATCCTCCTTCAACCCGAGATCCCATTCTCCTTCGTCCGTCTCCGCCAGAGATTTGTTCAGCTGTTTGTAAGATGCGTCACAGACCCATGCCATGATGGTGACGTAGCCTGACATCATCCCATTATGGATGAGAACGGTGAGAAAGCAGGCAGGCGGACAACGAATACGAGAGGCCGTCGCCACAATAGAATCATTGAGCAGAGATCGCTGAGAACTAGAATAGACAAAGAGCGACGGCGAGGCTGTCCCCCGCTCTTCGCATCGCTGGTTATAGATGTCACGATCTGGCTCGATGGCGGTGTGGCGACGGCAAGTTTTCGGGAGGATTCGGCAAAGAAAGGCGATATGACCAGGGGACAGCTGACCAAGGCGTTAAATCTCACGATTCGCGCACATGTTTAATGACGCGAACCTCAATTGGAGGGGAGTACGCCAAAGGCGTACAGAGGGAAAGGAGAATGTTATGACACACGAGATGCAGTGGAAATGTTTGTCCGCAGGGAATGCGTGGACGTTCATCAAGCTCTCCGCGATCATGTTGGTGATCGGCATAGGAATAGACGGCTATCTCCTACTCGCACACGGGGCTGATACGCTCGGGGGATATATTCGACTTCTTTTTCTGGCGTTCTGGAGCAGCATTATCGGGATCGCGAGTTTCGCGCTGGCGACAGTGTGGTTGCTGACGCGGGCCATGACGACGTGCCGCTGAGGCGGCATCAATGGTGCGAACGCCCATATGGTGTTTCTCCGATGCAATGATCCGTGAGTAGGGAAGGGAGCGATATGACTTACATGCCTGCTTGGAGTGCAGCAGCAGCGGTGGTGCTCACAATGACGTTTGGGTGCGCCGTCTCTCACGCAAAGCCGTCTTTCGAAGCGGCTTCAGAGCCGACGCTTTGTGCCGCACAGGATGAGGCGCTACTTCATATCGACGCCGGAGGGCGGTTGTTCGAGCAAAGAGACCTGGAGGGTGCGGCCCGGGAGTATCGTGAAGCGATCCGGCTCAGTCCTCTGAATCCCGTGCCTCATAACAACCTTGGCATGCTCCTTCATCTCCAGGGGCAGCCCGAAGCCGCGCTCATAGAGTTCCGAAAATCCGTTGCGCTCAATCCCGGCTATGCGCCGGCCTGGAGCAATCTTGGTTTTGCCTTCTTTGAGTTGGAGCAGCTGGTCTCTGCAATGGAGGCCTGGCGGATCGCCGTGAACCTCAACCAGCAGATGGCCGGCACCTGGGCCGGTTTGGCGCTCGGTCTGTTTGTCAGTGGGCAAGGAGACCAGGCCAGTGAAAGCTATCGAAAGGCGATTCACCTGGATCCGCACTACGCGGACCTCGCCTATCTTCAAACGGTTCGACTTTGGAGCGCACGGGCCCTCCATCATGCCGATATGATTCTGAGAGTGATCGCAGCCCGGCAGCAGGCATCCCTTCCTGATTCGTTGATAAAAGGATACCGATGAGGACGTCGTACCCTTCGATCGTCCGCCCCTGAAACAGTCACAACCTTGTAAGTTGCCTGACAGATGCCCAGGCCGTGATCGTGCATGATGTGTTTCAGGGCCACTGAAACACTAGAAGGATGCCGTTCTGAGATCGACGCCATGTTAGGGTAGACGGAATTCTTCCGGTCTCAGTCGCGCTCTAGAATTGTGGATGATTCAAGGGAGCACACGACTTGTGCCACTCATCACTGAGGAGATCTCCATGCCCCGTCCGGATATACTCTCCGTTCCCTCCCGGCTCCGGAAACGGCTGCCGTTCCGTACGCTCCTCAAAGGGGCCGCCTTTCTCCTGCTCATCCTTGGCGGGTACGGGCTCAGCTTCTGGTTCGATTTCAGCGAACTCCTGCATCCGGAACGGATTACCGGATGGCTTCAGCAAGCGGGACCATGGGCGCCTCCGATCTTTATGGCGCTGATGGCGACGAGCGTCGTAATCAGCCCAATTCCGAGTCTGCCGCTGGACATCGCCGCCGGCGCCACCTTCGGCCCGATGCTGGGCACCGCCTATGCCGTGTTCGGCGCGGAGATCGGCGCGATCGCGAGCTTTCTCATCGGACGGATGTTAGGACAGGAAGTTCTGACCAAACTGCTGCGCACCAACGTCGCGTTCTGCGAACGATGCTCGGACCGGCATCTGGCGATCTTTGTTCTGGTGGCCAGGCTGGTCCCGCTCTTCTCGTTCGACGTGATCAGTTATGGCGCCGGCCTGACCAACATGTCCCTCCGAACCTTCGCCCTGGCCACGTTTGCCGGGATGATTCCACCGACCTTCGCGCTGACCTATGCGGGGAGTCAAGTCGCCTCGGGCGCATGGCTGATGATGGTGTCCGGTCTGGCCATGGTGGCCATGATGGTGCTCCTTCCAAAGCTGGTGCTCCGTTATCCCACCGCGCGCTGGGTGCGTCTGCTGCGCGGTGAGATGCCGGTCGCGGGCCATGTGCATGTTCCGTTCATGCAACCGCTGGCAGCGACCATAGATGGCGGTCCGCGATGCGATTCCTGCGGCGGACCGTTGAGCTAAGGCAGGCACGGCTCTCTGCCGTCCGGCCGACGAACAATCAACCCGGGGCGCGTACGAATCGCCGATGGCTCCGTCGCTGCTTCATACGACTATCCTGACCCTGTTGGCGCTGACTGCCTTTGCCAGCAACTCGTTGCTCTGCAGGCTGGCGCTGACCCGCACGGACATCGACCCGGCGAGCTTTTCCAGCATCCGGCTCGCCTCGGGCGACGTGACGCTCTGGCTGATCGTCCGATGTCGCCGAGTACGCCCGGAGCTTAGGGGATCCTGGTCATCGGCCGGCGCGTTGTTCATCTATGCTGCGTCTTTCTCGTTTGCCTACGTCACGCTGCCGGCCGGCGCGGGGGCGTTGCTGCTCTTCGGCGCCGTGCAAGCCACGATGATCGGCGCAGGACTGTGGGCCGGCGAACGGATGAGCCCAGGGCAATGGGGAGGGTTCATCCTTGCGCTAGGCGGCCTCGTTGCCCTGCTGTTGCCGGGACACTCGCTTCCGTCCATCGGCGGGTCAATCCTGATGCTCACGGCCGGGGCTGCCTGGGGGATGTACTCATTGCAGGGCCGCGGTCTCGACGATCCGACCGGTGCCACGGCCGGCAACTTTTTGCGAACGCTTCCGCTGGTCGGGTTGTTGAGCGTCGCTGGCTGGCCCTGGATGCGGTTGGATGGGACTGGGGTGTTCTATGCAGTTCTGTCCGGCGCACTCGCGTCCGGCGTGGGCTATGCGGTCTGGTATGCCGCATTGCGCGGGTTGACCGCTACCCGCGCTGCGACAGTCCAACTCACCGTGCCGGTTCTTGCGGCGCTCGGTGGCGTCGTGTTCCTGGGCGAACCCGTTACATGGCGCCAGACCATAGCCGCTACTGCGATTCTCGGCGGCGTCGCGCTGGTTCTCCTCCGTCGCACCGTTCGCAGCGGATAACCCCGTATCCTCGCGACGAATATCATCAACGCAATTTGTCCGAATTGTCAGCTGCATCACAGAGTGCGGGATGGCCAGCTGATAGAGTGCGGCCATCATGAGCTGGAGCGTCACGTCATCCCAACCTGGCCCTCACTCAACGAGGACCTGATCCGGACAGAGGAGGATCACATGCCACGTAACCACGAGTCGAAAACGACCGGCGGCAAGACCGAGGCGAAGAAGCCGAATGTGTCACAGTTGCAGCAGGAAATCGCACAGCTTGCCTACACTTTGTTTTGTCAGTGCGGCTACGAGCACGGCCACGATGTGGAGCATTGGGCTGAGGCTGAACGTCGGGTGCTTGAACGGTATCAGGGAAAACCGCGCGCGCGAGGCTAAACATGATATTCCGAGCGAGCGTGCGCTTCTTTCATTCGGCCCGATGACAGGGAGGATCGTGTGCTTCGCCGGCGCTGTCGCTCTCTCCGAGGCTGCCATGGAGAATCGATGCAAAGAGACGCTCGCTACCATCCTGTTTGTGACAGCAGTTCTGGCCGGACCTCAGCCCTCGTACGGTTGCGACGATGGGATGATCGGCCCTTGCGCGCCTGACAGACCGAGGGGCGAATCGGCGTCCTGGCCGGGAGACCGCAGCGGGCCGGCAGCCTCCGATGAAGCGGCAGCCTCCGATGGCGCGGTCGCCGCCGCCGGGTCGCTCGCCAAGACGGCCATCGACGATGCCAAGTACATCCTCACGTCGCCGCTGCGGGTCGATGGAACAAGCGCGCTCGTTCTGGGCGGCGTCGCGGCGGGGATCGGCGGACTCATGGCAGTAGACAAGACCATTCAGCGGGCGTTTCAGGAGAACCGGACCAACACGAACGATGACATCGCGGACAGCTTGGAGACGATCGGCTTCGGAAGGAATGTGTTGATGGCGAATGTCGGATTGATCGGCGCGGGCTGGCTGTTCCGCTCGCATGATGAGGGCCACAAGCTGATGCAGACGGCCCTGGTCAGTTTGGAAGCGCAACTGTTCACCGAAGGGCTGGCTGGCCTGACCAAGTTTGCCGTCGGCAGGGCCAGACCCGACGCGGGGGAAGGCGCGCAGTCGTACGACCCGTTCGATGGGTTCGACAAATCGTTCCCGTCGAACCATGCCGCCAGAAGCTTCGCCGTGGCCGCCGTGTTTGCGGAGGCCTATCCGCAGCCGATCCCCTTTTTGGCCTACACCGGCGCGGCGTTGATTTCGCTGTCGCGCATACACGTAAACGAACATTTCGCGTCCGATGTCTTGGCTGGCGCGGCGCTCGGATTCGTCGTCGGCAAGGTTCTGAGCTGGCGGCATCTGCATCCGGACTCGCTCCGTGGGTGGAGCGTCCTGCCGTTCGTGCCGGAGGCGCGAGGGGGAGTGGGGCTGACCGTGGAATACCGCTTTTAATTCGGATCATCAGATGACGCGAACCTTGCAGAAAACACATCCGGCGCCCACAGCCCACTGCCAGGCGCGCGCCGTCGCCCGGCCGATCTCCTGGACGCTCGGCCCTTTCTTGGCCCTCCTGCTGCTGCACCAAGCCGCTTGTGCCACTGTGGCCCTTCAGTCAAACACACCGCCGGAAGCCCCTCGGCAGGCCAAATCCGGCGAGCCAACGCAGGGAGAGCCTACACCACAGCGCGAAGATCGACCAAAGACGCACGCGCCGACGGACGAAGAAAACGCGTGGGGCAACCGCATCCTGGCTGCGCCGGAATATGCCTGGGCGGGATTCACCTACCCGTTCAAGAAACTCGCAATCGCCTACGAACAGCACGATCTAATGAACCGGGCGCTGGATGTGTTTCTTAACGACGAGCGCACCGGCGGCGTCTTTCCAAAGTTCGCGATCGGCGGCACCTTGAGCAGCGGCATCGGGTTCACCGCCTTCGACAACAATCTGTTTCGCCAAGGGAAAGAGGCGCGGCTGTCCTACATCCTGGCGACACGAGACAATCAAGTCGGCGAACTGTCCTTTCGAGACCCTTCGCTCTTCGGCTCGCAGTGGTCCCTCGAAACCAGCGCTTTCTGGCTGAATTTCGACGAGAGTCATTTTTTTCCAGGCGGCAACCGGGCACGGGAACAGGATGAAACGAACTTTGAACTGCGGCAGCTCGCCTGGGATCTGAAGCTGGGCCGCAAGCTGGCCGGTGATTTCAGCGCGGCGCTCACCGGACGATTGTTGATCGCCGACGCCCAACCGTCGGGCCGGCTGCCGGCCACACCCGCGTCCGTCACGGGCAACAACAGCTCCATGACGGCGCTGGCTATCGAACCCAGCCTCAGTTATGACTCACGGGACAATTCCTTCCGTCCGACCAGAGGGTGGTTCGCCGAGGGCGCCTTTACCTACACGGACCAAGTAGACCGCAATCAGTTCCGCTACCTCGGCTACCGGATGGAGGTTCAGCGGTACATTCCCGTCTTCCACGACGACCGGGTGCTCCTGCTGCGCGGGTATGTGGCGAAGCAGGACAGCCTGGGCGGGGGCTCCATCCCCTTTTATGAATTGAATCTCCTGGACCTGAACAACGGCCTGCGGGGCTTCGACCGCGGGCGCTGGCAAGACAAGGGCGCGTTGCTCTTCAACGCCGAATGGCGCTTTCCCCTCTGGCAAGATGTCGAAGGAGACATCTTTCTCGACGAAGGACAAGTCTTCAGCGACTACAAGGACGTGCAATTCAAGCAGTTTCGCTATTCCGCCGGCGCCGGTCTCCGATTCGTGACCAACCGGAAGTTCGGCTTCCGGATTCAGGTCTCCGCGAGCGAAGACGGCGTCTTGACGCTGATCCGCGGCGATTTGGAGTTCCTCCGGCGGCGCGCCGCCATGCTCGGGTTCTGACGAGGACCAGATGATGACGACACCAAGAACAGGCTCAAATCCAGCAGCACGATCAACGCGCGCCTTCGCATGGTGGAGCCTCGCTTCTTGTGTGCTCGCGACAGCAGGCTGCTACAGCACCCCGGCCGTGGACCGGCCGATTCTTCGGCAGGCCGACGACCGGCGGCCTATCTCCGAGCCGCAAGAGGAAACCGAAGGGCAGTGGGCCTTGTGGGACGGCACGGATAAAATGATTTTTTACCGGATCGGGCAACTTTTCAACCTGGGCCGCTCGGTCCGGACGATCGGGACCTGGCTTGGGCTCGCCGATCCGATCGAAGCTCAAAACGTCGATGCCTTCGACGAGGCCCCGGATTCGACCTGGTTCACCAACCGGCACCGCGTCACCCGGCTTTCGCAAGATGAATTAGCCCGGGGGCCGGCGCTCGGATCAGGGCCGGATCCCACAGGGGTCTGGACTGCCATCAGCGCGAAGGAAAGTCTGGGATCAACGCCCGGCTTTGTGATCCGGGACCAGAAGAACGACGTGTACCTCATCAAATTCGATCCTCCGCTGCATCCTGAGATGACGACGGCGCCGGAAATGATCTCGTCGCGGTTCCTGCATGCCGCCGGATACCACGTCCCTGAACATTATCTCGTCGAAGTCGATCCTGCGCGCATCGTCGTCGGCCCGAAGGCAAAGTTTCGAGGCCGCTATCATGTCCCGCGTCCGATGACCATAGACGATATCAAGGCCATCCTGGAGCGCGTCCCGCACCGGCCCGACGGAAAAATTCGCGCCATGGCCAGCAAGTTCCTGCCCGGTATCCCCAAAGGCCCGTTCCTCTATGCCGGCCAGAGGCCGGACGACGCGAACGACCGCATCCGCCATGAAAACCGCCGTGAGTTGCGCGGGTTCCGCATTATTGCCGCCTTCCTGAATCACACGGACACCAAGGCCGCGAACGCCCTCGATATGTACGATCCCAAGGAGCAATACCTGAGACATTATCTGATCGATTTCTCCTCGACCCTGGGCGCCGATAATGCCGATCCGCAACTGACGCGCTTCGGCAACGAATATTTTCTCGACTTCGGCGCGATCGGGCGGTCCATGATCGAAGCGGGCTTCTATGTGAAGCCCTGGGAGATCCCGATCAGAATGGACTATCCCGCCGTGGGGTACTTCGAATCGGACTATTTCGACCCCGAGCGCTGGCGGCCGACCTATCCCAATCCCGCCTTCTTGCGCGCGACCCTGAGAGATGCGTACTGGGGAGCGAAGATCGTCACGTCCTTTACCGACGAGAATATCGACACGATCGTTCACACCGGCGGGTTCACCGACCCCCGAGCCGAACGGTATGTGGCGGAGGTGTTGAAGGCCCGCCGCGATAAGATCGGCCGCTATTATTTCACCCGCGTCAACCCACTCGATCACTTTGCCGTGACGGAAGCCGCGACCGGCGAACAGGCGTTGACGTTTGAAAATCTGGCCCTGTCGAGAGGCTACGCTCCGTCCGATACCGCGGCCTACCGGTACCGCATCCAGCGATATGTCGCCAATGGATTCGATCCGGAAATGGTTCCGGCGCAGATCGTCGACGCGCCACGAATACTCTTGAGCCGCTCGCTCGTTGAGGCGCTGCGGTCGCAGGCGGATCGCAGCGAAAAGCCGGCAAACGGCGGGCCGATCGCCGCGATCGAGATCCAGACGAGCTACGACGGCGGCGCGCAGTGGAGTCAACGGGTGACGGCCTATCTGCAATTCGACCCTGAGGGCAAGCGATTCCGTCTGATCGGTCTCGATCGGGACACCTGACCGGACAGCCTCCACGCGCGAGGGATGATGCACTTTTTCAGAAGAGCAATCGACATTCGGACCGGCGAGTATGGCCGCACCGGTCTGATGTTTTCCTGTATGTTCCTGCTGATCGCGGCCTACGTCGTGATGAAGGCGGTTCGCGATTCGTTGTTCCTGTACAAGTTCGGCGTGGGGCAGCTCCCGCTCGTCTACATCCTCGTCGCGCTCTTCAGCGGGCTGGTGGCCTGGCTGTACGCGCGAGGCTTTCGCCGCGTTCCCATCAGCGCGCAGCTCCACGCAACCTTCTTCGCCGGCGCAGCCGCCCTGCTCGCGTTCCGGCTGGCCCTCTCCAGCGGCGCACCCTGGCTGTTTTATGCGCTGTACCTCTGGGTGAGCGGCTATGGCCTGCTGACGGTGGCCCAGTCATGGTTGTTCGCCAACCACATCTTCACGACGCGCGAAGCCAAGCGTCTGTTCGGTGTCATCGGCGCCGGCGCAATCCTCGGCGGAACGCTGGGCGGACTCCTGACCACGGCGTTGACCGCGTTTGTCGGCACGGAAGGACTCCTGGTGGTGGCTGCAGGCGGCTATGCCGCCTGCAGCGGCATCGTGGCCTTGTTGGACCGCATGACGCGCACTGCCATCCCCGCGCAAGCCGCTGTGGCGTCATCGACGGACGCCGCGGATCTGCGCGAGGGGACATCTTCTCTCAGCGGGTTCGCGGGCTATCGAGGGCATCTCGCAATGATTGCCGGCTTGATCGCCCTCGGCGAAGTCGTGGCAACGCTCGTCGATTATCAGTTCAAAGCGATCGTCAGGGAAGCCTATCCCTCGAAGGACGCGCTCACGGCGTTTCTCGGTACCTTCTACGCGGGCCTGGGCGTGGTCTCGTTTCTGGTGCAGTTGCTCACGACCGGCCTCGTCGTCCAAACCCTGGGGCTTGGCGCCGTGCTGCTCTCGCTCCCCGTCACGCTGTTAGGCGGGTCGCTTGCGGTCGTCGCCTCCCCGGGGTTTATCCCGGTCGCCCTCTTGAAATTGAGCGAAGGCAGCTTCCGCTATTCCGTCAATAAGGCCGGGCTCGAGCTGTTGTACGTTCCCCTTCCATGGACGATCAAAACCAAGGCCAAGGCCTTCATCGACAGTGTGACGGAACGAACGGCCGGCGGCATAGGCGGCCTCGTGCTGCTCGTCGCCACCGGGGTATTCTCGTTCACCGTGTCCCAACTCAGCCTGATCGCCATCGGGCTATTGGCCTGCTGGATTCCCTTGGCCGCCTTGAGCCAGAAGCGGTATCTGGAGGCCCTCCGCGCAGGTCTCCAGACACAACGTCTCGACTCGTGGCCGGCTCCCATGAATCTCTCCGAAGCTCGGACCGTGTCGCTCTTGATCCGTCGCCTGCTCGATGCCGATGAGGCCGGCACGCTAGCTGTTCTGAAGATCCTGGAACGGACGGATGTGACCCCCTATGTCCCCGCGCTCATGGAACTGGCCGGGCGTCCTGGACCGGTAGCCAAAGCCGCGGCCATCCATCTGCTCGCTGAAAGCCGGGACGCGCGCGCGCTGCCCATGATGGAAGCCGCGGTCCGCGATGCCGATCTGGCGATTCGGGTGAACGCGATGCGCTTCGTCTGCGCGGCCAAGGGTTGTCCGGATCCGTTGATCGAAGGGTGGCTCGCCAGCGATGAGCCACGCATCATGGGCGGCGCGGTGGTCTGCGCACTGGGGCACGCGAGGGAGCCGCTTCAGAGACAAGGCGAACAGGTGTTGGCGGCCATGGCCTCGGCCGGCGGTCCGGACGGGAAGCCGCTTCGCCTGGAGGCAGCCCGTGCCTTGGCCTGGATCGAGCCTCCGTCATCCATTCACACCGACCTTCTGATATCCCTGTTGCGCGACGCCGATCCGACGATCGCGAAAGCCGCCTTGCTGAGCGCCGCGCAGCTGAAGCCGGCTGAAGCAGTGCCCACGATCGTCTCGGCGGTTCTGCGCCATGAGATCTCCGGCGAGGCCGGTGACACACTGACGCGCTATGGCCCGTCCGTGCTTCCGCTGTTCGATCGCGCCGGCGACGATCCTGCGCAACCGGTCGAACTGCGCCGGCGTCTCCCCAGAGTGGTGGCGGCGATCGGCGGACCGGAGGCTGCCGTCTGGCTGATGGGCCGGCTCGACGAGCCGGATCGGGTGGCGCGCTATCAAGTGGTGAAGGCGCTCAACAAGCTCCGGGCCAGAGAGCCATCGCTCTCCTTCGATCCGCTCCACATCGAGCAGCGGCTCCTGATCGAGATCCGTGAGCACGATCATCTCCTGGCTATGCGGCAGGTCCCCTTGCCGGTCGAGACCGCTCCCAGCAGCCGGTTGTTCAGACAGGCACTAACGGAACGGATGGGGGACAACCTCAAATTGATCTTCCGCCTTCTGGGACTCCTGTTTCCGATCAAGGACATCCACGCCGCGTACTATGGCGTGACCGCCGGCGAGGCGCGAGCGCGGGACCACGCCGTCGAATTTCTCGACTCGCTGCTTCCTGCGACACTCAAGCAGTCTCTGATTCCGCTCGTCGACGCACGGTCCCCGACGGTTCCGCCGGAGGCCGGGATCTCGCTGTTTCCGACAGGCGCGGCCATCTTGGATGAAAGGCTCGCCGCGCTCGTGCGCGGTCCCGATCCCTGGCTCGCATCGTGTGCGCTCTATGTCATCGCCGAACAGAATGTCGCTGCACTGTCGGAGCCTGTGCGCGAAGCGATGAAGGCTTCCGACAGCCTGGTTCGAGAAACTGCTGAAGCGACCTGGCGCCGGCTGACCGGCTCGGTAGCACAATTGTGAGGAATGGAGGGCCCCGTGTTGACGACGATCGAAAAGGTGCTGCTGCTACAGGGCGTGGATATCTTTCTCGAAACGGAGACTGAGCACCTCGCCAAGGTGGCGGCGATTGCGCAGGAAGTCCGCTTTGCGCCCGGAACGGTCATTTTCCTGGAAGATGAACCGTCTGATGCCCTCTATGTCGTGCTGGAGGGCACAGTGTCTCTGCGCAAAGCCGGGCTGGAAAAGACAGCGGTGCGAGAAAAAGAAACCTTCGGCATGTGGGCGTTGCTGGACGAAAGTCCCAGACTGGTCACCGCCGTGGCGGTGACCGAGACCAAGGCCCTCAAGATCGAACGGGAATACCTGTACGACGTGCTGGCGAGCCATTTCGATATCGTGCGCGGGATTCTGAAGTGTCTGGTCAGAATGATTCGACGATCGCTGGAGAAATGACGATGCGTAATTCCGTCAAAGTCTTGTGCCGCTCCTGTCTTTTCGCCGCCGGTCTTGTAGCGGTGGGACCGCTGCTTGCGGGATGCGAGATCCGTCCCAAGCCGTTCGTGCATGTGGTGGAATATCGTTCGAGCTTCGCCTGCGCATCGGGACCGGCCGATTGCCCGTGGGAGAAGCTGCAGCGCGAAGCGGAATTCTCCGCGCTGGTCAACTGTGTGCTGGCCGGGGCTAATGTCATCGAGATCGTTGAGGAAGGCGGCGGGCCAGCCGGTGACACAGCGCATCGCGTCGTGACGCCGGTACCACCCAGATACGGCTATGAGCGCGTTGCGGCCGCAGACCATGGGGATTCATGTTCCGCCGAGCTAACCTCCTGTTCGGTCGCCAGCCGGTACGAGCGCGAGTTTACCTGGGCGACCTGCGGGACCCGACCCCTGACTGATGCAGAGCTCCGCGGCGGGGAAGACTTCCCTCATGCGGACCAGCTGACAGGTAATGTCGTACTCACGGGGACGCTGGCGCAAGCGAACGATGACTACAGGCTTCCTGATGGCTTGGACGGACCCGAGCACGTCTATCGTTTTACCCTGACCGAACGGACAAGGATCGAAGCCGCGGTCGCGGCAAACCGCGCTACCTGGTCCGGCGTCGTGGGGCTGGTCCGATCGGCCTGGCAGCCGGCGTTTTCACTCCTGTCTTCCGACGGCGCCCGCGTGCAGCAGGGCTATGCGCTGCGAGCCGGCGTCACCGCGTTGCTTCCCTCCGAGCTGGAGCCGGGGACCTACTATCTTGTGGTGGACAGCTCGATGCCTGAATGGAAGCGAGGAGATGGGCTGTATCGCTTGTATGTGGGGTTTAATCAGACACGTATGGGCCCAGCAGTCCCGCGCGCAGTCGATCCGGCCATGCCGAGCCAACCAGGAGGTGCGCCATGAGTTTTCTTCGTGCGATGCCCGACGCCTCGTTGCTCGATGTGTTTCGCGCCTATCCCGTAATCGCAAGGCCGCGGCATGAATTCGCCCGCAGCTGATGCCAGGCCTCCCGCCACAGGTCACTAGGCCGGCACGAACCTTCGCAGTCGATCCGAAAGGCTGGAGCTTGCAGCGAGCAACAGCATTCCCCAGCGATACAGCACATTCGAGTTAAGCCGTTGAGAAACTGGGCTCCACGTCATGCGCGAGCCGCGTGTCAGGGATGGCACATCGCATGCTTTACTTTTGAGGCAGGAGCGCATCGTGATTTCTGAAATGAGATATCAGCAAGTTGAACGAAAGACCGTGTGGTTGATGCCGGACCAAGGTGGGAGTCTCAGAAGAGCCGATATGAATTGTGGCGCGAAACCCAGCCGGACGGTCGCGCCCTGGGCGCTCTCGGTGAGCATGCTCATAGCGATCGCGGGGTGCAGCTCGATTCCCGTCCCGATTCAACCGGCTGACTCGCCGGTATTATCCACGACGCCACGAACAGCACCCGAGCCTGCACCGGCATCTCCGCGTGAGGACGCCGCCGGTGGGATGGCGAGTGCATCATCCGACCGTGACGAGTTCTTCGATCCCTTTGCCAAGTCGGACGGGCTGGCTGCTGACGAGTACGATCCGTGGGAACCGTTCAACAGCACGATGTTCGAGTTTAACCGCAAAATGGACCGGTTCGTGTTGAAACCGGTCGCCCAGGGCTACAACTTTATCATGCCCGATGCGGCGCAAATCGGCGTCAGCAACTTCTTCTACAACCTTCGCTTCGTGCCCCGCTTTGTGAACAACGTCTTTCAGGGCAAGATCACAGGGGCCGGCATGGAGATGGGCCGCTTCCTCGTGAACTCAACGCTCGGCGTTGCCGGCTTCCTGGATGTCGCCGCACACATGGATTTGCAGACACCGGAAGAGGACACCGGCCAGACGCTCGGTTTCTACGGCGTCGCACCGGGTCCCTACCTGGTCCTTCCGCTCCTGCCGCCTTTCAGCCTCCGTGACGGGTTCGGATACACCGTGGATCTCTTCCTGGACCCTATCAATTGGCTGGTCTTGCCCTTGATCGAGGTCAATGGTGTGCCGTCGGTGATTGCCCATAAGAATCGGACGACGACGTCTATGGTGCAGCTCGGGAGACGTGTTGGAGAAGTCACTAACGATCGGTCTCTCAATCTGGAGAAGTTCCAAGGCGTGGAAGAGGCGACGCTCGACCTCTACGTGGCGGTCCGTAACGCCTACTTGCAGAAGCGGGCGAAGGCAGTCCGAGAATAAGCAGTGCAACGGCAGTTCATTGGTAGTTCATTCATGACCGGTTAGGAAATGGAGGGTCGGTATGAAGCAGATGAATAACAACGGCGCACTGTGGTCGATTGTATTGGCCGGCGGCGAAGGGACGCGCGTCAGCTCCTTCGTGCAGCGCTGGCTCGGCAAGCAGAGGCCCAAGCAGTTTTGCACCTTCGTCGGCACGCGATCCCTCCTCCAGCATACCTTAGACCGCGCGGCGCGCCTTGCGCCGGTGGGGCAGTCCGTTCTCGTTGTCGCGCAGACCCATCGTGAGGAGGTCATGGCGCAGTTGGACGGGCGCGGGGTTGGGACCCTGCTGTTTCAACCGGTCAACCGGGATACGGCGGCCGGGGTGTATCTTCCGTTGACCTATATCCGCAAGCGAGATCCTCAGGCCACCGTCGTCATCTACCCGTCCGACCACTTCGTGTACCCGGAAGAGAAGTTTCTCGACAACGTGGGGACAGCCGTTTTGGCTGCCGAGTTGCTGCGTGATCGGATCGTCTTGCTGGGCGTGGCGCCGGACCGGCTTGAGCTGGATTACGGCTGGATCTTGCCGGGGCAACGCCTTCCTCGCGCCGGAAGGAAGCCGGTCCAGGCGGTCCAACGATTTTTGGAGAAACCTACGGCGCAACAGGCCGACGAGGCCCTGTCGAGCCATGCGCTCTGGAACACGATGGTGATGACCGCCAAGGTGGACACTCTCTGGCAGCTGGGCCGGCAGTGTTTCCCCGAACTGGTGGAGCGGTTTGAACGACTCGGGCGGGCCATCGGCACGCTGGAAGAAGCTCGGGTCATGGAGGCGATTTACCGCGATATGCCGGTCAAGAACTTTTCGTCCGATCTGCTTCAGCGCGTGCCGGATCGTGTGGCGGTGACCGAACTCACGGACACGTTGTGGAGCGATTGGGGCAGGCCGGAGCGCATCGCTAACGCGCTGCGCCGGATCGACCGCACCCCGGCCTTCCCCTTGGACGCGCTCAGCAGCCCCTTTGCGCCGATTCCCGATGCGGACTCTCTTGCCGCGAGGGTCTGCGCGAGCGCCATCCAGTGAGCGTGAATTGTGCGGCAATACGTAAGCCCGCTCACAGACCTCTCGCCTTGGACCTGATAGCGTACGGCACAGCGTGACGTGAAGGCCATTCGCCTGAATCTCGCTGGCGGAAGGACGGCTCCATGCGGAATGTAAACAGAGGGGAATTTCAATGACAACACCATCCATCGACCAGCAATGCATCAACACGATCCGAACCCTATCGATGGATGCCGTCCAAGCCGCGAACTCCGGGCATCCCGGCACGGCGATGGCCCTGGCGCCGGTCGTCTACAGCCTGTGGCAGCATGTGCTGCGGTTCGACCCCGGCGATCCCATCTGGCCCAATCGCGACCGGTTCGTGCTCTCGATCGGGCATGCGTCCATGCTGCTCTATTCCTTGCTGCATCTGTGTGGCGTAAAAGCGGTCAATCCTGAATACGAAACGGTGGGGGATCTGTCGGTCACACTGGACGACATCAAGAAGTTCCGCCAGTTGGACAGCAAGTGTCCCGGCCATCCGGAATATCGCTGGACGTCCGGCGTGGAAACGACGACCGGCCCGCTGGGCCAAGGCGTCGCCACCAGCGTGGGCATGGCCATGGCCAGCCGATGGATGGGCGCGCAGTTCAATCGTCCGGAGTTTCGGATGATCGATTACGACGTCTACGCCCTCTGTGGCGACGGCTGCATGATGGAGGGGGTGACGGGAGAGGCGGCCTCGCTGGCCGGGCATCTCAAGCTCTCCAATCTCTGCTGGATCTATGACAATAACCAGATCACGATTGAAGGCCGCACGGACTTGGCCTTCACCGAAGATGTGGCGGCTCGCTTCATCGCCTACGGGTGGAATGTGACGCGGGTCGGCGATGCCAACGATTTGGCGATGCTCGACCGGGCGCTGACCGTCTTTCGCCACTGCGAGGATCGGCCAACCTTGATCATCGTCGATAGCCATATCGGCTACGGCGCTCCGCACAAGCAGGACACCAGCGCAGCGCATGGAGAGCCGTTGGGCGAAGAAGAAATCAGGCTGGCGAAGCGCCGGTACGGATGGTCGGAAGAGGCGAAGTTTCTCGTGCCGCCGGGCGTACCGGAGCATTTTCAGCACCTCATGGGCGCGCGCGGACGAACGGCACGCCAAGAATGGATGGCACGATTCACAACCTACAAGTTGCAGTATCCGGAATTGGCCGACGCGCTCTATCGGATGCAGCACCGGCAACTGCCGGATGGCTGGGACCAGGATCTGCCGGTCTTTCCGGAAGACCCAAAGGGCCTGGCCGGACGGGATGCGTCGGCCACGGCCTTGAACGCCGTGGCTCGCCGAGTACCCTGGCTCATCGGCGGTTCGGCGGATCTCACCCCCTCGACCAAGACACGGCTCACCGTCGAGGGCGCCGTCGATTTCTCCTCCGCCGACTACGGCGGCCGCAACCTGCACTTCGGCGTGCGCGAACATGCCATGGGCGCGATCCTGAACGGGCTGTCCCTCTCGAAGGTGCGGGCCTTCGGGTCCGGCTTCTTGATCTTCAGCGACTATGCGAAGCCGGCAATCCGGCTCAGCGCGATCATGGAGATTCCCGTCATTCATATTTTCACGCACGACTCGATCGGCGTGGGAGAAGATGGGCCTACGCATCAGCCTATCGAACAGCTGGCTGCTCTGCGAGCGGTCCCCGGCCTCCTGGTCATCCGGCCGGCGGATGCCAATGAGGTGACGGAGGCCTGGCGCGTGATCATGCGGCTCCACCATCAGCCGGCGATACTCGTCCTCAGCCGGCAAGCGCTTCCGACGCTGGACCGAACGACCTACGCCGCGGCCTCCGGCTTGGAGAAGGGCGCCTATATACTCGCTGACGCACCCGACGGAATGCCGGAGATCTTGTTGCTCGCGACCGGCAGCGAGGTATCGCTCTGTGTCGCCGCCTACGAGCGACTCATCGCCGAAGGCGTCCAAGCCCGCGTGGTGAGCATGCCCTCGTGGGAACTCTTCGAGCGGCAGAGCCAAGCCTACCGAGATCAGGTGCTCCCTCCGACCGTCACGGCCCGGATTTCCGTCGAGCAAGCCGCGACGACGGGGTGGGATCGTTATGTCGGTCCGGCGGGGACAAGCATCGGCATGAACACGTTCGGTGCGTCAGCTCCTCTGAAAGTATTGCAGAAGAAATTCGGATTTACGCCGGAACGGCTGATCACCGCGGCCCAAGAGCTGCTGGCATCCACGGGAACCAGCCGCAAACATCATTAGAAGGAGACGACCCAATGGACCCGTCACATGCGAATGCCATGAATCCGGTGCGCGCACTTCAAACGTTCGGGCAATCTGTCTGGCTCGACTACATCAGGCGGAGTCTCATCGCCAGCGGCGAATTGCAACGCCTGATCGATGACGATGGATTGCGGGGCGTCACGTCGAACCCCGCCATCTTCGAGAAAGCCATGACCGGCAGCACCGACTACAAGACGGCGCTGCAGGCACTCGGTCGAAGACGGGACTTGGATGCGAAGGGGCGCTACGAGCAGTTGGCCATCGAGGACATTCAAGCCGCGACCGACCTATTGCAGCCGGTCTATGCCCGGACGAAGCGGCGCGACGGCTATGTGAGTCTGGAGGTCTCCCCTCATCTGGCCCGCGATACGCGGGGCACGCTCGAAGAGGCTCGGCGATTGTGGGATGCCGTCGGGCGCGACAACCTCATGATCAAAGTGCCGGCCACCCCGGAGGGAATCCCCGCCATCGTGCAACTGATTGGCAAGGGAATCAATGTCAACGTCACCCTCCTCTTTGCGCAAGAGACGTACGCGCAGGTTGCCGAGGCCTATCTCACGGGCTTGGAACAGTTGGCGGCGCGAGGGGGCGACATTGGGATCGTGGCGAGCGTAGCCAGTTTTTTCGTCAGCCGTATCGACACGGCGGTCGACGCGTCGCTGGCCGCCCTTCTCAAGGCGTCTACGGACGAGACGGAGCGGGCGTTACTCAAAAGCCTCCAAGGAACCGTGGCCATTGCGAATGCCAAGTTAGCCTATCAACGGTACCGAAAGCTGTTCTCCGGTCCGCGCTGGGACGCGCTGGCCAAACGGGGGGCCATGACCCAACGGGTGCTTTGGGCCAGTACCGGCGCGAAAAATCCCGCCTATCGAGACGTGATGTATGTAGAGGAATTGATCGGTCCTGAAACGGTCAATACGGTTCCTCCTGCGACGTTCGAGGCCTTTCGCGATCACGGACACCCGCAGAGCCGGCTCACTGAAGGGATTGAGCAGGCGAAGGAGACGATGCGGTCGCTTGAACGAGCGGGTCTCTCGATGAAGGAGATCACCGATCGGCTGTTGAAGGAGGGACTGCAACTGTTCAGTGACGCCTTCGACACACTCCTGGCCGCCGTTGAGCAGCAGGGCAGGGCGGACGCTTCCTCCGGCGTCAATCAATACTCCTATGCCTTGCCGACGCCGCTGGCTGCTGCCGTGCACTCATCCCTGAAGGAGTGGCGCGATGGCAACAAGGTGCGCAGACTGTGGGCTCGTGATCCGTCTCTCTGGACCGGGAAGGACGAAGGCCAATGGCTCGGCTGGCTGGGGATCACGGAAGACCAGCTTGCGCATCTCAACATTCTTACCAGGCTTGCTGAAGAGGCCAAACAGGGAGAATTCACGCATGCTCTGGTCTTGGGCATGGGTGGATCAAGCCTCTGCCCCGATGTCATGAAAATGACGTTCGGGGCATGCGAGGGCTATCCTGAGCTGCTCGTGCTGGATTCGACCGATCCGGCTCAGATCACAGCCATCGAGAAGAAAATCAATCTCGCAACAACCCTGTTTATCGTGTCCAGCAAATCAGGAAGCACCCTCGAGCCGAACATCTTCAAACAATACTTCTTTGACTTGGTCGAGCGCCAGGTTGGAGCGAAAGAGGCCGCCCGGCGGTTCATCGCCATCACCGATCCCGGCTCAGCGCTGCAACGAGTGGCCGAGGCCGACGGCTTCCGCCATCTCTTGTTCGGGCTTCCCAGTATCGGAGGCCGGTATTCGGCTCTGTCGAATTTCGGCCTGGTGCCCGCCGCCATCATGGGTGTCGACGTGTCCCAATTGCTCGACCGGACCGAGGCAATGGTGCAGGCCTGCTCCTCCTGCGTGCCGGTCGAGGAAAATCCCGGCCTGGTGCTCGGCACGATCCTAGGCGTGCTCGCGAATCACGGTCGCGAGAAAGTGACGATCATTGCCTCACCCGGCTTGGTATCGTTGGGCGCCTGGCTCGAACAGCTCCTCGCCGAATCGACCGGTAAGGACGGCAAGGGGATCATCCCGGTCGATCGCGAAGCGATCGGAGCGCCGGAGGTCTATGGAGCGGACCGGCTGTTTGTGTACATCCGGCTGCAGTCCGGGCCCGACAAGAGTCAGGACGAAGCGATCGATAGGCTTGAACAAGCCGGACAGCCGGTCGTCCGTATCTCCGTAGCCGACCACTATGATTTGGGGCAGGAGTTGTTCCGCTGGAAATTCGCCACGGCAGTCGCGGGAGCGATCATGGGCCTCAATCCATTCAACCAGCCTGACGTGGAAGCCAGTAAACTCGCGACCAAGCAGTTGACGTCCGAGTATGAACGGACCGGAATGCTCCCGCCGGAATCTCCATTGGTGGATGCGCAGGGCATCACATTGTATGCCGATCCGGTCTATGGCGAGATACTCACGGCGGTGGTGGGCAAGCTTCCATCGCTGACGAATTATCTGAGAGCCCATGTGAATCAACTGGCGGCAGGCGATTACTTCGCGCTGCTGGCCTATCTCGACATGAATGGCGCGCATGAGGCGTGGCTCCAAGCCATCCGTCATCGCGTGCGGGACGCCAAACGCGTCGCAACCTGTCTGGGCTTCGGGCCCCGGTTCCTCCATTCCACAGGCCAGGCCTATAAAGGAGGGCCGGACAGCGGCGTCTTTCTCCAGATTACCTGCGAGAATGCCGCGGACCTGCCGGTGCCTGGGCAGCGCTATACGTTCGGGATCGTCAAGGCCGCGCAGGCGCGCGGCGATTTTCAGGTGTTGGCGGAACGAGGCCGGCGCCTCTTGCGAGTGCACCTGGACGCCGACGTGCCGGCGGGGCTGGCCATTCTCAAACGTGCGATGGAACAGGCGCTGGCCTGAGGATTCGACCTGGGGAAACGTTAGCCATATCGGTATGAGTGTGATCGATTCAGTCTGGAGGGAACGATGACCGAGCCACAGGCAGATGCCATTGTGCTGTTTGGCGCCACCGGCGATTTGGCGTTCAAGAAAATCTTTCCCGCCTTGCAGGCGATGATCAAGCGGGGCCACTTGGCCGTCCCGGTCATCGGCGTGGCCAAGGCCAATCGCGATCTCACACAACTCCGGGACCGCGTCCGTGAAAGTCTCTCCCGGCACGGCGGCGGCGTCGATGAGGCGGCTTTTGCCAAGCTTGTGGAGCTGTTGCGGTATGTCGACGGCGACTACCGCGAAGACGAGACCTTTGTCCGCCTCCGCCAGGAACTCGGCGGAGCGCTGCGCCCTCTCTATTATCTGGCGATTCCGCCCAGCATGTTTCCCACCGTGATCGAGGGGCTGGGAAAATCGGGTTGCTCCCGTGGCGCGAGGGTGGTGGTCGAAAAGCCCTTCGGGCGGGACCTTGCGTCGGCGCAGTCGCTCAACCGCACGCTGCATACCGTCTTCGATGAATCGGCCATTTTCCGGATCGATCATTATCTGGGCAAGGAGTCGATTCAGAACCTCTTGTACTTCCGGTTTGCCAATTCGTTTCTGGAGCCGATCTGGAATCGCACCTATGTGAACAGCGTGCAAATCACGATGGCGGAACAGTTCGGCGTATCCGGCCGCGGCGGGTTTTACGAAGAGACCGGCGCGCTTCGCGACGTGGTCCAGAACCACCTCTTGCAGGTCGTCGCGAATCTGGCGATGGAGCCGCCGGTCAGCGGCGCGGGGGAAGCGTTGCGCGACGAGCGCGTGAAGGTCTTCAAACGGATGCGGCCGCTCACCGGGCAGACCCTGGTGCGCGGCCAGTTTCGCGGCTATCGCGCCGAACCAGGGGTGGCGCCCGATTCTCAAGTCGAAACCTTCGCGTCCCTGCAAGTGCATCTCGATTCGTGGCGCTGGGAAGGGGTGCCATTCTTTGTCCGAGCCGGTAAACAGCTGCCGGTCACCGCGACGGAGGTCATCGTGACCTTGAAACGTCCGCCGCAGAACGTCTTTGGCGAGACGCTCAACGGGCCGCGCAATTACGTTCGCTTCCGGCTCGGCCCCGATCGGGTGGCGGTGGCGATCGGCGCGCGCGCCAAATTGCCGGGAGATAAGATGCTCGGAGATGAAACCGAATTATTCGTCTCCCACCAGCGAGGCGACGAGCGGGAAGCCTACGAACGGCTGATCGGCGATGCGCTGATCGGCGATCCATCGCTGTTCGCGCGCCAGGACGGCGTCGAGGCAAGCTGGCGCGTGGTGGATCCGATCCTGAGGATGCCCACGCCGGTCTATGAATACGAACCGGGCACCTGGGGACCGTACGAGTCTCACGCCCTGATCGCGCCGTTCGGCGGATGGCAGAGCCCGAAGGAGCACGCATGACCGTTCCGGGATCGAACCATGCGGTCGCGGTGATCGCGCGATGTCTGAAAACAGGAGGGCGCAGATCATGAAGGTCTTGGTTGTGGATATCGGCGGGACAAGCGTCAAGATACTGGCGTCCGGTCAGCGAACCGTACGGAAGTTTCGCTCGGGACCGGAATTGACGGCGGAGCAGATGGTGGAAGGTGTGGTGAAAGCGGCGAAGGGCTGGAGGTTCGACGCGGTCTCGATCGGATACCCGGGACCCGTGAACGGGGGGACGCTCCTGGAGGAGCCGAAGAACCTGGGAGCCGGGTGGGTCGGATTCGATTTTGAGACGGCTTTCGGATGTCCCGTCAAGGTGATCAACGACGCGGCCATGCAAGCTTTGGGAAGTTATGAGGGAGGCAGAATGCTCTTCCTCGGTCTGGGGACAGGACTGGGGGCGGCATTGATCGCTGATTGGATACTCATGCCGATGGAACTTGCCCATTTGCCCTACAAAAAAGGCAGGACTTTCGAAGACTATGTGGGGCGACGAGGGCTCGAACGATTCGGTAAGAAAAAATGGCGGCGGTCGGTTGACGATGTCGTCAGCCGGTTGCGCGCTGCGCTGGTGGCTGACTATGTCGTGCTGGGCGGAGGCAATGCGAGAAAGCTTACGTCATTCCCGGACGGCGCTCGTCTCGGCGACAATGCCCATGCATTTATCGGCGGGCAGCGTCTGTGGAAAGAGAGAGGGACATGAAGTTGAAATCACCGCGACAGCGACCATCGAGGAAGACGAAGGTGCAACGGGTCGTCTTTCTGCTCGATGTCGATAATACACTGCTCGACAACGATCGAGTGGCTGCCGATCTTCGGCGGCATCTCAAGGAGGAAGTCGGGCCTGGGTGTGAACGGCATTACTGGACGATTTTCGAGCAACTGCGTGCGGAACTCGGCTACGCCGACTACCTCGGGGCTCTGCAACGGTACCGGATCGAGCATGTCCACGATCACAACCTATTGGCGATCTCGTCGTATCTGGTGAACTATCCCTTTGCGAACCGGCTCTATCCGAACTCGCTGGATGTGGTGGAACGGTGCAAAGAATGGGGAGCGCCCGTCATCCTCTCGGACGGAGATGTGGTGTTTCAGCCGCGCAAAGTCGAGCGTTCTGGGCTGTTCGAAGCGGTCGAGGGCCACGTCTTGATCTACATCCATAAAGAACACGAACTGGATGCGGTTGAGCGCCGCTATCCCGCCGATCATTATGTGCTGGTGGACGATAAGCTCCGCATCTTGACGGCCGTCAAGCAAGCCTGGGGACCACGGGTGACGACCGTGTTTCCCCGCCAGGGGCATTATGCCGTCGATCCCGCCACCCTTTCGGCGTTTCCAGCGGCAGACATCAGTCTGGATCGCGTGGGCGATCTGCTCGAATATGATCTGCGCGAGTTGGTCTCTGCCGGGCGGAATCATTCAGGCAACCACATAAAGAAGACGGCTCCTGTGGGAGGACGTCTCACTCGCAGAGCCAATGCTCGTTGAGTGGTCATGAAGAACACAAGCGCGCCAGTTAGATCGGCGCAGAAGGAGAGAGGCTCATGCAATTGGGAATGATCGGACTCGGGAAAATGGGAGCCAATATGGTCCGGCGGTTGATGCGGGGAGGCCATCGGTGCGTGGTGTACGACAGGAATCCGGAGCATGTCCAACGGCTGGTCGCTGAAGGCGCCGTCGGGGCCGATTCTCTGGACGACCTGGCCGGCCGACTGAGCGCACCGCGCGCCCTGTGGGTGATGGTGCCGGCGGGAGAGGCTACTGAAACGACCGTACAGGCTCTCGGCCAGCGGCTTGAGCCGAACGACATCGTCATCGACGGAGGGAACTCTTACTTCAAAGACGATGTCCGGCGCGCCAAGTCCCTCAAAGACCGGGGCCTCCACTATGTCGACGTCGGGACGAGCGGTGGAACCTGGGGGGTGGACCGGGGCTACTGTCTGATGATCGGCGGCCCGATGTCGGCGGTAAAACACCTCGATCCGATCTTCCGCACGCTGGCGCCTGGCCGGGGCGATATCCCACGCACGCCAGGTCGAACGACGGTCACAGGGTCAGCAGAGGAAGGGTTTTTGTACTGCGGCCCATCCGGCGCCGGGCACTTCGTCAAGATGGTCCACAACGGGATTGAGTATGGCTTGATGCAGGCCTACGCTGAAGGCTTCGATATCTTTCGTCATGCCAACTCGGAGAACCTTCCCAAGGATATGCAGTATGACTTGAATTTGCCGGAGATCGCCGAAGTCTGGCGGCGCGGCAGCGTAGTGGGATCGTGGCTGCTCGACTTGACTGCCTCGGCGCTGGCCGAGAATCCGGACCTGTCAAATTTTACCGGCGCGGTGGAAGATTCCGGTGAAGGACGTTGGACTGTCATGGCGGCGATCGAAGAGGGGGTGCGAGCGGATGTCCTCTCCGCGTCGCTGTACACGCGATTCCGTTCGCGCCAAGACCATTCTTTTGCCGAGAAGGTGCTCTCCGCGATGCGCTACAAATTCGGCGGCCATGTCGAACGGCCCCGACAGTAAAGAGGAATGACCGGCACAATCTCGTCGGCAGGCGGTAGGCGGTCATATTGTTCTCGAGAAGGAGCGACTCATGAAAGCGATTGCTGTGATTCCTGGGCAGGCCAACAGCGTCCACCTGGCCGATATTCCTAAACCACAGCTTACTGATATCCATGATGGGCGCGGGGTCTTGGTGAAAGTGTTGCGTGTCGGCGTCGATGGGACAGACAAGGAAATCAACGCGGCCGAGTACGGCGCCGCGCCTCCGGGCGAACAGATTCTGGTCATCGGCCACGAAAGTTTCGGCGTCGTCGAGGCGGTCGGCCCGAACGTGACGGATCTGGCGCCGGGCGATTTTGTCGTAGCGACGGTGCGCCGTCCCGGTACCAGCCTGTACGATCAGATCGGGACCTACGACATGACGACGGATGACCAGTATTTCGAACGCGGCATCAATCTCCGTCATGGGTTCCTGACGGAATATTATGTGGACGATGCGGAGTATATCGTGAAGGTCCCGCCGGGGTTGAAGGAAGAGGGCGTTCTGCTCGAACCGGCCAGCGTCATCGAAAAAGGGATCGCCCAAGCCCTTGAGATACAGCGACGGCTGCGTGTCTGGCGGCCGAAGCGGGCGGCGGTGCTAGGAGCTGGGCCCATCGGATTATTGGCCACCATGGCGCTGCGCTTAAAAGGCATCCAGGTCTGCACGTTCGCGCTCTCGAAACCTCCCTATGTGAACTCCGACCTCGTCGAAGAAATCGGCGGGTGTTATCACAGCACGAAGGATCTTTCTCTCTCAGAGGCCGCGCACGATCATGGACCCTACGATCTTATTTTCGAAGCCACCGGCGTGGCGTCGCTGGTCTTTGAAGCGATGAACATTCTTGGGAAAAACGGTGTCTTGGTGTTGTCGGGGGTATCGGGAGGAGGACGGTCCGTCGAGGTGCCGGGGGATCGCATCAATCTCGGATTTGTCCTGGGCAACAAAGTGGTCGTGGGAACGGTGAACGCCAATCGCGAATACTTTGAAATGGGAGTCAAAGACTTGGCCCATGCGCAGCTGCAATGGCCCGGTTGGCTGGCGAAGCTCTTGACCCATCCCATCCAAGGACTCGATCGGTATCAAGAGATGATGCGCGCCCTGACGGACACGAAGGGCGCCATTAAGGTGTTCGTGAACGTGGCGCCGATTCCCAATTGATCGGCGGGGTCAGCGCAGGCCTCTCGGCCTGGCGCCTTGAGCAACCGACTCGTATTCTCGCTGTCGTCCGCTATAAAAGGAACCGATCATGTCATCCAAACCCGTGAAGTCCGCTTCGAAAAAAGGCGCTCCGCAACCCACCAGACCGCGGAAGACTCCGTTGCCGCCTCAGACATCCGCCAAGGCGCGCCCCAAGGCAACGGGGAAGAAGGGGAAGACGGAGCCGCGCACAACCCCATTCACTTCGGTCAGTGAAGCGCAGCGGCTGGAAGAATCCCGATTGCGGACCATACATTGGAAACGGTGGGGGCCGTACCTCAGCGAGCGGCAATGGGGCACCGTCCGTGAAGATTATAGTCCCGGCGGCACAGCCTGGGAGTTTTTCCCGCACGATCATGCCCGTTCGCGGGCGTATCGGTGGGGGGAAGACGGCCTCGGAGGCATATCCGACCGCCATCAAAAGATCTGCCTGGCTTTTGGCCTCTGGAATGGCCGTGATCCCATCTTAAAAGAACGTCTGTTCGGCCTCACCGGCAACGAAGGCAACCACGGGGAGGATGTCAAGGAATCGTACTTTTATCTCGATTCCACGCCGACGCATTCCTACATGAAGTTTCTCTATAAATATCCGCAAGCTGAATTCCCTTACGCCAGGCTCGTCGAAGAAAATCGGCGGCGAGGAAAACAGGATCGGGAATACGAGCTCCGCGATACCGGAGTGTTCGACGAGCATCGCTACTTCGATGTCTTCATCGAATATGCCAAGGCCTCCTATGAGGATATCCTGATTCTCGTCACGGTTCACAATCGAGGACCAGAGGCGGCCGATCTGCACCTGCTCCCTACCCTCTGGCTCCGTAACACCTGGTCGTGGGAGCAAGATGCCTATCGTCCGCGGCTGAATCGGGACGAGACAGTCGGCGGAGCGTCCGTTATCCGAAGCCTGCACGATCAATACGGCCCCCGTTGGCTGCTCTGCCAAGACAACCCCGGCCTGCTCTTTACGGAAAATGACACCAACGTGCAGCGCTTATGGGGCATGACGAATGCCACGCCGTACGTGAAAGACGCGTTTCACGACTATGTCATCCAGGGCAAGGCGGACGCCGTCAACCCTCAGGGTATCGGGACCAAGGCGGCCGCGCATTATCATGCCCTGATTCCTCCGGGGGAACAGGCGACCTATCGACTGCGGCTGACGAATACGCCACCGACCAAAGGGATGCTAGGAGAAGAATTCGATAGGATCTTTGCTGCGAGAACACAGGAAGCCGACGAATTCTATGCCGCACGGGCGCCTCATAGTCTGTCGAAGGATGGCTGCAATATTCAGCGGCAGGCCTTTGCGGGTCTTCTGTGGAGCAAACAATTCTATCATTACGACGTTCGGACCTGGCTGCGCGGCGATCCGGCCGGCCCGACTCCTCCCGAGGGGCATCGTCAGGGGCGAAACCGTGACTGGCAACATTTGCATAACGAAGACATCCTCTCCATGCCGGACAAATGGGAGTATCCCTGGTATGCCGCCTGGGATTTGGCCTTTCATTGCATTCCTCTGGCCCTTGTCGATCCGGATTTTGCCAAGGAACAGCTCGTCCTCCTTTTGCGCGAATGGTACATGCATCCCAACGGGCAAATTCCCGCCTATGAATGGGCCTTCGGCGATGTGAATCCTCCCGTCCATGCCTGGGCTGCCTGGCGCGTGTACAAGATCGAAAAACGCCTCCGCGGCAAGGGCGATCGCACCTTTTTAGCCCGGGTCTTTCAAAAGCTCTTGTTGAACTTCACCTGGTGGGTCAACCGCAAGGACGCGGAAGGCCGGAATATTTTCCAAGGCGGGTTCTTAGGCTTCGACAACATCGGCCTCTTCGACCGCTCCGCGCCATTGCCCATGGGCGGACATATCGATCAGTCGGACGGCACGAGTTGGATGGGGATGTATTGCCTGAACATGCTCGCCATCGCGCTGGAACTGGCGCAAGACGATCCCGCCTATGCCGATATGGCCAGCAAATTCCTGGAGCATTTCGTGCACATCTCGCACGCCATCAACCATCGCGGCGAAGACGGCTTGTCCCTCTGGGACGAGGAAGACGGATTTTACTATGACGTTCTGCATTTCCCGAATGGCCATCATCAACAAATGAAAGTGCGGTCCATGGTCGGATTGCTCCCGCTCTTTGCCGTCGAGACCCTGGAGCCGGACGTGGTGGACGCGCTGCCGGATTTTAAGCGGCGGATGATGTGGTTTATCGAGAATCAGCCGGAGTTCCGCCGTCACGTGAGCGCCACCACGTTGCCGGACGGGTCGGTGCGCCGGATGCTGTCTATCGTGGACCCGGAGCGTCTGCCACGGGTCTTACGGTACCTCCTGGATGAACAGGAGTTTCTTTCCACCTACGGGATTCGCGCCCTCTCCAAATATCATCGCGACCATCCCTACCGGCTGCACATTGACGGAACTGAGCACCGCATCGACTATGAACCGGCGGAATCGACGACCGGCCTCTTCGGAGGGAATTCGAATTGGCGTGGCCCCATCTGGTTCCCCGTGAATTTTCTGTTGATCGAGTCGCTCCAGAAGTTTCATCATTTTCTCGGCGACTCGTTCACGGTCGATTGCCCGACGGATTCGGGACAATCGTGCACCTTGTGGCAGGTGGCAGCGGAACTGTCTCGACGCCTGAATCACATTTTCCTCCGTGATGGCGCAGGCCAGCGACCGGTGGATGGAGAGCGGGACGGGCTTCGCCAGGACCCTTACTGGCGCGATCTCATCCAGTTCCATGAATACTTTCATGGGGAGACCGGCGCGGGATTGGGAGCCAGTCATCAAACCGGGTGGACGGGGCTGGTCGCCAAATTGCTCGAACAATCGGGAGAATAATGGAAGATCGCCCGCCGGCGCTCAGCACTTCCCACGCGCTGGAAACAGCCACCATTGTGGTACCAGCGCTTCGCTTAAAGTGAAATTCCTGAACTGTCAAATCGTTGTTTGAGTAGATCGTGGGTGCAGGGGGAGCTGGGATGCTAGGTCGGCTCAGCTTGTGTCGCGGGCACGATCTGAACCATTGGGTTGTAGGCCAACGGGGGGGATGGATGGCAACAGGGAAAGAGTGTGACCGCCTCACGAAAGCCTTCGTAGAGGTTCTTGCGGTGCCTCACGGGTAGATAACTGAGACTTGTCTTCGACAAATTGTGATTGGCATCGAACTGTAATCCACCTCACAGTTATTCTTCTCCAGCCTTTATAGAACCATAGCGGACAGTACGGCGGCCTGAGCAATCCGTTAACGTGATACTGCATCTAATGCGAGTCTCTTTTTCGAGCATACACCCTGTATTCAAAATTCATCTGGTCATCGCGCTGGCATGGGTCCTTTTTGTCCAGACGGGACTTGCGTTGCCTCAGCTTGCTGCTCACGAGGTCGCGCATGGGCATCACCAAGCCGGTACGCATTCGAACCCGCTTTGCGCCTGGCTTTGTATAGCCGGACAGGCCGTCGACGTCTCCCCGCACCATGACGCTGTTCACTGCACGGTCGGCGGGGCAATCAATTCGGCTCAACCAGACTTCCAACCTGTTCTTCCGCCCGCACAAACTTTCTCTCGCGGTCCACCCAGCAAAGTCTGATCTGCTTCCAGCCATCAGCTCGGCCCTCATTCCGGCGCGACCGTGCAAAAGCTTGCGATCTCATGCCGTGGTCGCGTCAGTTGCTTGAAGAGGGGGCGGCAACCGGACGTCAGGCATTCATGGCACGTCCCCGCACGCGCGCGTATTTTGACGGTACGAAGCTCGGGGGGATCTTTCATCGCAGGAGACAACATTATGCGATTCGCTTCTCGAACATCCGTCTTCATCCTTGTCATTCTCTGTGTTCTATCTTTACCCCGAGAAATCCATGCTTCCTGTGGGGCTGTAAGTTGTTTCGTCGTGATCGGCGCGCAGCAGCAAATCCCTCAGCAGGGCGTCTTGACCGTCAACGGCATTTATAATTATACGCCGATGCGATTGCTCAGCGGGACGACCGGCATCATTCCTGCCGCAGACCAAGCCCGGCAACGACTGATCCTGGATCATCATCGGGAAGTGCGGACCATCACGCAGACCCATACACTCGACCTCAATTACGGCGTAACGGATCGGCTGGCTGTCGAATTCACCCTGCCATATCTCAAGCGCAAACATCAGCACATTGATGGGCTGGGCGAATCGGCTACCGAGGCCGGCGAGCCGGTCAACTTTTCCGACAACGGAATCGGTGATATGCGAGTGACGGCGAAATACAACGTGTTGCCGGCTCTTCGGCACAATGTCGTCATGGGATTTGGTCTTGAGCTTCCCACTGGAGATACCAGGGCCAGGGACAGTTCAGGGCAGATCTTGGAGTCTTCCGGACAATTGGGACGCGGGAATGTGGGGCTGATCGGATCGATCTACCAGACCTTCGAATTGATTCCCCACCGACTGAGCCAATTTGCCTTTGTGAGCTATCGCCACACCTTCCGCAATCAGGACGGGTATCAGTTCGGGGACGAGTACCAGCTTAATGTGGGCTTGAATCTGGTCACAACTTCCTGGCTCGTGTTGACCAACCAATTCAACTACCGCTATCTCACCCATGACAACGTCACGGCAAACTTGGAGCAGTCGGCGACGCCATTTGCGGGGGAGGAACCGGCTGTGATCGACCCCCGTGTGCTTGATCGTCGAGTTCCGAATACCGGATCAACGTACTTCGCCTACACTCCAGGGTTCCAACTTGATCTTGAGCAACTCGTCAAGTCTCAATTTACGGAAGCGACCTCAATGTACTTCATGGCCCAAATACCCTTGACGCGGGATTCGAACAACAATCTTGCGCAGGGAACGAGTTTTATATTTGGCTTCAGTCGCTCGTTTCAACTTATAAAGCCTCGGACATAAGGCGGGAGTATGGACTGAACCATGCCGTCGGCGATGAGAGCCGCTCACCGGCTCCCATCGTCTGCGTCAGAAAGCATCTGGCTGCTGAATTGGAGAATTGCTGTCAGGAAACCAGGCGTAAAAGACCGTCTGGCTTGAGGACGGTGATTGTCCGGCCATCCATCTGAATGAAGCCTTGATCACGGAACTGCCCCATGGTGGTGCTCACGGTTTCACGGCTGCAGCCGATCAGATTGGCCATTTCCTGGTGGGTCAACTTGACCTTGAGACGAATGCCCTGTTTGTCCGCAACGCCTTCAGTCTTGCCCAGTTCCGAGAGCAGGTGAGCGAGGCGGGCCGGCACATCACGAAAGACGAGATCTTCGACGCGGCTTTGGATTTTTTTGAGCCGCAGGCCGATGAGCTTGGTCAGCTTGAACATTACGGTCGGGTGCATGGCTAAATATTGATCGAAATCCTTTCGTGGGATGACACAGATGACCGCGTCATCGAGGGTTTCCGCCGAGGTCGAGCGGGGAGCGTCTTCCAATACGTCAAGCTCACCAAAGACTTCCCCAGGCTCCAGGATGTCGAAGGTGACCTCCTTCCCATTTGGCGCTGTATTGGCGATTTTGACGCGCCCCTTTTTGAGGAGATACACGTTGCTGCTCGGATCGCCAGGGAGGTACAAGGGCTGCCGTTTCTTCACCTCTTCCATGCGGGTAATCTTCTCCATCTCCTGCATTTCGGAGGGAGAAATCCCATCGAAGAGTCGAATGTGCTTGAGAAACCAAAGTTTGTTGGGAGCGGTATGCGGTTGGTTCATAAGAAATGGCTCGCGAGATAGTATCAGCATACTCAGTTGCCTGCATGAAGGCAACCACAGCATTTTTCACCCCAGATTGTCTTCGCTCTGGCCCGGAACAAACTGTGAGGTAGCTTAAAATTTCAGCCAGCCGGCAACGCGAGGGCGCCAGGCTTTCTGCCACTCTGGACCGGCCCGTTGCCTCCACAGTCATCTCTCGCAACCGAGGCTTCAATCCCGCTATAGTCAGCCACTCCGTCCGTCGGTGCTGCATACGACCTCACCTTGGAGCATAAGGGCCATGGCCTCACCAGCCTCTCGTGGCAAGAGACGAGCGACGGTTGCATCGCTGGCCTGCCTCACAATCCTCGTAATTGCGGGATCTGCCTGGTTCGCCCATCGCTATGACGACCGGCCTCAGCAAACTATTGCCCTGACGGCATTCTCGAAAGACGCCTATCCCGAAAATCCTGAGAAGACGAGCCGGGTCTTCGGCACCTATTCTCACCGGCAAGTAATCGTCGAGCAACTGGACGGCACTCGCTTCCGCTTCCTCCTCGAACCCGCTTCGCCGAAATCCGCAGCCATCGAACTGACCGATGTCGATCTCGCGTATGTCGTTGCGGCAGTTCCCCCTTGGGCCAAACGCGACTTGGATTTGACGACAATCGGGTTGATCGACCGGGAATGGAACCGGCAACAGGTCCGATTTGATCGCTCATCACCTCATGTCCAGGTCCTCAATGGTGGAGACGGCGTTGAGCAACGGACGCTCAGCCGCGTCGATCTCGCGCGGAACTGTTTGAACGCGGGCTTGTGGGAACTGTTGCTGTTCACCACGGAAGATGGCGAAGAGCGCGTGTACGAACACCTCTGGTTCACGTTCCCCCTCGGATTGTACAAACAGCTATTTGAACAGGTGAACGGACTATCGTATTGGTCTTACTGGTGGTCGCTCGAGCACTGGGTCGATCCGTCAGGGACGCCGGTTCGACTGGATCGGCTCAGGACGGTTGAGCGGGAATGGCCAGTCCAGGCCACGGCACGGTGGGATGAACCAGTGGCTACGAATGGCGAACAACGTCGGAAGCGATCAAACATTCTCACGCCGGTCGCCGCCACCTATCGCGATTGGTACAGCGGACCGGTGCGATTCGCGAGTTTTATTCCGCCTGGACGCTACTCCCGCGCCCATCCACGAGAGACTCAATTGCATTATCTTGCCGAGTTGACTGGGACCCTGATACGGCAGGTGAAACTTTCCGGAGGAACACCCTCTCTCTTTGAGATCGAACTCGACTTTCGCAGCTCACAGACCGGCGAACCGACGCGCCTGATTCTCGGCGGGCTCGATTGGGCCACGATTCCGGTCGCGTCCCCGGAACAGTACGACCGTGGCTGGCAGGTTCCCCTTGGTATCGGCAACCCCGGCTTCTTTGAGTCGTATGAGCAGATCGTGACCAGTCCTCCGATCCAACGCAGGTTCTATGGATTCCATCTCGACGCACAAAATCGCTGGCTCGACCATCACGCCATCGGCGTGGATGGCCCTCTCTTTCACTGGGATGCCGATGATCCCTCCCTTTTGCACTTGTATCTGTTGAGCTATGAGCGCCATACACTTCTGAACCATGTGATCCTCGTGATTCCCCGGCGATCATGAAGCCCATTGATGCTGCCAGCACTCAATCGGATGGCGTCGGGATCGTGCTTACTCTTCTCTGATTGCAGCGATGCTCCGCGGGCAGGCTTCAGCCATCCGGAAAGTACCCTCTGCCGGCTCTTCACCGCACATGAGTCAAAGACATGCCCCGTAAATGCTCAGCCTGTACGCCAACTTAGAAGACTCTGACTGAATAGTGGGAATCCTGCTTCATAAAAGACGCCGCTCTTCCTAATCTTCCTCCCGCTGTGCTTTGTGAATTGGCTCACAGATTCAAATCGGGAATTGAGTTACCGTGAACCCATGCCGAGAGAACATTCCTCACTTACAGACCGATCTAAGACAGACCAGATGCTCGGCCTCAATCTGCCGATCGAAGGGAGCCTCATGAAGGAAATACCTTGTGCCGTAGAACACCCGGGCACGCGCGAGACGGCACAGCCGACACCACCGTCTCATCCGGCCTCGTTGCCCTCCGAATCGGCGAACGGGCCGCGTTCCGGCAAGCTCATCATCGCCACAGTAATCGGCCTCGCCATCGGCGCATTCTTCTGGTTTGACCTGGATGCATATCTCACACTGGAGACGGTGAAGGCGAACCGAGACCGGCTCTTGGCCTTCACTGACGAACATCGCGCCGCCGCCGTGGCGAGCTTCATCGTCACCTACAGCCTGGTGACCGGTTTGTCTCTTCCCGGCGCCACGATTCTGACCCTCATGGGAGGCTTTCTGTTCGGGAGCCTGTGGGGAACCGTCTTCGTCAATCTCGGGGCGACCAGCGGGGCCACGCTCGCGTTCTTGACGGCGCGCTATCTCCTGCGCGGGTGGGTCGAGGAAAGGTTCAGCCAGAAGCTGGGGCCGATTCAAGAGGGGTTTGCGAACAACGCCTTCAGCTACCTCGTAACGCTCCGGCTCATTCCCTTGTTCCCGTTCTTCCTGGTCAATCTGGTGTCGGGCCTGACACGGGTCCGCCTCGGTACCTATGTGCTCGCGACGGCCCTGGGCATTGTGCCCGGCAGTTTCGTCTATGCCTACGCCGGGCGTCAGTTGGGCACGATCAATTCACTCAAGGAAATTGCTTCGCCCAACGTGATCCTGGCGTTCACCTTGCTGGGACTACTCGCCCTGGTGCCGATGCTGTACCGGCGATTCGCCGGCAAGCGGGTTGAACCGGTGAATCGTACAGAGGCTCCCTCTCAGCCGGGAACGAAGCTCAATGCATCTCATCAACCGAAAGGATCCCGCTCATGAACGCGCCTGAGAAGTCTGTCATTTCCAACGCGATGCTTCCCAATGACGAACACAATCAACGCTTGATCAACTACGTCCATCCGCCTCATTGGGTGAACCCGACACCGACCGGTCAATACAACCTGGTGGTCATTGGAGGCGGAACGGCAGGGCTGGTGACGGCGGCTATCGCGGCCGGTCTCGGCGCAAAAGTCGCGCTGATCGAACGGCACCTGATGGGCGGGGATTGCTTGAATGTCGGCTGCGTACCCTCCAAAGCCTTGATCCGGGCCTCGCGGGCCTGGGCGGATGTGCGGCGAGGTGAAGAGTTCGGCCTCCGCTTCTCGGGCGAGGCGAAGGAGGATTTTCCGGCTGTGATGACACGCATGCGGACATTGCGCGCCCAACTCAGCCGGACCGATTCAGCCCAGCGGTTTACCGGCCTGGGTGTCGATGTGTACCTGGGCCAGGCCCAATTCACTAGCGCGCAGACGGTCCAGGTCGGCAGCACGACGTTAGACTTTGCCAAGGCTGCCATCTGCACCGGCGCACGGGCCTCTGCTCCACCCATCCCAGGGTTACAGGAAGCGTGCTATCTGACGAACGAAACAATTTTTTCGCTGACCGAGTTGCCGGCAAAGCTGGCCATCATCGGCGCAGGACCCATCGGCTGTGAGCTGGCGCAAGCCTTCGCCCGGTTCGGCAGTCAGGTGTATCTGATTGAGGCGTTGCACGGGATCATGCCGAACGAAGATCGCGATGCAGCGGACATTGTCGAGAAAGCCCTGGTTCGCGACGGTGTGACCTTATTCTGTTGCGGCAAGGAATTGACCATCCAGAAGACGGAGACCGGCAAGCGGCTGACCGGTGGATCGCATGGCCAGGCGTACGATATCACGGTCGACGAAATTCTCGTGGGCGCCGGGCGTACGCCGAATGTGGACGGGCTTGGCTTGGAGGCCGCCGGTGTTGCATATGACAAGACGGGCGTCACGGTCGACGACCACCTCCGCACGACCAATCCGAATATCTATGCAGCCGGCGACATTTGTTCCCGCTACAAGTTCACGCATGCGGCGGACGCCATGGCTCAGATCGTCATTCAGAACGCGCTCTTTCCCCATCCCTTCGGGCTCGGTACCGCCAGGGTCAGCTCGCTGGCCATTCCCTGGGCGACCTACACCGATCCGGAGATCGCCCACGTCGGCCTGTACGAAGCTGAGGCGAAGGAGAAGGGGCATAAGGTTGAGACGTTCACCCATCATTTAGACGAGGTGGACCGGGCGGTGCTCGACGGAGACACAGAGGGCTTTGCAAAGGTCCATGTGGAGGCAGGGACGGATCGCATTTTGGGGGCCACGATCGTCGCGGCCCATGCCGGCGATTTGATCAATGAGTTCACGCTTGCCATGAAAGCCGGACTGGGCTTGAAGACCCTGGCGTCGACGATCCATCCCTATCCCACGCAAGGTGAGGTTGTGAAGAAGGTCGCCAACGCGTGGCGGAAGACCACCTTCACTGCACGACAGAAGAACCTTCTCAGTAAGTGGTTTTCGTGGGCGAGAAAATAACAGTGGGGGCGGTTCAGGGACTTTTCACGCCGTTGGACGAGAGGACACAGCGTATGCCACTCCGTATTTCGATCGTCATGATCTGCATCGTATTTCTGGTTGCTGCCGGCACGATTCTCGGTGAGCCGAATTTCCTGCAAGCGAAATCCCCGGAGGCCTTAGAGATCGGCGCGTTTTCTGCGGCGACACCGGATAGGCCTTGGCCTGACGGCTGGAAGCCACTCACGTTTCCCAAAATTCCCCAGCACACAACGTACCGCCTCGTGAAGGACGGCGACCGCGTCGCGGTCAAAGCAGACAGCCGGGCCTCCTCTTCGGGACTGACGAAAGAAATCCTGATCGATCCGAAGGAATATCCGATCATTCAATGGCAGTGGAAGGTCTCGAATATCTTGAAGGCTGGGGATGTGTCCAAGAAGGAAGGAGATGATTATCCCGCCCGCATCTATGTCACCTTCCAATACGACAGCCAGAAAGTCGGTCTTTTCGGGAAGGCGAAGTATGAAGCCGCCAGACTGATCTATGGCCGGTACCCCCCGCTCGGCGCCATCAATTATATCTGGGAAAGCCGCGCCCCGGCAGGCACCGCTGTGCCGAATCCCTTTACCGACCAGGTGCAGATGATCGTGGTGGAAAGCGGTTCAAGCAGGCTTGATACCTGGATCACGGAGGAACGCAATGTCTATGAAGACTACAAGCGGGCCTTCGGCCAAGAGCCGCCCATGATTTCCGGCGTCGCCATCATGACGGATACGGATAATACCGGCGAGTCCGCCGAGGCCTATTACGGGGATATCGCCTTCAAGAAGCGAACCTGAATGGCGCAACCTGCGCCGTCATTACTGCCGATAGGGTTGTCAATCGTTGTGCGGCCAATGAATTTGGTCGAACTGATTTCACTCTCAGAAAGTGTCTTGGAGATCTATTCACCGTGGCGCGAATATTCCATCTTCGGACGATCCTGTGGCTGCTACCTCTCTTGTTACTGCCGGTTTTCGTAGCGCCCGCGCAGGCGGAGAATGTGGCTCCCGGGGCTCACTGGGGCGCCATCGACTTTCCTGATCGAGACCGCACGCTCATGATGGGGTACACCGTCAATCGGTTTACGGAATTCGATGCAAAACGAGAACGGTTCAATTCCATCAACCAAACCGCCGGGTTCAATTTCGCCACCATCAGTTTGACGGATCGAATCAAGGCCCTTCCCGGCTGGTCCGGCAATCTGACGCTCGGCGCCGGGCCGACAGCGGAGACACCGTCGCACTATTTGCAGAATGGATTCCTCCATCGTACGACCGGCCAGAATCCCGTCCCTGTTGATCGGGCTCGTGAGGGCGGAGATGTGATGGCCGGCGGATCATTGACGCGATGGAGCCCCCTGTTTTCGTCACGGGACACCGGATTTGCCGGCATAGGAGTCGCCGGCGGGTCGCTCTATCAAGAGCTGTATGGGCGGATCGGGTTGCGACAACTCTCACTGGCGGAACTGGCCGGCTGGCTCTTTCCCCATTCTGATCAGACCGTGCTAAGCAGCATCTCCCGGTTTGTCCGGTTGTCGGCCATGGGCCGGTACAGCCGGCTCTACGGAGGATCGGCCTATTCTGGCGACGTGATCGCCGGTCAATCTTACCTGGGCCAGGCCTCGGTCTCGTTTGCGGACTATGACGTCGTCGAAGGCAACAGGCCTCAATGGGAATTGGAAGTCGCACTGACCTATGACTCCGGTTTATTCGCCTCCCCTAATGGGCGCTGGATCACCCGCCGGTTCGGGTCTGTAGCATTGCACTTTCCCTACGGGACGTTCGAGACATGGAATGATATCGTGGGCTCCACGGACTCCGGTCCCACCTTCGGCTTCAGCCTCATGTTCAATATGCTGGAACTGTACCCGCGTCTTTCAGCCCGGAGCTGAAGACCTCTCGTCCGGCTGCACCTGCTGTCAGAAATGCCCGCAGAGATGCCTGCGCAGATTGTACAAGTCTATTGGCGTTTGTCGGTGCTAGCGCTCTTGAGATAGAGTGCCGGGTAACAGCTTCAACAGCCTGTTCACGCCTTCTCTATTTCGACACATCCGGCCTCGGGTCTGAGACAAATCCTCCTCGATTCGGCATCTTCACGGCGGGAAGCGTCTGCGCATCGATAATCATGTCGGCGGGAATGATGCCGTTCTGATGCAACAGCCAGGCGACGACGCCATACACTTCCTCCGGCGTGAGCGATCGCGGCGCGTTCAAGGGCATGGCGCGATGGATGTAATCGTAGAGAGTCGTCGCGTAGGGCCAGAAGCTGCCGATGGTTTTGACCGGGTGTTCTGTGGCCAGCGAACCGTGGCCGCCGACCAGCCGATCCTTTGGCCCTTCCGTTCCTGTTGGTCCGTGGCAAGCGGCGCACGTATTCGCATAAATTGCTGCTCCTTGCTGAACCGTCCCTTGGCCAGGCGGCAGCCTTTCACCGGTCGGACTGACATCGATATCCCAAGCCGTGATCTCTACCTCAGTAGCCGCCCGTCCAAATCCATACCGCAGCGGCTCTTCACCGGACACCAATCCAGCAAAAAGCAGGAGCGAGCCAAGCGCGAGCACCCAGCGAGAGACCACGCTACACCTGCACATTTGTCACCTGTCCGTCTCGACTGACTTTCCAACTCTGGATCGCGTTGTAGTGGTAGGAAGAATGAATGCCTCGGGCAGCCACGAGCGATGCTCTGGCCGGCTGGACATAGCCGGTCTCATCAGTGCAGCGGCTTTGAAGGATCGCCTCTTCTCCGTCCCAACGCCATCTAAACCGGAAGCGCGTATGACAGTGTGCAAGCACCGGGTCTTGGAGTTGCGCCGTGTGCCAGGTGAGCCCGCCATCCGTGCTGACATCGACCGTAACGATCTTTCCGCGCCCGCTCCAAGCCAGCCCGCGAATCTCGACGAAGCCGGGTTCGACCCGCTGGCCGCCTGAAGGACTGGTGATGACCGACTTGGCCTCCATGACAAACGTGAATTGCCTGGCCGTGCCGTCCGGCATGAGGTCGGTATAGCGCGATGTTTCTTCGCGCGTCATGAAAGGGGCAATCCCAACTTTCAGCCGTCTGATCCACTTGATGCAGGTGTTGCCTTCCCAGCCGGGAATGACGAGCCGAAGCGGATAACCTTGCTCCGGTCGTAGGGCCTCGCCATTTTGCGCATAGCACAGCAGCGCATCTTTCAGCACTTCGGCCAGTGGCAGGCTACGGGTCATGGCTGCGGCATCGCTGCCTTCAGCCAGTATCCACGCCGCTTCCGGCTTGATTCCGGATTCGGCTAGCACAGTCATAAGCGGGACGCCCGTCCATTCGCTCGTGCTCATGAGCCCATGCGTCTCTTGGACGGTCTTTCCGACTGGACCTTTCCATTCCTTCCCCGAGTTCCCAGAGCATTCGATGAATAGCGTGCGCGTCACGGACGGGAACCGCATGAGATCACTCATTGAAAATATGAGCGGCCGATCAACCAAGCCATGAATCAGGAGCCGATGGCGATCAGGATTGATGGCCGGCACGCCATTATGATGGCGCTCGAAGTGCATGGCCGACGGCGTGATGATACCGTGCAGGACTTGATGAGGCGTCAGTGAATGAGTGGCCGTGGTCAGGCGCTGGGCGGTTTCTGTCGATGCGCGCGAGCCATAGGGACTGGGAGTGCGGCCTGGGACCCGTGTGGGATCGCTGTGGTTCTGTTCTGCGGCCGGCAGAAGTGACGGAGCGATCAAACCGGCGGCCGTAAGGCCCATTGCCGAAACTGCGTGAGTGAGCCATGTCCGCCGGCCAACGGGTCCCTCTGCTGGCGTCTCTCGAATCGAAGGATCGGACTTCTCTTGATCGGATGAGCTCATGTGTCCCCCGGTTCAGTCACGGTTTTCGCATCAATCAGTCTGACCTCTTTGGCTGTGATGAAGCACAAGTCTGAAAGTCGAAATGTTGCGAGCGCCGGCATTTCCACATCACGCACTGTGAGGGACGGGCTGTTTGTATGCAGCCTCATTGGCAATGCTTATGGCGTGCCTTCGTCGATAGATGCGATCCAGCAAGGCGTCCATCGAGATCAACCCCGGTCCGTGCAGGACGAAATAGAGAAAGAGAATGCCCCAATAGAAGGCCTCCTGCAGTGCGGCCTCGGACAACTGTCCATAGGAGAGAACCGCAACGATGTTCAGACCAAAAAGCGAGAGGGCTGCCCAGCGTCCAGCCAGGCCAATCGCCAGCAGAAACGAGCCGCCTAATTCGACCGCGGTGGAGAGATAGGCCGCTATCTCCGGTGGCAGAACCGGCACATCGTAGACCATAGTGAACAGCATCACGGTGGACATCCAGCTGGAGAGTTTGACCATCCCGCCTTTCCAAAAAATGTTCGCCAGATACAAGCGAACGGACAGGTCGAACAGCGGGAGCAGCGCTTCCAGACCATGGACCAGCCATAGATACAGAGGCACCGCGCGATCAGCGGCACGTGTCAGAAGACCAACGGGGTGCGTCATACGCCCTCCTTCACGGAAATGCCGGCCATCACCTGCAGGTTCAGCAGGGTGGTCATCAGCCGGGTAAAATCGAAACCGGACTCGGCCTCTCGCGCGAACCGTTCAATCGACGCGATGCTGGCTCCCTGCGACAGGGCCTCCAGCAGCCGATAATCAAGCCAGTTCAACGGTGTCACTTGGATCCTCCCCTCACGGCGTGTCACGACAACGCCGGTCTGCTGCTCGGGAAGCGGCAAATCGACACCCTCGTCCGGCGAGGCGTCCGGTTGAAGCGCCTGCCAGACGCGATGGATCGGAACGGGAAAGGACAGGAACCGCGAAGTCTGATGAAACTGGATGGTAACGCGCGAGGGATCTGCCGAGACCATCCCCCGCAGCTGCTCAGGAGCCAGCGGCGACGAATCCGTTGCCTGGTAGACCTCATGACAGGTCCATTCGAGCCTGGCCAGTTCAATAAGGAGTTGTGGCGCCTCAATGCGTTGCAGCCAGGCTGGGAGATGGCGTCCATACAAAAACAGATCGCCGCTGGTCGAGGGATATTTCTTGATGTACCCGCGCGCGAGCACGCCGAAATAGCAGGCGCCGACCAGCCGATGCAGCACCGGATAGGTAATCCTCAGCACCTGCACAAAGTTATTCCGAATCAGACGGCGGTAGAGCGCGACGCTTCGCCGAGCCATTCTATCTGTTGCCATCGCTGCCGTGGCCGTCTGGTATTTCCCTTCGACGATGGCCTCGGCAAAGGCCTGTTGCAGGTCACAGAGCCGCAGCATGGCAGCCTCCAAGAATGGCATCAGCCTGCGTGGCCTGCTCCACCAACACCGCCAGCGGCGGCATGTTGGTATCCCATTCGATCAACGTGGGGCGGGGTCCGAAATGATGAAGCCCCCACTTGTAAAGACCCCAGACTTCCGGATACACGGGCTGGCCGTGGGTATCGATCAGCATGCGCCCGAAGCGATCGAAGCCTGCCAGGTGAATTTCCTGCACCGCCTCTGGCGGAATCACATCCAGAAACTCAAATGGATCCAGGTGAAAGTTGACGGAATTGACGTAAACGTTGTTCAGATCGAGCAGAATCCCGCAACCGGTCCTCTTGACCGCCTCGGCCATAAAGGAACCTTCCGGAATTGGGGAATCCTGCCAGGTCAGATACCGGGTGATATTCTCGATCAACAGAGGACGCTTCAAGATCGTCTGGACTTCGTCGATCCTGGCGCAAATATGGTCGAGACTCTCCGCGGTATAGGGAAGCGGCAAGAGATCGTTGAAGAAGCAGCCGCCGACGGAACTCCAGGACAGATGCTCTGATACAAATGCCGGCTCGAAGCGATCGACCAAGCCCTTCAGTTTGTGGAGATGGGCATGGTCGATCGGATCGGTGGAGCCTAGGGAGAGGCCGACGCCATGGAAGCTCAGCGGATATCGACCTCTGATGCGTTCGAGGATACGCAGCGGCGCACCGCCCTCGCCGAAATAATTCTCCGGGTGGGTTTCCATCCAGGCGACCGGAGGCGGCGCGTCCAGGATTTCGCGAAAATGATGGGCCCGCAGTCCGATCCCGGCCTGTGCCGGGATCGGGGCGGGATGCTGAATAGACATCGCTCGCCGTCCTACATCTTCTTCATCATCATTTCTTTCATCTTCGCCAGATCCTCTTTCGTGATGGCGAGGACGGTACCCTTGGCGATCTTCCCGCAGAGCCCCTTCGGCAGGAACACATAGGAATCGGCCTCATTGTCGGTCTTGGACTGGCCCACACAAGAATGGAGGCTGGTCTTGACCGCGCAATCGTTCATCCCGGCCTTGGCCACGCCTCCGCAGGCCTCCCATCCGGCTGGCATCTCGGCCATCTTCGGAGCGGCGCTCGCCGCCTGGGCGCCGGCGAAACTCAACGCGACCAACAGGGCGGAATGGATCATGGCATGCTTCTTCATCGTTGCGTTCATGTGACTCTCCTTTGAATGGATGTGTGTGATTGCGACCCCTTCCATCAAACTGCTGAATGGGCTTGCTCCCCGACCTCACATCGCGATGCGCTATCGACAAGCCTCCTTTCGAGACGGCGAGCACATTATGCTCCCGGGTTGACATGCGCTGAGAGCAAGGGGGTACGATCACACCGTACCGGTCTGGCCGAAGATCCGCTGTGAGGCAGCTTACAGTTCGGAGAAGAAAGCGAACGACGATGATGGTGGGAGGATCGGCTGGGACCGTCGAGCGAGCCCAGCCAGATGTGCCTTTTATGAGCCGAAGGTGGGGATGGGAAATGGGATCAGGGGTCCGGCCCTCTTACATTCCTTGCTTGCCATGGCAGACGTCCGCAGGCCATTGCGTGCCTCACTCACGCTGTCCTTCACAGGCCGAGATCGGATAGAGAGGGGTGGCCCTCGGGGCGAGGGCCCAGCGGCCAGCGATATTGGCGTTCCTCCTCTGTAATGGGAAGGTCGTTGATGCTCGCGAGGCGCTGGCGCATGAGGCCGTTTTGGTCGAACTCCCAGTTCTCGTTGCCATAGGACCGAAACCAATTCCCGGAATCGTCGTGCCACTCATAGGCAAAACGCACGGCGATGCGCGTCTCATAGAACGCCCACAGTTCCTTGATCAGCCGGTAGTCCAATTCCTTGGCCCATTTGCGTTGCAGAAAGGCCACGAGCGCTTTACGGCCGGACAGGAACTCGTCGCGGTTCCGCCACAGACTGTCAATGCTGTAGGCGAGCGCGACCATGTCAGGATTGCGGCTATTCCAGGCGTCCTCGGCCATGCGCACTTTCCGGATCGCGGTCTCTTCGGTAAAGGGTGGAACAGGAGGACGCCTGTTCTTGTATGGTGACATGATGTGCTCCTATCGTGTGCAAGTTTTCTCTTCATGACTGCCGACGACAGCATCACCCGGGACCGTGGCCAGCAGTTGGTAGTGGCCCAGGCCCAACTCCTTGCCGTAGGCTTTCCCCACCAGCACGTCCTGCACATGCTGGTGATCTGAACCGCGGAAGTAGGAGCGCCCCTCCTTCAAGCCGTCGAATTCGTGGCCCTCCAGCGCCTTGATGACCGCCTGCGTGTCGGTCGTGCCGGCCCGTTGGACCGCCTCTAAAATCTGCGTCATGGCCGCATAGCCGTGGTAGCAGCGCGAGGTGGGGGTGTGATGGTACTTCTCGATCACGCCCTGAATGAATCGTCGAGAGCTTTCGCTTTGGACTTTCGGATCCCAGATCAGTCCCCAGATTCCCGCGTTGTTGGCATAGCCAAGCGGGCGGCCGATCTGCTCGCCGCCGATCATTCCGCCCACTCCGATCTGTTCCTTGGCCAGCCCCGCCGCTGTATAGGCCTTCAGCGCATGAACGAGATCCCAGCCGTAAAGATTCAGGATGACGGCACTAGGTTTGGCCGTTTTGGCTTGAGCCAGCGTGGTCGTGAAGTCGGTGGTCCCGAAGGGTGTACTGACCGAGCCGAGCACTTCGCCTCCCTCAGTCTGGAGGGCTTCGGACATGGCCTGTTCTGCGGCCCGGCCGTCCATCGTTTCAGCCGTGATCATGAACCAGCGATTCCCGAAGGTCTTTACGAGATGGGGCGTGACGGCTCTGGACAACATCCGGGCACTCGGCATGAAGACGAACGTGTGTGAGTTGCACCCGGAACCCGTCAACTCCGGGACATGCGCCCCGGTCACCATGAAGAGCTTGTTCTCCTTCTTGGCCAGGTCAGAAACGGCGAGCGCGACCTCTCCGTTGAAGGTGCCCATGAGGAAGTCCACACGGTCGTCTTTGATCAGTTTGCGGGCCGCCCGGACGGCGGTGTCGACGCTGGACGCATCGTCGGCCTCAATGATCGTGACTGAACGTCCCAGCACGCCGCCGTCCTTATTGAAGCGATCCACCGCCACGGTCGCGCCGTGCACATCGTGGATCGAAGAAGTTTTATAGGGGCTGGACAGCGGGTCGAGGATGCCGATCTTGATCGGTTCGCCCGCGTAAGCAACGCGTGGTCCTGGTGACAGTCTCAACATCTGCGCAGCTAGATCGCTAAACGCCAGTGTGCCGCCGGTCGCCGCCGCCAGTTGCAAAAATCGTCTGCGAGAAATCGTATCCATGGTTCACCTCTCCTGTTGTGATGCGCGATTGTGTGCGCATGCCGGAACCTGTGTATGCCGAGCCCGCCCGGATCACAAGCGGGCGGTCGCGCTTGAGCCGATCATTGGTTATGGGCGCGCAGTTGCGCCTCGAGTTCGGCTATCCGCTTTCGCAGCGGTTCTGCCAGTTCTTCGATTTCACCAATCGAGTAGCGGGGCGTGATGTACTTGGGGCAGTTCCAGTCGAACGACACGACATCGATGAAGACCAGGCGCTCCACGCTCGACCGCATGTTCGAATCGGCGATCTGCGCGACGAGCTCCGGATGGACACGGGCGTCCTCGACGCGGGCATGACCAAGAAGTTTCAGCCGCGCGCGGTTCTTGTAGTCCATGAGAAACAGCGCGACGCGGTCGTTCATGGAGACGTTGCCGGTCGTGAGCAATTGCCGATTCCCCTTGTAATCGGCGAACGCCAGGGTCATTTCGTCGATGACTCGCAAAAATCCCTGAGGTCCCCCGCGATGCTGGATGTAGGGCCATCCGCTTTCGCTGATGGACCCCAGGTAGAAGCTGTCTCGCGCCGCAATGAACTCGGCCTCGGCCTGGCCGAGCGGGTCCCGTTCAGGTGCGCCGGTGATCGCGCCCGTGCTCCCGTAATACTGCTTCTGTGCGCGGCACACCGAATCCGTAAACGTCAGATCGAGATATTTCGTTGCCATCGTGTTCCCCCTCGCGTGCCGTCAGCCCCCTGGCGGCCAGAAGTCCGCTCCTGGCCGCCTCAATGAGCAAGGCTCAAAATACGATCGTCTGCCACCCGTCCGCCACATACCGGCGCAGGCTCAAGAGGCCGGATGTTCCGGCTAGGGCATTGTCTTTCTTCAGCGGCACACCGCACGATTCCACGCCGTCTTTGGCCCCAAAGACATCCGCGCATCCGCAGGAGGCGCCCTGCACGACATCGCGTACGGAGTTATAGAGGCCGTTGGCCGGGTGCGAAAGCTTGGTCAACTCTGCCGGCCACCGCGTGCCGGCGCCGTTGAACACCACGGCCACCTCATCCCCCTTCTGTTTGCTTTCGGATGCGAGGGCCAGCGCGTTAAAGACTCGCCCGAGCGCTTCCTCCGAACCGCTCTTCGGATCAGACATAATAATGATGGCTGTTTTCATGGGTCCTCCTTGGTGAGAAATAGTGAAACTATCAGCGCGCATCATTACTTGATCGTCGAGAGTATCTTCACCGTCTGAGCCGTGCTCCAGACATCACTCGCGATCAAGCGGAAGTTCACAAACGCCGCTTCATAGCCGTCGAACCCCGGCAGCTTGGCGGCCGCCGTGGCATCGGTGACCACAACGACCTCGAATCCCTGCTCCAGCAGCTCACGCAGATGCGATTCCGTGCAGAGATTCGCCGACATCCCGGCGAGGATCACTTGGCTGATATCGGCTTTGCGGAGTTGCAGAATCAGATCGTTCGTCTCAGGCCCGAACACTTTGTGTGGGCTGGTCACAACCGTACGGCCGTCTTCGATATACGGTTTGTAGCGGTCCAGCCAGTCGGCGCCCGATCCGACAAAACTCTCCTGCGTCAACGCCCCCTTGCGGTCGAACATCCCGATGTTGTGCATGAGCACTTCCAGTGCACCGCCGAACTTCCACTGATGGTCATGGGGGTAGTAATAGTGCGGACTGACGAAGACCGGCACGCCGCTCGCTCTGGCTGTTTTGAAGAGACTCTCAATGTTCTCGACCGTGTGGTTCTCCTGCACACTCTGACCGACCACGCCCCAGGCCACTCCCTTAGGGCTGAGGAAATCGTTTTGGGGATCGGTGACCACCACGGCCACCCGACCCTTCTTGATTGTCAGGCCGGGACGAGGAACCGGCGCATCCTCCCGTGGTCCGGCATAGTGCGATACGGTCGGTTTCTGGTCCTGTGCGAACAATGATGGTGTCAGGGGAAGACTCACGACAACAGCTGTGAGTGATGCGACAATTGATCGAATGAACATGGTCATGATGGCATCCTTTCTTCGGCGTTGATGAGGGTGCATTGCTTGAGACTCCACTAGCCTTCTGTCCTTAGCCGCAGGCGCAAGAAGAGGTGGCACACCCGTGCGTGAGTGTGACCTCCGGAAAGTCGATGACGGTGCCGGCGATATGGTTGACGTAGTTGCTGAAGATGTTCAGCGCGACATGGGCCACCGTCTCGATGATCTCGCCGTCGGTCAGCCCGGCCGTACGCGCCTGTTCAAGCTCTGTGGCCCCGAGCTCCCCGCGCTGCACGACGATGCTGCGTGCCAGCTTGAGAATGGCATCGGTTCGTGGATCAGCCGCGTTGGCTTGCCGGGCATCGGCGAGGTCCTGCTGGGCCAGCCCCAGCTTGCCGCCGATAAATGTGTGGGCGCTGAGGCAGTAGGCGCATTGATTGGTCTCGGCGACCGCGAGCGCAATCTGTTCGCGGACCTTCGGGCTCAAGCTTCCGTCCGCAAGCGCGGCGTTGAAGCTGAGGTAGCCTTGGAGCGCAGCCGGAGCGTTGCCCAAGACTCGAAAGAGATTCGGGACCACACCTAACTTTTTCTGGACGCCCTCAAAGAGCGCCTTGGCCGGCCCGATGGTGGTCTGGGGGTCGAGATGTGCGATGCGATTCATACGTTCCTCCTTGTGAATGGATCTGATTGGTTGCAGCCGCGTTGAATAACCATCGCTAGAGCAGATGGCGTGCCTGATCGGATACGCGTAATAAGATATTGAAAATACAGTGATTGAATTGATTTATCTCGACTGGAAGTAGCAACGACTATTCGTATATTACGAATAGTCGTTGCATGTATGCATGAAATATCGTAGCCTGTAACCATCAATGGATCCCCGCAAACTCCCACAAGTGATGGTCTCCACTGCTCAACAACGCGGGCTTGATGCGGTGCTACGCACGATTACCGACGGCATTGCCCAATGTCCGAACACGGTGCTGACGCGGATTTGGCTCGCGACCCCCAACCACCTCTGCAAAGTGTGTCGCGGCCGGGACGATGCTTCCGACCACAGCCGGTGGTTGCACCTCGTCGCCAGCGCTGGGGTGCCGCGTGATCCGCAGGCCGACTATGGCCGCCTGGATGGCGCCTTTCATCGGTTTCCCATGGGAGAGCGAAAAATTGGGCGTGTGGCTGCGACGGGCGAGCCGCTCCGGCTGGCTGGACTTCGCGGTGATGAGGAGTGGATCGCTGATTCTGCCTGGTTCGTGCACGAGGGAGTCCGGACCTTCGCGGCGCAGCCCTTGATCTTCCGGGATGATGTCCTCGGAGTGCTGGCGCTCTTCGACCGCGGCTTGCTCGACGAGGAAGCCTTCGAGTGGCTGCGCATATTCGCCGATTACGCGGCGGTCAGCATCGCGAACGCTCGAGCGTTCGATGAGATCAGCCTGCTGCGCACCCGTCTGGAAGAGGAGAACCTCTATCTGCGCGAGGAGGTCACTGCTGCCCTTGGGATGGGAGAATTCATCGGAGAGAGCCAGGCGCTCCAGCACGTCTTACGTCAAGTCCAGCTGGTCGCGCCGACCGATGCCGCGGTGTTGATTACCGGCGAGAGTGGCACGGGCAAAGAGCTCGTGGCCCGTGCGATCCATGACCGCAGCCCGCGCCAAAGCCGGGCGTTGATCAAGGTGAATTGCAGTGCCGTGCCTGATGCTTTGTTCGAGAGTGAGTTCTTCGGCCATGTGAAAGGGGCCTTCACCGGCGCGCTCGCGGATAGACCGGGCCGTTTCGAAGTGGCTGATCGCGGGACGCTCTTTCTCGACGAAATCGGGGAAGTGCCGCTGGCGATGCAGGCGAAGCTACTGCGTGTACTTCAGGAGGGTGAATTCGAGCGCGTTGGCGATACGCGCACACGGACAGTGGATGTCCGGATCGTCGCGGCGACCAATCGCGACCTTAAACGCGAGGTCGAAGCCGGTCGTTTTCGCGAAGATCTCTACTATCGTCTCAGCGTGTTCCCGGTCCACATTCCGCCGCTCCGTGAACGCCGCGAGGATATTCCCAAGCTTGCATTACATTTCATCACTCAGAGCGCCCGGCGAATGAATCGCCGAGTGCCACGCATTACTCAGGCGGTACTGAGCCAGCTGGCCGCCCACGACTGGCCAGGCAATGTGCGAGAACTGCAAAACGTCGTGGAGCGCGCGGTCATCCTCTCTCAAGGCAGTTCCCTGCGTATTCACCTTCAACCCACGCCGTCGCGCGAGAGCAGTACCCTATTACCGTCGATCTCTTCGGCAGTGCGGCTAACCACCCGAGAAGAACTGAAACGCCAAGAGCGGGAGAACATTGTGCAGGCCTTGCGGCTCACAAAAGGCAAAATCTTTGGCTCGGACGGTGCGGCCGTCTTGTTGGGCATGAAACCAACCACGCTTGCGTCACGGATCAAGGCGCTGCGGATCAAGAAGAGCAAGGTGGATTCGTAATCGCGCAATCCCATCGCCGCTCGCCAGCGCGTCCTGGCATGCGCAGACGTCTCATTCACTGAGGCGTCCGTCAGCGGTCGATTTCTATTTCCTTCTGCAGCTTGTCCAGGTCATCCAGGATACGGATGAATTTCCTGCCGAACGGCGTGACGACATACTCCACGCGAGGAGGGATTTCGTTGTACGCGATACGTTCGATGATGCCAAACGCCACGTTCTTGCGAAGACATTCGTTGAGCACTTTGGTCGTCAGGCCCTCCACGCTGCGAACCATCTCCCCCGGCCGCTTAATATCGTTGGCCAGGAGCTGATAGACCGTCAGTGACCATTTGCACCCATAAATGGTCTCCACCATTCGAGCGCCCTGTTCCGGCGCAGATCGCCGGGAAAATATTTTCGCCAGTCTTTCCATCAAGATGTACCGCTTAGTGCCTACTGAACCACATGGTACCTGCTTGGACTCGGTCTGAGCGCGTCATAGACTGCCCTCACACGATTGTATTCGCTCTTTTAACGTAAGGAGGTGCTCTCATGCAACGCGCTAATCAGCCACTCGCCCTGATCGTCGGCGGCTCCAGCGGAATAGGCCTCGCTACCGCACGGCTCTTGCTCGCTCGGGACGTCACAACGGTGATTGCGGGCAACTCACCGGGAAAGCTGGAGACGGCTCAACGCGAACTGTCTTCGCTTGGGACAGTTGAAACGCTTCAAGCCAACTTGTACGAATCGAATGACATCCAACGCATCATTGAGTTTGCCGAGGACCATAGCCGCCACATCACGTACTTGGTAAATGCCGCAGGCTATTTCAAGCCGACGCCGTTTCTTGACCATACAGCCAAAGACTATGACGCCTATCTGGATCTCAACCGAGCTCTCTTTTTCATTTCACAAGCCGTCGCCAAGAACATGGCTGCAAATGGTGGCGGCTCTATCGTGCACATCGGATCGATGTGGGCGAAACAGGCCATCAAAGCAACCCCTTCCTCTGCGTATTCCATGGCGAAGGCCGGGCTGCATGCCCTCACGCAGCATATGGCGATGGAGTTGGCCGGCCAGAACATTCGAGTCAACGCCGTGTCACCGGCAGTGGTCAAGACGCCTATTTATCAGGCCTTCATTGATCCGCAGGCCATTGACGAGACACTCGCCACGTTCAATAGCTTTCATCCGATTGGGCGGATCGGCACCGTGGAAGATGTGGCAAAGACCATAAACTTTCTGCTCAGCGATGACGCTCAATGGGTGACGGGGGCTATCTGGGATGTCGATGGTGGGGTCATGGCGGGCCGGAACTAGCCAATCGACTCCGATCGACGCGCACGCCTGCTCAAACCATCCGACAGCAGTGAGCGTGTAGACATCGCTGCGAAGCTTCCGCTTATCCCCTGAATAGAGTGCACCGACACCTCTCCGGATGTCCTGGAGGAGCCCGCGTCTTTGCAGGCGCGGGCCCTCCATTATTCATTGGTGCCGGATGCAATCAGATTCCAGCCTGTGTCAGGCAACCGTGGCAACCTGCGGCTTCCATGATTGCGCGGCAAACTGAGCATCGAGTGGCGTATGGGCAATATGATTCACGTAGTTGCTCAAGGTCTTGAGCGCGACGAGTGTGAGGACATCCAACACATGCCGCTGAGTATAGCCTGCGGCCACCACGCGCTGAAGATCCTCTTCCGGCACCCAGCCGCGATAACGGAGAATGGACAGCACCAGCGTCCGCAAGGCATTGAGTTTCCGGTCCGAGAGGGATCGCTGGTCCCTCAATGCCGTGAGCACGTCCTCGGGCATGCGCACCATCTGCGCTACCGTGGAGTGGGCCCCGACACAATAGGCGCAGTCGTTGGTAGTGCTCACGGTCAAAGCCACCACCTGCTGCTCTACCGGTGAGAGGGCGCTCTGTTCCAAGGCCTTATTGATCCCCGCGTAGGCCTGTACCGCCGCGGGCGATTCCGCAAGCACACCATATAAATGAGGCACAAATCCATATTTCTTCGCCGTGGATTCGAGCGTCGCCCGTGACGCCTCCGGAGCCGACTCCGCCGTATGGATCTGAAACTTCATGATGATCATCCTCCTTCGTGATCTGAACACCGGTTACTTGGTTTGGGCAGCCATTTTCTTCAGCCCTTCGGTCGTGACGGGTGAGCCGCCGACACCCCACTGGCCTGAAGGAACATCTTCAACAATGACCCACGTCACGGGTCGCAGCCCTTCTCCTTCGACAGAGACGATCGCGTCCGTGACCTTTCGGATCAGTTCCTGCTTCTGCTCCAGACTGAGATACCCACTGAGCCCTTTCAATTGTGCGAGTGGCATGATTTCACCTCCTTTCTTGGTGGATTCTGTCTCCTGGGCTGATCGGCCACAGGAACAGGTTACGTCACATGACCGCAGACGTAGGACGCCGTCTCTATAGCGAGGGTCCTACTCGCTCCAGATCTATCGACCGCGATTCCCGGTTCCTTCTAGCTCTCTTTCGGCATCGGCCCGATGAGTGGCTGATACGGAGCGCGACGCGGGAGAATCCCGCTGTCGGGGCCGTGGTAATGCTGCAACGCATCCGGCAACCACCCTTCGATCTGATTGATACGCGTCAGATCAGAAGGATGCGTGGAGAGAAACTCGGGAATGGCCTGTTGCGAGCGGAAGCACAGTTTCCCGATCATCTGTTTGGGACAGCCGCTCATGCGTTCCCAGAACGGCACGGCTTCGCGCGGGTCGTAGCCTGCCTGCGCCATCAATCGCAGTCCGATGTAGTCCGCTTCCGATTCTTGCTTGCGATTGAACGGCAGGGACACGTTGACGCCGTAGGCCCCCAATACACCCTGGATGGCGCCTCCCCCTGCCTGCCCAGCCGCCGCGGCGCCGATCGCGCCCAATTGGGCGATTTGGTCGATGATGCTCCGGCTCATCCGCTCGACTCCATGACGCTGCAGCGCATGCGCCACTTCATGGCCAATCACCGTCGCCAACCCCGCTTCGCTTTTCGTCACCTTGAGCAGCCCGGTAAACACCGCGACTTTCCCGCCGGGCAGCGCAAAGGCGTTGATCGTCTTGTCGTCGTCAATCACGGCGAATTCCCACTGGTACTGAGGTTTGTTCGAGGCCCTGGCGATCCGCTGGCCGACCCGTTGGACCATATCGTTCGTCTCGCTGTTCTCGCTCAAGCGCGCTTGCCGCAACACCTCCCGATAGGCGCTGAGTCCGAATTCCAGTTCCTTCTCTTCCGAGAAGAAAATGAGCTGGTCGCGCGCCGTGCCGGGAGCGCGGTAGCACGCGGCGAGGCTTCCTATGACGCTCAGCGACAGAACGATGCGCCATGCCGCTGTCGCGCCAAGAAACAGGAGTGTCCTGCGAGCGACAGGTCTGGAACCGTATGGGGGTAGCTGGCGACTCATGCGTCTACTTCGCAGCCGCCACGCGCAAAAAAGAGGCCTCGGTGAATGTCGCCAATGCTGACCATGCCGACGAGCGTGCCGTGGTCGGCGACCGGAAGGCGGCGAAAATTCTTCAACCCCATGTACGACGCCGCTTCAAGGATGGGCGTTTCCGGTGAGACCGTCAGCGGATGGCGCACCATGATCTCCTCGGCCTTCTTTCCCAGCACCTCGGGATAGTTCTGCTCCATTTCCAGAAAGTCCCGGCTGTGCACGGCGTCGTGAATGTAATCGCCATAATTGGGGTACATCGGCAGCATTACGTCGCGCAGTGTCACGATCCCGAGTAATTCCCGATTGGCGCTGACGATCGGAACGGCCCCGCAATGCCGGCTCAACATTTTGACGACAACCTCCCGCACCGTTTCCGTTGGTGTACCCGTCACCACTCCAGTGGACATCACCTCATGGATTCGCATGGGAGCCTCCTTTCGTTTCGCTCATAGGCCTGAGATGCTGGTCTGGTTTCCGATGCCCGCGCCGCTCGGGAGCTGTTCCCCGGCAGGCACAGTCCGATGATCCAAGTGGTACTGCGACTGGCAATGACCGCAGCGCACAAACCAGAGGCAGCCATCGGGATAGTAATCACACTGCAATTTCGGGATCAGTTCATGAGCTCCACAAGTCGGACAGGGGAGTTGGTGGAGCTGAATACGTAAGGCCATTACGGGGTCGTCGAGAACTGTCATGGCGGGCCTCCCTGTTGAACGAGATGCACGGGCTAGGTGTCGATCGCTCTCCAGTTATGCCGCGACGAGTCGCGGCATACGAGGACTGGTGAACTGAATGGACTCCGTCGGTGCCGTGGATCGTCTTCGATGTTCAAGAATCAGCGCATCGACCAGATCGCCGCAGAGCAGGCAGCGATAGCCGTCCACGCACAGGCTGCTGCTCCGCCCCTGCAAATCGCAAATCTGTTCCCGTACCATCAGTCCGTTGCATCGTTCACAGGTCACGGTTCACCTCCTTGTGGATGGGAGACATGTGGTTATCCTGCTTACGATCCTAGCGGGTGTGTCGCCGCCGATCTGTAAGGTACCTCACGTGTTCTGCATTCGTTCTTCGTGCAGTTGTAATCCAGCCCACAGAACTTCTGAGTGCGCCGCAGTAGAGTGCAAAAATTATCGCGGGATCACGCCGCGGCCGTCCCACCGATGAGACGGAGAGGGTTCTCAACATTCACCTGTTCGTTATGAAAGGAGTGCAGCATGTCCAAAGTTGCGATCGTGGTATTAGCCGACACCGACACCCATGAAGGATTGGGACGTGTGGTGAACGCAATGGAAGCCGTCAAAGAGTTCAAGGACGCCCACGACGATGTCCAACTTATTTTCGACGGCGCCGGGCCCAAGTGGATTCCGGCACTGGAGAAGCCCGATCACATGGCCCACGGGCTGTATGTGGCGGTGAAAGATCGAATCAGCGGGGCCTGCGAGTTTTGCGCGGGCGCGTTCGGGGTGAAGGATCAGGTCGTGGCCTGCGGCGTGAAGCTGACGGGAGAATACGACGGTCATCCGAGCTTCAAGAAGCTCGTGTCCCAGGGGTATCAGGTCATCACGTTCTAATATCGTGGACCCTCGGACATCCGGACGGCGCAATCGCCACGGCCGGGTGTCCGCCCCTTTCAGTGAGCGTCAACACACTGCCGATCCCAATCATTGGAAGGAGGCCAGGCCATGAGAAATCCGTTACGATTTTTTATCGAATTGATCCAGCAACCCCTCTGGGTCTCCCTATGGGTCCTGGTTCTCATGCTCGTCAACATGGCGAGTCTCGCCTTCTGGCGGGAAGCGGTCGCACAGCTCATTCTCATGAACTTTCTCGCAAGCGCGATGCTGATGATGGGACTCTATGCGCGATTTGGATTTACCAAGATCCTTGGGCTCGGCCACGTCCCTTGGATTCCGCTGCTGGCCTATGTTGTCACGCAGATTCCTGCCGCTGAGGCGTCGTTCAAACGCTATTTGCTGGTCTTGTCGGTCTCTATGGCCATCTCCTTGGTGCTCGATACGATTGATGTTTGGAACTACTTCAGAAGTCGGGAGCGCTTCTAACAAGCTTCATGTGCCATATGACTGCCTCACGGGTCGTCTCCCACCCAGGTGCGATCGAGGATCGTTTCTCAATAGACGAGTATCCGGTCCGCTGTCTCGAACAACTGCACCAACTTGGCCAGTGGAACGGGAGTGACCAAATCGGCGACCCGCGCCGGATCGATGTTGTAGAGCAGCATTATGGCCTGATTTCCATACATCTCGATACCCAGCTTGTACCTGAGAAGGTTGAACTACTTCCCGTAATCGTGTGGGATCTGCTCCGGTGGCACGCCATTCGTTCCGAGAGATTCAGTCATCCTCGTTCGGCAAACTGACGTGATCGAGTGCGGCACAGTCCGGCCGACCAGTCTGTGGAGTAAGCCAAGCCCATTGGCCTTGTGAGACGGCACTGGAATCTACGATGTCAGGCACAACGGTGATGGGAGTTGAAAGGATTGCCTTGTCAGGCCATTCATGGAAGAGTATGTTTAATCCATATGCTGTTCGCGATCTGTTTTGCTCATCCAGGCAGTCAAGGCCCCGTGCTCGGAATTGTCCTGTTTCTCTGTGTCTGCGTAATTATGCAGATGCTCGGAGTTCCCGTGACACTTCTGAGTCCTGTGCTTACTCTCGATACCCTCGGGGCGTCGGTTCTGGAAGGATTTTCCGTTCCCTCAACGTCTCTTCGCCTGGATCCCTCCATTGAATTCCTTCAAGCCGCTGATATCGAGTCTCCTCTATATGTATCACTGTTACCCTCCGCGTTTTTTCACCCTCCCGTACTCTAGCTTTCCGCTGGTTCTTCCAAGGCCCCATCATTCTGTGCCGTAGCTCAGAGGGCTTTGACCTTTCTGGTTCAGCTTGTGGGCCATTCACATCTTTGACGTGTTGGGCAGGGTACGCGTTCGCGACGGGCAGGCGCGCGGTGTTGATGGAAAGTCAAAGCATCCTGCGCCGTTATTCTAGAACTGAAAGAAGGAGAAAAGATGCGAATGATCTGGGCCTGTCTGGTGTTGGTGGGCATCGTCACAGGCTGCAGCCACCCCTCTGTGCCCGATATTAAGGCACAGGTCCGTATAGTCGAAGTTACAGACGAGGTGACACCAAGCGTTCTCTATGCCGCGCCGGGGGAAGAGGTCCGTTGGACCAATCTCCGGTCGAACCCGATCCGCTTGGGATTTCTGACGATGAGACTGCTTGATGACGTGGGATGTGATCATGGCATTAAAACACTCTTTGGCCAGATGAGCGACCTGGTCACGATTCCACCCGGCGAGTCGGTCAGTCTCTGTTTCGTTCGTCGTGGAGACCTGAAGTACAACGTCTGGTTAGAGCCGGATAATCCACGAGGGCGTATTACTCCGACGGCAACCATTCGCGTGGAGAGTGGTGGATAACGAGTTGCAAGGAAAGACACCGTCTTCGCTCAGAGCACGTCGCTCCAGGGAGGACTGACGGCAAACGCGGCGTTGATCAGGCCGACATGCGAGTAGGCCTGCGGGAAATTGCCGCACTGGGTCTTCGTGGAGGGAATGAAATGCTCAGAGAGCAGGCCGACATGGTTCGCCGCCCCCAGGACGCGCTGCAGGATGGTTCGTGCCTCTTCCATGCACCCCAGACGGGCGAGGGCTTGGGCGATCCAGAACGAGCAGATGACGAAGGCGCCCTCCGGTTTTCCAAAGTCGTCGTTCCGCACGTACCGGTAGAAGAACCCGGTGTCTTCGCCGCCGTGCCGGAGCGAGAGTTCGCGGGTGATGTGCAATACCGTCGACT
>LNFM01000624.1_pt1 | contig 85674 bp, 77 predicted proteins | sample 596031 | NCBI WGS metagenome assembly LNFM01 (sample SAMN04254537, study PRJNA301005) | activated carbon metagenome | isolation source: dual media filters at the Ann Arbor, Michigan drinking water treatment plant | place: USA: Ann Arbor | reverse complement strand
TGCATGCCGGTGGCAAGTTCGACAAGGGCGCGGGCGGCGCCTACAGCTTCAGCGGCGGCCTGCACGGCGTGGGCGTGAGCGTGACCAATGCGCTGGCCACGCGCCTGGCGGTGACGGTGTGGCGCGACGGCCAGGTGGCCACGCTGGTGTTCGGCGGCGGCGACGTGGTCGAGCCGCTGCAGCTGCGCAAGGCCGCGGCCAGCGAGCGCCGCCGCGGCACGGTGGTGCGCGTCTGGCCCGACCCCAGGTACTTCGAAAGCCCCGAGCTGCCGCGCGCCGACCTGCTGCACCTGCTGCGCAGCAAGGCGGTGCTGATGCCGGGCCTGACGGTCACGCTGCACACCGAGAAGACGGCCGAGACCCAGACCTGGAAGTTCGACGCCGGCCTGCGTGACTACCTGCTGCAGGGCCTGCCGGCCGAACCGCTGATCCCGCTGTTCGAGGGCGCGCAGTACGCCGAAGCCAATGAGACCGAGAACTTCGCCGAAGGCGAGGGCGCGGCCTGGTGCGTGGCCTTCACCGAAGACGGTGGCCTGCTGCGCGAGAGCTACGTCAACCTCATCCCCACGGTGGCCGGCGGCACGCACGAATCCGGCCTGAAGGACGGGCTGTTCGCTGCCGTCAAGGGCTTCATCGAGCTGCACGCGCTGCAGCCCAAGGGCGTGAAGCTGATGCCCGAGGACGTGTTCTCGCGCGCCAGCTTCGTGCTGTCGGCGCGCGTGCTCGACCCGCAGTTCCAGGGCCAGATCAAGGAGCGGTTGAACAGCCGCGACGCGCTGCGCCTGGTCAGCAGCTACGTCAAGCCTGCGCTGGAGCTGTGGCTCAACCAGCATGTCGAGCAGGGCAGGAAGCTGGCCGAACTGGTGATACGCCAGGCGCAGACGCGCCAGCGCGCCAGCCAGAAGGTCGAGAAGCGCAAGGGCAGCGGCGTGGCCGTGCTGCCGGGCAAGCTGACCGACTGCGAAAGCCGCGACCTGCTGCACAACGAGGTCTTCCTGGTCGAGGGCGACAGCGCCGGCGGCAGCGCCAAGATGGGCCGCAACAAGGAGACGCAGGCGGTGCTGCCGCTGCGCGGCAAGGTGCTCAACACCTGGGAAGTCGAGCGCGACCGGCTGTTCGCCAATACCGAGATCCACGACATCGCGGTGGCCATCGGCGTCGACCCGCACGGCCCCGCCGATGTGGTGGATCTGGGTGGATTGCGCTACGGCAAGGTCTGCATCCTGAGCGACGCCGATGTCGACGGCTCGCACATCCAGGTGCTGCTGCTGACGCTGTTCTTCCGCCACTTTCCGCGCCTGGTGGAGGCGGGCCATGTCTACATCGCCAAGCCGCCGCTGTACCGCATCGACGCGCCGGCGCGCGGCAAGCGGCCGGCGGCCAAGCTCTATGCGCTGGACGATGGCGAGCTGGAAGCGGCGCTGGACAAGCTGCGCAAGGAAGGCGCCAAGGAAGGCAGCTGGACCATCAGCCGCTTCAAGGGCCTGGGCGAGATGAACGCCGAGCAGCTGTGGGAAACCACGCTCAACCCCGAGACACGGCGCCTGCTGCCGGTGGGCTGGCTGGGCGGCAGCTTCGACGCCACCGTGGGCACGCTGACCAAGCTGATGGGCAAGGGCGAGGCCGCGGCGCGGCGCGAGCTGATGGAGTTGCACGGCGATGCGGTCGAGGTCGATGTCTAGCCAAGCGCCGCCGCCGCTGCGCCTGCGCCCGACCATGCTGTCGGACCTGGACTTCGTAATCGCGCTGGAAGCCGACCAGCGCAACCGGCCCTTCATCACCCCCTGGGAGCGCACGCAGCACGAGGGCGCGGTGCGCTTCCCCGACATCCGCCACTTCATCGTCGAAGCCGGCGCCGACGGTTCGCGCGACGGCTTCGTCATCCTGCAGGGCTGCCGCAACCCGCACAAGAGCGTCGAGCTCAAGCGCGTGGTGCTGCAGAGCAAGGGGCAGGGCCTGGGCCGGCAGTGCGTGCGCATGCTCAAGCGCATGGCCTTCCGCGACCTGCACGCGCACCGCTTCTGGCTGGACGTGAAGCAGCTCGACACGCGCGCGCTGTCGCTGTACGCCAGCGAAGGCTTCGTCGAGGAAGGCCGGCTGCGCGAGAGCGTGCGCATCAGCACCGACCTGGCCGAGGGCTATGACAGTCTGGTGGTGATGAGCCTGCTCGACCGCGAATACCAGGCGCGCCAGGCGCTGGGGCTGGAACTCCTGCCCTGACGGGTCAGGCCTTGAACTCGTCGGTGGGCAGCAACAGCACCAGCACGCGGCCCGACCCGTTGCCCGGCTGCGCGGCCAGTGCGCCGCCCATCCGCTGCGCCAGCCGGCGCGCCAGCATCAGGCCCACGCTCAGGCCAGGGTGCGCGCCCTGCGGCCTGTCGTCCTCGGCCACCAGGGGCGTGAACAGTTCGGCCGGATCGCCCGGGAAGCGGCTGTCGTCGTGCACCTCGACCCGCACCTGGTCGTCGCGCAGCTTGCTGGCGTGCAGCGCCACCGCGCCCGACTCGGTGGCGGCGATGGCCTCGTGCAGCAGCTTGCGCAGCAGCTGCTCGACGCGCCGCGTGTCGCCGCGCGCATAGCCCAGGTCGTCGGCCAGCTTCAGCTCGAAGGCCAGGCCCTTGCGCTCGGCCAGCGGGCGCGCCGCGCCGGCGGCTTCATTCAGCAGCTCCCACACGTCGAAGGCCTCGCGCGCCAGCTTCACCTGGCCGGCCTCGAGCGCGCCGTAGTCCAGCACGTCGAGTACCGCGTCGTTGACCAGCTGTGCCTGGGTCTGCAGCTGCGCCAGCGACTGGCGCAGCCGCGGTTCCTTGAGCTTCTCGTCGGCCAGCAGCGCCTGGCAGCGGGCCAGGGCGGCCGCGGCCGGGGTGCGCAAGGCCAGTTCCACCGCCGAGACCAGGGCCGATTGCAGGCGTTGCGCGGCGTCGGCGCGCTCGACCGCCTGCTCGAGCTCGGCGCGGCCGGACCTCAGCGCCTCGGTCTGGCGTTGCACCGCGGTGCGCAGGCGTTCGCCGTCGCTGACGTCGCGCACCACGCAGACCATGCTGCGGTCCTGCGGCGACCACTGCGCGGCCCATTGCAGGTGCACCACGCTGCCGTCCTTGCGCCGCCAGCGGTTGCGGATCAACTGCGCCGCCGTGCCGCGGGTGATGGCCGCCAGCTGCAGTTCGGTCCTGCGCTGGTCCTCGGGCAGGGCGTGCTCGATGGCCGGCCGGCCGGTGAGTTCTTCGGTGGTCCAGCCCCACAAGCGCTCGCCACCGGGGCTGATGCGCGTGAAACGGCCCTCGTCGTCGATCAGGCAGGCGGCATCCAGCGCCAGCTCGAACAGGCGCTGCCATTCGCTGTCGGCGCGGCGCTCGCCCACGGCCGAGTCGTGGTATTCCTCGCGCATCCGCCGCAGTGCGGCGCTGACCGTGCTCAGCCGCCACAGTGCCAGGCCGGCGATGCCCATGGCGCCCAGGCTGCAGGCCAGGGCCGCGCCCTGGGCGCGCCGTGCGCTGGTGGTGATGCGGTGCTGGTGCTCCTGGCGCTCGGTCTCTGCCAGCAACTGCAGCTCGGTCAGTGCGGCGCGCACGCGCTCGTCCAGGCGCTTGCCCTCGCCGGTGGCTTCCCATTGCGCCACGGCCGCCGCGCCACCTTTGCTGCGCAGCTCCACGGCCGCGGACAGGCCCTCGAAGCGGCGCGCCAGCAGCGCACCCAGCGCGATCAGGCGCTCGTAGCGTTCGACGCTGGGGGCGTCTGTGCTGCGCAGGTCGGCCAGGCGGGCATCGACGTTGCCGCGCGCGCGCTGGTAGGCCTCGAGCAGCCCGGCGTCGCCGGTGAGCGCGTGGCCGCGCAGGTTGGATTCGGCGTCCGAGGCGTTGGCCTGCAGCGTGGCCAGCAGCGCCAGCACGCGCTGTACGCGCGCCAGGTCGGCGCTGTCGGCGCTCAGGCGCGAGGCGCTGTACCAGGCAAAGCCGCCGATGCCGCCCAGCAGCGCCAGTGCCAGGGCGATGGCGGCCAGGGCGGCATGCTGGAAGGGATTTTTCATCACCGGTGAGCATACTGGAGGCGTCGGCGGGCCCGGCCGGCGGGCGGCTTGCGGCCTTCAAGCCGAGCTCAAGGCTTGTAAAGACCGGTGGCGCGCAACGTGGCCATCAGGCCCTGCGCAAAGCGCTCGTAACCCGCGGCGTTGGCGTGGATGGCGTCGGCGCGCAGCGCGTCGTCGGCCAGCACCTCGCTCCAGCCCTGGCGGTGCAGCGGCAGCTGCAGCGCCTCGGCCAGTTCACCGTACATCGGGTGGTCGCTCAGCGAGCCGGTGAAGCGGGCGGTCAGCGTGGGCCGCGGCACCGCGATCAGCAGCAGTTGCGCGCCACCGGCCGCCTGCACCGCGCGCACGATGCGCTCGACGCTGGCCTTGGCGGCGGCCTCGTCGCCGCGCCGCAGCAGGTCGTTGCCGCCGATGCACAGCAGCACCAGCGCGGGCCTGTGTTCGTCCAGCAGGGCCTGCGTGCGCTCCAGTGCCTGCGCCGCCGTGTGGCCCGGCACGCCGGCGTTGACCACGTTCCAGCCCGTCAGCCGCGCCAGCACCGTGGGGTAGCTGGTCTCGGGTGTGGCGCCCGTGCCGTGGGTGAGCGAATCGCCCAGTGCCAGCACGGTGGCCCCAGCCGCCACCGGCTGGCCGCGCACCGGCTTGCGGCCGCAGGCGGCCAGGCCCAGCGCGGGCAGCAGAACCAGCAGGACCTGGCGGCGCGAGATCGTAGACATCGCCCGATTGTGTTGCGGCGCCGGCCCCGCGGCCCGGCGCGCCGCCACAATCCTGGTCAATCACCGAGGAGACACCCATGCCCCTTCTTCGCCGGCTGCTGCCCCTGATCACCCTGCTGCTGTGCGGCACCGTCTTCGCGCAGGACGACGTGCCCAACGGGCGCGACCACCCAATGCTCACGCGCTACCCTCAATCGCACATCACCGAATACGAAACCGCCTTCAACGCGGTCGAGTTCGTGGTCAGCGTACCGGGCCAGCGCGCGGCGAAGAAGCAGCGCGTGGAAGGCGACACCACGCGCATCCAGTACTTCCACAACGACGCCGGCAAGCAGCCCAGCGCGCTGCAGCTCATCCGCAACTACCAGAACGCGATCAAGTCCATCGGTGGCGAGGTGCTGTACGAGCGCCTGCCGCGCGACAGCGACAGCGGCGAGACCACGCTGCGCGCCAAGGCCGGGGGCAAGGAGGTGTGGGTACGCGTGCTGCCGGACATCTTCGGCGCGCCGACGCAGAGCTACCGGCTCGAGATCGTCGAGGTGGCCGCGATGCAGCAGGTGGTGAGCGCGCAGCAGATGCTGAATGAGCTGAACCAGAACGGCTTCATTGCCCTGTACATCAACTTCGACACCAACAAGGCCGAGCTCAAGCCCGATGGCCAGGCCACGGTGCGCGAGATCGTGGCGCTGCTCAAGTCCGCAGGCCAGCTGAAGGTGGGCATCGAGGGCCACACCGACAACGTGGGCAACGCGGCGGCGAACAAGACGCTGAGCGAGAACCGCGCGAAAGCCGTGATGGCCGCGGTGGCGGCGGGCGGCATCCCGGCTGCGCGCCTGAGCGCCGCCGGCTTCGGCGCCGAGCGGCCGATTGCCGACAACCGCAGCGAAGAAGGCCGCGCCAAGAACCGGCGCGTGGAGTTGGTGAAGAAGTAGCCTGGCGCAGCCAGCTGCGGCAGGGGTTGCCGCGACGCCGTTGTTGCCTGCGTCGGGCCGCTTGGTCGCCGGCTGTACGCGCTGCGCTGCGCCGCTGCCCTGAGGCAGAATCGCGCGCCTTTGAAAGATTCGCCCCCCGCGATGCCCGATCTCTTCGACCCCCCGCCCGCCGACCCCGCAGAAACCCTTTCGCTGGCCGACTACGCCCAGCGCGCCTACCTCGAATACGCGCTGTCCGTCGTCAAGGGCCGCGCGCTGCCCGATGTGTGCGACGGCAACAAGCCGGTGCAGCGGCGCATCCTGTACTCGATGTTCCGCATGGGCCTGGCGTATTCGGGCACGGGCACGGCGGGCGCGCCCAAGCCGGTGAAGAGCGCGCGCGTGGTGGGTGACGTGCTGGGCCGCTACCACCCGCACGGCGACACCGCCGCCTACGACGCGCTGGTGCGCATGGCGCAGAACTTCGCCCAGCGCTACCCGCTGATCGATGGCCAGGGCAACTTCGGCAGCCGCGACGGTGACGGCGCCGCGGCCATGCGCTACACCGAGGCACGCCTGGCGCCGATCGCGCGGCTGCTGCTGGACGAGATCGACGAGGGAACGGTCGACTTCCAGCCCAACTACGACGGCAGCACCGAAGAGCCGCGCCAGCTGCCGGCGCGCCTGCCCTTCGTGCTGCTCAACGGCGCCAGCGGCATCGCCGTGGGCCTGGCCACCGAGGTGCCCAGCCACAACCTGCGCGAGGTGGCCGCGGCCGCGGTGGCGCTGCTGAAGAACGAGCAGCTGAGCGACGACGATCTGTACACCCTGCTGCCCGCGCCCGACTTCCCCGGCGGCGGCCAGATCATCAGCCCCGCGGCCGACATCCGCGAGGCCTACCGCACGGGCCGCGGCAGCCTGAAGCTGCGCGCACGCTGGATCATCGAGGACCTGGCGCGCGGCCAGTGGCAGCTGGTGGTGACCGAGCTGCCGCAGGGCACCAGTTCGCAGAAGGTGCTGGAAGAGATCGAGGAGCTGACCAACCCCAAGGTCAAGGCCGGCAAGAAGGCGCTGGGGGCCGAGCAGGTGCAGCTCAAGCAGACCGTGCTGGCGGTGCTGGACACGGTGCGCGACGAAAGCAGCAAGGACGCCGCGGTGCGCCTGGTGTTCGAGCCGCGCAGCCGTACGGTGGGGCAGCAGGAGCTGATCACCACGCTGCTGGCGCACACCAGCCTGGAAAGCAGCGTGCCCATGAACTTGACCATGGTCGGGCTGGACGGCCGTCCGGTGGGCAAGGGCCTGCGCACCATCCTGCAGGAATGGATCAGCTTCCGCCTGTCTACCGTGCAGCGGCGCACGCAGCACCGGCTGCGCAAGGTGCTGGACCGCATCCACGTGCTTGAAGGCCGGCAGCTGGTGCTGCTGAACATCGACGAGGTGATCCGCATCATCCGCAACGCCGACGAGCCCAAGGCGGCGCTGATCGAGCGCTTCAAGCTCAGCGAGCGCCAGGCCGAGGACATCCTGGAAATCCGCCTGCGCCAGCTGGCGCGGCTGGAAGCCATCCGCATCGAGCAGGAACTGAAGGAACTGCGCGAACAGCAGGGCAAGCTGGACGAGATCCTGGCCAGCCCGACGGCGCTGCGGCGCACCGTCATCCGCGAGATCGAGGCCGACGCCAAGGCGCATGGCGACGATCGCCGCACCCTCGTGCAGGAAGAGAAGAAGACCGTGCTCGAGGTGCGCGTGGTCGACGAGCCGGTGACCGTGGTCGTCAGCGCCAAGGGCTGGGTGCGCGCGCTCAAGGGCCACGAGGTCGAGACCGGCACGCTGGCCTTCAAGCCCGGCGACGCGCTCTACGCCAGATTCGCCTGCCGTTCGGTGGACACGCTGCTGGCCTTCGGCAGCAGGGGCCGCGTCTACAGCGTGGCCGCCAGCCTGCTGCCGGGCGGGCGTGGCGACGGCGTGCCCATCACCTCGCTCATCGACCTGGAGTCCGGCACGCAGATCGCCCACTACCACGCCGGCGCGGCCGATCAGGTGCTGCTGCTGGCCAACAGCGGTGGCTACGGCCTGCTGGCGCGCGCCAGCGATCTGGCGGGCCGCAACCGCGGCGGCAAGGCTTTCCTGACGCTGGACGAGCAGGAGCGCCTGTTGCCGCCCGCTGTGGTGGCCGCCTCCCACACCCAGGTGGCCTGTCTGGCCCAGGACGGGCGGCTGCTGGTCTTTGCGTTGAGTGAGCTGAAGCTGCAGCCGGGCGGCGGCAAGGGGCTGACGCTGATGGACGTGGACGCGCAGTCGCCGCTGATCGCGGTGGCGCCCATCGGCGAGCGCCTGCTGCTGGAAGGCACGGGCCGCAGCGGCAAGGCCAAGGAAGACGCGCTGGGGCCGGCCGGGCTGGCCATCCACCTGGGCAAGCGCGCGCGCAAGGGCCGGGCGCTGGGCTGGAAGGCGTTGCGCGTGCGGGCGGCCTGACCCTACCCGCGGGCGGCGCTTGCGCCAGGCCCTGTCGTTCCGGCATTAGACTGCCCGCCACAACGACAGGGCCCGCCGGCCACGGTTCGTACCGGCGCGTGCCAGCAGGAGCCAACACTTGCGTGCCACCGACACGGACGATCCGGCCTACTTCCACAAGGTCGTCGATTGCCAGTGGGCCTGCCCGGCCCACACCCCGGTTCCGGAATACATACGCCTGATCGCCCAGGGTCGTTTCGACGACGCCTACATGGTCAACTGGGCCAGCAACGTGTTCCCGGGCGTGCTGGGCCGCACCTGCGACCGGCCCTGCGAACCCGCCTGCCGGCGCGGCCGTGTGGAAGAGAAGAACCTGTCCAGCCCCGAGCCGGTGGCCATCTGCCGGCTCAAGCGCGTGGCGGCCGACTTCAAGGGCGACGAGGTGCGGGCCCGCATCCCGCGCCCGCTGACGCGCAACGGCAAGAAGATCGCCTGCATCGGCGGCGGCCCGGCCAGCCTGACCGTGGCGCGCGACCTGGCCACGCAGGGCTATGCGGTGACGGTGTTCGACGGCGAGCGCAAGGCCGGCGGCTTCATCCGCACGCAGATACCGCGCTTCCGCCTGCCCGAGCACGTGATCGACGAGGAAGTCGGCTACATCCTCAACCTGGGCGTCGACTTCCGCGGCGGCGAACGCGTCGAATCCATGCGCGCGCTGCTGGCGCAGGACTGGGATGCCGTGTTCGTGGGCTGCGGCGCCCCGCGCGGGCGCGACCTGGATCTGCCCGGCCGACACGAGGCCGCGGCGCACATCCACATCGGCATCGACTGGCTGGCATCGGTGTCCTTCGGCCATGTCAGCCGCGTCGGCAAGCGCGTCATCGTGCTGGGCGGCGGCAACACCGCCATGGACTGCTGCCGTTCGGCGCGCCGTCTGGGCGCCGACAGCGTGAAGGTGGTGGTGCGCAGCGGCTTCGACGAGATGAAGGCCTCGCCCTGGGAGAAGGAAGACGCGCAGCACGAGGGCATCCCCATCATCAACTGCCGCGTGCCGCTGGCCTTTGTGCACGAGGGCGGGCGGCTCACCGGCATGCGCTTCCAGGTGGTGCGCTCCGAACTCGACGCCGCCGGCCGGCGCCGCCTGCTGCCTACCGGCGAGCCCGACGTGCTGATCGCCTGCGACGAGGTGCTGGTGGCGGTGGGGCAGGAGAACGCCTTTCCGTGGATAGAGCGCGACTGCGGCATCAGCTTCGACGAACACGGCATGCCGGTGCTGGACGCCGACACCTTGCAGACCAGCCTGCCGCGCGTGTTCTTCGGCGGCGACGCGGCTTTCGGCCCCAAGAACATCATCACCGCGGTGGCCCACGGCCATGAGGCGGCTGTGTCGATAGACCGCTTCGTGCACGGCGAAGACGTGCGCCAGCGCCCGCCGCCGCACGTCAACCTGCTGTCGCAGAAGATGGGCATCCACGAGTGGAGCTACGACAACGCGGTGAGCGAGGTGCTGCGCCACAAGGTGCCCTGGGCCGCGGCCGAGAAGGCGCTGGCCAGCATCAAGGTCGAGGTCGAACTGGGCTTCGACCTGGCCACCGCCTTCAAGGAAGCGCAGCGCTGCCTGAACTGCGATGTGCAGACGGTGTTCGGCGCCAAACTGTGCATCGAGTGCGACGCCTGCGTCGACATCTGCCCCATGGACTGCATCAGCTTCACCGCCGACGGCGAAGAGGTCGAGCTGCGCCAGCGCCTCAAGGCCCCGGCGCCCAACGTCGAGCAGGACCTGTACGTGAGCCCGCCGCTCAAGACCCTGCGCGTGATGGTCAAGGACGAGGACGTCTGCCTGCACTGCGGCCTGTGCGCCGAGCGCTGCCCCACCGGCGCCTGGGACATGCAGAAGTTCCTCTTCAATCCCACCAAGGCCGGCCCCGCCTGCCGCGATTCCACACACCGCAAGCCACCCGTGGGAGCCCCCGCATGACGCAGCGCATCGAGGCGGTGAACGACTTCGTCGTCAAGTTCGCCAACGTCAACGGCTCGGGTTCGGCTTCGGCCAACGAGCTGTTCGCCAAGGCCATCCTGCGAATGGGCGTGCCGGTGAGCCCGCGCAACATCTTCCCCAGCAACATCCAGGGCCTGCCCACCTGGTACGAGGTGCGCGTGTCCGAAAGCGGCTGGCTGGGCCGGCGCGGCGGCATCGACATGATGGTGGCCATGAACCCGCAGACCTGGGAGCAGGACGTGTCCGAGGTCGAGCCCGGCGGCTACCTGTTCTATGACAGCACGCGCGCGCTGCCGCCCGAAGCCTTCCGGCGTGACGTCAACGTCATCGCCATGCCGGTCACGGCCATCTGCAACGCTACCTACGAAGACCCGCGCCAGCGCACGCTGTTCAAGAACATCATGGTGCTGGGCGCGCTGTCGGTGCTGATGGATATCGACGGCGGCGTCATCGAAGGCCTGTTCACCGAGCAGTACAAGGGCAAGGAACGGCTGCTCGAATCCAACGTGCGCGCGCTGCAGGCCGGCCGCAGCTTCGCGCGCGAGCACCTGCAGCCGCCGATCGGCCTGCGCGTGCGCCGCGCCGACGCCGTGGGCGCGCGGATCTTCGTGGACGGCAACAACGCCGCGGCCTTGGGCTGCGTGTACGGCGGCGCCACGGTCTGCGCTTGGTACCCGATCACGCCCAGTTCCTCGGTGGCAGAGAACTTCCAGGCCCACTGCAAGAAGCTGCGCCACGACCCCGACACCGGTGCGGCGCGCTACGCCATCGTGCAGGCCGAGGACGAGATCGCCTCCATCGGCATGGTGGTGGGCGCGGGCTGGAACGGCGCGCGCGCCTTCACCGCCACTTCGGGGCCGGGCGTGTCGCTGATGACCGAGTTCATCGGCCTGGCCTACTTCGCCGAGATCCCGGTGACCATCATCAACGTGCAGCGCGGCGGGCCGTCCACCGGCATGCCCACGCGCACGCAGCAGGCCGACCTGCTGAGCACGGCCTACGCCTCGCACGGCGACACCAAGCACGTGATGCTGCTGCCGCGCGACCCGACCGAGTGCTTCGAGTTCGCGGCCACCGCGCTGGATCTGGCCGACCGCCTGCAGACCCCGGTGTTCGTGATGACCGATCTGGACATCGGCATGAACCAGCACCTGTGCGAACCCTTCCACTGGGACGACGCGCGCACCTATGACCGCGGCAAGCTGATGAGCGCCGAAGAACTGGAAGCCGGGCGCGACTTCGGCCGCTACAAGGACGTGGACGGCGACGGCATCCCCTGGCGCACGCTGCCCGGCACGCATCCGAGCAAGGGCGCCTACTTCACGCGCGGCACCACGCGCGACCCCTATGCGCGCTATTCCGAGGCCGGGCCCGACTACCTGTACAACGTGCAGCGGCTGCAGAAGAAGTTTGCGACCGCGGCGCTGATCGCGCCGCAGCCGGTGCTGCGCGCTGCGGCGCGCAAGACGCGGCTGGGCGTGCTGTACTTCGGCTCCACCACGCCGGCCATGGACGAGGCGCTGGCCCTGCTGGCCGAAGACGGCATCCACATCGACGCCATGCGGCTGCGCGCGTTTCCCTTTGCGCCCAGCGTGGCCGAGTTCATCGCCGCGCACGACCCGGTGTTCGTGGTCGAGCAGAACCGCGACGCACAGATGCGCAGCATGCTCGTCAACGAGCTAGCGATCGACCCGCTGCAACTGCTGCCGGTGCTGCACTTCGACGGCACGCCTATCACCGCGCGCTTCATCGTCAAGACCATCACGCGTCAGGTGCATGCACTGGCCGTCCAGCCGCGCCGGGAGAGGATCCAGTGACCTACATCGCCAAACCCCGCCTGCACCACCCCAGCCTGACGAAGAACGCCGTCGGCTACACGCGGCGCGACTACGAAGGCAAGATCAGCACGCTGTGCGCCGGCTGCGGCCACGACTCGATCTCGGCGGCCATCGTCCAGGCCTGCTGGGAACTGGACGTGGAGCCGCACCGCGTGGCCAAGCTCAGCGGCATCGGCTGCAGCAGCAAGACGCCCGACTACTTTCTGGGCGCCAGCCACGGCTTCAACACCGTGCACGGCCGCATGCCCAGCGTGCTGACCGGCGCCGCGCTGGCCAACCGCACGCTGCTGTACCTGGGCGTCAGCGGCGACGGCGATTCGGCCTCCATCGGCCTGGGCCAGTTCGCGCACGTCATGCGCCGCGGCGTGCAGATGACCTACATCGTCGAAAACAACGGCGTCTACGGCCTGACCAAGGGCCAGTTCAGCGCCACCGCCGACCGCGGCAGCCTCAGCAAGAAGGGCCAGCGCAATGCGGATGCGCCCATTGACCTGGTGGCCATGGCGCTGCAGCTGGGCGCCACCTACGTGGCGCGCGGCTTCTCGGGCGACAAGGCGCAGCTGGTGCCGCTGATCAAGGGCGCGCTGCGCCACGGCGGGGCCGCCTTCGTCGACGTCATCAGCCCCTGCGTGGCCTTCAACAACCACGCCGGCAGCACGCGCAGCTACGACCACGTGCGCGCCCACAACGAGGCCGTCAACCGCATCGACTTCATCGAGCTGGCCCCGGCCATCACCGCCGCGCCCGCGCCGGGCGAGGTGCTGGAGTTGCCACAGGCCGACGGCAGCACGCTGCGCCTGCGCAAGCTGCACGCCGACTACGACCCCACCGACCGCATCGTGGCGCTGAGCCAGGTGAACGCGCTGCAGGCGGCCGGCGAGATCGCCACCGGCCTGCTGTTCGTCGAACCCGATGCGGCCGACCTGCATGCGGCGCTCAACACCGTGGCCCAGCCGCTCAACCAGCTGAGTGAGGCGGCGCTGTGCCCCGGCGCCGCGACGCTGGCCGACATCAACCGGTCGTTGCGCTGACCCGACCCCGCTTTCAAGGGGGGGTGGCTGGACGCGTGCAAGTCCGCTTCCCGTGCATTCGGTCACCGGCCACGCCCGCATCGGCGGCGTGTCCCCCGTGGCTGCGGGATGACCGCGGGGCCCTTGGTTGGTAACGTTTGGTCACTAGATCAAACGTGCCTTCCGCGGCACTCAACCCGAAGCCCATCACCATGAAGCCGAACCGATTCCTCCGCCTGTGCGCCGCCGCTGCGCTTGTCGCCAGTGCCTTTGGGGCGCAGGCGGCCACGATGACGCTGACTCATTACACGAATGGGTCCAACAACGTCTACGTTACCTATCCCGCGTTCACTCCAGTGGCAGCGGGCGAGTACAACAACAGGGGTGCCGGTGGCTTCAGCGGTACGCTGACCGGCTCGGGCATTCCGGGTCTCGATGGAAGCATCGACACCTACTGCGTGCAGTTGGGAGAGTACTTCTCGTTCAATGGCGCGTACTCGGACTACACGGTGATCAATCCGGCCAGCATCTACTTCCAGCCGAGCAGCCCCGTCGGTGCCCGCGCCGACCGCATGGCGCAACTGTTCAGCTACGTAGTCGACAGCAACCTGTTTGCCAACGCCGTAGCCGGTACGAAGGACGACCTCTCGACGGCACTGCAACTCGCGGTGTGGGAGATCAAGTACGAATCAGAGCTCACTGCGTTGGATGTGACTATCGGTGATCTGAAGGCGTCAACCGGTGCCGGCACGACAAACGCGACCTTCACCAATCTTGCCAACAGTCTGCTGACCAGTTCGGCCGGTGCGACGATCACGCAAGAGCTCTATGTCCTGCAGTCCCTGGGCAACCCGGGCCACCAGGACCAAGTGATGTGGCGACCCAAGAGCGTGCCGGAACCGGCGAGCCTGTCGCTGGCCATGCTGGCCTTCGCCGCCGCGGGCATGGCCACGCGGCGCCGCAAGCCGGTCCAAGGCTGATCGCGCGCCTCGGCGCGCATCTCGAAGGGGCCGCTTGCTGCGGCCCTTTTCACGTCAATCGACCGGACGCTTCATCAGCCAGATGGCTTTGATGCCCAGCAGGCAGAACAGCGTCAGGCTGTAGAACTCATAAGGCACGCCCAGCAGCGTGGCGGCGGCGTCGGCGCAGCTGGCGTAGGCGGCAAACACCTGGGGCAGCAGGGCGTCCAGGCCCAGGGCGCCGACCACGCGGTCGGCCAGGGTCAGGTTGCAGGACTGGCTGGCGGCGGCCACGAAGTGCTGCCACAGCGCCGCGGCCACGCCGCAGCCGGCCAGGGCCAGCATCAGCAGCGCGGCCACGCGCCGCAGTGCAGCGCCGCGCAGCAGCAGCCCGGCCAGCGCGGCCAGCGCGATTCCCAGGAAGATGACCCGCTGCAGTACGCACCAGGCGCAAGGCAGCATGCCGAGCACGTGTTGCGTGAACAGCGCCGCGCCCACGGCCGCCAGCGGCAGCACGGTGGCCGCGGCAAAGCCCTGCGTCGGCGTCAGCTTCATGCGACTTCGGCGATCAGTTCGATCTCGACGCAGGCGCCCAGCGGCAGCTGCGCCACGCCGAAAGCGCTGCGCGCGTGCGTGCCCACCTCGGCGCCGAAGACCTGGCCCAGCAGCTCGCTGCAGCCGTTGGTCACCAGGTGCTGCTCGGTGTAGCTGGGGGTGCTGTTGACCAGGCTCATCACCTTGACGATGCGCCTGACCTGCGCCAGGTTGCCCACGGCGGCCTGCAGCGTGCCCATCAGGTCTATGGCCACGGCGCGCGCCGCGGCCTGGCCTTGCGCGGTGTCCATGTTCAGGCCCAGCTGCCCGACCCAGGGCTTGCCGTCGCGCTTGGCGATGTGGCCGGAGATGAACACCAGCTTGCCCGTGCGCACGAAGGGCGTGTAGGCGGCGGCCGGAATGGCCAGGGGCGGCAGGGTGATGCCGAGTTCTTGCAGGCGTTGCTCGATGCTCATGGGGCGATCCAATACGGACAGGCGGGGCATCCTACACTGCGCCCATGGAGCGGTCGGGCACGCTGGCGCTGCGTTGGCTGGCGCTGGCCGGCGGCGCCCTGGCCGGCAGCGCACTGCAGTTGCAGCAGTCGGTGTTGTGGCCGGCGCCGCCGCTGCTGGGCCTGGCCGCGGCCGGGCTGCTGGGCTTGTTGCTGGCCTGGCGACTGCCGGCCCGCTGGCCCCTGCTGGTGGTGTGCGCATTGGCCGCGGCGGCACTGGCCTTTGCCGCCACCAGCGGGCGTGCCGCGCTGCGCCTGGCCGACGCCCTGGCACCGGCGCTGGAGGGTCAGGACCTGCTGGTCACCGGCGTGGTGGACGAACTGCCCGTGGCCGGCCTGCAGGGCACGCGCTTCGTCTTTGCCACCGAATCGGCCACGCTGCGCGGCCAGCCGGTGGCCGTGCCGGCGCGGCTGGCGCTGGGCTGGTACCGCGGCCCCGACGACGATGCCCTGCTGGGCGGCCCGCCCGAAGAGCTTCGCGCCGGCCAGCGCTGGCAGCTGCCGCTGCGCCTGCGCCAGCCGCACGGCAGCTTCAACCCGCAGGGCTTCGACCTGGAGCTGTGGCTGTTCGAGCGCGGCATCCGCGCCAGCGGCTATGTGCGATCGCGGCCGGACCAGCCGGCGCAGCTGCTGGACCGGGCCGCCGGCCGGCCGCTGGCGCGGCTGCGCCAGGCGGCGCGCGACGCCATCCTGCTGCGCGTGGAAGACGCGCGCGCCGCCGGCGTGCTGGCCGCGCTGGCCATCGGCGACCAGGCGGCCATCGAGCGTGGCGACTGGGATCTGTTCCGCGACACCGGGACGGCGCACCTGATGAGCATCTCAGGTCTTCACGTGACCATGTTCGCCTGGCTGGCGGCCGCGGTCATCGCGCCGCTGTGGCGCTTGTCGTCGCGCCTGATGCTTTTCCTGCCCGCGCCGCAGGCGGCACGCTGGGGCGGGGTGCTGGCGGCCACGGGCTATGCGCTGCTGGCGGGCTGGGGTGTGCCGGCGCAGCGCACCGTGGCCATGCTGGCCATCGTGGCGCTGCTGCGCGGCGGTGGGCGGCGCTGGCCCTTGCCGGCGGTGCTGTTGGCGGCCGCGCTGGCGGTGGTGCTGCTGGACCCCTGGGCGCTGCTGCAGCCGGGGTTCTGGCTGTCCTTCGTGGCCGTGGGTCTGCTCGCGGCGTCGGAGCCGGCGCACGCAGACCATGCCGATGCGCCGCAAGGCTGGCGCGCGCGCACTTGGGGCCTGCTGCGCGGCGGCCTGCGCACCCAGGCCGTGGCCACGGTGGGGCTGGCGCCGCTGTCGCTGCTGTTCTTCCAGCAGCTGTCGCTGGTGGGCTTTGCCGCCAACCTGCTGGCCATCCCGCTGGTCACGCTGCTGGTGGCGCCGCTGGCGCTGGCCGGCCTGCTGCTGCCGCCGCTGTGGCTGCTGGCCGCCGCGCTGGTGCAGGGGCTCACCGCCGTGCTGCAGGTTCTGGCCGCGGCACCCTGGGCGGTGTGGACGGCCGCTGCCGCGCCACCCTGGGCGGTGGCCTGTGGCCTGCTGGCCGGGCTGCTGGCGGTGGCGCCGCTGCCCTGGCGGCTGCGCGCACTGGCCTTGCCGCTGCTGCTGCCGCTGCTGGCCCCGCCTGTGGCGCGGCCGGGGCCTGGCCAGTTCGAGCTGCTGGTGGCCGACGTGGGCCAGGGCACGGCCGTGCTGCTGCGCACGCGCCATCACCTGCTGGTGTACGACAGCGGACCGCAGTACTCGCGCGAGTCCGACGCCGGCGTGCGCGTGCTGCTGCCGCTGCTGCGCGCGCGCGGCGAGCGCCGCATCGATCTGCTGATGCTCAGCCATCGCGACATCGACCACGTCGGCGGCGCCCCTGCGCTGATGGCGGCACTGCCGGTGGCGGCAATGGCCAGCTCGTTGGAGGACGGCCACCAGCTGCGCGCCCCCGGCCTGCCGCATCGCCGTTGCGAAGCGGGCCAGGCCTGGGACTGGGACGGCGTGCGCTTCGAGGTGCTGCACCCGGCGCCCGAGGATTACGCCCGCGCCACCCGGCCCAATGCGCTGAGCTGCGTGCTGCGCGTGCAGGGGCAGGGGGGCAGCGTGCTGCTCACGGGTGACATCGAAGCGCCGCAAGAGGCCGCGCTGCTGGCGCGCGCGCCCCAGGCCTTGCGTGCCACCTGGCTGCTGGTGCCGCACCACGGCAGCAAGACCTCATCCACCGCCGCCTTCATCGCCGCCGTGCAGCCGCAACTGGCGCTGGTGCAGGCCGGCTACCGCAGCCGCTTCGGCCACCCGGCGCCCGCGGTGCTGGCGCGCTACGCCGCCTGGGGCGTGCCGGTGCTGCGCAGCGACCGCTGCGGCGCCTGGACGCAGCCGGCCGAAGGCCCGGCGCGCTGCGAGCGCGACGTGGCACGGCGTTACTGGCACCACCGACCGGACGCTGACCCGCCCTGATCCGCTGGCCTTGAGGCACATTGCCGGGGCGCTGTCAAGGCGGAATCACCCCGCCGTTGCTGGCATCATGCCGTTACTTTTGGCCGCCGCGATGCGGGCTTTCTGCCTCACCGGGCCCCCTTGGCCCGCAGCTTGCATCGCCTTTTGCGCCCTCACTACTTTCGGCCCAGGAGCTACGCCCCGTGTCCATCCATGTCGCGCTGAATCACGTTACGCATTACCGCTACGACCGCCTGGTCGCCCTCGGTCCGCAGATCGTGCGGCTGCGCCCGGCCCCACATTGCCGCACCCGCATCCTTGGCTACTCGCTGCGCATCGAGCCCGGCGAACACTTCATCAACTGGCAGCAGGATCCCTTCGCCAATCATCTGGCGCGCCTGGTCTTCAACGAGCAGACCACCGAGTTCAAGGTCACGGTGGACCTGGTGGCCGAGATGTCGGTGCTCAACCCGTTCGATTTCTTCCTCGAGCCCGAAGGCGAGCACTTCCCCTTCACTTACGACGCCGACGCGGCGCGCGACCTGCTGCCCTACCTGGCCAAGGGCGAGCTCACACCCAAGCTCAAGGCCTTTGTAGCCAGCGTGCCGCGCGACAAGGTGCGCACCATCGACTTCATGGTGGCGCTGAATCAGCGGCTGCAGCGCGAGATCAAGTACGTGATCCGCATGGAGCCGGGTGTGCAGACGCCCGAGCTCACGCTCACCAACGCCAGCGGCTCCTGCCGCGACACCGGCTGGCTGCTGGTGCAGGTGTTCCGCCACCTGGGCATCGCGGCGCGCTTCGTCTCGGGCTACCTGATCCAGCTCAAGCCCGACGTCAAGTCGCTGGACGGCCCCAGTGGCACCGAGGTCGACTTCACCGATCTGCACGCCTGGTGCGAGATCTTCCTGCCCGGCGCCGGCTGGGTGGGCCTGGACCCGACCTCGGGCCTGCTGGCCGGCGAGGGCCACATCCCCGTGGCCTGCACGCCCGAGCCGAGCACCGCTGCGCCGGTCAGCGGCGCGGTGGACGAGTGCGAGGTCGAGTTCTCGCACCACATGCAGGTCACGCGCATCCATGAATCGCCGCGCGTCACGCTGCCCTATACCGATGAGCAGTGGGCCGACATCCTGAAGCTCGGCCACCAGGTCGACGCGCAATTGCAGGCGCAGGACGTGCGCCTGACCATGGGCGGCGAACCCACCTTCGTGGGCATCGACGAGCCCGATGCGGCCGAATGGAACACCGACGCGCTGGGCCCCACCAAGCGCGGCCTGGCCACCGAGCTGGTGCACCGGCTGCGCGCGCGCTACGGCAAGGGCGGCTTCCTGCACTTCGGCCAGGGCAAGTGGTACCCGGGCGAGCAGCTTCCGCGCTGGTCGCTGGGCATCTTCTGGCGCGCCGATGGCCAGCCCTGCTGGAACGACCCCACGCTGTTTGCCGACGAGCGCGACGATCTGCACTACACCGTGGACGACGCCCAGCGCTTCGTGCAGGTGCTGACGCGCCGCCTGGGGCTGGACGCCAAGTACGTGCAGCCCGGCTTTGAAGACACCTGGTACTACCTGTGGCGCGAGCGCCGCCTGCCGGTCAACGTCGACCCCTTCGACGCGCGCCTGGACGACGAGCTGGAACGCGCGCGCCTGCGCCGCGTCTTCACCCAGGGCATGGACGCCACGGTGGGCTACCTGCTGCCGCTCAAGCGCGAATGGCAGGTCGGCACCGCCGGCCCGGCCTGGATCACCGGCCCCTGGTTCCTGCGCGACGAGCGTCTGTACCTGATGCCCGGTGACTCGCCCATGGGCCTGCGCCTGCCACTGGATTCGCTGCCCTGGGTGGCCAAGGGCGAGCGCGCCTGGACCCTGCCGCAGGACCCGTTCGCGCCCTACGGCGCGCTGCCCACGGCCGCGGCGCTGCGCCTGCAGCAGGTGCTGCGCGGGCCGGGGGGGGCTGATGCAGCCACGGCTGCTGCGGCCGCCGCTGCGCTGGCCGCTGAAGGTCTTGCGGGCGGTGCCGGCACCGGGGGCGCGGGCATCGTCGCCGGCGGCCCCGGCGCGCCGCGCATGGCCACCGAACACGACCCGCTGGTGCCGCATCCGCGCAACCCGCTGGCGCTGCCGCAGCGCTTCGAATCCGCGGGTGAGCTCACGCGCACGGCGGTCTGCGTCGAGGTGCGCGACCCGCAGCGCGGCAACGGCCCCAAGGCCGAGGCCGCGGCCGAGAAGAAGTACGGCGGCAAGCGCGGCGTGCTCTACGTCTTCATGCCGCCGCTCAAGTACCTCGAGGACTACCTGGAACTGGTGGCCGCGGTCGAGGCCACCACGGCCGAGCTGGGCCTGAAGATCGTCATCGAAGGCTACCCGCCGCCGCGCGACCCGCGCCTCAAGACCCTGGCCGTGACGCCCGACCCGGGCGTGATCGAGGTCAACATCCACCCCGCCAGCAGCTGGGAACAGCTGGTCGACCACACCGAATTCCTCTACGACGCGGCGCACTACACGCGCCTGACCAGCGAGAAGTTCATGGTCGACGGCCGCCACACCGGCACCGGCGGTGGCAACCACTTCGTGCTGGGCGGCGCCACACCGGCCGACAGCCCCTTCCTGCGCCGGCCCGACGTGCTGGCCAGCCTGATCACCTACTGGCACAACCACCCCAGCCTGAGCTATCTGTTCAGCGGCCTGTTCATCGGCCCCACCAGCCAGGCGCCGCGCTTCGACGAGGCCCGCGGCGACCAGGTCTACGAGGTCGAACTGGGCCTGGACGAGCTCGAGCGGCAGTTGGGCATCCATGGCCAGGTGCCACCCTGGATCGTCGACCGCACGCTGCGCAACCTGCTGGTCGACGTCACCGGCAACACCCACCGCAGCGAGTTCTGCATCGACAAGCTGTACTCGCCCGACGGCCCCACCGGCCGCCTGGGCCTGCTGGAGCTGCGCGCCTTCGAGATGCCGCCGCATGCGCGCATGAGCCTGTCGCAGCAGCTGCTGCTGCGCGCGCTGCTGGCCTGGTTCTGGCGCGAGCCCTACCGCGGCCGCGGCGCCACGCGCCTGACGCGCTGGGGCACGGGCCTGCACGACCGCTTCATGCTGCCCACCTTCTGCCAGCTCGACTTCGACGACGTCATGGCTGAGCTGCGCGGGGCCGGTTTTGCCTTCGATTCGGCCTGGTTCGCGCCGCACTTCGCCTTCCGCTTCCCGCTCATCGGCGAGCTGGCCACGCAGGGCCTGCAGCTGACGCTGCGCAACGCGCTCGAGCCCTGGCACGTGATGGGCGAGGAAGGCGCGCCCGGCGGCACCGTGCGCTATGTCGATTCGTCGCTGGAACGGCTGGAGGTCAAGGTGACCGGCCTGAACGGCAACCGCCACGTCGTCACCGTCAACGGCAACGCACTGCCGCTGCAGCCCACCGGGCGCGTGGGCGAATTCGTCTGCGGCGTGCGCTACCGCGCCTGGCAGCCGCCCTCGGCGCTGCACCCCACCATCCCGGTGGACGCGCCGCTGACCTTCGACGTGGTCGACAGCTGGCACAAGCGTTCCATCGGCGGCTGCCGCTACCACGTGGCGCACCCGGGCGGGCGCAGCTACGACACCTTCCCGGTCAACGCCTATGAGGCCGAGAGCCGGCGCCTGGCGCGCTTCTTCCGCTTCGGCCACACGCCGGGCGAGATGAACGTGCAGCCGGCTGCACCCAGCCTGGAGCTGCCCTTCACGATCGATCTGCGCCAGCGCTGAAGCGCCGCTCCGTGCAGCAACAGTCCCAGGGTTCGCTTCCGTTCGACCGCGTGCCGGGCCCTGGCGGCCCGGCGGTGCACGCTTTGGCCAGCCGCGTGCTGCCGGCCGAGGCCGGGGTGTGGGACGAGCTGCGCGACGGCCACGGCGCGCTGCGCCCGGCCTGGCAACGCTTTGCCCAGACCGTGCCCCCGCCGGCCGGCGGCACCGAGATGGCCGAGGACCTGGACCGCCGCGTCACCCAGGTGGCGCAGCGCATCGCGCAGGACGGCGTCACGCACAACGTGTTCAGCGGCGAGGCCGGCGGTGGCGTGGCCAGCCGGCCCTGGTCGCTGGAGCTGCTGCCGCTGCTGATCGAGCCCGACGACTGGGCCCAGATCGAGGCCGGCGCGGTGCAGCGCGCCGAGCTGCTGGAGCGCATGGTGGCCGACCTCTACGGCCCGCAGCGCCTGCTGCACGAGGGCCTGCTGCCGCCGTCGCTGCTGCTGCGCCACCCGGGCTGGCTGCGGCCCATGCGCGGCGTGCAGCCGCCCGGCGGGCTGCGCCTGCTGATCGTGGCCTTCGACATCGCGCGTGGCCCCGACGGGCGCTGGTGGCTGGTGTCGCAGCGCACCCAGGGCCCCTCGGGCCTGGGCTACGTGCTGCACAACCGGCTGGTGATCTCGCGCCAGTTTCCCGACGCCTTCCGCGACCTGCGCGTGCAGCACATCGCCAGCAGCTACCGGCGTCTGCTGGACACGCTGGAGCACGCGGCGCGGCAGGTGTCGCGCCAGTCGCGCGACGGCGAGACGCCGCGCGTGGTGCTGCTCACCCCCGGCCCCTACGCCGAGACCTACTTCGAGCACGCCTACCTGGCGCGCTACCTGGGCCTGCCGCTGGTCGAAGGCGGCGATCTCACGGTGCGCGGCGAGCGCCTGTTCCTGCGCACCGTCGAGGGCCTGGAGCCGGTGCACGGCGTGATGCGCCGCATCGACGACGACTGGTGCGATCCGCTCGAGCTGCGCCCCGATTCCGCGCTGGGCGTCCCCGGGCTGCTGCAGGCGGCGCGCGCCGGCAGCGTGGTCATGGCCAACGCACTGGGCAGCGCCTTCCTCGAATCGCCCGCCATCCAGGGCTTCATGCCCGGCATCGCCCAGCGCCTGATCGGCCAGCCGCTGTTGCTGCCTTCGCTGCCCACCTGGTGGTGCGGCGAGCCGGCGGCCTGGGCCGACGTGCGCGGCACGCTGCAGGACAAGCTCGTGCGCAACACCTTCCCGATGGGCGCGCGGACCTCGCAGGTGCGCGACCCGCAGGCCGGGGCCATCGCCGCCGATCCCGACGCCTGGACCGTTCAGGGCCGGCTGCGCTTCAGCCGCGCACCCATCTGGGGCGATGGAGCGGTCACGCCGCGCCCTGCCATGGTGCGCGTGTACGCCATCGCCGACGGTGGCGGGCGCTGGCACGTGCTGCCCGGCGGCATGACGCGGGTGGCCCCGCGCGAGGACGGCAGCGTCTCGATGCAGCGCGGCGGCACCAGCCTGGACACCTGGGTGATGACCGACGGCCCGGTGGACAACTTCTCGATGCTGCCCAAGCGGCTGCAGGTGGACGACATCGTGCAGCGCCGCCGCCCGGTGAGCAGCCGCACCGGCGAGAACCTGTTCTGGCTGGGCCGCTACACCGAGCGCACCGAGCAGCTGGTGCGCCTGGCGCGTGCCACGCTGGCGCTGCTGGACGCCGACACCGACGCGCCGCCGGCGGTGCTGCAGGCCTTGTCCACCCTGGCCGTGGGCGCCGGCCTGGCGCCCACGGGCGTGCCCACGCTGGTGCAGTCGGCTCACCACTTCGAGCGCGCGGTGCTGGCCGGCCTGGGCGACGAAGACGGCGCGCACAGCGTCGCCTACAACCTGGCCGCGCTCGAGCGTGCCGGCATGGCGCTGCGCGAGCGCCTGTCGTCCGAGCACTGGGGCGTGCTGCGTTCGATGCGCGAGGGCTTCCTGCAGGCCTTGGCCACGACCGACGACGAACTGCCCACGCTGGCCCAGGTGATGCCGGCGCTGGACCGGCTGGCGCTGCAGCTGGCGGCGGTGACCGGCGCGCAGAGCGACCGCATGACGCGCGACCACGGCTGGCGGCTGCTCACGGTGGGCCGGCTGCTCGAGCGCCTGACCGGCGTGAGCAAGCGGCTGGAGGTCTTCGTGGCCAGCGGCGCACTGGCCAGCGCGGCCGGCATCGACCTGCTGCTGGAGCTGTTCGACAGCGTCATCACCTTCCGCGCGCGCTACCAGCGCCACGAAGACCTGCTGGCACTGGCCGACATGCTGGTCTTCGACAGCGCCAACCCGCGCGCCTTTGCCGGCGTGCTGCGCCGCCTGCGCACCGAGCTGGGCAAGCTGCCCGAGCTGCCCGGCGCCGCCGACGGCCTGCAGTCGCTGCGCGCCATGCTGCCGGCCGACGGCGCCGGCCTGACGCTGGAAGACCTGCGCGACGCCGACGATGCCGCCATCGCCAGCGCGCTGCAGGCCCTGGCGCTCAGTTTGCGCGGCACCGCAGGGGCCCTGGCCGACCGTATCGGCGAGCGCTACTTCACCCTGGCCCAGGGCTTCGATCAGCGGGTGTAGCCATGGAACTGGCGATGGAACTGGCCGTACAGCACGAGACCCGCTACGACTACACCGCGCCGGTGTCGCTGGCGCACCACCTGGCACACCTGCAGCCGCTGCACGACGAGCACCAGCAGCTGCTGGACTTTGCGCTGGACATCGATCCGCCGCCCGGCCAGCAGCGCGACAGCGTCGACGACCAGGGCAACGTGCAGCGCCACTTCAGCCTGGCGCAGCCGCACACCCGGCTGTGCGTGCGTGCCACCAGCCGGGTGCGCGTGCAGCCCCGCTTTGGCGCGCTGCAGCCGCGCGCCGCGCCGGCCTGGGACGCGGTGGCGGCGCAGCTGCGCTACGTGGCGCTGGCGCCCTTCGTGCCGCAGGTCGAATTTGCGCTGCCTTCGCCCTACGTGCCGCGCCTGCGCGAGCTGCGCGACTTTGCCGCGCCCAGTTTCCGCCCCGGCCGCCCGGTGGCCGAGGCGGCGATCGAGCTGATGCAGCGCATCCACGCCGGCTTTCGCTACGAAAGCCGCAGCACCGACATCGACACGCCCCTCTTGCGCGTGATGGAGCAGCGGCGCGGCGTGTGCCAGGACTTTGCCCACCTGATGGCCGGCATGCTGCGCATGTACGGGCTGCCGGCGCGCTATGTCAGCGGCTACCTGCTGACGCAGGCGCCCGAGGGCGGTGCGACCATGCTGGGCGCCGACGCTTCGCACGCCTGGGTGCAGGTGTGGTGCCCCGGCACCCCGGGCCTGCCGGCCGACGGCTGGCTGGACCTGGACCCCACCAACGACCTGGTGCCCGGCAGCGGCCACGTGCGCGTGGCCGTGGGCCGTGACTACGGCGACGTGACGCCGCTGCGTGGCGTGATCCGCGGCGGGGGCCGCCACACATTGACGGTAGGGGTCGGCTTGCGGCCCCTGGATGCGGCGCCCGATGCCGGGCCCGCGGCTTGCTAGTGTCAGGGTCAAGGAAACCGGGACGATGAAGACGCCATTCGACGAAATGCTCACCGCCAACGCTGCGGTACGCGACCATTACCGCGTCTACGACGAGTGGCTCAAGCGCCAGCCGCCGGAAATGATGCGCTCGCGTCGCGCCGAGGCCGAGATGATCTTCCGCCGCGTCGGCATCACCTTCGCGGTGTACGGCGCCAAGGACGAGGACGGCGCGGGCACCGAGCGCCTGATCCCCTTCGACCTGATCCCGCGCGTCATCCCCAAGCAGGAATGGACGGCCATGGAAGCCGGCCTGCGCCAGCGCGTGACCGCGCTCAACCGCTTCATCCACGACGTCTACCACGGGCAGGAGATCCTCAAGGCCGGCATCGTGCCCACCGAGCAGGTGCTGAAGAACGCCCAGTTCAGGCCCGAGATGATGGGCGTGGCCGTGCCGGGCAACGTGTACTCGCACATCTCGGGCATCGACATCGTGCGCGCCGGCCACACCGACGGCAGCGGCGACTACTACGTGCTGGAAGACAACCTGCGCGTGCCCAGCGGCGTGAGCTACATGCTCGAGAACCGCAAGATGATGATGCGCTTGTTTCCGGACCTGTTTGCCATCAACCGCGTGGCGCCCGTGGCGCGTTACCCCGACCTGCTGCTGGAAACGCTGCGTGCCGTGGCCCCGGCCGGGGTGAGCGAGCCCACCGTGGTGGTGCTGACCCCCGGCATGTACAACAGCGCCTACTTCGAGCACGCCTTCCTGGCGCAGCAGATGGGGGTCGAGCTGGTCGAGGGCCAGGACCTGGTGGTGCGCGACGGCTTCGTCTACATGCGCACCACGCAAGGCCCCAAGCGCGTGGACGTGATCTACCGCCGCGTCGACGACGACTTCCTCGACCCCCAGGTCTTCCGCCCCGACAGCACGCTGGGCTGCGCCGGGCTGCTGGACGTCTACCGCGCCGGCAACATCACGCTGAGCAACGCCGTGGGCACCGGCATCGCCGACGACAAGAGCATCTATCCCTACGTGCCCAAGATGATCGAGTTCTACCTGGGCGAGAAGCCCATCCTGAACAACGTGCCCACCTACCTGTGCCGCGACCCCGAGGACCTGAAGTACGTGCTGGCGCACATGGCTGAGCTGGTGGTCAAGGAAGTGCACGGTGCCGGCGGCTACGGCATGTTGGTAGGCCCGGCGGCGACCAAGGCCGAGATCAAGGAGTTCTCGGCCGTGGTCAAGGCCAACCCGACCAACTACATCGCGCAGCCGACGCTGTCGCTGTCGACCTGCCCCACCTTCGTGGAAAGCGGCATCGCGCCGCGCCACATCGACCTGCGCCCCTACGTGCTGAGTTCCGGCCACGGCGTGCAGACCGTGCCCGGCGGCCTGACGCGGGTGGCGCTGAAGGAGGGCTCGCTGGTGGTCAACAGCAGCCAGGGCGGTGGCACCAAGGACACCTGGGTACTCGAAGACTGAGTGGAGACTAGAAAGATGCTTTCGCGAACCGCCGACCACCTGTTCTGGATGGCGCGCTACATGGAGCGGGCCGAGAACACGGCCCGCATGCTGGACGTCAACTACCAGACTTCGCTGCTGCCGCAGAGCACCGACATGGCCGAGCAGGGCTGGCGCGGGCTGCTGTCGATCAGCGAACTGACCTGGAACTTCTCGCAGAAGTACCAGGACGTGGGCGCGCGCAACGTCATGGAATTCATGGTGCGCGACGAGTCCAATTCCTCGTCCATCGTGGCCTGCCTGCGTGCCGCGCGCGAGAACGCCCGCGCCGTGCGCGGCGCGCTCACCACCGAGGTGTGGGAGACGCAGAACCAGACCTGGCTCGAATACAACCGCATGCTCAAGGACGGCGCCTTCGAGCGCGACCCGGGCAGCTTCTTCGAGTGGGTCAAGTTCCGCAGCCACCTGAGCCGCGGCGTCACCGTGGGCACCATGCTGCAGGACGAGGCGCTGCACTTCCTGCGCATCGGCACCTTCCTGGAACGCGCGGACAACACGGCGCGGCTGCTGGACGTCAAGTTCCAGGCGCTGGCCGGTGGCGACTACTTCGGCCCCGGCGCCAGCAAAGAGGGGATGGAGGTTGACTTCTACCACTGGAGCGCGATCCTGCGGTCGGTCTCGGGCTTCGAGATCTACCGCAAGGTCTACCGCAACGTCATCCACCCCGAGAAGGTGGCCGAGTTGCTGATCCTGCGGCCCGACATGCCGCGCTCGCTGGCGGCCTGCATGAACGAGACCATGGCCAACCTGGTGCTGGTGGCCAACGAGCAGAGCAGCGAGACCCTGCGCCGCGCCGGCCGCCTGAAGGCCGACCTGCGCTACGGCCGCATCGACGAGATCCTGGCCACCGGGCTGCACGCCTACCTGACGCAGTTCCTGGATCGCGTCGGCGACCTGGGCGTGGGCATCAGCCGCGACTTCCTGGTGCCCATGGCCGCCTGATCCCGGCCCGATGGCCAGGCCCGTGCAGCGCGGGCCGGACCGGTCAGCGCCATTGCCAGCGCCTGACGATGGATCTACATTCGCAGCCCGCCCTGCAAGGGTGCTGCCCATCGGCTGCCATGCCTGAAGATCCGAGCCCGGGGCACGTCCCGGGTGGTGGCCCCTTCGATGCGGCCCATGTCCGGCCCTTCGTGCACGAGAGCCTGCGCTCGCGCAGCTTGTACTTCAGCATCGATGAGGTGCAGAGCCGCATGCAGCTGCGCGACCCCATCGCGCTGGACCTGGCCTACACGCGCACGATGATGGGCTTTGTGCTGTTCCAGCCGCGCCCGCGCAGCATCGCCATGATCGGCCTGGGCGGCGGCTCGCTGGCCAAGTTCTGCTACCGCCACCTGCCGCGCTCACGCATCCAGGTGGCCGAGATCAACCCGCACGTGCTGGCGTTGCGCAGCACCTTCCACGTGCCGCCCGACGACGCGCGTTTCAGCGTGCTGCAGGTCGACGGCGCCTGCTTCGTGCGCGACTGCAACACGCGGCCCGAGGTGCTGCTGGTGGACGGCTTCGGCGCGCAGGGCCAGCCGCGCCAGCTGGCCTCGCAGCGCTTCTACGACGATTGCGCCGACACGCTGGCGCCCGGCGGCCTGCTGGTCGTCAACCTGCATTACGGCCATGTGCAGCACGACCAGTGCCTGCAGCGCATGGGCCGCAGCTTCGGCGGCGCGCTGCTGGTCGTGGACGACGGCGAACTGAGCAACAGCATCGTCTTCGCACGCAAGGGGCCGGTCTTCGAGCCGCTGCCCCCGGGCGCGGCGCAGCGCGGCGGCGCGCTGTGCGCAGCGGCCGCGCGCCCGTTGCAGGCCGCCTTTGCCCGCATCGAGCGCACCCTGGCCGACAGCCATGCCTGCGACTCGCTGCCGCCCCTCGATGCCTGAAAGTGGTCTGCCCCGGCATGCCGCCCAGCCCCAGGCCCAGGACGCCCAGGGCCATGTCCGGCCCTTCGTCCAGGCCGGGAGCCGCTGCAAGGCGCTGCACTTCTCGATCCGCGAGGTGCAGAGCCGCATGCGGCTGGACGACCCGTATGCGCTGGACCTGGACTACTCGCGCACGATGATGGGTTTTCTGCTGTTCAAGCCCGCGCCGCAGCGCATCGCCATGATCGGGCTGGGCGGCGGCTCGCTGGCCAAGTTCTGCCACCGCCATCTGCCGCAGGCGCGCATCCAGGTGGTCGAGATCAACCCCCACGTCATTGCCCTGCGCGACGAGTTCCTGGTGCCGCCCGACGACGCGCGCCTGCAGGTGCTGCAGGGCGACGGCGCCGACTTCGTGCGCGACCCGGCGCAACGCAGCGACGTGCTGCTGGTCGACGGTTTCGACTACGACGGCCAGCCGTCCAGCCTGTCATCGCAGGCCTTCTACGACGACTGCCACGCACACCTGCTGCCCGGCGGGCTGCTGGTGGTCAACCTGCACAGCGGCGACGCGCACTGCGGCATCTTCATCGAGCGCATGCGCCGCAGCTTCGGCGATGCGCTGCTGCTGGTGGAGTGTGCCGACCTGGGCAACACCGTCGTCTTCGCCGGCAAGGGCGCGGCCTTCGCCGCGCGCAGCCGGGGCGCACCGCGCGCGCCCGGCACGCTGGACGCGGTGGCCGCCGGGCAATTGCAGGTCAGCTTCGCGCACATCCGCAAGGTCTTGGGCCGGGTCTTGCGCCAGACGCGGCGCTGAAACTCCGGCCTGCGCATGGCATCGGCGTAGGATGTGCATGGCATGTGACTGACATAAACACCCGGACGCGCTCCATGGAGATCAAGACCGCCAGGCTCACGCTGCTCATAGACCCCCACAAGAAGGCGGCCTTCGAGGGCCTGTGCGCGCGCCAGGACCGCACCGCCTCGCAGGTGGTGCGGCAACTCATCCGCGAGTACCTGGCGCAGCATGGCGTGGACTACACGCCATCAGGCGAGGACGAGGCCCCGGCCGAAGCGGCGGCACCCCCGCGCCGCAGCGCACCGCGCAAGGCCGCTGCGCCTGCGCCCGCCCGGCGCGCGCCGCGCCGCTAGGCCGCAGGCCACGACGCCATGCTGCCGATGACATCGTGGCTGCTCATCGACGGCATGCTCCTGGTCATGGCGGCCTGGCTGGCGCTGGGTGCGGTGGGCGTGTTGATGCTGCGGCGGCTGGCGCTGGTGGCGCACGTGCTGTTCCCGCTGGGCGGGCTGGTCGGGCTGGCACTGTTCGCCTTGTCGGCGGCCGCACTGCACGCCGGCCCGCAGACGGCGGTGCTGCCCATCGGCCTGCCTTCGCTGCCCTTCCACCTGCGGCTGGACAGCCTGTCCGCGTACTTTCTGATGGTCATCGGCGCCGCATCGGCTGGCATCTCGGCCTTTGCCGCCGGCTATTTCCGCAAGGGCGAGGGCACGCCGCCCGGGCTGCTGTGCCTGGAGTACCACGTGTTCCTGGCCAGCATGGCCGGCGTGGTGCTGGCCGACGACGCCTACGCCTTCATGGTGCTGTGGGAGACCATGGCCCTGTCCTCGTTCTTCCTGGTCACCGCCAACCACCGCATCCCTGAGGTGCGCAGCGCCGGCTACCTGTACATCACCATGGCGCGCATCGGTGCCATCGCCATCCTGCTGTGCTTCGGCGTGCTGCAGGCCAACACCGGCGACTACACCTTCGCCAACATGCGCGCACAGTCGCTCACGCCCTTCTGGGCCTCGGTGGGCTTTCTGCTGGCGGTGTTCGGCTTCGGCGCCAAGGCCGGCGTGCTGCCGCTGCACGTGTGGCTGCCCGAGGCGCACCCGGCCGCGCCCTCGCCGGTGTCGGCGCTGATGAGCGGTGTGATGCTCAATACCGCCATCTACGGCATGCTGCGTGTCTCGCTGGACCTGCTGCACCTGCGCCTGTGGTGGTGGGGCGGCCTGCTGCTGGCCATAGGCCTGGCCACGGCGCTGTTCGGCGTGGTGTTCGCGTCGGTGCAGAGCGACATGAAACGCTTGCTGGCCTATTCGTCGATCGAGAACATGGGCCTGCTGTTCGTGGGCATGGGCCTGACGCTGATCTTTACCGGCTACGACATGCTGCCCATGGCCGCACTGGCGCTCACCGCCACGCTGTACCACGTGGCCAGCCACGCCTGCTTCAAGAGCCTGCTGTTCCTGGGCACGGGCAGCGTGCTGCACGCCACCTCCGAGCGCAACCTGGGCAAGCTGGGCGGGCTGATCCGCACCATGCCCTGGGTGGGCTGGCTCACGTTGCTGGGCGTGCTGGCCAGCGCCGGTCTGCCGCCGCTGGGCGGCTTTGTCTCCGAATGGCTGCTGTTGCAGAGCTTTCTGTTCGCGCCCAGCCTGCCGGTGCCGCTGCTGACCATGCTGATCCCGGTGGTGGCCGCGCTGATCGCGCTGGTGGCGGCGCTGGCCGGCTACACCATGGTCAAGTTCTTCGGCGTCATCTTCCTGGGCCAGCCGCGTGAGGACAAGCTGGCCCGCGCCCACGACGCCGGCTGGTGGGAACGCGCCGGTATGCTGTGGCTGGCCGCGGGCTGCGTGGCGCTGGGTCTGCTGCCGACGCAGTTCATACAACTCATGGACCCGGTGACGCAGCAACTGGTGCAGGCCGGCCTGGGCGCGCGCGTCGCGGCCAGCAGCTGGCTGCTGGCGCCCACCAGCCTGGAGCAGGCCAGCTACGGCCCGGTGATCTTCCTGCTGGGCATCCTGGGCAGCTTTGCGCTTGCGTATCTGCTGGTGCGCGGGCTGTACCACGGGCGCTCGCGCCGTGTGCCGCCCTGGGCCTGCGGCTTTCCGTGGGGCACGGCGCGCATGCAGGACACGGCCGAGGGTTTCGGCCAGCCCATACGCCAGATCTTCGAACCGCTGTTCGTGATCCGGCGCGAACTGCCCACGCCCTTCGACGAACACCCGCGTTACCGCGTCAAGCTCGAGGATCACTTCTGGGGCTGGGTCTACGTGCCCGTCACCGACCTGGCCAACACCCTGGCGCGGCTGATGAGCCGGCTGCAGCAGGGCCGCATCTCGGTCTACCTGATGTACAGCTTCCTCACGCTGGTGGCCACCTTGCTGGCGGTGATGTGATGAGCTTCACCGGAATCCTGTCGCAGCTGCTGGAGATCGCGATCGCCATTGCGCTGGCGCCACTGCTCAGCGGCTGGGTCAACCAGTGCCGCGCCTGGCTGCAGAACAAGTCGGCGCCCGGCCTGCTGCAGCCCTACCGCATGCTGCACAAGCTGTTCAACAAGGAATCGATGGTGGCCGAGCACGCGTCGCGGCTGTTCCGCAGCGCGCCCTACCTCAAGTTCGGCTGCATGGTGCTGGCCTGCGCCATCATCCCCACGCTGTCGACCGACCTGCCGCTGGCACCTGCGGCCGACGCCATTGCGCTGGTGGGCCTGTTTGCCCTGGCGCGGGTGTTCATTTCGCTGGCGGCCATGGACGTGGGCACGGCCTTTGGCAGCATGGGCGCGCGGCGCGAGATGCTGGTGGGCTTTCTGGCCGAGCCGGCGCTGCTGATGGTGCTGTTCTCGGCCTCGCTGATCTCGCAGTCGACCTCGCTCACCACCATCGTCGAGACCCTGGCGCACCGCGATCTGGCCATCTACCCGGGCCTGGCGCTGGCCGGCGTGGCCTTCGTGATGGTCTCGCTGGCCGAGAACGCGCGCGTGCCGGTGGACAACCCGGCCACGCATCTGGAGCTGACCATGTTGCACGAGGCGCTGATCCTCGAGTACTCCGGCCGCCACCTGGCGCTGCTGGAATGGGCCGCCAGCCTGAAGCTCTTTGCCTACTCGTGCATCGGCCTGGCGCTGTTCTTCCCCTGGGGCGTGGCCGAGGCGCACGCGCCGCTGGCCATGCTGCTGGCGTTGCCGGCGTTGGTGTTCAAGCTGGCCATCGGCGGCTTTGCGCTGGCGCTGCTGGAAACGCTGAGCGCCAAGATGCGCATCTTCCGCGTGCCCGAATTCCTGGCCACCGCCTTCCTGCTGGCGGTGATCGGCCTGCTGGTGCACATGCTGCTGGCGAGATGATGCGATGAGCCTGCTGCTGACCCAGTTCGTCAACCTGCTCGGCGCGCTGCTGCTGATGCTGGCCTTCGCCATGATCTCGCAGCGCCGCGTGCTGTCGCTGGTCTACCTGTTCACGCTGCAGGGCGCCACGCTGGCGCTGGCCACTGCGGTGGTGGGCTACGTCACCGGCCAGCACCACCTGTACCTGTCGGCCGGGCTGACCCTGGTGCTGAAGGTGCTGCTGATTCCCTGGCTGCTGCACCGCGTGATCGACCGCCTGGGCATACGCTGGGACGTCGAGACCCTGATCAACATCCCCACCACCATGCTCATCGGCATCGGCGTGGTGATCTTCTCTTTCAACCTGGCGCTGCCGATCTCGCAGCTGTCGTCGGCGCTGGTCAGCGGCACGCTGGGCATTGCGCTGGCCTGCGTGCTGCTGTCCTTCCTGATGATGATCACGCGCGCCAAGGCCGTGCCCCAGGTCATCGGCTTCCTGGCGATGGAGAACGGCCTGTTCTTTGCCGCCACGTCGGCCACCTACGGCATGCCCATGGTGGTGGAACTGGGCATCGCGCTGGACGTGATCGTGGGCGTGCTGATCCTGGGCGTGTTCATGTTCCAGATCCGCGAGCAGTTCGACAGCCTGGACATCCGCCACTTAGAGCAGCTGAAGGAAGACTGAGCGTGGAGATCAACGCGCTGGCCTTCCTGCTTGCCTGCCCGTTGGCCGGCGGCGCGGTGCTGGCGCTGGTGGGCCACCGCGACGCGGCGCGCGACATCAACGTCGGCTTCAGCCTGGGCACCTTTGTCGCGGCCTGCGCGCTGACGGTGCAGATCATCGAGAGCGGGCCGATGCTGGTGTGGCAGCGCGAGTTCTACATCGATGCGCTCAATGTCTTCCTGGTCACGCTCACCGCCTTTGTCGGCCTGACCACGGCCATCTTCTCGCGCCCCTACATGCGCGTGGAGCGCGACCACGGCAAGATGACGCCGCCGCGGCTGCGGCTGTACCACAGCATGTACCAGCTGTTCAGCTTCACCATGCTGCTGGCGCTGACCACCAACAACATGGGCATCGTGTGGGTGGCGATGGAGGCGGCCACGCTCACCACCGTGCTGCTGGTCAGCGTCTACCGCACGGCGGCCAGCCTGGAAGCCGCCTGGAAGTACTTCATCCTGTGCGGCGTGGGCATCGCCCAGGCGCTGTTCGGCACGGTGCTGCTGTACATGGCGGCGGCCAAGGTCATAGCGCCCGAAGAGGGCGCGCTGCTGTGGACCAACCTGGACGCGGTCAAGGCCCAACTCGACCCCAGCATCATCACGCTGGCCTTCGCCTTTCTCTTCATCGGCTATGGCACCAAGGTCGGCCTGGTGCCGGTGCACAACTGGCTGCCCGACGCCCACGCCGAAGGCCCGACGCCGGTGTCGGCGGTGCTCTCGGGGCTGCTGCTCAACGTGGCGCTGTACGCGGTGCTGCGCAGCAAGGTGCTGACCGACGGCGCCTTGGGCAGCAGTGCGCTGTCGGGCCGGCTGATGATGGGCTTCGGCCTGCTGTCGGTGGTGGCCGCGGTGTTCTTCCTGATCCGGCAGAAGGACGTGAAGCGCATGTTCGCCTACTCGTCCATCGAGCACATGGGCCTGATGACCTTCGCCTTCGGCATGGGCGGGCCCATCGCCACCTACGCCGGGCTGCTGCACATGACGGTGCACTCGCTGGTCAAGTCGGCGATCTTCTTCGCCGTGGGCCATGCCACGCAGAAGGCGGGCACGCAGATCATGGAAGACATCCGCGGGCTGATCAAGGTCAGCCCCACCGTGGCCTGGGGCCTGATGCTGGGCTCGCTGGCCATCCTGGGCATGCCGCCCTTCGGCGTGTTTGCCAGCGAATTCTTGATCGTCACCACCGCCATGCGCGATCAGCCCTGGGCCACGCCCTTTCTGCTGATCGCGCTGGGGCTGGCCTTTGCCAGCGTCTTTGCGCGCGTGCAGCCCATGGTCTTCGGTGAGACCAACGTCAAGCCGCTGGCGCACCCGCCGGCGCTGGTGCCGGTGTTCGTGCACCTGGCGCTGGGGCTGATGCTGGGCCTGTACATCCCGCCCTACCTCGACGCCTGGTACCGCCAGGCCGCGGCCATGCTGGTGGGGCCCTGAACATGGCACTCGCAGATTGGGCCCTCGCGCTGCAACGCCTGCCCGCGCCGTTGCCCATCTGGCACGCCCGCGTCGGGCCCGAGGCGTGGCTCACCAGCGCCCAGGCCGTGGCCGCGCAGGGCGGGCGTCTGGTCGCGGTATGGGGCGTGGAGCGCGCCGCGGGCACGGAGCGGCTGGCCATCTGCGCTGCGCTAGCACTCTCCGAAGGATTGCTCTGGCTGGAGTTGCCGATGGACGCCGCCGCGCCCGGCTACCCCGATCTGGCGCCGCTGTTTCCCTGCGCCGGCCGCATGCAGCGCGCGGTGGCCGACTTGTCGGGCCTGCACGCCACGGCCGGCCGCGACACCCGGCCCTGGTTGGACCACGGTCTGTGGGCGCCCGGCCCGCCGCCGCTGTGCCCCGGCGCGCAGCCCGCCGCCGCTGCGGACGACAGCCTGCCGGCCGACTACCCCTTCGTGCGGGTCGAGGGCGACGGCGTGCACGAGATCGCCGTCGGCCCGGTGCACGCCGGCATCATCGAGCCGGGGCACTTCCGCTTCTCGGTGGTGGGCGAGAAGGTGTTGCGCCTGGAGCAGCACCTGGGCTACGTGCACAAGGGCATCGAACGCCGCTTCACCGAACTGCCGCCGCTGCAGGCCCACCGCCTGGCCGGCCGCGTGTCGGGCGACAGCACGGTGGCCGGCGCCTGGGCCTACTGCATGGCGCTGGAATCCGCCTGGGGCTGCGCCGTGCCCGAGCGCGCGCAATGGCTGCGCGCGCTGATGTTGGAGCGCGAGCGCGTGGCCAACCACCTGGGCGACCTGGGCGCCCTGGGCAACGACGCCGCGCTGGCCTTCGGCCTGGCGCAGTTCTCGCGGCTGCGCGAGGACTGGCAGCGCCAGTCTCTGGCCTGCTTCGGCCACCGCCTGATGATGGACGCGGTGCAGCCGGGCGGCGTGGCCCCAGACTTGAGCCTGCCGCTGCGCGACGCCCAGCGCCAGCTGTGCGACCGTGTCGAGGCCGAGGTGCTGCGCCTGCGTCGCATCTACGACGAACACGCCGGCCTGCAAGACCGCTTCATGACCACGGGCCGCGTGAGCCTGGAACTGGCCACGCGCCTGGGTCTGACGGGCATGGCCGCTCGCGCCAGCGGCCTGGCGCGCGACCTGCGCAGCGACCACGCCTGGCAGCCCTACCGCCAGCTCCAGGCCCGTTGCATCAGCCAGACCACGGGCGACGTGGCGGCGCGCGTGGCCCAGCGCTTCGACGAGCTGTTCGAATCGCTGCGCCTGATCCGCGAACTGTGTTTACAGCTGCCGCCCGGCGAGATCGGGGCCGATCTGCAGGCGCCGGCCGGGCCCGCGCGCGGCGCCGGCTGGGTGGAAGGCTGGCGTGGCGAGCTGTTCGTGGCGCTGGAAACCAGCGCCGACGCGGCCATCCTGCGCTGCCACGTGCACGACCCCTCGTGGCAGAACTGGCCGGTGCTGGAGCATGCGGTCATCGGCAACATCGTCCCGGACTTCCCGCTGATCAACAAGTCCTTCAACCTCAGCTATGCGGGGCACGACCTCTGATGTGGCACATGCTCTGGCAGATCGCGCGCACCGGCATCGTCACCGAGCCGGCCCCGGCGCTGCCCGACGGCGACAGCCCGGCGCTGCAGCGCATGCAGCAGGAGTTGCTGGACATCCTGGGCCAGGCCCTGGCCATCCGCCAGGTCGACGCCGGTTCGTGCAACGGCTGCGAGCTGGAGATCCACGCGCTCAACAACCCCTACTACAACCTCGAAGGCCTGGGCATACGCTTCGTCGCCAGCCCGCGCCACGCCGACCTGCTGCTGGTCACCGGGCCGGTGGCCGTGCACATGGCCGAGGCCTTGCGCCGCACGTACGAGGCCACACCCGAGCCGCGCCTGGTGCTGGCCGTGGGCGACTGCGGCTGCGACGGCGGCATCTTTGGCGAGGGCTATGCCAGCCGCGGCCGCGTGGCCAACGTGATCCCGGTGGACGCCACGGTGGCGGGCTGCCCGCCGCCGCCGCTGGAGATCCTGCGCGCCATCCTGGGCCTGGTGCGCAGCCGGCGCAGCGCGGCGCGTTGAGCCGGTATGCGGCTGTTCAGCGCGCGGTTTCGCCGTTCAGCGCGCCGCGCGTGCCGCCGCCACCGCCTGGCCCAGGTCCAGCACCGCCATCGCGTAGTAGCTGGACGCGTTGTAGCGCGTGATGGCGCGAAAGTTGGCTGTACCGGCCACGTAGCTGGGCGGCGCGTCGCCGTTGTGCAGCAGCACCAGCGCCAGCGGGCCGGCGTGCGCCACGGCGGCTTCAGGCAGCAGCGCGCCGGCAGCCACCATCTGCGCCGCGCTGAAGCTGGGTTCGATGTCGGGCGCGAGCAGCGTCGCCCGTGCGGCCTCGTCCAGCGGCGGCACCACCTCATAGCGCGCCGGCAGCCCGCGCTGCCAGCCGGCGCGCTGCAGGTACTGCGCCACGCTGCCCACCACGTCGGCGCGGCTGGCGTGCAGGTCGATGTGGCCGTTGCCGTCAAAATCCAGCGCGTCGCGGTTGATGCTGCTGGGCATGAACTGCGGCCAGCCCATGGCGCCGGCGTACGAGCCCTTGGGCGCCTGCGGATCCAGGCCTTCGCGCGCACACAGCACGAAGAACTCTTCCAGTTCGCCGCGGAAGAAGGCGCTGCGGTCACTGCGGCCGCTGGGGAAGTCGAAGCTCAGCGTGGCCAGCGCGTCGATGATGCGGTGCGTGCCGGTGATGCGGCCGTAGAAGGTCTCGACGCCGACGATGCCCACCACCACCTCGGCCGGCACGCCGAAGCGCGCTTCAGCCTGCGCCAGCCAGTCGGCGTTGTCCTGCCAGAAGGCCAGGCCGGCGGCGATGCGCGCCGGCTCGATGAAGCGTTCGCGGTAGGCCGCCCAGTTCTTGGCCACGCCCACGGCCGGCGGCATGATGAGCTTGCGCACCGCCTCGATGCGTCGCGCCCGCGCCAGCTGCGATTCGAGCCAGCGCTGGCTCAGGCCGCGGCGCTGCGCCACCTCGGCGGCGAAGGGCTTGATGTCGGGATGGCCGGCGTAGGCCGGTGCCACGGCCGCGCGCGGGCGCCGCGCGGCCTCGGCCGGGGCCGGCGCTGCGGCCAGCAGGCCTGCGAGCAGGGCCAGGATCAAAGGATTGCGCAAGGGTAGCTGGAAGGGTGAGGGCGTCGGACCAGTTTAGGCGCTGTCAGCCGCTGCCCTGGGCGGCGCGCACCGCGGTGGCGAACTGCCGCCACCAGCGGCCGTCGGGCAGGCTGCCGGCCGCCGCGCCGCCGTAACGCTGCCGGTCCAGCGCCTCCAGCGCCGCGGCCACGCCGTCGCCCCGCGCGCCCAGGCTGGCCCGCACCAGCGCCGCGCGGGCGCGCGGCGCGTGGTGCGCCTGCACCGCCACGCCCAAGGCGGCCAGACGCTGCTGCACGCGCTGCTGCAGGCGCTGCCAGGGGTCTTGCCGGCGGCGGTCCCACCAGGCCCAGGCGGCGCCGGCGAGGGCGCCGCTGCTGAGCAGGCTGATCAGCAGGTAGGCCAGGTCCTGCCAGCTGGGGGCGGCAAAGCCCAGGCGGCGCAGCAGGTCGAACTGCTGGCCGCGGGCATAGCCCAGCACCCACTGGTTCCAGCGGTTGTTGGCGGCTTCCCAGGCGCCGCGCAGCGCGTGCAGCAGATCGGGGTCCAGGGTGTTGATGGCGCCGGCCACCAGGCCCGGCGGCAGGGTCAGGCTGCGCCCGCCGCGCACGCGGTCGGGTGCCACGGCCGCAGTGGGGTCCACGCGCTGCCAGCCCTCACCGCCCACCCAGATCTCGGCCCAGGCGTGGGCGTTGCGTTGGCGCACGATCCACCAGCCGTCCTGCGGCCCGGGGTCGGTGCCCTGGTAGCCGGTGACGATGCGCGCCGGCACTTCCAGCGCGCGCATGATGACGACGAAGGCGCTGGCAAAGTGTTCGCAGAAGCCCAGCTTGCGGTCGAGCCAGAACTCATCGATGGCGTCGATGTCGTAGGGGCCCGGCTCCAGCGTGTAGGTGTAGCCGTCGCTGGCGATGTGCGCCAGCACGGCGCCGGCCAGGGCGCGCGCATCGGCGCTTTCCAAGCCGGGGCGGCTGCGCAACTGTGCTGCCCACGCCAGCGTGCGCGGGTTGGCGCGTGGCGGCAGCTGCAGGTGTTCACGCAGCGCGGGCACGGGGTCGCGCGGACCGTGGCGGTGTTCCAGCCAGGCACTGGCCTGCAGGCGCAGGCGCTCGTCCACCGGGCGCTCGGTCTGCCACTGGCCGTCGGGTCGCTGGCTCGGGGCCCAGCCGGGCACTCGCGGCGCGGTGTCGATGCGCTCGGGGGTCATCTCCAGCAGCGGCAGCAGCGGCAGCCGGCTGGGCTCCAGCGTGATCTCGTAGCGCAGCGCCGTGCCCAGGTTCTGCAGTTCCAGGCGCGGGCGGAAGCTGGGCGCGCCGCGCGTCCACTCGCGGCCGTCGAAGCGCGTCAGCACCGGGCCGCGAAAGTACAGCTGCTCGGGCCGCGGCACCGGGCCCAGGAAGCGCACGCGCAGGGCGATGGAATCGTCCTCGGCGATCGAGGCCACGCCACCCAGGCGCATGGATCCCGACAGGCCGGTCTTGCCGGCGGCGTCCTGCGGCAGGCTCCACAGCGGGCCGATGCGCGGGAACAGCACGAACAGCACCGCCATCACCGGCAGCGCCAGCAGCGCGATGCGCGCCGCCACCGCGCCGGCCTGGGCCAGCGGCGGCCGCCCCACCGGCATGTGTGCCAGCACCAGCGCGGTCAGCAGGGCCCACACCGCGGCCAGCAGCCACAGGCCGATGAGCAGCGACTGCGAGTACAGGAAGTGCGTGAGCAGCAGGAAGAAGCCCAGGAAGAACACCACCAGCGCGTCGCGCCGCGCGCGCAGCTCCAGCGTCTTGAGCGTCATCAGCATCACCAGCAGCGTGATGCCGGCTTCCTTGCCCAGCAGCGTGCGCTCTTGCCACAGCGTCAGGCCGCAGGCCAGCAACAGCAGTGCGGTGAGCACGGCGCGGTGCGGCAGGGCGGCACCGCTGACGGCCATCTGCCCGCGCCACAGCAGCAGGCCCCCGGCCATCAGGCTGCACCAGGCCGGCAGGTGCAGCAGGTGCGGGGTGATGGCCCAGGCGATCACCGCCAGCTGGAACAACGTGTCGCGCGTTTCGCGCGGCAGGTGGGCGGCGCGTTCGCGCAGGCTGAAAGCCGTCATGCCCATTGGCCCAGCAGGTCCAGCGCCGCGCGGCGGTGCACGTCGCCCTGGCCCGGTGCCAGTTCGCGCCCGGGCAGGCGCAGGCCGGTGCTCAGGCCGTCGCGGTCGGCCTGCAGCACCCAGGCGGCCAGGCGCGACAGGCGGCGCTCGGGGTCGCCCACGGTGTCGGCCCAGTCCAGCCAGAGCTCGCGCGCGGCGCTGCCGGTGGTTTCGCGGCTGACCAGCTCGCCGCTGTGCGCCACTTTCTTCCACACCACCTGGCGCATGGTGTCGCCGCGGCGCCAGGGGCGCACGCCGTCGAGCTCGCTGCCGGCACCGCGGTTCACCGGCTGCTGGTCGCCGGCGCTGCTGCCCAGCGCCGGCAGGGGCGGCACCGGATGCTCGGCTTGCGGCCAGGCCAGCAGGCGCGCCGCCGGCCGCCACACCGTCCAGGCCCGGAACAGGCCGAAGGGGAACACGGTTTCCACCTGCAGCGTGGGCAGGGCCAGCCAGCCGCGGCGTGGCGGTACGAAGCTCAGGTGGGCCACGGCCTGGCCGCCGGCCGGGGCGTCGGTGTAGACCGCGGTGGCCGGGTCGTCCTCATAGCGCAGCGCCAGCGCGTGGCGCTGGCCGCCCGGGTTGGTGAGCACCACCTCCAGCAGCGCCGGGCTGCCGGCGTGCACCGGCGCCACGGGCCGCAGGTGCAGCGTCAGGCCGCGCAGGTTGCCGTGCGTCTGGTGCATGGACACCAGGGCCGCGCTGGCCAGCAGAAAGGTCAGCGCGTAGCCCAGGCTCAGCTGGTAGTTGATGGACGCCAGCAGCATCACCACCAGCGTGCCGGCAAAGGTGAAGCCGGCGCGCGTGGGCAGGATGTAGATGTTGCCTTGGCCCATGGTCCAGGTGTCGGCCAGGGGCAGGCGCGCGCGCAACCAGGCACGAAAGCGCGCGCGCGGCGACCAGCGGGAAGGGGGCCGCATGCCTAGGGGATGGCAACCGCCTCGACCATGGCCCGCACCTGCTCGACCGCGCCGCGCCCGGCGGCCGCCACCGGCACCAGGCGATGGGCTATCGCCTGGGGCAGCATGGCCTGCACGTCCTCGGGCGCCACGTAGTCGCGGCCGGCCATGAGCGCGCGCGCCCGCGCCACGCGCAGCACGGCGATGCCGGCGCGCGGCGACAGGCCCTGAACGAACCAGGCGCCCGAGCGCGTGGCGGCGATCAGCGCCTGCAGATAGTCCAGCAGCGGCGCCGCGGCACGCACCTGGTGCACGGCCAGCTGGGCCGCTTGCAGCGCTGCCGGCGGCAGCACCGGCTGCAGCTGGTTGGCGGCCAGGCGCCGGTCGCCGCCGGTCAGCAGTTCGCGCTCGGCGGCGCGGTCGGGGTAGCCCAGGGTGATGCGCAGCAGGAAGCGGTCGAGCTGGCTTTCGGGCAGCGGGTAGGTGCCCAGCTGGTCGCTGGGGTTTTGCGTGGCGATCACGAAAAAGGGGTGGGGCAGGGGGCGCGTTTCGTTCTCGACCGAGACCTGCTGCTCCTCCATGGCCTCGAGCAGCGCGCTCTGGGTCTTGGGCCCGGCGCGGTTGATCTCGTCGGCCAGCAGCACCTGGGCGAACACGGGGCCCTGGTGGAAGACGAAGGCGTCCTTGGCGCGCTCGAACACGCTCACGCCGATCAGATCGCTGGGCATCAGGTCGGCGGTGAACTGCACGCGGCGGAAGTCCAGCCCCAGCGACACCGCCAGCGCATGGGCCAGCGTGGTCTTGCCCACGCCGGGCACGTCTTCGATGAGCAGGTGGCCGCCGGCCAGCAGACAGGCCACGCAGTCCTCGATCTGCGAGCGCTTGCCGACAACGATCGTGCTAATCTGGTCAACCAGCCGAGACAGCTGGCGCGTAAGGCTATCGTCCATCCGCGGGACCATACTCGAAAACAGCATGACCACTGCCTTCTACACCCACTCCGACTGCCGGCTTCACGACATGGGCGCCGGCCACCCCGAATGCGCCGCGCGGCTGGACGCCATCTCCGACCAGCTGCTGGCCACCGGCCTGGACATCGCTTTAAGCTTCCGCGACGCGCCCGAGGCCACGATCGAGCAGATCGAGCGCGCCCACACCGCGCATTACGTCACCGAGATCGTCGACCTGCTCGAGCAGGTGCGCGAAGGTGGTACCACCAAGGCGCTGGACCCCGACACCATCGCCTGCCCGGCCACGCTGCAGGCGGCCCTGCGCGCTGCCGGCGCGGCCATCGCGGCCACCGACGACGTGATCGCCGGGCGCGCACTCAACGCCTTCTGCGCGGTGCGTCCGCCCGGCCACCACGCCACGCGCGACGAAGCCATGGGCTTCTGCTTCTTCAACAACGTGGCCATCGCGGCGCGCCACGCGCTCGACGTGCACGGCCTCAAGCGCGTGGCCATCATCGACTTCGACGTGCACCACGGCAACGGCACCGAGGACATCATCGCCGGCGACGACCGCGTGCTGATGTGCAGCTTCTTCCAGCACCCGCTGTACCCCTACAGCGGCGCCGTGCCCAAGGGCACCAACATGGTCAACGTGCCGGTGCCGCCCTACACGCGGGGCCCGGCGGTGCGCGAGACGATCGAGGCCATGTGGATGCCGGCGCTGCACCGCTTCGCGCCCGAGATGGTGTTCATCTCGGCCGGCTTCGATGCCCACCGCGAAGACGACCTGGGCCAGATGGGCCTGGTCGAAGCGGACTACGAATGGATCACGCAGCGCCTGGTCGACGTCGCCCGGCGCCACAGCCACGGCCGCATCGTCTCCTGCCTGGAGGGCGGTTACGCGCTCAGTTCGCTGGCGCGCAGCGTGGCTGCGCACGTGCGGGTGCTGGCCGACGTTCACTGAGCCGGCTGCCGCCGATCCGATGAATCGCCCGCTGACGGCCGACGAGCTGCAAGGGCTCGTGCGCGGCCTTCTCGAGCCGACCGCGTTGATCGAACTGGGCGTGCTGCTCGGCTGCCTGCTGGTCGGCTGGCTGATGGTGCGTCTGCTGCGCGGCCCGCAGGCCGAGCCGGGCTCGATCTGGTTCGGCCGGCGCATCGTCGACGGCGCGCTGTTCCCGCTGGTGACGCTGCTGCTGGCGCTGGCTGCGCGCTGGGGCCTGGCCGATCAGCTGCCCATCGCGGTGTTCAGGCTGGTGGTGCCCATCCTGGTGTCGCTGGCGGCCATACGCCTGACGGTGCGCGTGCTGCGCGGCGCCTTCCCGGCGTCGCAGTTGATGCGCACGGTCGAGCGCAGCCTGTCCTGGGTCGTCTGGCTGGGCGTGGTGCTGTGGATCACCGGCGTGCTGCCGCTGATGCTGCAGGAACTGGACGACATCACCTGGAAGATCGGCAACGCCAAGATTTCGGTGCGCAACCTGCTCGAGGGCGCCATCACCGCGGTGCTGGTGCTGGTGCTGGCGCTGTGGGTCTCTTCGCTGTTCGAGTCGCGCCTGCTGCGCGGCGCCACCGAGAACCTGAGCATCCGCAAGATGGCGGCCAACGCGCTGCGCGCGCTGCTGCTGTTCGTGGGCGTGCTGTTCGCGGCGTCGGCGGCGGGCATAGACCTCACCGCGCTCAGCGTGCTGGGCGGCGCCCTGGGCGTGGGCATCGGCTTCGGCCTGCAGAAGCTGGCGGCCAACTACATCAGCGGCTTCGTCATCCTGGCCGAGCGCAGCATGCGCATCGGCGACATGGTCAGGGTCGACGGCTTCGAGGGTCGCATCACCGACATCAGCACGCGCTACACCGTGATCCGCGCGCTCAACGGGCGCGAGTCCATCGTGCCCAACGAGATGCTCATCACGCAGCGCGTCGAGAACGCCTCGCTGGCCGACCCCAAGGTGCTGCTCAGCACCGTGGTACAGGTGGCCTACGGCACCGACCTGGACGCGCTGATGCCGCTGCTGGCCGCGGCGGCCCGTGGCGCAGAACGCGTGCTGGCCGAACCGGGCCCGAGTGTGCTCCTGTCGGCCTTCGCTGCCGACGGCCTGGAGCTGACCGTCAACTTCTGGATCGGCGATCCCGAGAACGGCCAGGGCAACGTGCGCTCGGCGGTCAATCTGGCGATCTTGCGCACGCTCAATCAGGCCGGCATAGAGATCCCGTTTCCGCAGCGCGTGCTGCGCCGGGCCTGATACGGTAGGGCCTTTCCGTCGCGCCGTTGCGCGAAGCGGGGGGCGATGATGTTCGAATCGGCGGAGATCGGCCACAAGATCGGCAAGCAGGCCTACAAGCAGGCACTGCCCGAGCTGCGCGAGGCGCTGCTGCAGGCGCAGATCGAGCTGGTGCAGCGCAAGAAGACCTCGGTGCTGCTGCTCATCAGCGGGCAAGACGGTGCCGGCAAGGGCGAGACCATCAACCTGCTGTACGAGTGGATGGACCCGCGCTTCATCTCCACCATGGCCTTCTCCGAGCCCAGCGAGGAAGAGCGCGACCGCCCGCCGATGTGGCGCTACTGGCGTGCGCTGCCGCCCAAGGGGCGCATGGGCGTGTTCGCCGGCTCCTGGTACTCGGACCCCATGCGCGACCGCATCGAGGGCCGGCTGCCGGTCAAGGCGCTGGACGCGCGTGCCGAGCAGATCAACCGCTTCGAGGCCATGCTGGTGAACGAGGGCGCGCTGCTGCTCAAGTTCTGGCTGCACCTCACCAAGGCGGCGCAGCGCAAGCGGCTCAAGGCGCTGGAAGCCGACCCGCACACCGCCTGGCGCGTGACCCAGTGGAACTGGGACCGGCTCAAGAGCTTCGACGTGGCACAAGAGACCGCCGGCCACATGCTGCGCATCACCAACACACCCTGGGCGCCCTGGGCCGTGGTCGAGGCCAGCGACGACCGCTACCGCGAGCTGACCGTGGGCCGCATCCTGCTGGACGCGCTGCGCAGCAAGCTGGACAGCGCCGAGCAGGCGCAGACCCCGGTGGCGCCAGCGCTGCCGCTGCTGCGCGTGAACGTCGACAAGCGCAACCTGCTGACCGAACTCGATCTGACGCTGGCACTGGGCGCGCGCGCCTACGAGCGCGAACTGGCACGCTGGCAGGGCCGGCTGGCCGAACTGGCGCGCGACCCGCGCTTCAAGGACCATGCGGTGGTCTGTGCCTTCGAGGGTGCGGATGCCGCGGGCAAGGGCGGTGCCACCCGGCGTATCTGCGCGGCACTGGACGCGCGCCAGTACCAGGTCATCCCCGTGGCCGCGCCCACCGACGAAGAGCGCGCGCAGCCGCACCTGTGGCGCTTCTGGCGCCATGTGCCGCGGCGCGGGCAGATCACCATCTTCGACCGCACCTGGTACGGCCGCGTGCTGGTCGAGCGTGTCGAAGGCTATTGCGCCCCCGAAGATTGGCTGCGCGCCTACACCGAGATCAACGACTTCGAGCACGAGCTGACCGAGGCCGGCGTCATCGTCGTCAAGTTCTGGCTGCAGACCAGCCGCGAAGAGCAGCTCGAGCGCTTTCGCGCGCGCGAGCAGGTGGCGCACAAGCGCTTCAAGATCACCGAAGACGACTGGCGCAACCGCGACAAGTGGGACGCCTACCAGCAGGCGGTGTGCGACATGGTCGACCGCACCAGCACCGGCGAGGCGCCGTGGACGCTGGTGGAGTCCAACGACAAACCCTTTGCCCGCGTGAAGATCCTGCGCACGCTGTGCGAGCGGCTCGAGGCCGCGCTGGCGGCGCCGCCGCGCCGACCGCTGGCGGACAAGCCCCCCGCGGCGGCAAAGAAGAAGGCGCGCGCTGGCTAGCGCATGCGCCACGCTGTTCTGAGCCCGTCAAGCCCACCAGCAGAGGGCCGACGACGCCTTGGTCGGAGCCTGCGCGCGTCTGCTGGCTGGCCTGAGGTCGAACGGCTCTTCGCGACCCTGAAGAGACATTGCTTGTCCTGATCTCGCCGCCCCTATTCCCTGAGCTGGGCCAATTTGCTCAAGCGCGTGTTCGGCCACGATCTGGAGCACTGCCCGAACTGCGGTGGCGAGCTGAAGATCGTCTCGGCGATCCTGGAGCAACCGGTGATCGAGAAGATCCCACTAGAAGCCTCGACCGATGGTGCTGGCCACCCCAGCGCCAGCCCCAGCGCCAGCCCCAGCGCCAGCCCCAGCGCCACGAGAAGCGCGCTTGAACGGCCTAGCCGCCGGCGATTCGAACGGTTCTCTGTTCGGTATCGAACATCGCCGCCGGCAGGGCAATGACTACGATGGCCGCATGCGCTGGCACCGAATGCTTCTTCTCGTTGCGGTCGCAGCGGCGCTGTCGTTGTCGATGCCTCCCGCGCGGGCCGACAAGCAGACGGTCTGCACCATCACGGTCAATTCCGCCGACGAGAAGGAGGTCTTTCGCCGCCACCTGCCGGAGTCCAAGTACCGCTTCGTCGAACTCGTCGAGCGCGACCGGCCCGATTGGCTCGGCTCGGCCTGCCGCAAGGCCATCTCCTGCGACGTGCTGATCATCTCCGGGCACTTCGACGGCAGCAACGAGTTCTTCTCCGATCGGCTCGAGGCCCACGAATTCCTGCCCGTCGACGAGCTGGAGCGTGTCTCGTGCAGCAATTCCTGCCCGGGGCTCCTGTCGCGCCTGAAAGAGGCTTACCTCTTCGGCTGCAATACCCTGAACCCGGTTCCTCTGAGCAGCGCCACGGCAGAGATCGTGCGCAGCCTGGTGCGCGAAGGGCGTTCGCTGAAAGAGGCCGAGAAGCACTTGCGTGCCCTGAATGCCGAGCACGGCGGGAGCAGCCTCGACCGCATGCGGCAGGTCTTCAAGGACGTGCCGGTGATCTACGGCTTCTCGTCGATGGCGCCGCTGGGGCCGGTCGCGGCCTCCACGCTGGATCGCTTCTTCCGCACCAACGGCCCCGGCGAGATCGGCCGCGGCCGCACCAGCAGCCGCCTGCTGGGGCAGTTCGCGCCCTTCGAGATGGCCGTGACCCAGGGAATGACCGACGAGGATCCGCAAGCCGACGTGCGGCGCGACGTGTGCCAGTTCGTCGATGACCGTCTGTCGGACGCGCAGCGGCTCGGCTTCGTGCACAAGCTCCTGCAGCGCGAAATGGCCGAGGCCCGGGTCCATCTCGATCGCATTCAGCGCTATACCAAGGCACTCGAAGACCCGGCACGACAGACGTCCGAGGTGACCGAGGCGCTGGGCACGATCGCGCGCGACGACGCAACCCGCATGCGCTATCTCCGCTTCGCGCGCGACGCCGATCAACCGGCCGTGCGCACGCGCATGCTTCGCGTTGCGCTCGACCTGGGCTGGCTGTCGGCCGAGGCGCGCTGGACCGAACTGGCGCTGATGCTGGGCGAGTTGCAGGCCCGCAGCACGGTTGGCGTCACCGAGCTGGACCTGGCCTGCACCCTGAACCAGGAGCAGGATCTCGACGGGGCGTTCAACCGGCGCGTGGTGCCGGGAAGCCCGCTGGACGACGTGCCGCACGCCGCCCTTCGCGCCTGCCTGGGCAGCGCCGAAGGTCGTGCACGCACGCTGCAGGGCCTGGTCAGCCCCGACGCGGCGGATGTGCGCATTGCGCAGGCCTATCTGCGCCACCATCCCATCACCGACGCGGCCGAGTTGCGCGGCATCGCGGTGGACATCGTCCGCATGCCGCCGTCGGAAGCCCAGGCGCATGCGCTGGATTCGCTGGGCCGGCACTACGTGTCCGACCGCGTCATCCTGGACATGCTGGTACGGCTTTTCTCGCAGACCACGTCGCCCTCCGTCCAGCGCGCGGTGGCGGGCATCCTGATCCGCGCCGATCGCCGCACCTTGGCCAGCCCCAAGCTGGCGCGCACGCTGCTCAAGGATCGCTTGCCTTCGCCCGCTGGCGACAGCATGATCGACGCACTGATACGCCAGCTTCAATCGCCCTGAGGGAGGTGCCGCGCGCCGGCCGCGGCGCGGCACGAGCGCGCGATCGGTTACACGCCGCTCGCCGGGCCCGTGCGGCGTGTGAAACACTGACACATGCTGCCATCCACCGCCCGTCCCGGATCCATCTTCGCCACCGCGGCCGCCCTGCTGGGCTGCCTGGCCTTGACAGGGCCGCTCGACGCCCGCGCCGCCCCGAAGACGGTGTGCACGATCACCGTCAACTCGCCCGACGAAAGGGACAGCTTCCAGCGCCATCTGCCGCGCGACGGGTACCGGGTGGTCGAACTGGTGCAGCGCGGCCGGCCGGACTGGCTGGCGTCGGCCTGCCGCAGTGGCGTCACCTGCGATGCGCTGGTCATTTCGGGCCACTTCGACAACGGCACCGAGTTCTATACCGACAGCTTCGTCAATCGCGAGTTCCTGACGCTGCACGAGATGCAGACGGCCTCGTGCAGCGCGTCGTGCAACGGCCTGTTCTCGCAGCTCAAGGAGGTCTACCTCTTCGGCTGCAACACCCTCAAGTCGGAGCCGACGCAGGTTCCGTCGGACGAAGTGCTGCGCAGCCTCGTCCGCTCCGGCCATTCGCCAGCGGATGCCAAGCGCCTGTCCGCCCTGTTGAGCCAGCGCTACGGCCAGAGCACCCGGGACCGCCTGCGTCATGTGTTCAAGAACGTGCCGGTGCTGTACGGCTTTTCTTCGCAGGCGCCGCTCGGTCGCTCGGCAGGGCCGCTGCTCGAGCGCTATTTCCGTTCGGCACCCGCGGGCGAGATCGCCAGCGGCCGCGCCAGCCCGACCCTGCTGGGCCTGTTCGCACCCAGTTCGATGGTGGCCGTCGCAGGGCTGACCGCTGCTGATCCGAACGCGGACTTCCGCGGCGACGTGTGCGGCTTTGCCGACGACAAGCCCTCGCCGGCGCAGAAGATCGCCTTCATGCACAAGGTGCTGCAGCGCGACGTCACCGATGTGCGCATGTTCCTCGATCACCTCGAGCATTACGCGGCCTCGATCGGGCCGGCGCAAACCCGGGGTCCCGAGGTCGCGGCGGCACTCGCAGCGATCCAGGCTGACCAGCGCCCGCGCGACCGCTACCTCGAGTTCGCGCGCGACGCCGACGAGGCAGCCGTGCAGACCCGCATGATGGCGCTGGCGCGCACCCTCGGCTGGCTGACGCCCGCACAGGAGCAGACCGAGTTCCTGCACATGATCGCGGACCGCATGGGCCGCGGCAGCCTGAGCCCGACCGAGGTCGACCTGATCTGCGCCACGCATCCGGGCTCTGCATCCGGCCAGGCACAGCAACTGCTGACCAAGGGCGCGGCGCGTCCGGGCGACCTGACGCACGCGGCCGCGCTGGCATGCCTGGGCAACCCCGAGTCGCATGGGCGTACCGTCCAGGCGCTGTCGAGCCCGCGCGACGAGGAAGTCGCGATCGCGCAGATCTACCTGCGCCACCGCCCGCTCGCCGGCGTCGGCGAACTGCGCGCCCTGACCTCGAACATCGGCCGCATGGCCGCCGGTGAAGCGCAAGTGCGCGCGCTCGACACCCTGGCGCGGCAGCGCCTTGCCGATCCGCAAAGCCTGCAGGCGATTGCCGGCCTGTTCCCGCTGGCGCGGTCGCTGGAGGCGCAGCGCGCCATCGCCGGCATCCTGATCCGCTCGGACTACCGGGTGCTGGCGCGGGCCGACCTTGCCCGCACGCTGAGCCAGCACCGGCTGAAGTCACCCACCGGCAGCGACGTGATCGACGTGCTCATCCGGTTGCTTCGGTCGGCCTAGAGCCTAGGTCAGCCGGGCCTGCGGTCGATCCGAAGCCCCGCAGCGATCATCCCGCAGCGCACGACGCGGACGCCGGTCCGGTGCGCGCGCTCCATGAGCGGACCGAGGCCGGCGTCATCGTCGTCAAGTTCTGGCTGCAGACCAGCCGCGAAGAGCAACTCGAGCGCTTTCGCGCCCGCGAACAGGTGGCGCTCAAGCGCTTCAAGATCACCGAAGACGATTGGCGCAACCGCGACAAGTGGGACGCTTACCGGCAGGCGGTGTGAGACATGGTCGACCGCACCAGCACCGGCGAGGCGCCGTGGACGCTGGTGGAGTCCAACGACAAGCCCTACGCCCGCGTGAAGATCCTGCGCACGCTGTGCGAGCGGCTCGAGGCGGCACTGGCGGCGCCGCCGCGGCCGGGCGTGGCGGTCGCGGTGGCCGCAGCGGCGAATAAGAAGGCCGCCGCCAAGACTCGAAAGTAGTCGCAAGCAGCCGCAAGGAGCATCTGCAGCCGCAAACAGCCGCGTCCAGGCGGCAGTTGGCTCAGGGCGCCAGGCGCTCGCGCACCCAGGCCTCACCTTCGCGGCGATAGCGCAGGCGGTCGTGCAGACGGCTCTTGCGGCCCTGCCAGAACTCCCATTGCGTCGGCACCAGCCGGTAGCCGCCCCAGTGCGGCGGCCGCGGCGGGTGCAGCGCGTACTGCGCCGCGGCCAGGGCGGCGGCGCCCACCAGTTGCGCGCGTGAGGCGATCACCTGGCTTTGCGGCGAGGCCCAGGCGCCCAAGCGCGAATCCAGCGGCCGCGTCTTGTAGTAGGCGTCGGATTCCTGCTCGGACGTCTTCTCCACGCTGCCCTCGATGCGCACCACCCGCTCGAGTTCGACCCAGTGGAACTGCAGCGCGGCCAGCGGTAGCGCCGCCAATTCACGGCCCTTGCGGCTGTCGTAGTTGGTGTACCAGACGATGCCGCGGGCATCGAAGCCCTTGACCAGCACCACGCGTGTCGACGGCTGACCGCCTGGGCCCACGGTGGCCAGCGTCATGGCGTTGGGTTCGGGCAGCTGGGCCGCCAGCGCCTGCTCGAACCAGCGCTCGAATTGTTTCAAAGGGTCAGCGGCCGAGGCCTGCTCGTCGAGCGCATCGCGCTCGTAACTCTTGCGCAGATCGGCGATATCCATAGGTGCAGTATAGAAAACAGGCCGCGACCGGGTGCTTCCCTTAAGTGGAACGCCGTAAGTGAACGCCCCACTACCTGGGCGCAGTCGGCACGGCCATTCTCGCCGCAGAGGAAAGCGCGCCGGGCCGCAGAGCCGGGCCAGAACAAGCATGAGATTCCGTCCCACCATCGTCGTGCCGGCCGCGGGCCGGGGCAGCCGCTTTGCCGGAGCCCAGCACAAGCTGGAGCAGGCCTTCGGCGGCGCCACCGTGCTGGCCTGCACCGTGCGCCAGGCGGTGCAGACCCAGCTGCCGGTGGTGGTGGTCACCACGGCAGCGCTGCTGCACGTGGTGAGCGAGGTGCTGGCCACGCGCGACATCGTCGTGCTCAGCGCTGCCGACGCGGCGCGCGGCATGGGCCACTCCATCGCCGCCGGCGTGTCCGAGCGCTCCGGTGCACCGGGCTGGCTGGTGCTGCCGGGCGACATGCCGCTGGTGCGCCCGGCCAGCATCCTGGCCGTGGCCACGGCGCTGGAACAGCAGGCCGTGGTCTGCGCCCAGCACCGCGGCAGGCGCGGCCATCCGGTGGGCTTTGCCGCCGAACTGTTTTCCGAGCTGATTCAGTTGCGCGGCGACGAGGGCGCGCGCCGGCTGATGGCGCGCTACCCGGCGCAGGGCCTGGAGCTCGACGATCCGGGCGTGCTGCTCGACGTCGACACGCCTTCCGACCTGGAAGCGCTGCGCCGCGCCTCGGGCTGAAGCAGCCCGTGGCGGCGCGCCAGCGTCATCAGGCGCTCGATCTCGCGGTCCTGCACACCGCGTTCGCGCAGCGCCAGCGAGGTTTCGGCCAGGTAGTCCAGCGTGCTGCCGCAGCGCCCGTGGGCGTGGCGCAGGATGTGCAGGATCTCGTCGTCGGGCAGGTGCGGCAGGCAGGCCTCGCTGCGCCGGCTGAGCGTGAAGGCCAGCGCCAGCACCGTGCCCTGCGGCGTGCGGCAGGGCAGCAGGCGCGGGTCGTACACGCCGGTGGGCATCTCGCGCGCCCACAGGCGTTCGAGTTCGTCCTCGCCGTTCTCGGGCCGCAGCCGGTAGACCATGCCGCGGCAGGCGCCGCCGGGCAGCAGCGCGAACACCAGCCCCGGCTGCTGTGGCGTGCCGCGGTTGATGCGCGAACGCATGCGCAGCGCGCGGTGCCAGCCGTGCACCAGCGCCGGGTGGTGCTCGGCGGCGTCGAATTCCGGGCGCCAGATGAGCGAGGCGTAGCCGAAGATCCAGCGTTCGCTGCGCCCCTGCCATTGCGCGCGCAGGCGGCGCAGCGACTCGGCGGGGTCACCCAGCATCAACTCTGGCGGTATGGGCTGCAGCACGGGCGCCAGCATCGCACGGCCTGCGGGCCATGGGTTATGGAATGGGCGATGGCCGTTGTGACATTTGCGTCGAATTGACGATGTAACTCAGTTACCAGATAATCAACCGCTCGGTTACAAGGTCGCCCCCATGAAGCCAGCCCTCGCCCAAGTCACCCGGCGCATCGCCGAACGCAGTGCGCCCACGCGCCTGGCCTACCTGCAGCGCCTGGACCGGCTGGTGCAGCGCCCGCCGGGGGCCGAACGCATGGGCTGCGCCAACGTGGCGCACGCCTTCGCCGCGCTGCCCGCCAGCGACAAGTTTCGCGTGGTGGCCGAGAAAGCGCCGCACATAGCCATCGTCAGCGCCTACAACGACATGCTGTCGGCGCACCAGCCTTACGAAACTTACCCGGCGCTCATCCGCGAAGAAGCCCGGCACCTGGGCGCCACGGTGCAGGTGGCCGGCGGCGTGCCGGCCATGTGCGACGGCGTCACCCAGGGTCTGCCGGGCATGGAGCTGAGCCTGTTCTCGCGCGACACCATCGCCATGGGCACGGCCATCGCGCTCACCCACGACGTGTTCGACGCCGTGCTGCTGCTGGGCGTGTGCGACAAGATCGTGCCGGGCCTGCTGATCGGCGCGCTGCACTTCGGCCATCTGCCCTGCGTCTTCGTGCCCGCCGGGCCCATGAGCAGCGGCCTGTCCAACAACGACAAGGCCCGGGTACGCGAGCAAGCGGCGCAGGGTCTGGTGGGGCGCGACAAGCTGCTCGAGGCCGAAAGCGCCGCCTACCACGGCCCCGGCACCTGCACCTTCTACGGCACGGCCAACAGCAACCAGATGCTGCTGGAAGCCATGGGCCTGCACGTGCCGGGCGCGGCCTTCGTGCACCCGCACGCCGGGCTGCGCGAGGCGCTCACGCGCGAGGCGGTGCGCACGGTGCTGTCCATCACCCGGGCGCAGCGCTTCATGCCCATCGGCCGGTTGGTGGACGAGCGCGTCATCGTCAACGCCATGGTCGCGCTGCTGGCCACCGGCGGCAGCACCAACCACCTGATCCATTGGGTGGCGGTGGCGCGCGCCGCGGGCATCCTGATCGACTGGACCGACTTTGCCGACCTGGCCGTCGCGGTGCCGCTGCTGGCGCGCGTCTACCCCAACGGCAGCGCCGACGTGAACCAGTTCCAGGCCGCGGGCGGGCCCGGCTTCGTGCTGCGCGAACTGATGGACAGCGGCACGCTGCACGCCGACGTGGCCACGGTCAGCGCCGGAGGCATGGCGTCCTATGCCGAAGTGCCGGTGCTGGAAGCAGGCCGCCTGCGCTGGAGCGCATTGCCCGCCGCCAGCGGTGACGCCGACGTGTTGCGGCCGGCGTCCGAACCCTTCTCCGAGACCGGCGGCCTGCGCCTGCTGCAGGGCAACCTGGGGCGCAGCGTGATCAAGACCTCGGCCGTGCCCGCCGAGCGCCACATCGTGCAGGCCCCGGCGCGCGTGTTCACCTGCCAGGAAGACCTGCAGACCGCCTTCAAGGCCGGCGAACTGGACCGCGACGTCATCGTCGTGGTGCTGTTCCAGGGCCCGCACGCCAATGGCATGCCCGAGCTGCACAAGCTCACGCCGCCGCTGGCGGTGCTGCAGGGCAAGGGCTTCCAGGTGGCACTGGTCACCGATGGCCGCATGAGCGGCGCCAGTGGCAAGGTGCCGGCTGCCATCCACGTCAGCCCCGAGGCCCTGGCCGGCGGGCCGCTGGCGCGCGTGCGCGACGGCGACCTGATCCGCCTGGACGCCCTGGCCGGTACGCTGGATGCGCTGGTAGCCCCTGCCGAATGGGCCGCGCGCGCGCCGGCCACGCTCACACCCCAGCAGGCCGAAGTCAACGCCCACGACCTGGGCCGTGAACTCTTCGCCGGCATGCGGCGCAACGTCCGCAGCGCCGAAGAGGGCGCGGTGACATGGCTTTGAAGACAGGACAGGACATGCAGGACACGCTCGAACTCGTTCCCCATGGCCCGGTGATCCCGGTCATCGTGATCCAGCGGCTGGCCGATGCCGTGCCGCTGGCGCGCGCCCTGGTGGCCGGCGGGGTGCGCGTGCTCGAGGTGACGCTGCGCACGCCGGTGGCGCTGGCGGCGATGCGCGATATCGCACGCGCGGTGCCCGAAGCCATCGTCGGCGCCGGCACCATCCGCAGCCTGGCCGACGCGCAGGCTGCGCGCGACGCCGGTTGCCGGTTCGGCGTGAGCCCGGGCTACACCGCGGCCGTCGGCCAGGGCTGCCGCCAGATCGGGCTGCCGCTGCTGCCCGGCGTGGCCACGGCGGGTGAAGTGATGGCGGCCAACGCCGACGGCTACAGCTTTCTCAAGTTCTTTCCGGCCACGGCGGCCGGCGGCATACCGCTGCTCAAGGGGCTGGCCGGGCCCTTTGCCGATGTGGTGTTCTGCCCCACCGGCGGCATCACGCCCGAGACCGCGCCGCAGTTCCTGGCACTGCCCAACGTCAAGGTCTGCGGCGGTTCGTGGTTGACACCGCAGGAGGCCATCGACGCCGGCGACTGGGGCCGCATCACGGCGCTGGCGCGCGCGGCGTCGGCGCTGCGCGGCTGAGCTACGGCCTGGGCTTGACGCTGCCGCAGTCGGCGGCCAGCCAGCGGGCCGATTGCTCCATCTCCATGCGCTCGGGCTGGCCCTGGGCGACGGTGCTGACGACCATGCGGCCCTTGTGTGCCTTGTCGCTGACGATCGTGTACTCGCCTTCGCCCGTGCTGGGCGGGTCTCCGCTGCAGCTGAACTTGAACTTCAGCACATTGCCGCTGCGCTGAGATTGCGTCTGCTGGCAGCGCGTGTCCTGCTGCGGCATCTGATCGCGTGCCGCCTGCTCGGGCGTCAGGCACACGCGCAGCGTGTTCGGCTTGCCGGGGCCCATGCCCATGCCCAATCCCTGGCCGGCCATCATGGCCTCCATCTTCTTGCGCTGGTCGGGCGGCATCGCGGCCAGCTGCTGCTGCATCTGCGCCATCGCCGCCTCGACGCGCCCGCTGCCGGTCTTCATCGTGAACGAGTGCTCCCACAGCCCGGGCGCCAGCTTCTGAGCCCAGACGGGCGCGGGCAGGACCCCCAGGGCCATGAGCAGCAGGGTGGCGGACAGTGGCTTGGTGCGCATGCGGCGCTCCTTGGTGTTCAGTCGGGACGCATCGAGTTTCGCACCAGATCGGCCATGGCGCGCGCGTCATCAGCGCCTGCGGGCCGCGCCGCAAGCCCGTCGGCCACGCCCAGGCGATCGGCCTCGTTGCGGTTCTGGCTGGTCTTCCACTTGCCCACCAGGCGTTCCACCGCGATCTCGATGCCGACGATGGCGCGCAGCATCTGCTGCACGTAATCGGCCGGTGCGTCGGCCACGGCCCAGGGCGCGGGCTGCGTTGATTCGTGCTGAGCCGTCAGGCGCGTCACCAGGTCGTGCAGCCAGGGCGCGTCGTCCACGGCGCGCAGCCGGCCATGGGCGTGCACCACGGCGTAGTTCCAGGTCGGGACCACCTTGTGGTGCTCGGCCTTGCCCGGGTACCAGTTGGGCGAGACATAGGCCTGCGCGCCCTGGAACACGGCCAGCACCGCCTGCCCGTCGGCCGCGCGCCACAGCGGGTTGGCGCGTGCCACGTGGCCGCGCAACACGCCGGCCGCGGCGTCGTACTGCAGCGGGATGTGATCGGCGGTGGGTGCGCCGTCCCGCAGCGTGATCAGCGTGGCCAGCGGGTGCGCCTGCATCAGCGCGGCCTGCGCCGCGGCGTCGGGCTGCTCGAAGTGGCGCGGCAGGTACATGGCTACCAGCTGCCGACGTTGGGCATCGAAGTCCAGGGCTCGGCCGGCGTCAGCGCGCCGCCGGCCTGCAGCAGTTCGACCGAGATGCCGTCGGGCGAGCGCACGAAGGCCATGCGGCCGTCGCGCGGCGGGCGGTTGATGGTGACGCCCTGCGCCATCAGCCGAGCGCAGGTGGCGTGGATGTCGTCCACGGCGTAGGCCACGTGGCCAAAGTTGCGGCCGCCGCTGTAGGTCTCGGCATTGCCGTCGGCATCGGGCCAGTTGTAGGTGAGCTCGATCTGCGCCGCGTCGTCGCCCGGCGCGGCCAGAAAGATGAGCGTGAAGCGGCCGGCCTCGACATCGCGCCGCGACAGCACGCGCAGCCCCAATGCATCACGCCAGAAATGCAGCGAGTCTTCGACATCGCTGACGCGAACCATGGTGTGCAGGTATTTCATGGCAGCGATTGTCGGTCAGGCCGGCATGTCACACACCCCAGGCACCGGGTCCTGCTGGAGGCGCCGGCTGATCAGGTCGGCACGGTGTAGTTCAGCGTCATGCGCCCACCGTCGACAACGACGATCTCGCCAGTGACGTAGCTGGCGGCGTCGCTCAGCAGGAAGGCCGTGACGTCGGCGATCTCCTGCGGCTCGCCCAGGCGCTTCATCGGCGTGCGGCTGAGGATGCGCGTCTTGGCTTCTTCGCTGGTGAGCACCGCGTTCAGCGCCAGCTCGGTGGCGATGGTGCCGGGCGCCACGGCGTTGACGCGAACGCCCTGGTCGGCCAGGGCCAGCGCCATCACGCGCGTGAGCTGGTCGATGGCGCCCTTGCTGGCGTTGTAGCTGGCGATGCTGGGGATGGTGAGGCGGCCGTTGACCGAGCTCATGTTGACGATGGCGCCGCGCCGCGGACCAGGATTGGTGACCAGCTCGCGCGCCACCGCCTGGCCGACCAGGAAGGCGCCCTTCAGGTTGACGGCGATGACCGCATCCCAGTCGTCCTCGGTGATGTCCAGGAAGGGCGCGGCGCGAAAGATGCCGGCGTTGTTGACCAACCCGTCCACGTGGCCGAATCGCGCCAGCGTGGCCGCCAGCGCGGCCTCGACTTCGGCCTTGCGCGCCACGTTGCAGTGGCAGTACAGCGCTTGCGCGCCGCCAGCCGCTAGCTCATCGGCCAGGGTCTGGCCGGCGGCGTCGGCCAGGTCCCACAGCGCCACCGCGGCGCCGTCGCCCACCAGGCGCCGCGCGCAGGCCGCGCCGATGCCCTGGGCCGCGCCGGTGATCACCACCACGCGGCCGTCCAGGCCGAAATGCACGCCTTGCGTCATGGTCTGTTCCCTCAGGGGCGGTCGAGCCACAGGGCCATGCCCTGGGCGTTGAGCACCAGGTCGATGGCCAGCAGTTCGGCGATGTGTTCTCGCGGCAGCGTGCAGCCATGGGCTGCCAGGCTGCGCGCAAAGATGTCCAGCTGCCCGGCACGCAGCACGGCGTCGCGGTCGGGCAAGTGCTTCGCTGCCTGTGCCATGCTGGTGAGCTCGTCCAGCAGCGACAGCAGCAGCGCGCCCAGTCGCGGCACCTCGGTCACGCGGCTGAAGTGGGTGAGGTAGATGCAGGCCGGATCGGCCGCCAGCAGGCGTTCGATCGAGCGGCGCAACTCGTCGGGCTCGAACTGCACCGGCGTGGCGGAGGGCATGATCCACGGGCCCCGCTCAGTGTCGAATTCCCGGTAGCTCAGGCCGAAGGTGTCGCCGGTGAACCAGCCGCGCGTGGCCTCGTCCCACACGCAGTGGTGGTGGCGGGCGTGGCCGGGGGTGTCGGCAAAGCGCAGACGGCGGCCGGCCAGCGCGACTTCCAGGCCTTCGGCCGTGGTCTGCACGCGTTCGGCCGGTACCGGCACGATGCTGCCGTAGGAGCGCGCCATCTCTTCGGCGCCGTACACCGCGGTGGCGCCCAGCCACAAGGCCTTGGGGTCGATCATGTGGCGCGCGCCGCGCGCATGCACCAGCAGCGTGGCGCGCGGGCATTGGTGCATCAGCCAGCCGGCGCCGCCGGCGTGGTCGAGGTGCACGTGCGTGGGGATCACGTAGTCCACCGCGTCGGGCGTCAGGCCCAGGGCCTGCAGCGCCGCCAGCAGCCGCGGCGCGCCGATCTGCGTGCCGGTGTCGATGAAGGCCGCGCGGCCGTCCTGCACCAGCAGGTAGGCGGCGTCGAAGCGGTCGCGGTGGAAGCCGGTGTCCACGGCGTAAACGCCCTGGCCCAGGGCGCAGGCGGTATCGGGCAGCGTCATGGGGCCGGCCGGGGCAGGGCGGCCGTGTTCAGTTGGCGCCCAGGATGATCCACAGGCGCGCGATGTCGGCCACGCCGTCGTTGCCCTTCACGGCGCGCAGCGTCTGCACCGCGGCGGCGCGTGTCTTGGGCGATTGCAGCTGGGCCATGCCCAGGCGCAGCCGGGCGTCCTCGGGGCGCTTGAGCTTGCCCTTGGCGATGCCCTTGCTGATGAGCGCGATGCCCTTGTCCACCTCGCCCATGCTGACCTGCGCGTAGCCCACCCGCACCAGTGCGTCGCCATCCGGTTGAGCCTCGGCCTCTGCCGCCTGCTCCGCCAGCCCGGCCTTGACCTCGGCCTCTTGCTTGAGCGCCAGGTCACGCAGGCGCTGGTGGCGTCCGGCCTCAGGCCCGGTGCCCAGCGTGCCGGCCTTGAAGCCCTGGTCGATGATGCCGCGCGCCTCGGCCGGCAGGCCGGCCTGCAGCGACAGCTGGGCCATCTCCATGAAGTCCTCGGTCTTGCTGAGCGTGCCGCTGGCCAGCCGCAGGCGCAGCAGGTCCAGCGCAAAGCGGTCGGCAAAACCGGGCTTGCGCGGCAGGCGGCTGAGGTAGGCGTTCCAGTAGTCCTTCTTGGGGTAGTACTGCAGCAGCTTTTCCAGGCTGTTGGCGTAGCCGGCGCTGTTGCCGGTGCGCTGCTGCGCATCGGCCAGGCGCAGCAGGTCGCCTTCATCCGGACGGCGACCGGCCTGTTCGGCCGCCGCCACCGCGGCCGCGGCGTCGCGTGCCACAGCGGCAAAGTCTCCGCTGACCGACTGCAGGTAGCTCTGCAGCTGCTTGAGCGTGGCACTGTTGTGGCCGGCGGCCAGCGCCTTGTTGAGCCATTCGACAGCCCGGGTGTTGTTGCGCTGCTGGGTGTAGGCCGAAGCCAGCTGCTCGGCCAGCGGCCCCTGTTCAGCACCGCCGGCCTTGGCATGCAGCGCCTCCAGTGCCTGGATGGCGGTGGGCCAGTCGCCGGCACGCTGCGCGGCGGCGGCCTTCATGCGGTCGATGGTCAGCTGCTCGGCGGCGGTCTTGCCGCCCACGGCCTCGGCGTCGCGCACCTTGGCCAGCGCTTCCTTGGCCTTGCCCGCGCGCAGCAGTTCGCCGGCCTGCTTGAGCGGGTTGCCGACTTCGGGGCGCACGCCCTGGGCCTGGGCCAGGCCCAGCGTGCCGGCCATGGTCAGTGCCAGCAGGAGGCTGCGTAACTTGATGCCCATGGTCAGAGGAACTGCTCGTTGCCGACGATGCCGATCTTGGTCACGCCCAGGCGCTGCGCCGTGGCCATGATCATGGCCACGTGCTTGTAGACCACCAGCTTGTTGGGGCGCAGGTGCACCTCGGGCTGGTCGGCCTGCGCGGCCACGGCGGCCAGGCGCAGCTCGATGGCGGCGCGGTCGCCGGCCTGTATCACCTCGCCGTTCCAGCCGATGGTGCCATCGAAGTCGACGTCGATGCGGATGATCTCGGGCGGCCGGGGCGGCGGCGCGGCATTGTTGGGCACGGGCATGTTCATCTTCACCGCGTGCGTCTGGATGGGGATGGTGATGATGAACATGATCAGCAGCACCAGCATCACGTCGATCAGCGGCGTGGTGTTGATGTCGACCATCACCTCGTCTTCGGCGGCATTGCCGACATTCATGGACATGGTGCGTGTTCCCTAGTTCAGCCGCGTGGCGATGCCGGCCGGCGGTTCGGTGATGAAGCCGACCTTGAAGATGCCCGCGCGCTGGCAGGCCACGACGACGCGGCCCACGGATTCGTAGCGCACGTCGGAGTCGCCGCGGATGTGCACCTCAGGCTGCGGCTCCTTGACCGATTCGACCTTCAGCCGCGACACCAGGGCCTCGATATCGGGCATGCGCTCCATGCCCCAGTAGACCTCGCCGTCGCGGTTGACGGCGATGACGATGTTTTCGGGCTTGGTCTGCGTGGGCAGGTTGCGTTCCTTGGGCAGGTCCAGCTTGATCGACTGCGTGACCACCGGGATGGTGATCAGGAAGATGATCAGCAGCACCAGCATCACGTCCACCAGCGGCGTGGTGTTGATGGTGTTGTTGAGCTGCTCCTCGCCGTCTTCGGAGGCGGGGCCGACGTTCATCGACATGCGAGATCTCCTGGCCGCCGCAGCGGCAGCCGCGTCATGCGCGCTTGCCTGCCAGCAGCACGTTGAGCAGGTCGCCGGCGAAGGCCTTGGTCTCGTCCATCACCGCCTTGTTGCGGCGGATCAGCCAGTTGTAGCCCATCACCGCGGGCACGGCCACGGCCAGGCCGATGGCGGTCATGATGAGTGATTCGCCCACCGGGCCGGCCACCTTGTCGATGGAGGCCTGGCCGCTGATGCCGATCTTCACCAGCGCGTTGTAGATGCCCCAGACGGTGCCGAACAGGCCCACGAAGGGCGCGGTGGAACCCACCGTGGCCAGGAAGGCCATGCCGTCCTGCAAGCGGCCCTGCACGTTGCCCACGGCGCGGTCTATCGACATGCCGATCCAGGTGTGCTTGTCGATGGTCTCGACCATCGTTCCCTCGTGGTGATCACTCGATGCGATGCCGCGCTCGGCAATGAAGCGGAAGGCCGAGCCTTCTTCGAGCGAGCCCATGCCGTCCTTGATCGACGATGCCTTCCAGAACAGCTCGGACGAGGCGCGCGCGCTCTTGAGCATGGCGCGCTGTTCGAACAGCTTGGTGAAGATGATGTACCAGCTGCCCATGGACATGATGACCAGAATGATCAGCGTGCTGCGCGCGACGTAGTCGCCCTGCGCCCACAGCGCCTTCAGGCCGTAGGGGTTGTCGACGGCCTCTTCGGTGATGGTCGGGGCCACCGGCGCGGCGGGCGGGGCCGGCGCCACGGCGGCCGCGGGTGCCGCGGATTCGGGCGCCGAAGCGGCCTGGGCCAGCGCCGCCGTGGGCAGGCTGCAGGCCAGCACGAAGCCGGCCAGCAGCGACGCCAGCGACCGGGCCGCCCACGAGCGGGCGTTGATGAATTTGTTGATGGTCATGTGGACTCCAAAGAAACAGGATGGCGCGGCGCCTGACGCCGCGCCCATTGAAATGGGTCTAGTTGTCGAGCTTCCAGACGTAGGTGATACGTGCCGTCAGCTTCTCGGACTTGCCGTCCAGCGACCCAGGCGTGCCCTTGCAGGCCTTGACGGCCTCGAGCGCCAGGCGGTCGAGCATCTTGTGCTCGCGCGTTGCGCCGGAAGACTTGACCACCGCGGCTTCGTTGATCGTGCCGGTGGTGTCCATGGTGTAGGCGATGGTCGTCTCGCCGGAGGCTTCGGCGCGGCGCGCCGCGGCGGTGTATTCGGGGCGGGAGCAGGCGCTGGCGAAGTCGAGCTTGGGCTCCACCCGCACCGGCACGCGCGGCGCCACCGGCGCGGGCGGTGCAGCCACCGGGGCGGGTGGCGTCGGCACCACGGTCACCACCGTGGGCGGCGGCGCCACCTGCGTGGTGGTGATGGTCGGGGCCAGGGTCGGCGGCGGGTTGACGTTGACCTCGGGCGGCGGCACGAAGGACGGCGGCGGCGGCGCGAACTTGGGCGGCGGCGGCAGGTTGTCGGGCGGCGGCGGGGGTGGCGGCTTCACCTCCTCGATGATCTTGGTCTCGAGGGGCGACTTGATCACCTCGACCAGGCGCTGGGCCAGGCCGTTCATCAGCGCCCACCCGATGACCAGGTGCAGCACCAGTACGAAACCGAAGCCAAGCGCATGCCTGCCCGGGTTGCGTTGTTGTTGGGCGAAATCCACTCATCCCTCCAGGTCGACCCGCGCATTCGATATCGCTCGGGGCGCCGAAACTGTTCTGCACACGGCCTCGTGAGCCGACTGGGCCTGATGTGGCCGAGGCGCGGGACTATATCGCGAACCCCTCGGACCCCGCTCGGGGCATCACCCTAGCGGCATCTCCGGCTCGAGGGGAGTTCAACTGCGCTGAACGCGCGCAAGAACGGTGCCAAGTTCCGCCCGATCAGGCCGCCTCGGCCAGCCGCTGCAGCAGGTCCACGGCCTGCGCCGGCGCGTCAAGGGCGTCACAAGGCACGATCAGGCGCTGCGGCATCGAGCGCAGCCAGGTCAGCTGCCGCTTGGCCAGCTGCCGCGTCGCGGCCAGGCCCGCGTCGCGCAGCCCTTGCGTGCTGCCGCTGTCCAGCGCTTCCCAGGCCTGGCGGTAACCGACGCAGCGCATCGAAGGCAGGCCGGGGTGCAGATCGCCGCGCGCGCGCAGGCTGCGCACCTCGTCCAGCAGGCCCGCGGCGAGCATGGCGTCAAAGCGCTGCTCGATGCGCGCATGCAGCCAGGCGCGCGACTGCGGTTCCAGCGCCACCAGCGGCCAGGTCGCGGCGGCCGGTGGCCCAGCTGCGCGCGCCGAGCCCGCATGCCAGTCGGACAAGGGCCGGCCGCTCAGGCGGTAGACCTCGAGCGCGCGCTGGATGCGTTGCGCGTCGGCCGGCGCCAGGCGCGCCGCGGTGGTTGGGTCCACCTGCGCCAGTGCCGCGTGCAGGGCCGGCCAGCCCTGGGCTGCGGCCTCGGCGTCGATGGCGGCGCGCAGCGTGGCATCGGCCGGCGGCATGGCGTCCAGGCCTTCGCGCAGCGCCTTGAAGTACAGCATGGTGCCGCCCACCAGCAGTGGCAAGCGGCCGCGGGCGTGGATCTCGGCCACCAGGCGCTGCGCGTCGGCGACAAAGCGCGCGGCGGAGTAGGCCTCGGCGGGTTCGAGGATGTCGATCAGGTGGTGCGGCACGTCAGCCTGCTCGGCCGCGCTGGGCTTGGCCGTGCCGATGTCCATGCCGCGGTAGACCAGGGCCGAGTCGACGCTGATCACCTCCAGCGGCAGGCGTTGCGCCAGCGCCAGGGCCACCGCGGTCTTGCCCGAGGCCGTGGGCCCGGCCAGGCACAGCGCGAAGCTCAACGTGCCGGCCCGTGCGTCAGACGTGGCAGCCGCTGCACCAGCGTCCAGGCCACGCTGCAGGTGGCCAGGGCCCAGAAGGCCAGGCCATAGGCCAGGGGCCGCGTGCTGCCGTCCAGCGCCACCCCCAGCCAGCGGCCCACGCCGAAGGCCACCAGCGCCAGGATGAAGCCGGCCAGCGCCGAGGCGGTGCCGGCGGCGCGCGGAAACGGTGCCACCACGCCGGCCTGGCCACAGGGCTGGTGCAGACCGTGGCCGAACAGGAACAGGCATTGCGGCAGCAGCACCGCCCACACCGCCTGCACGCCGCCCGCAGCCAGCGCCGCCGCCAGCGCGCCGCCGGCCAGGCTGAAGAAGGCTCCCCGCCAAACGGTGGCAGCCATGCCCAGCCGGCCTATCCAGCGCCGGCACACCACGGTGGAGCACAGGTAGGTGAAGGACCCCGCGGCCATCGCCAGGCCATAGGCAGCGGGCGACAGGCCCAGCACGTCGATGTAGATGAAGGACGACGCCGCCAGCACCGTGAACAGGCCGCCGTAGGTGCAGGCCACCAACAGCGCCCAGGCCAGGAAGACGGGGTGCACGGCGATCTGGCGCCAACTGCGCAGCAAAGGGCCGGGGGTGGTGGCCTGCGGATTGAGCTGCGCCGCGGTTTCGGGCAGGCGCAGCGCCACGAAGGCCAGGGTCAGCGCGCCCACCAGCGCCATCAGCGCCAAGGCGCCGCGCCAGCCCCACAGCGCGGCCGCGGCGCCGCCCGACAGCGGACCCAGCAGCGCGATCACGCCCAGGCCGGTGAGCGCCAGCGCCATCACCTGCGCGCCTTCCTGCGGCTCGTACAGGTCGCGCACGATGGCGCGCGCACACACCACCGCCGCGGCCATGGCAGCGCCCTGCAGCGCGCGCCAGACGATGAGCGTGGCCACGCTGCCCGCCAGCGTGGCGCCCACGCTGGCCGCGGTGAACAGCGCCAGCCCCCACAGCAGCACCGGGCGGCGGCCGTAGCGGTCGGCCACCGGGCCCCAGGCCAGTTGTGCCACGCCGAAGGCCAGGATCAGCGCCGACATCGTCAGCTGCGCCGCACCCATGCCTGCACCCAGCGCGGCGGTGAGCATGGGCAGCGCCGGCAGGTAGACGTCGGTGGCCACCGGCTGCAGCCCCAGCAGCAGCGACAGCGCCAGCGCCGCCAGGCCATGGGCGACGAGCGGGCGGGGGCTGGCGGCGGGTGGTGCAGCGGGCGGCGCGACGGGCATGCGGGCGAGATTACCAGCGGCTGCCGCACAGACCGGCCGGGGCGCCCATGCACAATCCGCGCATCCCGTTCAAGTCAAGGATTCCCTCATGCGGCGTGTCGTGTTCAACCAGAAGGGCGGCGTCGGCAAGTCGACCATCACCTGCAACCTGGCTGCCATTGCGGCCAGCCAGGGCCAGCGCACGCTGGTGGTGGATCTGGACCCCCAGGCCAACTCCACGCGCTACCTGCTGGGCGATGGGGCCGACGATGCCGGCGCCGGCGCGGCCGAGTTCTTCGGCACCACGCTGAGCTTCAGCATGCGCCCGCCCAAGACCGCCGACTACATCACCGAAACCCCCTTCGAAGGCCTGCACCTGATGCCCGCCAGCGCAGCGCTGGACGAGCTGCACGGCAAGCTGGAAAGCCGCTACAAGATCTACAAGCTGCGCGACGCGCTGGTCGAGCTGGAATCCGACTACGACGAGGTCTGGATCGACACGCCCCCGGCGCTGAACTTCTACACGCGCTCGGCGCTGATCGCGGCGCAGCGCTGCCTGATCCCGTTCGACTGCGACGACTTCTCGCGCCACGCGCTCTACGGCCTGATGGAAAGCGTCAAGGAGATCCAGGCCGACCACAACGCCAAGCTGGCGGTCGAGGGCATCGTCGTCAACCAGTTCCAGCCGCGCGCCAGTCTGCCGCAGCGGGTGGTGGCCGAGCTCATCGCCGAAGGCCTGCCGGTGCTGCAGCCCTACCTCAGCGCCAGCGTCAAGATGAAGGAATCGCACGAGGCCGCGCGCCCCATGGTGCACCTGGACGCGCGCCACAAGCTGTCGCAGGAGTTCCTGGCGCTGTACCAGGGGTTGGCTGCCTGAAGCGCTGTCCCACCCTTGCGCCGGCCGTGCAGCCGACACGGGGGGCCGCAATCAGAGTCCGAGGGCTTGCTTCAAGGCCTGCCGCAATTCGTCCTGGGTCTGCGGGGTGTAGAGCACCGCCACGCGCTGGCCTTTGGCGTCGAAAAGAAGCACCGTACCGTCACCGGCCTGGTGCTGATTGGCAAAGGCCTGACCGTTGGGCAACGCCAGCGACGCGACCAGGAACTGCACCGAGTCGGCAAAGTCGTGCCGCACATCGTTGAGCAGTTCCATGACCGACGCACCACCGGAGTAGTTGCTGTCCATGGCCAGCACGAGCACGGCCTGCCCCTGACCGATGCTCGACAAGTCGGTGGGATAGCTGCCCTTGGGCAACTGGCTCCACACAAGAGTGCCGATTCCGACGATGAACCCGGTGATGATCAGCCGACGTTGCCAGGAAGACGACGTGCGGTCGGGGGAAGTGGTTTGCTGACTCATGGCCGCGAAAGCATAGCAAAGCGGCCGCCAGCCGGGATGCGCAGGCCCCTGGTTCCCTGAGGGCAACGGACCTGGGCGCGCACCAGGTTCACGGCTCAGCGGCGTCACCGGCGCCGGAAACTGGAACCCACCCTGAAACGTCCAAGTCCGGCCCGCCCCGACAGGGCGCCGCGCAACCCTGAGCGGCCACCAGCGGCTCAATGCCGGCGCCACCCGCCACTCTGCTCGCCAACGGAGCCCGGAACTTCGCCGACGATCTGGTCGACGCGCGCCGATCACGGGCTGGGAACTCGCCCCGGATTGCGGCCCTTCAACGGGTGCTCTGAAGTCAAGGCCTGACCGTGCACTGAACGCATCTGTGCCCTGACTTCAAGCGCAGGACACTAGGGACACTAGGGCAGAGCGCCCTCGACCAAGCGCTGGCGCAAGCTGATCGCGCCGAAGGGGCAGGCCGGCTTGCAGGCGCCGCAGCCGGTGCAGGCATGCGCCGGCTGCAGCAGCGCGAACTTCCTCCAGCGTTCGACTTCAAGGCTCAGCACATGCGGTGGGCACACCGCCACGCAGCGGCCACAGCCGGTGCAGCGCTGGCGGTCGATGGCGGGCAGGCGCGCGCCGCGGCGCATGGGCTCTAAAAGCGCTCGTCGTCGCGCAGGTAGCGCCACTGTCCCGGCGGCAGCGGCCCCAGCGCCACGCTGCCGATGCGCACGCGCTTGAGGCCCAGCACGCGCAGGCCCACCAGTTCGCACATGCGGCGGATCTGGCGCTTGCGGCCCTCGCGCAGCACGATGCGCAGCTGGTCTTCGTTCTGCCAGCTCACGCGCGCCGGGCGCAGCTGCACGCCGTCCAGCTCGAGCCCGTGGCGCAGGCGCTCCATGTCTTCTTCCGGCAACTGGCCGGGCTGGGTGTACTCCACGCGCACCAGGTATTCCTTCTCGACGCGGGTCTCGTCGCCGATCAGGCGCTTGGCGATGCGCCCGTCCTGGGTGAAGACCAGCAGGCCGGTGGAATCGATGTCCAGCCGCCCGGCCGGCGCCAGGTGGCGCAGGTGGGCGCCGCGGAATTCGATGCGCGAACTGTCTTCGGCCCAGCGGTTGGCCTGCGTCACCAGCACGATGGCCGGCTCGTGGCCGTCCTCGGCCTGGCCGCTGACATAGCCGATGGGCTTGTGCAGCAGCACCGTGACGCGCCGTGCCTGCTCCAGGCGCGCGCGCTCGTCGATGGTGATGGCGGCGTCGGCCGGCACGCGCTGGCCCAGCACCACCGGCCGGCCGTCCACGCGCACCCAGCCGGCCTCGATCCAGTCATCCGCCTCACGCCGCGAGGCCAGGCCACGTTCGGTGATGAGCTTGGACACGCGCACGCCTTCGGGCGCCGGGGCGGGCGGTGGGGGCGCCACGGGCACGGGTGCTCCGGCGGCGGGCCGGGGCTTGCGCGGCGGTGGGCCGGGCGGGCGCGGGTAGGACGGTACGGCCTGCGGGCGTGGATTCGGTGGCGCACCCTGTGGGCGTGGAGAGGGTGGCGCCCCCTGCGGGCGAGGATTAGCCCGCGCGCCCTGCGGACGCTCGGGTGCCTGCGCATCCCGGTCGCGCCGTGGCGGCCTGTCTGCGCGCTCCGGGCGCTCCGGGCGCTCCGGACGCTCGGGCCGGGCAGGGGCCGGGCGCTCCGGCGCCGGTGGCCGCGCCGCGGGGCGTGGTGCGGTGAGCGCGCGCACCGGCGCGCGGAACGGGTCGCGGGCCGGGGCTCGGGGCTTGATGCTGATCTTGGGGCGGTCGGCCATGGGCCGATTTCACCATGCCGGGCGCGGTGCGCGCGGTTTGTCAGAAGTCGCTATCGTGGCCGACACACCCGGCATGCGCCTGCCCACCCTGCCCCTACTGCTCGCCGCCCTGAGCGCCTTCTTCGCGGCGCAGCCCCTGCACGCCCAGTCCGCGCTGCCGCCGCGGCTGCAGGCCGAGCTGGACGCCGCCGTGCTGGACTACGACGCCGGCCGGCGGGCCGCGGCCCAGGCCGCCTTCCAGCGCTTGGCCGGGCAGGGCGTTGCAGCGGCCGCGTACAACCTGGCGGTGATGCACCTGCAGGGCGAGGTGCCGCGCCCCGACCGACAGCGCGCCCGCCAGTGGCTGGAGCGCGCGGCGCAGGGCGGCTTCGTCACCGCGCAGTTCATGCTGGCGCAAAGCCTGGAGAACGGCGTGTTCGGCCCGCGCGATCTGGCCCTGGCGCACGACTGGTACGAGCGTGCCGCCAAGGCCGGCAGCGTGGATGCGCAAGTCGCCATGGGCACGGCCCACTACCTGGGGCGCGGCCGCGCGCGTGACGCGGCCCAGGCCCTGCACTGGTACCGCGAGGCGGCAAAGGGCGGCGAGGTGGGCGCGCAATACATCCTGGCCTCGATGTACGAGCAGGGTGACGGCACCGAGGTCGACCTGCGCCTGGCGCGCTACTGGTACGACATCGCAGCGCGCAACGGCGACGAGGCCGCGCCCTTCAAGCTGCAGGCGCTGAAGGCGCTGGACGCGCGCGCCGCTACAGCACCACCTTGACCAGCGGGTGCGTGCTCAGCGTGCGATACAGCTCGTCCAGTTGTTCGCGGCTGGTGGCGGTGATGGTGATGGTCAGGCCCAGGTACTTGCCGCCCTTGCTGGGCCGGCGCTCGACGGTGGCGGCGTCGAAGTCCGGATCGAACTGGCGTGCGATGGCCACGATGGCGCCCTCGAAGCCGTCGACCTGCACGCCCATCACCTTGATGGGAAAGGCGCTGGGGTACTCGATCAGGCTGGGCGCGGGATCCATCAGATGCACTGGGTCAGCTTGGCGCGCTGGTAGGCCTCGTACAGGCGTGCGTACACCGGGCCCGGCTTGCCGCGCAGCGCGCCGTGGCCCACCGGTTCGCCGTCGAGCTTGGTCACCGGCAGCACCTCCTTGGTGGCCGAACTCAGGATCACCTCGTCGGCCGCCAGCACGTCGGCTTCGGCGATGGGGCGCAGGTTGTAGGCAATGCCGCAGTCCTCGCACAGCTCGCGCAGCAGTTCCACCCGGATGCCCTCGAGCACGTGCTCGCTGCGCGGCGGGCCCAGCAGCGCGCCCTCGTGCACGACCCAGACGTTGCACGAGGCCGCCTCGGTGAGGAAGCCGTCGCGGAACATGATGGTCTCGACGCAGCCGTGGTCGGCCGATATCTGCCGTGCCAGCACGTTGCCCAGCAGGCTGGTGCTCTTGATGTCGCCGCGCTCCCAGCGAAAGTCGCGCGCGGTGACGCAGGCCACGCCCTGGTGGCGCTGTTCGGCCGTGGGCGGCTTCATCGGCGTGGACATCATGAAGACCGTGGGCGTCAGCCCCGGCGGCATGACGTGGTCGCGCGGCGCCACGCCGCGCGTGACCTGGATGTAGACCACCTGGTCCTCGGCCGGGTTGGCGTGGATGAGCGTGCGGCAGCGCTCGAGCCACTGCTCGCGCGTGGCCGGGTTGGGGATGCGCAGCTTGCCCAGGCTGCGCTCGAGCCGCGCCAGATGCTCGTCAAAGCGGAACATGCGCCGCCCGTAGACCGGGGCCACGTCATAGATGCCGTCGCCAAACATGAAGCCGCGGTCCAGCACCGGGATGCGCGCCTCGGACAGAGGCAGGAATTCGCCGTTCAGGAAGCACAGGGCGTCGTTCATCGAGGGGCTTTCGAAAGCTGTCTGCAAATTGTGGCACCGCGGCAGGCGCGGCCGCTACTGGATCCACAGGCGGATGGCGTCCCAGGCGCGGCCCAGGATGCCGGCCAGCGGCACTGGCTCCAGCACCACCAGCGGCACCGTGGCCACCGGCGTGCCGGTGGCCGTGGTGATCTTGATGCTGCCCACGCGCTGGGCCGCGGTCAGCGGGGCCAGCAGCGGGTCGGTGCGCTCGACCGTGGTCTTGAGCTTGTCGCCTTCGCCCTTGGGCACGGTGACGTACAGCGCACCCGGCGCACCCAGCTTGGCCTGGGCCTGCGCGCCCTTCCACACCGGCACCGTGACCACCGGCTTGCCGGCCTCGAACAGGCGCACCGCGTCCCAGGCCAGCCAGCCCCAGTTGAGCAGCTTCAGGCTTTCGGCGGCGCGCGCCTCGCGGCTGGCCGTGCCCATCACCACGCTCAGCAGCCGGCGCTTGCCGGCCGGCGTGTCGCGCACCGAACTGGCCACCAGGCAGTAGCCCGCGGCGTCGGTGAAGCCTGTCTTCATGCCGTCGACCGAAGGGTCACGGCCCAGCAGCAGGTTGCGGTTGTCCTGCTTGATGTTGTTGAAGGCGTACTGGCGCATCGAGTAGATCGGATAGAAGGCCGGGTGGTCCTCGATGATGCGCGCGGCCACCGTGGCCACATCGCGTGCACTCATGTGGTGGCCCGGCTCGGTCATGCCGGCCACGTTCTTGAACTGCGTGTTCTTCAGGCCCCAGGCCTGGGCCTGGCGGTTCATCATCTCGACGAAGGTCTCCACCGAACCGGCCACGCCCTCGGCCAGCACGATGGCGGCGTCGTTGCCGCTCTGCACGATCAGGCCGCGCAGCAGTTCACTCACCTTGGGCGTCATGGTGGTGTCGATGAACATCAGCGAGCCGCCGTTGCTGCGCTCGTCCCAGGCGCGGCGCGAGACCGGCAGCGTCTGCTCGGGCGCGAGCTTCTTGTCGCGGATGGCGTTGAACACCAGGTAAGCGGTCATCAGCTTGGTCAGCGAGGCCGGCTCGCCGGGCACGTCGGCCTCGCGCTCGGCCAGCACCTGCTTGCTGTTCAGGTCTATCAGCAAGTACTGGCGCGCTGCCACCTCGGGCGGCTGCGGGGTCTGGGCAGAGGCGGCCGCGCAGCAGGCGGCCAGGAACAGGGCGATCAGCGATTTCATCGATAGGGTCCGGAAGAGGGGCGCACGCCAGGCGCGGCCAGAAAGAGATGGGAAGGGGCAGCGCTCAGGCCGCGGGGCGCCAGGCCCAGGCGGCCGTGACGATGTGCCGCAGCAGTGTCAACTGGCCGTGGAAGAAGTGTCCGGCGCCGGGCACCACGGTGACCGGCAGCGCCTGCGGGCGTGCCCAGTCCAGCACCGCGGCCAGCGGCACCACCTCGTCGACCTCGCCGTGCACCACCAGCGTGTCGGCAGGAACCGCGGCGGCCTCGAAGTTGACGACCGCCGGCGCCACCAGCACCAGGCGCTCGGCGCGCTCGTCCGCGCCCAGCCGCGCGGCCGCCTGCGAGGCGACGTAGCCGCCGAACGAGAAGCCGCCCAACACCAGCGGCTGGCCCGCGCCGCGCAGCGCGGCCACCACGGTGAGCGCGTCGTCGATCTCGCCTCGGCCTTGGTCCCAGGCGCCCTGCGAGGCGCCGATGCCGCGGAAGTTGAAGCGCACGCTGGTGTAGCCCAGGTGCAGCAGCGCGCGCGCCAGCGTCTGCACCACCTTGTTGTTCATGGTGCCGCCGAACTGCGGGTGCGGGTGGCACAGCACGGCGATGCCGCGCGGCCGCTCATGCCCCGCGCCGTGCGGCGGCAGGTCGATCGCGCATTCGATGTCACCGGCGGGTCCGGCCACCATGCGCCGCTGCGTGCCGGCGTTCATCGGCCGACGTCGGGCGCCAGCAGCAGGCGCTCGACCACCTGGCCGCGCTGAAGGTGGGACTCGACGATGTCCTCGATGTCCTGCTTGTCGACGAAGGTGTACCAGGTGGCCTCGGGGTAGACCACGGCCACCGGGCCGCCGGCGCAGCGGTCCAGGCAGCCGGCCTTGTTGACGCGCACGCCGCCCGGCCCGGCAAGCCCGGCGGCCTTGACCAGCGACTTGCAGTGGTCGAAGCCCGCTTGCGCGTCGTGCTGAACGCAGCAGGCCTCGCCCTCGGCGCGCTGGTTGAGGCAGAAGAAGATGTGGTGCTTGTAGTAGCTCATCAAAGGATTGTAGGCAGCCGCTTCTTACCCCCGGCCCGGGCGGGCCGCCAGCCGCGCCAGCAGCCAGGCCATCGCCGCGTAGGGCCAGAGCCAGCCTATCCACTGCGCCAAGCCGTGGAAGCGCACGAAGCGGCCCTGCTCCCAGGCCTGCAGCGTCTGTGCGAAGTACGGGTTGTCGGGCGCCTGCGCCACGCCGGCCACCAGGCCGGTGAAGACCACCAGCCCCACGCCCGCGGCCAGCCGCCGCGGCAGTGGCGTGGCCAGCACCGCCAGCACCAGGCCCAGCAGCAGGCCCGGCCCGGCCGCTGGCGACAACCAGGCCAGCGCATGGGCCGGGCCGAAGTTGAGCAGCGCCGAGAACGACATGCCACCCACGCCCAGGCCCAACGCGCCTGCGGCCATGGCCAGGCGGCGCCAGCCGGGTGCGGCCACCGTGTAGGCCACCAGGCAGGGCGCGAGCAGGCCCAGGGCGACGATCAACGCTTCCGTCAGCGGCCGCAGCGGCGTGCCCAGGGGCGGTGGCGAAGCCAGCAGCAGGTGCGCGCTGGCGGCCCAGGGCACGTCGGCCAGCAGTGCCGACAGCGCCTCACGCAGGCGTTCGCCCACCTGGCCCAGGCCCAGCGGCACCGGCGTGGGGAACAGCAGGCCCACCGGCCACAGCGCCAGCAGGGTGAGTGCCACCGCCGCCTCGCCCCCGAACCAGCGCTGGCGCAGCGCCGACCAGCGGTCGACCCAGCCCAGCGCCTGGGCGCCCAGCGCCAATGCGGCGCCCAGCAGCGCGCCCGCGGCGTTGAGGCCCAGGTCCTCGCGCGAAGGTACGCGCTGGGGTACGAAGTGCTGCATCAGTTCGCAGCCATAGGACAGCAGGGCGGCCACCGCCACCGCTGTGAACAGCGACGCGAGCGCGCCCGCGCCGGCGCGGCGCGCGGCGATGGTCAGCAGGGCGCCCAGCGGCATGTAGCCCAGCAGGTTGGACCAGGTGTCGAAGGCGATGTGGTAGACCGAGCGCGGCAGCATGGCCAGCGTCAGCGCCTGCTGCCCCGGCGGCCAGCGCCAGCCCTCGAAGGGGTAGAGGCTGGCGTACAGCACCAGCGCGATGTAGATCAGCGCCAGCGGCACCGAAGCGCTGCGGGTGCGTGTGCCGGGCATCTGGCGGGCGCTGCTAGAAGGGCTTGACGACCACCAGCACCACGGTGGCGGCGAACAGCAGCACGGAGACTTCGTTGAAGACGCGGAACCAGCGGTGGCTGCGCCGGTTGGCCGACTGCTCGAAGCTGCGCAGGAGGGATCGGCACATGTGGTGGTAGCCCAGCACGCCCACCACCAGCAGCAGCTTGGCGTGCATCCAGCCGGCACCGCGGCCCACGCCGAAGCCCAGCCACAGCCACAGGCCCAGCGCCAGCGCCGGCAGCATCAGCAGGCCGCTGAAGCGGTAGAGCTTGCGCGCCATCAGCAGCAGCCGTTCACGCTCGGCATGGCTGTCGGGGCTGACCATGGCCAGGTTGACGAACAGCCGCGGCAGGTAGAACAGGCCCGCGAACCAGCTCGCCACGAAGACGATGTGAAACGCCTTGACCCAGAGGTAGCTGTTGCCCATCGGGGCATTATGGTGGGGCCATCGGCGCGGACTCGTGGACACCCCGGAACGGCGCGGCCACAACGGCCGCAGGCCGTTGCGTCGCAGGCTGACTTCGCGCAGCGAAGTCAAGGCGCGCCAGCGCCGGGCCGAGATCACAAGGGCCGCAGGCCCATGCGGCGCAGACTCATTTCGCGCAGCGAAGTGATGTCGTAGCCAAAAAAAAGCCCCGGCAAACGCCGGGGCGGGTAAGCCTTATCGCTGTCTATCACGCTAAGGCACCTGCTCAGGGAGGAAAAGCAGGGGACGACAACCTCGCAGCTATCATCCGTCGACCACTTTAGCAGAGTGACTTTGATCGCGCTACGCAGGAAAAGCCGCATTGCGCGGCGCCCGGCGCCCACCGTCAGGAGACAGCCCCTTGCAGACGCCCCCCCCGTATCCGCGCAGCCGCCCGCGCCGCCTGCGCCGCGACGCCTTCACCCGCGCGCTGGTGCGCGAGCACCGCCTGGCGCCGCAGGACCTGATCCTGCCGGTGTTCGTGCTCGACGGCCAGCGCCAGGTGCAGGACGTTGCCAGCATGCCCGGCGTGCAGCGGCGCAGCATCGACGGCCTGTTTGCCGTGGCCGAGGAATGCCTGGCGCTGGGCGTGCCGCTGATGGCGCTGTTTCCGGTGATAGACCCGGCGCTGAAGACGCCCGACGGCCGCGAGGCGCTCAACCCCGAAGGCCTGGTGCCGCGCGCGGTGCGTGAACTCAAGGCGCGTTTCCCTGAACTGGGCCTGCTCACCGACGTGGCGCTGGACCCCTTCACCAGCCACGGCCAGGACGGCCTGCTCGACGACAGCGGCTACATCCTCAACGACCCCACGGTGGACGTGCTGCGCCAGCAGGCGCTGGTGCAGGCCCAGGCCGGCGTGGACATCGTGGCACCCAGCGACATGATGGACGGCCGAATCGGCGCCATCCGCGATGTGCTCGAAGCCAAGGGCCTGGTGCACACGCGCATCATGGCCTACAGCGCCAAGTACGCCAGCGCCTTCTACGGCCCCTTCCGCGACGCCGTGGGCAGCAAGGGCAACCTGGGCAAGAGCGACAAGAAGGTCTACCAGATGGACCCGGGCAACAGCGACGAAGCCCTGCGCGAGGTGGCGCTGGACATCGCCGAGGGCGCCGACATGGTGATGGTCAAGCCCGGCATGCCCTACCTGGACATCGTGCGCCGCGTGAAGGACGAGTTCCGCGTGCCCACCTTCGCCTACCAGGTGAGCGGTGAGTACGCCATGCTCAAGGCCGCGGCGGCCAATGGCTGGCTCGACCACGACGCGGTGATGATGGAAGCGCTGCTGGCCTTCAAGCGCGCCGGCGCCGACGGCGTGTTGAGCTACTTTGCGCTGGACGCCGCGCGCCTGCTGCAGCGCGGCTGATGCGCGTCTTCCACGTCCTCGGCGAGCGCTTCACCGAACTGCCCGGGCTGCCGGACACGCTGCCCGACGGCGGCTTCGTGTGGATAGGCAGCGGGCGGCGCGAGTTCGAAGTCAGCGTGGCCGAGGTGCAAGCGGCACTGCAAGCGCTGGCCGGCGGGCAAGTGGTGGACCTGCACGTCTCGGACCTGCTCAACAACCAGCTGCCCAGCCACTACGACTACACCTCGTGGTACGACCTGCTGGTGTTCCGCCGCCTGGCCGCCGGGGCCGGCACCGCGTCGATGTTCGTCGACGACATCAGCGGCACGCCCGCGTCGGCGCGGCGCGCGCTGGCGGCCATCGACACCAGCCCGGTGGGCTTTGCCGTGTTCGACCGCGTGCTGCTCACCATCCACCCCACCGACTGCGCCGTGCGTGACTACTTCATTGCCCGCCTGTCGGGCATGGTGGCCAACGGTGACGTGCGCAGCGCCGGGCGCCTGCCCAGCAACCCGGCCGACCTGATGCTGCGCATGGTCAACTACATGGTCGACAGCTACCTCGACCTGCGGCGACTGCTGACGCGCCAGCTGGGCTACCTGCAGGCCCAGCTGCTGGACCCGCGCAGCCGCTTCAACGACTGGCAGTTGCTGCTCGAATCGCGCAACACGCTGCACCTGCTGGAAGACACCTGCGAAGACCAGCGCAGCGCGGTGCAGGAATGGATAGACGCGCTCGATGAGTGGCCCGACGAGACCGAGCCCCAGGCGCGGCGCGAGCGCGAACTGCTGCGCATCCGCTCACGCGATGTGCTGGAGCACATCGAGCGCGTGCTCGGCCACGTACGGCGGCTGGAGCAGAGCGCAGAGACCGCGGTGCAGATGCACTTCAGCGCCCTGGGCCACCGCACCAACGACATCATGCGCACGCTCACCGTGCTCACCGCCATCTTCCTGCCGCTGAACCTGATCACCGGTTACTTCGGCATGAACTTCGACACCCTGCCGCTGATCCACCACCGCTACGGTTTCTGGATCGCCACCGGCGGCATTGCGCTGGTCGCCGTGGGGCTGGTGGCCTTCTTCCGCAGCAAGCGCTACCTGGGCCGCTCGCACTGATGTCGCTGAGCCGCAGGCAGCTGGCGCTGCTGGCCCTGCTGACCCTGGTCTGGGGCCTGAACTGGCCGATCATGAAGCTGGGCGTGAGCGGCACGCCGGCGCTGCCCGCACCCTATCCGCCGCTGACCTTCCGCGCCGCGTCGATGTGGCTGGGCCTGCCGGTGCTGGGCGCGGCGCTGTGGTGGCTGAAGGCGCCGTTTCGGGTGCCGCGCGCGCTGTGGCCCGAGGTGCTGCGGCTGGCGCTGTTCAACATGGTGCTGTGGCACGTGGTGATCATCGTGGCGCTGCAGTCGCTGAGCTCGGGGCGGTCGGCCATCCTGGGCTACACGATGCCGGTGTTCTCGGCCTTGTGGGGGCTGGCGGTGTTCGGCGACCGGCTCTCGGCGCGCCAGTGGCTGGGCGTGGCCGCGGCGGCACTGGGGGTGCTGCTGCTGCTGCAGAACGAGTTCGCGCGCCTGGCCGGTGCGCCGCTGGCCGCGGGCGCGGTGCTGGTGGCGGCCTGCGTCTGGGCGCTGGGCACGCATCTGCTGCGGCGCTCGGGCTGGCCGCTGCCGTTGCTGACGCTGGTGTTCTGGATGACGGCCCTCACCGCCGCGGTGGTCACGCTGCTGGCCTGGGTGTTCGAGCGCGATGCCGCGCACTGGCCGGCGCCGACCGTGTCCTGGGCCATCGCCTACAACGCGGTGGGCGTGTTCGGCTTTGCCCACGCCGCATGGTTTCACCTGGCGCGCGTGCTGCCGCCGGTGGCCTCGACGCTGAGCGTGATGCTGATCCCGGTGCTGGGCTGCTTCAGCGGCGCCTGGGCGCTGGGCGAGGCACTGCACTGGCAGGACTTCGCCGCCATGGTGCTGATGGTGGCGGCCATCGCCGCCGTGCTGTGGCGCCGCTGAGGCGCGGGCCACAATGCGGCGGTCACCCGCCCACACCACCGCCATGACGCCAGAAGAGTTCCGCCAGCACGGCCATGCCGTGGTCGACTGGATCGCCGACTACCGCGCGCGCATCGAAAGCCTGCCGGTCATGGCCACCACCCAGCCCGGCGAGATCCGCGCTGCGCTGCCGGCCGCACCGCCGCAAGCGGCCGAACCCTTCGAGCACATCCTGGCCGATCTGGACCGTGTGGTGCTGCCCGGGCTGTCGCTGTGGCAGCACCCGCGCTTCTTCGGCTACTTTCCGTCCAACCACCTGCTGGCCAGCGTGCTGGGCGACTACGTCAGCACCGGCCTGGGCGTGCTCGGCCTGGCCTGGCAGTCCAGCCCGGCGTTGACCGAGATCGAGGAACTGGCCACCGACTGGCTGCGCCAGATGGTGGCGCTGTCGCCGGCCTGGAACGGCGTGATCCAGGACGCCGCGTCCACCAGCACCCTGGTGGCCCTGCTGTCGGCGCGCGAGCGCAGCAGCGGCTACTGCCTGGCGCGCGGCGGCCTGCAGGCGCAGCCGCAGCCGCTGGTGGTGTACGTCTCGGCGCACAGCCACAGTTCGGTGGACAAGGCGGCGCTGCTGGCCGGCTTCGGCCGCGACAACATCCGCGTGGTGGCCAGCGACGCGCAGCATGCACTGCGCGCCGACGCGCTCGACCAGGCCATCCGTGATGACCTGGCCGCTGGCCGCCAGCCCTGCGCAGTGGTGGCCACGGTGGGCACCACCACCACCACCGCGCTGGACCCGGTGGCCGCCATCGCCGCGGTGGCGCGCTCGCACGGCCTGTGGCTGCACGTGGACGCGGCCATGGCAGGCTCGGCCATGATCCTGCCCGAATGCCGCTGGATGTGGGAGGGCATCGAGGCCGCCGATTCGCTGGTGATCAACCCGCACAAGTGGCTGGGCGTGGCCTTCGACTGCTCGGTCTACTTCGTGCGCGACGTGGAGCACCTGGTGCGCGTGATGTCCACCAACCCCAGCTACCTGCAGTCGGCGGCTGACGGCCAGGTGAAGAACTACCGCGACTGGGGCCTGCCGCTGGGGCGGCGCTTCCGCGCGCTCAAGCTCTGGTTCCTGATCCGCGAGCAGGGCGTGCAAGGCCTGCAGACGCGGCTGCGGCGCGACCTGGACAACGCGCGCTGGCTCGAGCAGCAGGTGCGCGCAACGCCCGACTGGAAGGTGCTGGCCCCCGTGCCGCTGCAGACCCTGTGCCTGTGCCACGAACCCGCCGGTCTGCAGGGCGAAGCGCTGGACCGCCACACCCAGGCCTGGGCCGCGCGCCTGAACCGCAGCGGCCTGACCTACCTGACACCGGCGCTGCTGGACGGGCGCTGGATGGTGCGCGTGTCCATCGGCGCCGAGGCCACCGAACGCGTGCACGTGCAGCAGGTCTGGCAGGCGATGCAGGCCGAGGTGCTGGCGTCCGACCTGCGTTGAGTCGGGGCTGCAGCCGGCGCTGCCTGGCCAGGACTCACAACAACCGCTGACGCGCCAGCGGCGGATTGCGCGCGAAGTAGCGCCGGATGCCGGTGGCCAGGGCCTCGACCAGGCGTTCGCGAAAGGCGGGGTCGCGCAGCAGTTTCTCTTCGTCGGGGTTGGAGATGAAGGCGGTCTCGACCAGGATGCTGGGGATGTCTGGCGCCTTGAGCACGGCGAAGCCGGCCTGTTCGACGCGCGGCTTGTGCAGGCGGCCCACCGCGCCCATGTGCGTCAGCACCTCGGCGCCCAGGCGCAGGCTGTCCTTGATCTGCGCCGTGGTGCTCATGTCCAGCAGGGTCTGCATCAGCTGGCGGTCGCGCAGCGTGTTCACGCCGCCCACCGCGTCGGCGGCGTTCTCCTTGGCCGCCATCCAGCGCGCCGCGCTGCTGGTGGCGCCGCGCGTGGACAGCGCAAACACGCTGGCGCCGCGCGCCTCGGGGCGCAGAAAGGCGTCGGCGTGAATGCTGACGAACAGGTCGGCCTGCACGCGCCGCGCCTTGCGCACGCGCTCGTGCAGCGGCACGAAGAAGTCGGCGTCGCGCGTCAGCATCACGCGCATGCCGGGCACGGCTTCCAGACGCTCGCGCAGCGCCAGTGCAATGGCCAGCACCACGTCCTTCTCGCGCAGGCCGCTGGGGCCGATGGCGCCGGGGTCTTCACCACCGTGGCCGGGGTCCAGCGCAACGATGACCAGCCGCTGCACGCGCTTGCGCTCGGCCGCGGTGGGTGGGGCGGGCGCGGCGGGCGGTGCCGGCGCCTCGGCCAGCACCGGGGGCGATGGTTCGGGGGCCGACGCGGCGGGCTCGATCGGGGCGGCCGGCGCCGGGGTGGGGCCGGGGCGTTCGATGCGCGCGATCAAGTCGCCCAGCACGTCGCGCTCGGCCTGCGCGGCCTCCAGCGAGCGCAGGCCGGCGACCTCGCGCTCGCGGATCAGCGCCAGCAGCGGGTCGGCTTCTTCGGCCGGGTGCAGATCGAACACCAGGCGGTGGCGGTAGGCGCCCACCGGGGCCAGCACGAACAGCTCGGGCCGCACCGGCTGGCGCAGGTCGAACACCAGGCGCACCACGCGCGGCTGGTACTGGCCCACGCGCACGCCGGCGATGTAGGGGTCGTCGGGCCGCACCTTGCCCACCAGTTCGCGCAGCGCGGGGCTGAGCTGCAGGTCGGCGATGTCCACCGCCAGCCGGTGCGGCGATTCGGTGAGCAGGTGGGTGGCCTGCAACGGGGCATCGGACTCGATGGTCACGCGCGTGTAGTCGCGCGCCGGCCAGACGCGCACCGCCACGATGGTGGCTGCTGCGTGGCCCGGGCGGCAGGCGGCCAGCAGCAGGGCCAGCGTGCCCATGCGGCGCAGCGCGGCGCGGCGCGGGGTCATGAGAATGCCCTTCGCGCTGCGCGCTGCGGGATGAGCGCTCTGGAGCGGCCACGCGCGCTCATGGCAGCAGTTCCAGGCCGCGCGCCGTGCCGGCCTCGGCGCGCACCTGGCGCGCGCCGTCGTCCTGGGGCTCGATGTACAGGCGCAGGTCGGCTGGTGGCAGCAGTTCGGCGGCGCGCTCGGGCCATTCGGCCAGCTTGAGCCCGGGCGCCGCAAACAGGTCGCGCAGGCCGGCGTCGACCCACTCTTGCGCGTCGGTGAAGCGGTAGAAGTCGAAGTGCGAGATCGCCAGCCCGCGCAGCGCGTAGGCCTCGACCAGCGCATAGGTGGGGCTCTTGACGCGGCCTTGCACGCCCAAGGCGCGCAGCAGGTGCCGAACGAAACTGGTCTTGCCGGCGCCCAGCGGGCCGTGCAGTTCGACGTAGGCATCGGCCAGCGCCGGCCGGTGCGCCAAGGTGGCGGCGCAGGCGGCGCAGGCGGCCTCGTCGGGCCAGGTGAAGTGGCGGCTTCCTAGAATGGGCACATGCCGGGCGAGCATCACTTCGACGGGCAGCGGCTGGTGCAGCAGCTGCGGGGGTGGGCGCGAGAGCTGGGATTCTCCCAGATCGGCATCGCGGGCATCGACTTGGCCGCGGCCGAGCCCGGGCTGCTGGCCTGGTTGCAGGCCGGCTTTCACGGCAGCATGGACTACATGGCGCGCCACGGCCTGAAACGCGCGCGGCCGGCCGAGCTGGTGCCAGGCACGCTGAGCGTGATCAGCGCGCGCATGGACTATCTGCCGCGCGATGCAGGCCCTGGCTGGATCGCGGCCGAGCAGGCGGCTTTGCACGACCCGCAGCAGGCCGTGGTCTCGGTCTACGCCCGGGGCCGCGACTATCACAAGGTGCTGCGCCAGCGCCTGCAGCAGCTGGCAGACAGGCTGCAGGCCGCGGTGGGCCCGCGCGGCCACCGCGTGTTCACCGATTCGGCACCGGTGCTGGAGGTGGAACTGGCCACGCGCGCCGGCCTGGGCTGGCGCGGCAAGAACACGCTGGCGCTGACGCGCGATGCCGGCTCGATGTTCTTTCTGGGCGAGTTGTTCGTCGACCTGGCGCTGCCGCCCGACCCCGCCGCCAGCGCGCACTGCGGCAGTTGCCGCGCCTGCCTGGATGTGTGCCCCACGCAGGCCATCGTCGCGCCCTACCGGCTGGATGCGCGGCGCTGCATCAGCTACCTGACGATCGAGCACGCCGGCCCCATAGACCCGGCGCTGCGGCCGCTGCTGGGCAACCGCATCTACGGCTGCGACGACTGCCAGCTGGTCTGCCCCTGGAACCGCTGGGCACAGCGTGCCACACTGGCCGACTTCGACACGCGTGCGTCCCTGACGCTGCCCGCCCTGCTGCGGCTGTGGCAGTGGAGCGAGGCCGACTTCCTGCGCCACACCGAGGGCAGCGCCATCCGCCGCATCGGCTGGCAGCGCTGGCGCCGCAACCTGGCGGTGGCGCTGGGCAATGCCTGGCGCCAGACCGGCGACCCGGCCATCGCCCAGGCCCTGGCCGCGGCGCAGGCAGCGGCCGACGAACTGGTGCGCGAGCACATCGCCTGGGCTCTGGCGCAGCGCTGAGCCCGCGCGCGCGGCCCGCTTTTGCGTCTCTACTGCGCCACCGCCCGCCACACCGCCAGCCACAGCGGCAGCGCCACCATGGCCAGCAGCGTGGACACCGTCACCAGTCCGGCCACGTAGCCGCCGTGGCCGCCCATGCGCACCGCCAGCACGTAGGCGCTGGACGCGGTGGGCATGGCGGCAAAGGCCACCACCACGGCCTGCTGCCCCAGCGGCAGCCCCAGGCTCAGCACCAGCAGCACGGCCCAGGCCGGCAGCAGGGCGTGGCGTATGGCCATCAGCGCCGCGGCCAGGCGCGGCGCCTCGCGCAAGGCACCCAGCTGCAGCCCTGCGCCCACGGCCATCAGGCCCAGCGGCAGGGCGGCGGCGCCCATGCGACCCAGCGTGGTGGTGGCCAGTTCGGGCAGCTTCAGGCCCAGCAGGTTGCACAGCAGGCCGGAGACCGTGGCCACGATGAGCGGGTTGCGCGCCAGTTCACGCAGGTAGTGCTGGCCGCCATGGCGCGCCAGCGGCCAGACCGCGGCGATGTTGCACACCGGCACGCACACCGAGATGACCAGCGCCATCCAGGCCACGCCCTCGTGGCCCGACAGCCGCTCGGCCAGCGCCAGCGCCACGTAGGAGTTGAAGCGGAAGGCCGTCTGCGCGCCCGAGGCGTGCAGCCGCGCGTCCACCCCCGGCCACAGGCGCAGGCTGTAGGACGCCAGCACGCCCAGTGCCACCACCGCCAGCCCGGCCGTGGCCAGCGGCAGAGTGCTGGCCAGCGACAGCGGGTGGCGCAGGATGGCGTTGAACAGCAGCGCCGGAAACAGCACGAAGTACACCAGTCGCTCGACGCCGTCCCACAGCGGCCGGTTGAGCGGCGTGTAGCGGCAGATCACGAAGCCGGTGAGGATCAGCGCAAAGTCGGGCAGCAGCAGCAGGGCGTCGTTCATGCCCGGAGTATCGCCAGAGGTCCGGCGCGCCGACGTGGCAGCATGCGGGCTGAACTCATCCGCGCCAGCGGAGTCCATCCCCGCAATGTCCATCCCCCGCCGCTCGTTCCTGCTCGGCTGCCTTCTGGCGGCCCCCGCCCTGCGCGCACAGCCCGACGCCTATGTCTACGAGGGCCTGCGCTTCGAGCGCAACGCGCGCGTGGCCGATGCCGAGTTGCTGCTCAATGGCACCGGGTTGAAGGGCGTGAAGTGGTTCAAGCTCTACCTGGTGGCCTTGTACCTGCCCGAGCCAGCCCGCAACGCTGCCGAGGCACTGGCCATGGCCGGGCCCAAGCGGCTGCAGCTGCGCATGCTGTACGACGCCCCCGCCTCCGAGTTCGCCAAGGCCTTCAACAACGGCGTCACCCGCAACGCCCCCGCTGCCGACCTGCCGCGCTTGAGCGTGCGCATGCAGGACTTCGGCCGCAGCGTGACGGCGCTGGGCACGGTGCGCGCCGGTGACGTGATCGACCTGGACCTGCACCCCGGCCGCGGCCTGCTGTTCTCGGTGAACGGGCGCCCGCAGGCCGAGCCCATCGCCGGCGACGACTTCTTTGCCGCCTTGCTGCGCGCCTTCATCGGCGAGCGGCCTTACGATGCTCGCATGCGCGCCGGCCTGCTGGGGCCGCTGCGCTGAACCCATAACCAACCCCCGGAGACCGCATGATTCCCGAGCGCTTGATCAAACTCGCGGCCGTGGCCGCACTGGCCACCCTGACCCTGGCCGCCCCGCTGGCCGCCCAGGCCCAGGCCTACCCGACCAAGACCGTGCGCCTGATCGTGCCCTTCGCGCCGGGCGGCACCACCGACATCGTGGCCCGCATCGTCAGCGAGAAAATGGGCACGGCCCTGGGCCAGACCGTGGTGGTCGAGAACAAGGCCGGTGGCGGCGGCTCCATCGGTGCGCTGGAGATGATCAAGGCCCCGCCAGACGGCCATGTGCTGGGCATGGCCACGGTGTCCACCACTGCCGCCAACCCGGCCATCAACGCGCGCATCGGCTACGACCCGGCGGTGGACTTCGTGCCGGTCACCAACATCGCCGCCACGCCCAACGTGATCGCCGTGCACCCCAGTTTCCCGGCGCGCGACTACAAGGGCTTCATCGCCGAACTCAAGAAGAACCCGGGCAAGTACAGCTATGCGTCGTCGGGCACGGGCGGCATCGGCCACCTGCAGACCGAGCTGTTCAAGAGCCTTTCCGGCGTGTTCATGACGCACATCCCTTACCGCGGCGCTGGCCCCGCGCTCAACGACACCGTGGCCGGGCAGGTGCAGATCATCTTCGACAACCTGCCCTCGGCGCTGCCCTTCATCAAGGACGGGCGCCTGATCGCCATCGTCGTGGCCGCGCCGCAGCGTCTGACGCAACTGCCCAACGTGCCCACCTTCAAGGAGGTGGGGCTGGAGCCCGTGAACCGCATGGCCTACTACGGCGTGCTGGCGCCCAAGGGCACGCCCGCGGCCGTGGTCGACAAGGTGGCCGCCGCGGTGAAGAAGACGCTGGAAGACCCGACTGTGCGCAAGCGCATCGAGGACACCGGTTCACTGGTCATCGGCAACACGCCGGCGCAGTTCGCCGAGCAGATGAAGGCCGAGCTCGCGGTGTACAAGGGCGTGGTGGCCAAGCAGGGACTCAAGCTCGACTGAGGTGAGCACCCCGCTCGCGCCCGCCAGCCAGGGCGCGATCGACCGCTTCATCGATGCACTGTGGATAGAAGACGGCCTGGCGTCGCTGACGCTGGCCGCCTACCGGCGTGACCTGAGCCTGTACGCCGCCTGGCTGCAGGCTGCTGCAGCCAGGACGCTGGACCACAGCACCGAGGCCGACCTGCTGGGCTTCATGGCCGCGCGCCATGCGGCCACGCGCGCCACCACCGCCAACCGCCGGCTCACCGTCTTCAAGCGCTACTTCCGCTGGGCCCTGCGCGAGCGCCTGGTGACGGCCGACCCCACGCTGCGCCTGCTGGCCGCGCGCCAGCCGCTGCGCGTGCCCAAGACGCTGTCAGAGGCCCAGGTCGAGGCCTTGCTGGCCGCGCCCGACGTGGACACGCCGCTGGGCCTGCGCGACCGCGCCATGATCGAGCTGATGTACGCCAGCGGCCTGCGCGTGACCGAGCTGGTGCAACTGCAGAGCGTGCGCCTGGCGCTGGACAACGGCGTGGTGCACGTCAGCGGCAAGGGCGCGCGCGAACGCCTGGTGCCCTTTGGTGACGAGGCCCACGACTGGCTGCGCCGCTACCTGGTGCAGGCGCGCCCGCTGATCCTGGCCGGGCAGACGAGCGCTGCCCTGTTCGTCACGCGCCAGGGCGCGGGCATGAGCCGGCAGATGTTCTGGCGCCTGATCAAGCGCTACGCGCTGCAGGCCGGCATCCACGCGCCGCTGTCGCCGCACACGCTGCGCCATGCCTTTGCCACGCATTTGCTCAACCACGGCGCCGACCTGCGCGCGGTGCAGATGCTGCTGGGCCATGCCGACATCGGCACCACCACCATCTACACCCACGTCGCACGCGAGCGACTGCGCCAGTTGCACGCCGCCCACCATCCCCGGGGTTGAACGCGCAGCGCCCAAGAAAAAAGGCCGGTCGATCGACCGGCCTTGCTTCCACACAGCGCCTTGCGGCGCCGGGGATCAGAAGTTGTGGCGGACGCCCAGGGCCAGCGCGCTGGGATCCTTGCCGGCCGGCAGTGCGGCAGGCAGGAAGTACGAAGCACCGGCGCTGTTGTTCACCACCGTGTAGAAGGCGTAGACCTTGGTGCGCTTGCTCAGGTTGTAGTTGTAGGCCAGCGTGACTTGGTTGGCCTTGCTGTCGGGCACGTTGTCGTACTTGCCGGCAACGCCGACGTTGGCGTGGAACTCCGAAGCGCCCATGGTGTACATGCCGGAGAGGCGGAAGTTGACGCGGCTGCCCGCGCCGCCGACCGAGTCATCGGTGTCGTTCTGGACGTAGCCGCCGAAGACGAACGGGCCCATTTCGTACAGCGCGCGCACGGCGAACTGCTTCACCTCGCCGATTTCCGAGTAGCCGGCGCCCAGTTGCAGCGGGCCCATGGCGTAGTTGGCAGCCAGGTCGTATGCGTGGTCCGTGCCAGCTTCCTTCAGGCTCACAGCGCCTTCCAGGCTCAGGCCCTTGACGAACTCGGGCAGGCGGTAGGCAATCTTGTTCGAATTGCGGCTGTTGTAGGCGTACAGCTTGTCTTCCGACGTGCCCGTGTCGTGGTTGTGCATGCTGATGTAGTCAGCAGTGGCGAAGTAGGCCTCGCTGGTGAAGCTGCCCAGGCGGACCATGCCGAAGGCACCCGACAGGTTGATTTCGCTCTGGCGGTTCCAGAAGGCGGTGTCGCTCAGGGTGCCGGTGTCGATGTTGAAGCCGTGCTCGAACTGGAAGCCGGCCTTCAGGCCGCCGCCCAGGTCTTCGGTGCCCTTGAAGCCCAGACGCGAAGCCGAGTTCTGCAGAACCTGCTGGGTGCCGTCGACGACGATGTTCTTCTGGTTTTCCAGCGACACGTTGGCGCGACCGTAGATGGTGACGCTGCCTTGGGCCATGGCGGCGCTGCTGGCGAGGGTGGCGATGGCGGCAACGATGAGGGTGCTCTTCATGTATTTCCTTGAGGGAGTTGAAGGGATGATTGAAGCTAGACAGGCGTTCAAATCAGTGGCGCGAGTCTACGGTTCAACTACGGGCAAACCCGCCTCAAGCCCCCACCTGGCAGCCAAAACCGACACAAAGTGCAGCGTCCGCGCAACACTTTGGTGGGGCGCGAAGGGGTCTCAACGACCGCGCAAGTGCGCCGGTGCCTCTAGCCGCTTGGCCAGTAACGACAGCGTGAGCGTGAGCACCAGATAAATGGCGGATATCGCCAGATAGGGTTCCCAGTAGCGCGAGTAGGCCCCGGCCACGGTGCGCGCCGCCAGCGCCAGTTCGGCCAGGCCGATGGCCGAGACCAGTGACGAATCCTTGATCAGCGTGACGCCTTCGTTCACCAGCGCCGGCACCATGCGCCGGAAAGCCTGTGGCAGCACCACGAAGCGCATGGCCTGGGCGTGGGTGAGGCCCACGCTGTAGGCGGCCTGGGTCTGGCCGCGGTGGATGCTCTGGATGCCGGCGCGGAAGATCTCGCTGATGTAGGCGCCGGCGTTCAGGCTCAGCGCC
>LNFM01003850.1_pt1 | contig 85697 bp, 89 predicted proteins | sample 596031 | NCBI WGS metagenome assembly LNFM01 (sample SAMN04254537, study PRJNA301005) | activated carbon metagenome | isolation source: dual media filters at the Ann Arbor, Michigan drinking water treatment plant | place: USA: Ann Arbor | reverse complement strand
CGCTCCAAGGCCTCGGGAACGCCCGAGGCGCTGCCATAGGGCAGGCCGGCGATGACCGCCCCGCCGGCAAAGAGCTCCGGATAGGTCGCGAGCATCGCGGCCGCCATCGCCCCGCCCGCGGACAGGCCGGTGACGAAGACGCGGCGGCGGTCGAGCCCGTACCCGGTGATCGTCCCCTCGATCATCTGGGCGATCGAGAGCGCCTCGCCCGCCTCGCGGGCGATGTCGCCGGGCGCGAACCAGTTGAAGCAGAGATTGGCGTTGTTGGCGCGCTGCTGCTCCGGAAACAACAGGGCGAAGCCGTGCCGGTCGGCGAGGCGGGACCATCCCGAGCCGAGGTCGTAGGCCGCCGCGCTCTGGGTGCAGCCATGCAGCACCACGACGAGCGGCGCGCCGGGCGCGAGCCCCTCGGGAAGATAGCGGTGGGCCCGCAGAGCGCCGGGATTGGAGCCGAAGCCGGCCCATTCGGTCAGCCGGGACGCGACGGCGGCGTCCTGTCCCGGACCGCGGGCGGCGGCGAGGCGGGCGATGGTATCCGACAGTCGGGGCATGAAGCGCTCCTGCGCCGGCCGCGACGAGATGACGGCGGCCTTCGATCCTCAACGCGATCATAACCGTTTATGTTGCAATGCAACATCACCGTTGCGGCATCCGGCTAGCGGGATTGCCCGGCACAGCCCGATCGCGGAGAGTGACGCAGCCCTCAACGGACGATGTCTTCCCGTGCGCATCCTGCTGATCAATCCGAACACGACGGCCGAGGTGACGGCGCTGATGGCGCGGGTGCTGGCGCCGATGCTGCCGCCGGGCGTCACACTGAAGCCTGTCACGGGGCGCTTCGGCGCGCGCTACATCGCCAGCCGCAGCGCCGCCGCCATCGCCGGGCACGCCGCCCTCGACGCCCTCGCCGAGCATGGCGGCGATTGCGATGCTGTCTATCTCGCCTGTTTCGGGGACCCCGGGCTGCTCGCCCTGAAGGAGCTCGCCGCCGTGCCGGTGATCGGCATGGCCGAGGCGAGCTGCATCGCCGCGGCCAAATGCGCCGAGCGCTTCGCCATCGTCACCGGAGGGGAGCGCTGGGGGCCGATGCTGCGCGAATTCGTCGGCACGCTCGGGCTGGGAGACCGGCTCGCCGGGATCGAGACCGTCGCCCCGACCGGCGCCGAGATCGCGCGCGACCCCGACGGCGCCATCGCCCTGCTGACGCAGGCCTGCCGGGACGCGGCGGCACGCGACGGCGCCGGCGCCGTCATTCTCGGCGGCGCGGGGCTGGCCGGACTCGCGGCGCGCATCAGGCCCCATCTCGACCTGCCCGTCATCTGCTCCGTCGAGGCCGGTCTGGCCGCCGTCCTGGCGGCCCTGCGGGACCCGCCGCCCAAACCCGAGACCGGCGACCTTTCGGCGCCGGCCCCGATCGCGAGCATCGGCCTCTCCGAGCGGCTCGCCGCCCGGCTGGCCGAAGCGGGAGCGACGCCGCCCTCGTGACGGGCACCGGCGGCGCTCAGCCTTTCCCGGCGAGGGAAATGCCATTCTGCCCGGCGACGAAGTCCGACAGCATCGGCACATAATCGTCGCCCTTTCCGGCGGCGACCGCGGTGGCGAAGCTGTTCTTCACGGCGTTGCCGATCGGATTGGGGACACCGGCGGCGTTCGCCACGCTTTCGAGATAGCGCACGTCCTTCAGCGCGTTGACGAGCGTGAACTTGTGGGCGTTGCGGTCGCGCTCGAGCACATATTGCATGAAGGTCTGGTAGAAGCCGCAATCCATCCGGCTGCCGCGCAGCACGCTGTCGAAGGTCTGCGGCGTGATGCCGATCTTCGAGGCCAGCGTCAGCGCCTCGGCATAGATCGCCGCATAGCCCATCGAGAGGAAGTTGTTGAGGAGCTTCATCTTGTGGCCGTCGCCGACGGGGCCGAGATGCACGAGCTTCTGCGCCCAGGCCTCGATGGCCGGCTTGATCCGCGCGAAGACCTCCGGCGTCGTCCCGACCATCGCCGAGAGCTGGCCGAGCGCGGCCTGGGCCGGCGTTCCGCCGAGCGGCGCATCGGCCAGATGCAGGCCCTTGGCCTCAAGTTCTCCGGCGATCCGCACCGTCACCGTCGGGTCCGAGGTCGAGCAGTCGACGATCACCGTGCCGGGCTTGGCGCCCGCCGCGATGCCGTCGGGCCCGTTCACCACAGCCTCGACCTGGGCCGAGCCGGTCACGCACAGGAAGATGATGGTGGCGTTCTGCGCGAGCTCCCGAGGCGTCTTGGCCTCCTTCGCGCCACCCGCGACGAGGGTCTCGACCGGCTTGCGGTTGCGATGCCCCATCACGGTCAAGGGGAAGCCCTTGTTGAGCAGGCTCTGGGCCATGCCCTGCCCCATCAGCCCGACGCCGATGAAGCCCACTGATTCTTTGGTTGCGGTCATCTTCAATTTCTCCTGTTTATATGAGAATGACGGATCGACGTGATGGAACGCCCGACCAAGAACCGGTCGCAGGGTCGCGTATCCGACGCCGGAGAAGAGCGTCATGACCAGCAGCGGCCCCGTCAGTGCCGGTTCCCCCGTCAAGCCAGCGGCTGCGCTCTCGGTCGCGCGCGGTCGCGTCACGCTTCAGATCATCGCCGATCGGCTCGCGGTCTCGACCGCGACCGTGTCGCTGGCCCTGCGCGGCTCGCCGCTGGTGGCGGAATCGACCAGGGTCCGCGTCCAGCAGACGGCCCACGAACTGGGCTACAGCTACAACCGCAGCGCCGCGTCGCTGCGGACCGACCGCACCAACATCCTCGGCGTCGGCTTCCACGACATCACCAACCCGTATTTCGCCGAGCTTTTGGCCGCGATCGAGGAAACCACCACGGCCCATGGCCGCTCGATCCTGCTCGGCACCTATGGCGAGGACCTCGAGCGGCAGGACCGTGTCCTCAACACGCTCAAGGAGTACCGCCCGGACGGGATGATCCTCTGCGCCGCCGGCGGCTCGACGCCGGACACCTTCGCCCATCTGATCGCCGCCGGTGTTCCGATGGTCCAGCTCTCGCGCGAGATCACGCCCGATCTCGACTTCGTCGGCTCCGACGACCGCCACGGCACCATCCTGGCGATGGAGCATCTGATCGGGCTCGGCCACCGGCGCATCGCCTTCATCTGCCAGAACCAGAAGATCTCGACGGGCGCCAACCGCTACCGCGGCTACTGCGAGGTTCTGGCGCGCAACGGCATCCCGGTCGACCCGACTCTCGTCTATCCCGGGCACGGCACGCGCGAGAACGGCTCCAAGGGCATCCAGGCGGTTCTCGATGCGCCCGATCCGCCGACGGCGGCGGTCTGCATGAACGATCTCGCCGCCTTCGGAGCCATGCTTGGGCTGCGCCATCGCGGCCGCGAGGCGGGCCCCGATTTCTCGATCATCGGCTGCGACGACGTTCAGGAGGCGGCGCAGTGGTACCCGGCCCTGACGACCATCCGCAATTTCCAGGACGAGATGGGCCGCACCTCGGCCGAATTCCTGATCAGCCGCCTCGCCGATCCCGCCGCGCCGCCGCGCCGGCTGCTGCTGACACCCGCCCTCGTCGTCCGCGGCACGACCGCCCCGGCCCGCGCCTGAACCGAGGGCGCGTGGCTCATGCATCGTTGGCGGGCTTGGCGTTGAGCGCGCGATAGGCCCGCACCACCTGCGAATCGTCACGGCCGCCATGGCCCAGCCCCGACGTCGCCAGGAACATCTGGTGCGCCGCGGCCGCCAGCGGCAGCGCGGTGCGCGCCGCCCGGCCGGCATCGAGCACGATCGACAGGTCCTTGACGAAGATGTCGACGGCGCTGGTCACCGCCGGCTCGGCCTCGTGCATGCGCGGCCCGCGATCCCTGAGCATCCAGGAGGAGGCGGCCGAGCCGCCCATGATCTCGAACAGGAGCCGGCCGTCGATCCCCGCCTTCTCGGCGAGCGAAAGCGCCTCCGCCGCGACCGCGATATGGACGCCGCAGAGCAGCTGGTTGACCGTCTTGACTGTCGCGCCCTGGCCCGGCTTCTGGCCGACATGGAAGACCTTGTCGCCCAGCGCCTCGAGCATCGGCCGCGCCAGCGCCATGGTCTCGTCGGGCGCCCCGACCATGATCGAGAGCGTCGCGGCGCGCGCGCCGACCACGCCACCCGACACCGGGGCGTCGACGAAGCGTCGGCCGCTCTTGACGACCTCGGCCGCGATCGCCTCGACCTCGCCCGGAGGGCAGGTCGCCATCAGGATGACCACCGCGCCCGGCGCCAGCGCCGCGAGCCCCCCGGCCTCGAACAGCACGGCGCGCGCCTGCGCCGCGTTGACGACCATCAGGACCATCACCTCGGCATCCGCAGCCGCGGCCGCGGCGCTCTCCGCCGCATGGCCGCCGGCGGCGACCAGCGCCTCGCGCGCACTGGCGCGCATGTCGAAGCCGGTGACGCGGAACTGGCGCTTGACGAGGTTCTCGGCCATCGGCGCGCCCATGGCGCCAAGCCCGATGAAGGCGATGGAGGTCGGCATCTTCTGGTCAGGTCCTCTGTTGACGTCCCCCCGGCGACGTCAGGCGCCGGCCGGGGATCGGGCCGCGAGACTGGACGATCGCCGCCCGCGGCGCGAGCCCCGATCCGGGCTGCCCCACCGCCGCGCTTCGCATGACGGCGCAGGGGGCTCCGACAGCCCGCCTGCGCCGCAGGACCTCACTCCTTCACGGCTCCGGTCATCGCGCTCACATAGTGCTCGACGAAGAAGGCGTAGAGGATCACCAGCGGCAGCGAGCCGATCAGGGCGCCCGCCATCAGCGAGCCCCAGCGGAAGATGTCGCCGTCGACGAAGTTGGAGATGATCGCCACCGGCACCGTCTTGTTGTGGTCCGAGGAGATGAACGTCAGCGCGTAGATGAACTCGTTCCAGCACAGCGTGAAGGCGAAGATGAAGGCCGAGATCAGGCCGGGGATCGCCAGCGGCAGCACGATCTTGACGAGGATCTGCCAGCGGCTGGCCCCGTCCATCAGGGCGCATTCCTCGAGCTCGTAGGGAATGGTCTTGAAATAGCCCATCAGCAGCCAGGTGCAGAACGGGATCAGGATGGTCGGATAGGTCAGGATCAGCGCGAAGGGCGTGTCGAACAGGCCATAGGCGTGGATCACGGCCGAGAGCGGGATGAACAGGATCGACGGCGGCACGAGATAGGCCAGGAAGATCAGCCCGCCCACCGTCGCCGCGCCCTTGTAGCGGATGCGGGTGATGGCATAGGCCGACAGCACGCTGGCGAAGATCGAGAGGAAGGTCGCGGCCGTGGCAACCATCATCGTCGTCATCAGCCAGCGCGGATAGGCGCTCTCGAACAGCAGCTTGTAGATGTGCTGGAAGGTCGGCTGGCTGACCCAGAGCGGGTTGCTGTTGTCGAGGTCGAGCAGCTGCGCATCCGGTTTGATCGAGGTGATCACCATCCAGTAGAACGGGAACAGCAGCACCACGAGGATGATCGCCAGCGGCATGTAGACGACCACCAGCTTGCGCGGCAGCGTCTCCAGATAGGCCATGCCCTCGCGATGGTCGGACAGCGTGCCCGGGGCGGTGGTGGATTTCAGGGCGGCGTCAGTCATTGCTCTCTCCCTGCTGCCACTTGCGGCGCTGAAGGCCGAACCAGCTGACCATGATCGCAGCCAGGAGGAAGGGCACCATGGCGGTGGCGATCGCCGCGCCCTCGCCCAAGCGCCCGCCCAGGATGCCGCGCTGATAGGACAGCGTCGCCATCAGCTGCGTGGCGTTGACCGGACCGCCGCGGGTCATGGCCCAGATCAGCTGGAAATCGGTGAAGGTGAACAGAACCGAGAACGTCATCACCACGGCGATGATCGGCGTCAGCAGCGGATAGGTCACGAAGCGGAAGCGCTGCCAGCCCGAGGCGCCGTCGAGCGTCGCGGCCTCGTAGAGCGAGGGCGAGACGGTCTGCAGGCCCGCCAGCAGCGTGATCGCGATGAAGGGGATGCCGCGCCAGATATTGGCGAAGATCACGCTGCACTGCGCCAGGAACGGATCGCCGAGCCAGTTGATGTACTGGCCCTTGGCCAGGAAGCCGGCCTTCTGCAGCAGCCAGGTGAAGATCGAGAACTGCGTGTCGAAGATCCACCAGAACGCCACCGCGGACAGCACCGTCGGCACGATGAAGGGGATCAGCACGATGGCGCGGATGAACGCCTTGAACGGCATGTGGTTGTTCAGGAGGATGGCGAGATAGAGCCCGACCGCGAACTTCACCACCGAGGCGACCGCCGTATAGGCGAGCGTGAACGCGGTCGCGTTCAGGAAATCGCTGTCGTCGAGCAGGTACTGGTAGTTCTCCAGCCCGATGAACACGCCGCCGCGGCCGATGCGCATGTCGGTCATGCTCATCCACATGCCCAGGATCAGCGGCCAGGCCAGGAAGAACACCAGGAAGATCATGGTCGGAACCATGAACCAGAAGCCCAGCCAGTTCCGGTTGACCATCAGCCTTGTCCAGGCGGTGGTCTCCGGCGGTGCGGCGAACGAGCCTGAAGCCATCGCGAGTGCTTCCTCGATAAAAGGGGTGCCTTCTCCCCGGCGGCGCGAACGGCGCCGGGAAGAAGACCCGTAGACATGGATGAAAGGCCCTCCCCTCGGCGCCGGTCAGGCGCTCCGGCCGGCGTCACCGCCGGCCGGAAAGGGTTCGGTCAGCGATAGATGCGCTGCAACTGCCGTTCGGCGAGCTGCATGGCACCCGCGGCCGATTCGCGACCGGTGCAGAAGCTGGCGAACATGTCGACGACGATGAAGTCCGCCATCGCGGTCGCTGCCTTCTCGTCGAGCTTGCCGCGATGACCTGCGACGAGGCTGCGCTTGGAGGCGTCGCGGAACACCTTGTTCTTCGGGTCCTTGGTCCAGACCGGGTTGTTGTCGAAGGCGTTCAGCGTATGCGTGAGGTAGCCGGCGGCCGCCTCCAGCCACGGATTGAACTGCTCGGCTTCCAGCATGTAGGCCATGAACGCTTTGCAGGCGTTCGGGAACTTCGTGTAGGTCATCGCCATCATCGGGAAGCAGAGCTGGATCTCGGTCGGCTTGCCCGCCGGGCCGATCGGCCAGTAGGCGTGGTCCATATCCGCCGCGATTTCCTTCTGCTTCGGGTCGTTCGAAGCGTTCGCCGCAGCATAGATCGAGATGCCGTTGGCGGTCAGTCCGAGTTCGCCCGACAGGAACAGACGGTTGTTGGAGGCGTCGTTCCAGGCCGCCGTGCCCTGGATGAAGGTGTCGTACAGCGCCTTGGAATAGTTCAGCGCCGCTTCCGTCTCGGGCGAGCGGATGATCACCTTGCTGTTCTCGTCGACCTGCGCGGCGTTGTGGGACCACAGCAGCCAGTAGGCGTAGGAGTTGCCATCGCCCGAGGCGCGGCCGAGCGGGAAGCCGGCCGGGGTGTTCTTGGCCTTCAGCGCCTTGCAGAGCTCCAGGAACCCGGCCGTGGTCTGCGGCACTTCATTGAAGCCGGCCGCCTTGATCTGCGAGATGCGGTAGTTGATGTAGCCGCCGTTGATCGCGGCGGGGATCGCGATCCACTTGTTGCCGAGCTTGCCATAGGCCTCGGCCACCGGAACCCAGCCGCCATACTTCTTGCCGAGATAGTCGGCGACGTCGCTGACGTCGACGCAGCGGTTCGGGAACAGGTGGGGCGTCGAATACAGCGACCAGAACAGGTCCGGGCCGGTGCCGGTGTTGGCGGCGACGGAGGCCTTCGGCTGCATGTCGTCGAAAGATTCCGACGTCACCGTGACGCGCACGCCCGTGGCCGCGGTGAAGGCGGCGACGATCTTGTTGAACTGCTCGTCCTCGGCGACGACGAAGCGGCGCCAGCGCATCAGGTTGAGGGCCGCGCCCGCCTCGGGCTTGAACGGCGAGGCCTGCGCCCAGGCCTTGGCCCATTCGGTCATGCCGGAGCCGACGAGAGCGCCGGCGCCCGCTACGCCGGCGAGGCCCTTCAATGCGGAACGTCGTGTCGGTGTGGTCATCAGCGTCCTCCCATGGACTGGTTTTTCGGCCCGGGGTCTGAAGCGCCCCGCTTGCCTCGTGGTTCATCGCGCGCTCGGGGTTGCTCCCCCGATGCGCGCGGATGATTCAGATCACGGCGCCAGGCGCTTGCCCGTGCCGGCGTCGAACAGATGCGTCACATTCGTATCGGGCGTGATCCCGATGAATTCCCCGGGCTTGGCGCTGATGCGCTCGCGGAACACGCAGGTCAGGCTCTGCCCGCCGCAGCGGACGACGACCTGCGTCTCGGAGCCCATCGGCTCGACCACGACGACCTCGGCCTTGAGACCGTTGTCGTCGAGCTGGATGTGTTCGGGGCGGATGCCGAGCACGGCGGCCTTGCCGTTGGAATCGGCGGGATGCGTCCCGATCGGCCAGACGACCCCGCCATCGGTCTCGAAGCCGGCGGCCGTGATCGTGCCCTTCAGCAGGTTCATCGACGGCGAGCCGATGAAGGCGGCGACGAAGAGATTGGCCGGGCGGTCGTAGAGGTCGAGGGGCGCGCCCATCTGCTCGACGATGCCGTCATGCATCACCACGATCTTGTCGGCCATGGTCATGGCCTCGATCTGGTCGTGCGTGACATAGACCGTGGTGGTCTTCAGGCGCTGGTGCAGCTCCTTGATCTCGGTGCGCATCTGCACGCGCAGCTTGGCGTCGAGATTGGAGAGCGGCTCGTCGAACAGGAACACCTGCGGATCGCGCACGATGGCGCGGCCCATCGCGACGCGCTGGCGCTGGCCACCCGAGAGCTGGCGCGGATAGCGGTCGAGCAGCTTCTCGAGGCCGAGGATGGCCGCCGCCTTGCCGACGCGATCGGCGATCTCCTCCTTGGGAGCCTTCCGCAGCTTCATCGAGAACGCCATGTTGTCGGCGACCGTCATGTGCGGGTAGAGCGCGTAGTTCTGGAACACCATCGCGATGTCGCGCTCTTTCGGCGGCACGTCGTTGACGACGCGCGGGCCGATCCGGATCTCGCCGCCCGAGATGTTCTCGAGCCCGGCGATCATCCGCAGCAGCGTGGACTTGCCGCAGCCGGACGGGCCGACCAGAATCACGAACTCGCCGTCCTCGATATCGATATCGACGCCGTGAATTACCTGGGTCGAGCCGTACGCCTTGCGCACGTCGGCAATCTGCACTGAGGCCATCGGGCCTGTCTCCTCACGTCGTTTCCCAGTGGGCCCGGTGATCCGCCATGGGGGGCGGGGTCCGGGCCGCATCGTCTATCGGCCTGTTGCGACCGATCGATGAAGGTTGCCGTCGGCTAAGGACCGTCGCGTTCCGGAGAACGGCGGTCCCTTGCACCGGCCTTCATCTGCGATAAAGTCATACAATACCCACAGGCGTGTCAAGCGCCGGGGCGGCGACGGGCCGGCAACCCGTCTTAGCCGTGAGGAGGAGGCGCCAGACGATGCGGATGCGCGACTATTCGCGGCCCACGACGCTCAATCCCGACCGCCTGTTCGGCCAGGTCGCCCAGAGACTCGCGGTCGCCATCATCACCGGAGCCGTCAAGGCCGGCGAGGTGCTGCCGGACGAGGACGATCTGAGGGGCGACATCTCGGTCTCGCGGACCGCCTATCGCGAGGCGGTCAAGGTGCTGACCGCCAAGGGCCTGGTCGAGGCGCGGCCGAAGAGCGGCACCCGCGCGGCGCCGCGTGACAGCTGGAATCTGCTCGATCCCGACGTCCTCGCCTGGCATTTCGAGGCCGACCCGAACGAGAAATTCATTCGCGATCTCTTCGAGTTGCGCCGTTTCGCCGAGCCGGCGGCGGCCCAGCTGGCGGCGCAGCGGCGCACACCCGCCGACATCGCCCGCATCGAGGCCGCCTTTCGCGGCATGGCGGACAACGAGCCCTATGACGACGTCACCATCAGGGCCGACCTCGCCTTCCACGAAGCGGTCTTCGCCGCATCCCACAACGCCACCCTGATGTGTCTGGCGAGTGCGGTGGCGGCGACGGTGCAATGGTCCCTGCTGCTCAAGTCGATCCATGACCGCGACTTCTTCATCGCCTCGCTGGTCGATCACGAGCGCGTCCTGGACGCCATCGTCCAGCGCGATGGAGACCTCGCGGCCGTCCGCATGAAGGCCCTGGTGATCGACAGCCTGAACACGACGCTGGCGATGCTGACCCCGCTTTCGACGACGGCCATCCAGAAAACAGCGTGAATAAGTCATATTATATATGCACCGGCGGCGCTTCCGCAGCGCCCCGCGCTATGGTGGGATGCACGCTGGCCGATCACACCGTGCCGAAGGCTTCCCAAGCGCCGGCAATGGCTGCATTTAATCGATTCACCTCGGCCTGATCAAGCGCCGCCCTCCACCCAGAAGCCTGACGGAAACGCACCCATGACACGGCCCAACGCCACCGAGATCCTGATGACGGGCCCGCTGATGGCCTATGCGGCGGACCAGCTGAAGGCCCGTTTCACCGTGCACGAACTGTGGAAGGCAGAGGACAAGGCGGCCTTCCTGCGCGAGATCTCGGACCGGGTCCGCGGCATCGCCGGCGGCGGCCATGTCCGCATCGACGGGGCCCTGTTCGACGCCCTGCCGAAGGTCGAGATGATCGCCAATTTCGGCGTCGGCTACGACAATGTCGACGCCGCCGAGGCCGGCCGCCGCGGGCTCGTGGTCTCCAACACGCCCGACGTCCTCACCGACGAGGTCGCCGATCTCGCCATCGGCCTGCTGATCGCCACCGTCCGCCAGCTGCCGCAGGTCGACCGCTATCTGCGCGAGGGCAAGTGGCTGAAGGCGCCCTATCCGCTGACGACCTCGCTGCGCAAGCGCAAGGTCGGCATCGTCGGCTTGGGGCGCATCGGCAAGGCGGTGGCGCAGCGCATCGAGGCCTTCGGCCTGCCGATCGTCTATCACGGCCGCTCGCGCCAGGCCGACGTCGCCTATCGCTACTATCCCTCGCTGGTCGAGATGGCCCAGGACGTCGACACGCTGATCTCGGTCGCGCCCGGCGGCGCCTCGACCCACCACATCATCAACGCCGAGGTGCTGAAGGCGCTCGGTCCCGACGGCATCGTCGTCAATGTCGGCCGCGGCACGGTGGTCGACGAGCAGGCGCTGATCGAGGCCCTGCGCAGCAAGACCATCCTCTCGGCCGGCCTCGACGTCTTCGAGGACGAGCCGCGCGTTCCCGCCGAGCTGATCGCCATCGACCATGTCGTGCTCCTCCCCCATGTCGGCTCGGCCTCGGTCCACACCCGCGAGCAGATGGGCCAGCTGCTCGTCGACAACCTCTTCTCCTGGTTCGACGGCAAGGGCCCGCTGACGCCCGTCGCCGAGACGCCCTGGACCAAGGCCTGAGGGTGATGGCCGGCGCGCTGCGACGCGCGCTGGCCGCGGGCGGCCTGGCTCTCTGGAGCCTTGCCGCCGCGGCGCAGACGGCCCCGCCCCCACGCGGGGCCGACCAGGCGCCGCCGGCCGTCGCACGGCTGCTGGGCGCCTGGACGCTCGAGCAGGTCGGCGCCTCCCGCCAATGCACGGTCACCTTCGGCGCAGATCCGGCGCCCCAGGGTCGCCAGATCCGCTTTCCCGCGACCTGCCGGCGCGCCCTGCCGATCCTCGACAGTGTCATCGCCTGGTCGCCGACGCCCGATGGCGGGATCGCGCTGAGCGATGCCGGCGGCAAGCCCGTCATCCAGTTCGGCCCCACCAGCGGGCAACGCCGTCAGGGTCGGGGTTCAGACGGCAAGGACTACGGGCTCGATGCCACCGGCTTCGCCCGCGCGGCGACACGGCCCCCGGTCGGCCCAGCCGAGGCCGCCGCCACCGCCGCCCAGCGCCCGACCCAGGTCGACCCCCGCCGCGCGCCGGCGGCCGCAACCCTGCCGGGGCTCTATGTCCTGATGCGGCAGCAAGGCCGCGAAGCCTGCCGCCTGCGCCTGGACGCGCCGTCCGTGGAGGGTGAGACGGCCGATGCCCGGCTCGAGCGTCCCTGCCCGGACACCGGCATCACCATCTTCGACCCCACGACATGGCGCTATGCCGGCGGCCGGCTGACCCTGGTCGCGCGCAAGGGCCATGGCGTCGATCTCGTTTTCGAGGAGGGCGTCTGGCGCAAGGACCCGGCGGTCGGCGCGCCATTGCTGCTGCGCCGGCTGCAGCCCTGAGGCGAAAGGCCCCGTCAGGGAGGTCGCCGGATCTTCCCGAAGGGCAGTATTTCGACCGGGCACCTCCGTCCGTCTCTGGCGATCGGCGCCCTTCGTTCCTAGATGGGCTGTCGGCGCCCGACCCTTCGGCGCAGTCAGGAGGATCGCCCGATGTTCAACGCCAAGTCGCTTCTCGATGCCCTCGTCAGTGCCGGCACCCAGGCCGGCCAGCCCGGCGGGCAGGGCCAGACCGGCTCGCTCGGCCAGATCCTCGGCGGACTGGCGACGAAGGTTCAGCAGGGCGGTGGCCTCGGCGGTCTCGCGGGCATGGCCGGCCAGATCCTGACCCAGGCCTCGCAGGGCGTCGGCGATGCGGCGCGCCAGACCGGCGTCCAGCAGAAGGCCGGAGACGTCATGGGTCAGGTCACCGGCGGGCGCTCCGCGCAGGACGTGCTGGCCCAGGCCAAGGCGATGTTCGACAAGAATCCCGCGATGGCGACCGCCGTGCTCGGCGGCCTCGGCGCGCTCGTCTTCGGCTCCTCGACCGGCCGCGCCGTCGTCGGCTCCGCGGCCAAGCTCGGCGGCATGGCCCTGATCGGTGGCCTCGCCTACAAGGCCTACCAGAACTACCAGTCCGGCAAGCCGATGCTCGATATCGGCAGCAGCCCCGAGCTGCTTCCCGCGCCGCGCGGGACCGGCTTCGAGGCCGAAGCCGCGACCGAGGCGACCGCGCTGCTCTTCATCCGCGCGATGATCGCCGCCGCCGCCGCCGACGGCGCCATCGACGCCGAAGAGCGCACCACCATCCTCGGCGGCCTGCGCGAGGCCGGCTTCGACCAGGAGGCGAATGAATGGCTGGAGCAGGAGATGGCCAGCCCCGCTTCGATCGAGACGCTGGTGGCCGGAGCCGAAAGCCCCGAGCTCGCCGCGCAAATCTACACCGCGGCCCGCATCGCCATCAATCCGGACACGGCCGGGGAGAAGAACTTCCTGGCGGCCCTGTCCGCCGAGCTCGGGCTCGATGCCGAGCTCGTGGCCAACATCGACGCGGCCGCGAGCGCCGCCAAGGTCTGAGCGGCCCCGCAGGGCCGCTTGCGAGAGCCGTCGCCGTCCCACGGGACGGCTCTTCCGACCGGACCCTGCCTTTTTCTTGCCGGCAAGACGCGCAATCGCGCCCCGGCGTCAGCGTGGCATTAATCATCGCGGCCGAATGACCGCCTGACGCGCCTCTCATCCACGGAGGTTTAGGATTTATCGGCCAGGAAGGCAGGCATCGAGCGGCGTTATGCCGCTCGATGCTCGCCCGGCCCTGTTGACGGCTCCCGGACGCAGCAACGGCGTAGGGGGAGAGAGAGACAGGCCCATGGCTTTGATGGCGATGATCAGGGCGATGCGACCGCATCACTGGCTCAAGAACGGGCTGGTGTTCGTCCCCATCCTGCTCAACCACGACGTCTTCGACCTCGACGCGCTGAGTGACGGCGCCGTGGCCTTCGTCGCCTTCAGCCTGCTGGCCTCGGCGATCTACCTGCTCAACGACATCGTCGACGTCGAGGCCGATCGCCGCCATCCGACGAAATGCAAGCGCCCGCTCGCGGCCGGCGAGATCACCGAGCGCCAGGCCTATGCGATGATCCCGCTGCTGACGGTGACCGCCTTCGCGCTCGCCTGGCTGCTGCCGCAGCCGCGGCTCTTCCTGATGGCGCTGGGCGCCTATCTCGTGCTGGCGCTGGCCTATCTCTTCGTGCTCAAGCGCAAGCTCCTGGTCGATGTCCTGGGCCTGGCGGCCCTCCACACCCTGCGCATCCTGGCCGGCAACGCCGCGGGCTCGATTCCGCTGTCGTCCTGGCTGCTGGCCTTCTCGATGTTCCTGTTCCTCAGCCTGGCGCTGGTGAAGCGCTATGCGGAGCTGCGCATCACCCAGGACCAGTCTGGCCTGAAGAAGGCCGGGCGCGGCTACCATGCCGAGGACATCGAGGCGCTCTCGCAACTCGGTATGGCCTCGGGCTGCACCTGCGCGCTGATCATGGCGCTCTATGTCGACAGCGCCGCCGTGAAGGAGCGCTACGCCCATCCCGAGCTGATCTGGCTGCTCTGCCCGATCATTCTCTACCAGATGTCGCGGATCTGGTTCCTAGCACGGCGGGGACAGATGCCGGACGATCCGCTCGTCTTCATGATCCGCGACTGGCGCAGCCAGGTCACCGGCGCTGCCGTGGTCGGGATCCTCGTCGCCGCGACCCTGCTTCCGTGACCGGACCGGCGCCCCGCATCGCATCCTGGGGCGGCCTGACGCCGCGCGCGACGACGACGCTGGCGCCGGACCTCTGGCTGGCCGCGCCGGCGCCCGAGGCTGGCCCGGTTCTGGCCTATGGCAATGGCCGCTCCTATGGCGATTCCTGCCTGAACGACGGCGGGCGCCTGATCCTAGCACGCCGCCTCGACCGCGTTCTGGCCTTCGACCGCGAGAGCGGCCTCGTCACCTGCGAGGCCGGCGTCCTGCTCGATGGTCTGCTGAACCTCGTGGTGCCCGCCGGCTGGTTCCCGCCCGTGACGCCCGGCACCTGCTACGTCACCATCGGCGGCGCGCTCGCCAATGACGTCCACGGCAAGAACCATCATCGCGCCGGCACCTTCGGCCGCCATGTCCGCGCCTTCGAGCTCGTCCGCTCCGACGGGCGCCGCCTGACCTGCGCGCCCGACATGAACGGCGCGCTCTTCGCCGCCACCATCGGCGGCATGGGCCTCACCGGCCTCGTCACGCAGGTGACGCTGCAGCTGATGCCCATCGCCTCCGCCGAGATGCTGCAGGAAGCCGTCCACTTCGGCGGGCTCGACGACTTCTTCGCGCTCGCCACCGGCTCGGACGCCAGCCATGACTACACCGTCGCCTGGATCGACGCGCTGGCCGGCGGTGCCGGCTTCGGCCGCGGCGTCTTCTTCCGGGCCAATCACGCCCCAGCCAGCGACGAGCCTCCGGCGCAGCCCGGCCGCATTCTGCCCTTCCCGCTGAAGCCGCCCGTCCCGCTGATCAACCGGCTGACGCTGCGCGCCTTCAACGCGCTCTACCGCGCCGCCCAGCCGCGCTCGCCCGAGCCGCGCCGCATCGCCTACCGCCCGTTCTTCTACCCGCTCGATCGCGTCTCCGACTGGAACCGCGCCTATGGCCCGGGGGGCTTGCGCCAGTTCCAGTGCGCGATTCCGACGGCACACGCCCGGCAGGCCGTGGAGGAGATGCTGCGCCGGACGCTCGCCGCCGGCGAAGCCTCCTTCCTGACCGTGCTGAAGCTCTTCGGCGACGTGCCCTCGCCGGGAATGATGTCCTTCCCCATCGCGGGGGCGACGCTGACCCTCGACTTCCCCAACCGCGGTGCGCGCACCGAGCGCCTGCTGGCGGAACTGGACGCGGTGACGCTCGCCGCCGGGGGCCGCGTCAACCCCTACAAGGATGCGCGCATGTCGCCGGCAACCTTCGAGGCTTCATTCCCGCACTGGCGCGACTTCGCGGCCCATCTCGATCCGGGCTTCTCGTCGAGCTTCTGGCGCCGCGTCACCGCCGGCTGAGGGCCGTCCCCCGGCCTGTCCGAAAAAAACCGACACAAGCTTGAACCTCCCGGCCGCGGGCCGCGACAAAGGGTCATGGAGGGCGAATGGTTCGCTCCCGAAGCCTCAGGGAGACCCTGACGATGACCCGCTTCAAGACGATCGCCGCCGGCACCCTCGCCGCTCTGACCCTCGCCACCACCCTCGTCGCCACCTCCGCCGAAGCCCGCCCGCGCTACTGGGGCCATGGCCGCGGCGCCGCCGTCGGAGCCGGCATCGTGGGGGCGCTCGCCGCCGGCGCCCTGGTCGCCGCCGCCACCCGCCCGTCCTATGCTCACGGCTATTACGGCTACGCCCCGGTTCGCCAGTGCGACATGGTCGAGCGCATCAACCGCTATGGCGAGGTCGTCGGCTACCGCCGGGTCTGCGGCTACTACTGAGCGGCTCTCCGGGGCCAGGAACCCCGGCAGGCCCCCCTGATAGTCGCCTCCCCCGTTCGAGACCTCCCGATACGACTTGGGCTCCCCGGTTTCCCGGAGAGCCCTTTTTCGTTGGCTCCGTGGCGAGTTGCCGGTGCGTCAGGCGACGCGGGCGAGCTCCGCCTTGGCGTCGTTGATCGCCTGCTCGCGCGCCTCGGGGCCGTAGCCCAGCTTCTCGGCGCGCACGAAGGTGACGTCGCTGATTCCGATGAAGCCCAGCATCGTGCGCAGATGCGGCTCCTGCGAATCCAGCGCCTGGGTCGGGCCGGAGCTGTAGATCCCGCCGCGGCTCTCGACGACGATGGCGCGCTTGCCTTCGAGCAGCCCGACCGGGCCCTTCTCGCCATATTTGAAGGTCACGCCGGCCCGCAGCACATGGTCGAACCAGGACTTCAGCGTCGAAGGGATGCCGAAATTATACATCGGCGCGCCGATGATCAGGGTGTCGGCCGCCTTCAGCTCGGCGACGAGCGAATCCGACAGGGCCTTCGCCGCGCGCTGCGCGTCGTTGGCGGGCTCGGCGCCACGGATCGCGGCGGTGGAATCGGTGGTCAGATGCGGCACGGGGTTGGCACCGAGATCGCGCTCCACCACGACCAGCGCGGGATCGGCTGTGCGCAGGCGGGCGACCGTCTCGTCGATGAGCTGCTTCGAGACCGAAGCCGCACCGGCGGCGCTGCTGTTGATGACCAGAAGATGTGACATGGTGCTTGATCCTGAAACCGGGAACGGGTTCGATGCGATTGATGTAGCGGCGCAGGTCCAGCAACGGTATGCGCGAGCGAAGCACCAAACTGTTGCACCCACGGGAACAGCGTCATGTCCGAGCTGGACGACATCCGCAGCTTCGTCGCCGTGGTCGAGAGCGGCGGCTTCGGGCGGGCCGGGCATCGGCTCGGCCTGTCCAAGTCGATCATCAGCCGCCGCGTCGCGCGGCTGGAGGCCGAACTCGGCACGCGCCTGCTCAGCCGCACCACGCGCGGCATTGCCGCCACCGAGGCCGGTCTCGAATTCAAGGCGCGCGGCGAGCGCATCCTGGCCGATCTGGCCGAGGCCCGCGACGCTGTGGCCCAGCAGGCGGGCGGGGTCGTCGGGCGGCTGCGGCTGTCGATGCCGCTCACCTTCGGCAACCGGCATGTCGCGCCGGTCCTCGGCGAACTCGCAAGGCGCCATCCCGGCCTCGAACTCGATGTCGAGGCCAGCGACCGCTATGTCGACCTGATCGGCGAGCGCTTCGACGCCGCCATCCGCATCGGCACGCTGAAGGATTCGAGCCTGATCGCCCGCAGGATCGCGCCGATCCATGGCGTCATCCTCGCCAGCCCGGCCTATCTCGCCGCGCGGGGGCGGCCCGCGACCCCGGTCGATCTCGCTGGCCATGACTGCCTGCTCTACACCGGCACCAGCAATCCCGACTGGACCTTCCGGGTCGGCCGGCGCCGCGTTTCGGTTCGCCCGGCCGGGCGCCTGCGCTCAGACAGCGGCGAGACCCTGCTGGACTGGGCCAAGGCGGGGCTCGGCATCGTGCTGTTGCCGACCTTCATCGCCAGCGACGCCATTCGCGACGGCGCGCTCGAGCCGCTGCTCTGGGAGTTCCCGCTGCAGGAACACGGCCTCTTCGTGGTGAGGCCGCCGGGAGCCTATGTGCCGGGCAAGGTCCGCGTGCTGATCGACCTGCTGGTCGAGCGTTTCGGCGGCGCGCCCTATTGGGACCCCTGCCAGGCGGCGGCGCGCGAGCGCGGCGTCACGCTCGGATTCAAGCCCGGCTTCGACACCGAGGCGGAGGACGCGCAGGAGGATCATCAGCCGGCGTGATCGGGCCCATCACCCGATTTTGCGTGGCTTCGGGCATCCGTCCCGGCACTGTGGCAACCTCATCCGATGGAGACCGCCGATGCTGCTCGTGGGAATGCTCGATAGCCCCTATGTCCGCCGGGCTGCGGTCACAGGGACATTGCTGGGGCTGGAATTCGAGCACCGCTCCGTCTCGGTCTTCCGGCACATGGACGAATTCCGGGCGATCAACCCGCTGATCAAGGCGCCGAGCCTCGTGACCGACGACGGCACGGTGATCAGCGAATCGCTGCTCATCATCCAGCATTTCGAGGACCTCGCCGGCCGCTCGCTGCGCCCGGTCGAGGCGAGCGCCCGGATGCGGGACCTGTCGCTGACCGGCATCGGCATCGTCGCCGCCGACAAGGCGGTCGCGATCGAATACGAACGCAAAAGGCCAGAGGGTCAGCGCCATGCGCCCTGGCAGGAGCGCATCGTGGTGCAGCTTCACACCGCGCTGGACCTGCTTGACGCCGCCGCGGGACGAGGCGAGCTGACCGCAGGCCCCGAACTGCTGCCGAGCGACATCGCCGCAGCCATCGCCTGGGGCTTCTGCCGATTCGTCACGCCCGAATTCGCGCCCGTCGAGCGATGGCCGGCCCTCGCCGCGCAGGCCAGCGCCTGCGAGGCGCTCGACGTCTTCAAGCAGTGGCCGATCGACCGGGAATAGCGGTCGCAGACGCCGATATCGGCGGTTTCGCATTCACCATGCCGAAAATTGCTGCACCGCAACAGCCCGCGCCTCTTGCAATCGGGCAGCGCCGGCGCATCGTCCGAAACGAGTTAGGGAAGAATCGCCTCCTGGTCGGTCCCGCGCATCCAGCGCTGACAACAGGAGATGACAATTGGCTCGTTCCAGAAAGGCCGGCACGACGACCGGCCATGGCGAAGTCCGCCGGCTCTGGCCCGCGGAACGCGACCTCTTCAAGGCCCATCTGTTGAGGCTCGACGAGGTGACCCGCCGCGAACGCTTCGGCACCGCGGTGAATGACGACTTTCTCGAGAACTACGCGGTCACCACCTTCGGTGTCGGCGGGCTCGTCTATGCCTATATCGAGGACGGCGCGGTGCGGGGCGCAGCCGAGTTGCGCGGGCTCGAAGACATCATGGCCCAGACCGGCGAAGCCGCCTTCAGCGTCGAGCGGGACTGGCGCCGGCGCGGCATCGGCGGCGTTCTCTTCGGCCGGCTGATCACCGCCGCGCGCAACCGCGGCATCCGCACGCTCTACATGACCTGCCTGCCCGAGAACGCGGCGATGCGCCGTCTCGCCCACAAGTTCGAGGCCGATCTCGCCGGCGGCTATGCCGATGTCGAGGGCGTGATCGCCACGGGCGGACCGACGCCCTTCACCATCCTCGACGAGGCGCTCGACACCGCCCGCGGCTTCGCCGCGATGGCGCTGTCGCTGCAGCGGCGCCTCTGGCGGCCAGCCCTGTTCGGCCGCTCGCCCGGCGCCTGACCGCTCAGCGGCTGAGCGAGAGCGCGGCGCCCGATTTGGTGACGGCGCCGTCCATCGCGCCGCCGCCGCTGGTGCGCAGCCGCGCCACCACCGTGCCGCCCTGCTGGTAGAGATAGACCTCGCCGTCGCGGTAGTCCCAGGCCGTGACCTTCTGCAGGTCGCGGTTGGAGCAGCCGGCGGCGCTGGCGCGGTAGAGGTCGAGCGCCGGCGCGCTCGAGAGCTGCACCCGGCAGGACCCGCCGGTCGCCTCACGGGCAGTCCAGTTGCCGATCACGCCATCGCGCGAGGTCACGGCCGGTCGGGCGGCATTGCTGCCGGCGCCGAGCGTCGCGATCTGCCCGCCACCGCCGCGCAGCGTCGGCACGTCGCTGGGCTGCGGCGCGGCCGGGACCGGCGTCGGTTGCGGCATGCCCGGAGCGGTGGGGTTGTAGTAGGGGTCCTGTGGCGGCGGCAGCGCACCGGGCTGTCCGGCCGGAGGCGCGGACGCGACCGGATAACCGCCGGGCGGCGGCAGCGGCTCGGAGACGACCGGCGCGGAGCTGATCGCCGGGGCCGGCGGCAGGCTGGGCTGGCCATAGGCCTGCGGCGCGGGGCCGACGAAGCGCTGCGAGCCGGCGCAGGCGGTCAGCGCCAGCAGCGGCAGCAGGCCGGCGGCCTTCAGGGTCACGGCCATGGTCGCGGTCTTCTTGGTCATGAGGCGTCGGTTCCGATCGATCGGGCAATGCGGGCAGGCGAACGCGTCGCAGGAAACGGTTGAATCCTAGACCATTCCCGTGAACGTGACATGAGCATGATCGTGCCGGGCGTCCATAGCCCAGCCGATCTGGTTTGCGAACCCGCCGCGCGCGCTCCGGTTCCCGTTCGTCACCCGATCGGATCCCGCGGCCACAGGAGAGACCGGATGACGTCACCAACCTCCCCGGCGCCGGGCGCGGCGCTCCAGCCCCTGCTGCCGGCCACGATCGCGCCGCCCTTCGCGCGCTACAGCCATGGCATCGCCGTGCCGGCCGGCCATCGGCTCGTCGCCTGCTCGGGCCAGCTGGGCATGGCCCGGGACGGCTCGATCCCCGAGGATGTCCGGGCGCAGGCCGATCTCTGCTTTTCCAATATCGCCGCCATCCTGGCCGAGGCCGGCATGACGCTGGCCGACATCGTGCGCCTCAACGCCTATGTCACCGACCGCGCCCACATGAAGGGCTACATGGAATCGCGGGACGCCCATGTCGGCACGCCCCCGCCCGCCTCGACGCTGATGATCGTCTCGGGCTTCACCCTGCCGGCCTTCAAGGTCGAGATCGAGGTCCTGGCCGCGGCGGTCTAGCCGCCTTCGGACGCTCAGCCCTTGCGGACCATCAGAACCGCCGCGAGGATCGCGATCCCGCCGAAGGCCTGCGCCGGGGAAGGCTGTTCGCCGAAAATGGCCCAGGCGGCGAGCACCGACACCAGCGCCGGCCAGACCATGACCAGCGAGGCCGCGCTGGCGCCGTACTGGCCCAGAGAGAGCGTGATCAGGCCCTGGCCGAGCGCATGGGAGACGAGGCCGAGCGCGATCACCGCGAGCCAGCCCTGCAGGCTCGACGGCAGGATCGCCTCGCCCAGCGCCAGCGCGGCGACGAGGCAGAAGACCGCGCAGATCGCGCTGGAGATCAGGCTGATGCGACCGGCCTCGGCCCGGTCCCGGGCGCGGCGCACAGCCATGATGTAGGCGGCGTAGGACAGGGCGGCGCCGACCGCCAGGCTGTCCCCGAACAGGCTGCCGGGCACGGCCGCCGCCGAGCCGGCCAGTTTCGGCAGGACCAGCATCAGCGCGCCGCCGATCGCCAGCGCCAGCGCGCCAAGGATGCGCCGGCTCGGCCGCTCGGCGAACAATAGCCAGCCGCCGAGCACGACGGCGACCGGCGAGAGATTGCCGAGCAGCGAGGCGTTGGCAATCGTCGTGAAGCCCAGCGCGGCATTATACAGGACGACGTCGACGCCGAAGGCGAGACCGGCGAGCACGATCGGCAGCAGCGCGCCGCCGGGCGCGGCCGGGCGGCCGGGGCGACGCCGCTCCAGACCCATCCAGAGGGCGAGCACCGGCAGGGCGAAGATCATCCGCCAGAACCCGGCCGCGGCCGGTCCGACATCGGCGAAGCGCACGAACACGCCCGAGAAGCCGATGCAGGTCGCCCCCGTGAGCAGCGCGAGGAACATGGCGAGCGCTGGCGCGGTCGGGGCTGGCAGGGCGGTCGCGGGGGCGGACATGGCGGAGTAGCTCGTGATCTTTGTTTTGCGAATTCGTTCTCGACGAACGCGTCCGTCATTGCGAGCGCAGCGAAGCAATCCAGGGGGACGTCGAGCGCGCCGCTCTGGATTGCTTCGCTGCGCTCGCAATGACGATGAGCCTGTACTACCCCGCTTCTATCCATCGGAAAAACGGATTATTCTGATTTAACCATTCTTAAAACCGATCGTCTGAGGCGGCGCCATGTCCACGCATTTCGATCTGGCAGCGCTCGACATGCTGGTGGCGGTGGTCGAGAGCGGCGGCTTCACCGCAGCCGGCGCGCGGCTGGGGCGCACGCAGTCGGCGATCTCGGTCCGCATCCAGGACCTCGAGAACCAGCTCGGCCACCGGCTCCTCGAACGCTCGCGCCGCGGCGTGGTCCCGACGCCGGCCGGTGAGCGGCTGCTCGCCCATGCCAGGCGCCTGCTGGCGATCCAGCGCGAGGCGCTCGATGATCTCGGCGGCTCCAGCGCCTCGGGGCGGCTGCGGATCGGCATTCCCGACGATTATGTCGACGCCTTCCTGCGCCCGCTGATCGCGCGCTTCGCCGCCGAGCATCCCAAGGTCGAGCTGGAACTCCATTGCGATCTCTCGAAGCGGATCGAGCCCGCCGTCGCGGCCGGCGAGTTCGACCTCGCGGTGGTGACGCAGGACCCGCGACGCCCCGTCGGCGAGGTCGTCAGGCGCGAGCCCGTCGTCTGGATCGCCGCCCGCGGGCATCGGCCGGAACTGCAGGAGCCCCTGCCGCTGGCGCTGTTCTCGGAGGGCTGCCGGGTCAGGCCGCGCCTGCTGGCGGCGCTGGCGGAGGCCGGGACTGACCATCGCCTCGTCTTTTCCTGCTCGCACACCTCGGGCATGCTGTCGGCGGTCGAGGCGGGTTTCTGCGTCACCGCCGTCACCGAGAGCGCCGTGCCGCCGACTGCGCGACGGCTCGGCCCGGCGGAAGGCCTGCCGGCGCTGTTCGAGCTCTCGGTCGGGCTGATCATGGGCCCGCAGCCGGGGCTGGCGGCGCGCCGCTTCGCCGATGCGCTGCGCGAGGAAATGGCGGCGCCGCGGCTCGCCGCGTGAGGCTGTTGCCGGCGCCGCATTGCCCTTTCCCCCCGCGAACACTACTGAGAGCCCATGAAATTCCTCGACCAGGCCAAGATCTATGTGAAGGCGGGAGACGGCGGCGCCGGCTGCGTCTCCTTCCGTCGCGAAAAATTCATCGAGTTCGGCGGGCCCAATGGGGGTGACGGCGGGCGCGGCGGCGACATCGTGATCGAATGCGTGCAGGGCCTCAACACCCTGATCGACTTCCGCTTCCAGCAGCATTTCAAGGCGAAGATCGGCGGCCACGGCATGGGCGCCGACCGTCATGGCGCCAATGGCGAGACCAAGGTGCTCAAGGTCCCGCCGGGCACCCAGGTCTTCGACGAGGACGGCGAGACGCTGATCGCCGACCTGACCGAGCCCGGCCAGCGCTTCGTCCTGTGCAAGGGCGGCAATGGCGGCTTCGGCAACGCCTATTTCAAGACCTCGACCAACCAGGCACCGCGCCATGCCAATCCCGGCCTGATCGGCGAGGAACGCTGGGTCTGGCTGCGGCTGAAGCTGATCGCCGATGCCGGGCTGATCGGCCTGCCCAATGCCGGCAAGTCGACCTTCCTGGCGACCGTGACCGCCGCCAAGCCCAAGATCGCCGACTATCCCTTCACCACCCTGCATCCGGGGCTCGGCGTCGTGCGGGTCGACGGGCGCGAGATGGTGCTGGCCGACATCCCCGGCCTGATCGAGGGCGCCCATGAGGGCCATGGCCTCGGCGACCGCTTCCTCGGCCATGTCGAGCGCTGCCGCGTGCTGCTCCACCTCGTCGAGGGCACCAGCGAGCACGCCGGCAAGGCCTACAAGACCGTGCGCAACGAGCTCAGCCTCTATGGCGAGGGGCTCGATGAGAAGCCGGAGATCGTGGCGCTGTCGAAGGCCGACGCGCTCTCGCCGGAATTGCTGAAGGAGCAGGTGGCGCGGCTCAAGCGCGCCGCCAAGCGCATGCCGATCGTGCTGTCATCCGCCTCGGGCGAGGGCGTCGAGGCCGCGTTGCGCGCGCTCTTCGTCCATGTCGAGGAGGCCCGCCGGGACGAGGACGCGCAGAATGCCCCCGTCGAGGACACCGGCTGGCGACCCTGAGGCCGCCAGCCTTGTCACTCAGCGGGTCACGCGGCGCGTCTCGCGCACGACGGTCGGCGCGGTGATGGCTCCGGCCGCCCCGCCCACGACGGCACCGACCGGGCCCGCGACGAGGGCGCCCGTCCCGGCTCCCGCGGCCGCGCCGCCGATGCGCTGTTCGGTGGTGTTGCCGCAGGCGGCGAGCAGGACGGTCGCGGCTGCGACGAAGCCCAGGGTCGAAATCTTCATGGTGTTGGTTCCCCAGCGTGACGATGGGGCTGGAACGTGCCGCACGGCCCTTGGGTTCCACCCCTCGCGCTGGACAGGCCTGCGCCTTCGCCGCCGCTGTGCGCTTTTCCTCAAGCCGGCGCAGCCTGCGGCCTTGCGATCTCCGCAGAAATCCGTATACAGCCGGCATCGCATCAGTCGTACCATTCGCGTGGTCGATGAGGGCCCGGTTCGGCCCACGTCGCTGATCTCGTTTTGACAGGTTCCGTTTTGACCGGTTCGCCCCTTCAAAAGAGCGGATCGATGGAGTTGAGATTATGAAGATCCGCAATTCGCTGAAGTCGCTGCGCGCCCGTCACCGCGACAACCAGCTCGTGCGCCGCAAGGGCCGCGTCTACATCATCAACAAGGTCCAGAAGCGCTTCAAGGCGCGCCAGGGCTGAGGCTGCGGCGGGCTTTCGCCCGCCCGGTTGCCCGGTGGACGACGACCAGGCGGGGCGCCCCCGGGCGCACCCGCCTTTTTGCGTTTGCGGTCGCCGCTCCGTGAATTGACCTGCGCCCGTCCCCCGCTAGACTGTAGCGATGATGACCGTGCGCAAGCTGACGGCAGTCGCCGTCTTCGCCGCTCTGGCGGCTGCCCCCTCGATCGCCGCCGCCCAGGCGCAGCCCCTGCCGCCCCAGCGCCCGGGCGCAGTCGCGCCGGCCGACAAGGACGACAATCCCGCTGCGGCGACGGCCCCCTCGCGCGGGCCGGCCGCGACGCTGGAGCGGCTCTTCGAGCGGCTCGCCGCGGCCCAGTCGCCGGAAGAGGCCAAGGGCATCGCCAATCTGATCCAGCGCCGCTGGGCCCGCTCGGGCTCGGCCACGGCCGATCTGCTGATGACGCGCGCCCAGACCGCGATGAAGGAGAAGCGCCTCGAACTCGCGATCGAGCTGCTCGACCGCGTCATCAGCCTCGATCCCGATTGGGCGGAGGGCTGGAACCAGCGCGCCAATGCGCTGTTCCTCGCCGGCGATTCGATCCGTTCCATGCTCGACATCGGCGAGACGCTGAAGCGCGAGCCACGCCATTACGGCGCGATGATGGGGCTGGGCACGATCCTGCGGCAGCAGGGCGACGACAAGCGCGCCATGGTCGCCTATCGCCGGGCTCTGGAGATCTATCCGCAGCTCGAGGCCGTCAAGAACGCCGTCGATTCGCTCAAGATCGAGGTCGACGGCCGCGACGCCTGAACCGGCCGCAAATCCGGAACCGGTCTCGCCGCGTATCCGCGTCATGCTGACCCGCTCGCTCCTCGTTCTAGCCGCCCTCGCCGTCGCCGGGCTCTGGCTCTGGTCGGAATGGCTGGGCGCCCAGGTCGCCCGGCGCCATCCGCCCGCGGGCAGCTTCGTCTCCTTCGACCAGGGCCGGCTCCACTACCGCGAGCGCCGCGCGGAGGGCGAGGCGAGGGGCACCGTCGTCCTGATCCACGGCGCCTCCTCCAGCCATGCCGACATGCTGGCGACGCTCGGCCCCGAGCTCGCCCGCTATCGCATCATCGCCTTCGACCGCCCGGGCCATGGCTGGAGCGACCGCCTCGAGGGCGATGCGATGGCCGATCCGGCACGCCAGGCCGCGGCGCTGATGCGGGGCATCGATGCCGTCGTCCCCGAGCGCTTCGTCCTCGTCGCCCACTCGCTCGGCGGCGCCTCGGCGACCCGGATCGCGCTGGAGCGTCCCGACCGCCTGCATGGGCTCGTCCTGCTCGGCGCCGTCACCCATCCCTGGCCGGGCGGCATTTCCTGGTATCACCATCCCACGACCTGGCCCCTGGTCGGCCCGCTCTTCACCCGACTCATCGGCGTCCCGGCCGCGAGCACCCTGCTGGACTCCGGCGCGCAGAGCGTCTTCGCGCCGCGGCCGGTGACGCCGGGCTACCTCGCCGCCGCGCAGATCGAGCTGCTGCTGCGGCCCGAGACCTTCCGCGCCAACTCGCAGGACATCGCCGCGACGCTGGATTTCGTCACCGCCCAGGCACCGCTCTACCGCGGCATGAAGGTGCCCGTCATCGCCATCACCGGCGACAGCGACAGCATCGTCTCCCCGGTCATCCACTCGGCGACGATCGCCCGGCAGGCGCCGCAGGGCCGCTTCGTCCTGCTGCCCGGCGTCGGCCACATGCCGCATCACGCCGCGCCCGAGATCGTCGCCGCCGCCGTCGACGAACTGGCGGGTCGCCGCTCGAATCTGGCGAGCCTCGCGGGCGCTGCGGCCCGGCGCGACTAAAGGTATAAGACTTTTGTCGCGCTTTCCGAGGGTCGGGGATTCCGCCACCTTACCCTGCGCTTTAGTTCAAACTTGACGTAACGACGCCAGCCCTTCGTCCACCGTGGCGCGGGGCCAGAGACGTATTGACACGTCACAAACGGGGGAACGTCCATGCCACCAGATGACAAGGTCAAGGCCCATTGGGCCGAGACCCAGCGCCTGACCTACATCATGCTCGGGATCTGGGCCTTTTTCGCATTCTTCATCCACATGTTCTCGCCCGTGCTCAACGGCGTGAAGATCGCCGGCTTCCCGATGGGCTTCTACATGGCTGCCCAAGGCTCCCTGATCGTATTCGTTGCCCAGCTTTTCTGGTTCGCCAAGGCCCAGGACAAGGTGGACCGCAAGTACGGCATGGCCGAAGACGATTGAGGGGAACAGATCCATGTCCGCAGGAGCTCAAAAGAGCGACTTCACCTCGAATCTAGGCCGGATCTACGGCATCTATACGGGTGGTTTCGTCGCCTTCGTCGTCTTTATCGGCGTTCTCGAACGCGCTGGCGTTCCCAACCACATTCTCGGCTATCTCTTCGTCGCCTTCACCATCGGCGTCTATGCCGCGATCGGCATCATGTCGCGCACCATGCAGGTCGACGAATACTACGTCGCCGGCGGCGGACTGGATGTCGGCGGCCTCCTTCATCGGCATGGCCGGCACGCTCTACCTGCTCGGCTATGACGGCCTCGCCTTCATCCTCGGCTGGACCGGCGGTTACGTGCTGGTGGCGACGCTGATTGCGCCCTATCTGCGCAAGTTCGGCTGCTACACCGTGCCGGACTTCCTGGCCTTCCGCTTCGGCGGCAATGCGGCGCGCATCGCCGGCATCGTCGTGCTGATGAGCTGCTCCTTCACCTATGTCGTGGCGCAGATCGTCGGCACCGGCCTGATCGGCGCCCGCCTGCTCGGGATGAGCTTCGAGATCGCCGTCTTCGTCGGCCTCGTCGGCATTCTCGTCTGCTCCATGCTCGGCGGCATGCGCGCCGTCACCTGGACGCAGGTCGCGCAGTACATCGTGCTGATCGTCGCCTATCTGATCCCGGTGATCATCCTTTCGACCCAGAAGTTCGGCATCCCGATCCCGCAGCTCACCTACGGCACGGTTCTCTCCGAGATCCAGGTCCGGGAAGCGGCGCTCGGCGTCTCGGCGGCGGCCTCTCATTCCGTGCCCTTCGCCCGCTACGACCCCCTGAACTTCTTCGCCCTCGTGCTCTGCCTGATGGTCGGCACGGCCTCGCTGCCCCACGTGCTGATGCGCTACTTCACCACGCCCTCCGTGCGTGAAGCGCGCTCCTCCGTGGCCTGGACGCTGCTGTTCATCTTCATCCTCTACTTCACGGCGCCGGCCTATGCCGCCTTCGCGAAGCTCGAAGTGTTCACCAACCTGCCGGGCTGGCTCTACAGCTACGGCAAGATCGGCCTGATTCAGGTCTGCGGCACCAACGCCGTCGATCTGGCGACCATCACCGCCGCCTGCGGCAAGATCGCCGGCCATACCGGTATCCTGCAGCTCGCCAACTTCACCATCCAGGCGGACGCGATCGTGATCGCGACGCCGGAAATCGCGGGCCTGCCCTATGTCGTCTCCGGCCTCGTCGCCGCCGGCGGCCTGGCGGCGGCGCTTTCGACCGCCGACGGCCTGCTGCTGGCGATCGCGAACGCGCTCTCGCATGACGTCTATGCCAGGATGATCAACAAGAACGCGCCGGTGGCGAGGAAACTCGTTATCGCCCGCGTCATCCTCATCCTGGTCGCGCTGATTGCCGCCTGGGTCGCTGCGCAGCGCCCGGCCGACATCGTCGCGATGGTGGCCTGGGCCTTCTCGCTGGCCGCAGCGGGGCTGTTCCCGGCGCTGGTCATGGGCATCTGGTCGAAGAAGACCACCGCGACCGCGGCCGTGGCGGGCATCTGGGCCGGCTTCCTGGCGACGCTGACCTATCTCGTCGTGACCCGCTACTTCCCGGGCTTCGGCGTGAACGTGCTCGGCATGTACTCGAACGTCCATCCGCTCACCGGGGCGGCGCTCGTCGACATCGCCAAGCTCAAGGCCGAGCAGCCGCAGATCTTCCAGCAGGGCTGGGTGGCGATCAACCACCCGCTCGCCTCGCGGGTCGGCTACTTCAACGTCGCCAACATCTCGGCCGGCCTGTTCGGCATGCCGATCGGCTTCCTGACGATGTACATCGTCTCGAAGTTCACCACGGCGCCGAACAAGGAGCTGCAGGACTTCATCGACCAGATCCGTCAGCCGCGCGGCGCGGCCGTGATGATCGAGAAGTGAGCCCGAGGCTGCGGGCGCCCGCGCCCGCAGCCTCTCCTCTTCGGGGGCGGACCATGGTCCGCCCCTTTTTTCATGACGGCGCGAAACGTACGCTTGCCTGCCCTGCCAATGTCGGGCACAGGCAAAGCCGATCTCGACACAGCAAGGATCCATCCTGAATGGCCGATGTCGACAGCCAGGGCCTGTTCTGGCTCTATCAGGCTCCCAATCTCGCACTCGCGGCGCTGATGTACACGCTGCTGGGCCGCTTCCTGCTGTCGATCGTCTTCCCGCCCGACAGCGAGAAAGTCATCTGGAAGACCTTCCGGCAGATCACCCAGCCCGCCATCGCGGCGGTGCGGATCGTCACGCCGATGGCGGTCCATGAGCGCATCGTCGTCCTGCTCGCCTTCGTCTGGCTGCTCTTCATCCGCATGCTGCTCTTCGTCGGCTTCGCCGCCGCGGGCTGGCTGCCGTCGATCGTGGGGGTGGCCAAGCCATGACCGACGATCGCGAGGACATTCTCCGCCGGGACGGCCTCACCATCGGCATCGCCGGGATGTCGCTGCTCAACGGCATGCATTTCTCGGCCTATTTCGATCCCGTCTTCATCCTGATGAAGCAGTTCGCGCCGGGCTTCTTCATCTCGTCGCCGCTGCTGATCTTCTACTTCACCTCGCTCTTCATCTCGGCCCTGACGCTCGCCATCGGCGGCATCCCGGCCGCGATCTACGAGCGCGGCAAGGGTCTGGAGACCAGCACCGCGACCTCGATGTGGATCTGGCTCGGCGGCATCATGCTGCTGACGATCCCGACCCTGCTGCAGATGACGGCGCGCCCGGCCTGAGCCGGCAGCGCGCGCCGCGCTCACACGATTTTGTGATTCTCGCCGGGCCCCGACCGCTTTAGCCTTTTCCCAAACGGAAGGGCCCAGGCATGGATCCGGCGCGCGTGCGCGAACTGGCACTGTTGTCCGTCTCTCGCGGCTGCGGCTTCGCCGGCCTCGCGATCATCTGCTTCATGGTCGGGCTGGCGGGCTATCCGCGCGTCGCAATGCAGAGTGGCGCCGTCCTGATGATGGCAACGGCCGCGCTCCTCCTGCTCAAGGGCGATGCCTCGACCAGCAAGCCCTATAAGCGCACTGAACTCTGGATCCTGCTGTCAGACGAGGAGCGGCCCCGAGGCGATTACGCACAGCAGCTCATCGGCCGCACCCTGCAGCAGGTCTATCGCCGGTTCGCGCTTTATTTCGGCGTCGGCGGCGTGCTCTGTTTCCTCGGCTCCTTCGTGCTGCCGGGCTGACCGCTCACGCCTTCTCGACATGCTCCTTCGCCACGAAGGCGATGCGCACCATGTTGGTCGCGCCCGGCGTCCCGAACGGCACGCCGGCGACGACGATGATGCGGTCGCCCAGCTTGGCGAATTTCTCGCGCACGGCGAACTTGCAGGCGCGCGAGGCCATGTCGTCGACGTCGCTGGCATCCTTCGTCACCACCGAGTGCACACCCCAGACGAGGGTGAGCTGCCGCGCCGTGGCGCGGTTGGGGGTCAGCGCGATCACGGTCGAGTTCGGCCGCTCGCGCGCCAGGCGGAACGCGGTCGAGCCCGAGGAGGTCCAGGCGGCGATGACCTTGAGGTTCAGCGTATCGGCGATCTCGTGCGAGGCCTTGGCGATGGCGTCCGCGCCCGTCGCCTCCGGCTCGGCGCGCTGCGCCTCGAGGATCGAGCGATAGACCGATTCGCTCTCCACCTCCTCGGCGATGCGGTTCATCATCGACACCGCCTCGATCGGGAACTGGCCCGCCGCGCTCTCGGCCGAGAGCATCACCGCATCGGCGCCCTCGAACACGGCGGTGGCGACGTCGGAGACCTCGGCGCGCGTCGGCACCGGGCTGGTGATCATGCTCTCCAGCATCTGCGTCGCGACGACGACGGGCTTGCCCATGCGCCGGCAGGTCCGCGTGATGCGCTTCTGCGTGCCCGGCACCTTCTCCAGCGGCATCTCGACGCCGAGATCGCCACGGGCGACCATGATCGCGTCCGACGCGTCGATGATCTCCTCCAGCCGCAGCAGCGCCTGGGGCTTCTCGATCTTGGCCAGCGCCAGCGCCCGCCCGCGCACGATCTTGCGCAGATCGGCCATGTCCTCGGGCCGCTGCACGAAGGACAAAGCGATCCAGTCGACGCCGGCCTCGGCCGCGGCTTCCGCGTCGGAGCGGTCCTTGTCCGTCATCGCCGAGACGGCGATGGTCGTGTCCGGCAGGCTGACGCCCTTGCGCGAGGACAGCCGCCCGCCAACGACAACCCGCGTCACCGCCTGCTTCTCGCTCGCCTTCTCGACGACGAGGCGCAGCTTGCCGTCGTCCAGGATCAGCGTGTGCCCGGGCTCGAGCGCGGTCAGGATCTCGGGATGGGGCAGATGAACGCGCTTCACCGTGCCGGGAGCGGGGTCGGAATCGAGGGTGAAGCGGGCGCCGTTCTCCAGCGTCACCCCGCCATCGCCACCGAAGGCGCCGACGCGCAGCTTCGGACCCTGGAGATCGGCGAGGATGCCGACCGGGCGGCGGAACTGCGACTCCAGCGCGCGCAGCATCGCGACCTTCTCGGGCAAGGTCTCGCGCTGGGTGTGGCTCATATTGATGCGGAAGACGTCGACACCCGCCTCGAACAGCTTCGCGCACATCTCCGGCGTCGACGACGCCGGCCCCAGCGTGGCGATGATCTTGATTCGGCGCTCGCGCTTCATGAATGGTTTCCTCAGGGCCGGGCGGGCGCGCCGCCGGTGGTGTCGGTGAGCTGGATCGTCCAGCTCTTCTGTTCGCCGGTGTCGACCTCGAAGAAGCCGGCGCGCTCATAGCCGCGCGCCAGACAGTCTTCTATGCCGCGAATGGTGAATTCCTTGTTGCGGGTGCACATGACGGATTTACCCGTCCACTCGCCGCCGCGGTCGTAATCGACCGCATGGACATGGGTTTCGCAGGCCCGCGGCGCGATGTTCCACCAGCCTTCCGTGGTCCAGCCCTGCGCATCGCGATAGCCGATCGCGACGCCGACGCGGCTGCCTGTGGTGTTGCACATGCGCAGATCCGCGAGCGCGGGCGCCGAGCCGGCGAGCAGGGCGCCGGCGACCAGGCCAAGGCGCAGGATCGATGTCGGGCTCCGGTTCATCGCTCAGGGCTCGATCAGGATGACGCGGCAGTCATTGACGTTCGTCAGGGTCGGCCCGGTCCGCAGCAGATCGCCCAGCGGCTCGAAGAAGCCGGTGGAATCGTTCTCGGCGAGGGATCGGGCGGAATCAAGGCCGAGCGCGACGGCGCGCGCGAGCGTCGTGGCGTCGATGACCGCGCCGGCCGGGTCGCTCGCCTCGCCGCCGCCGCCATCGGTGCCGTCGGTATCGCCCGATAGCGCGACGATGCCGGGCTCCCCGCCGAGCGCGATCGCCAGCGCCAGCGCATATTCCTGGTTCGGCCCGCCGCGGCCCTGCCCGCGCAGCGTCACCGTCAGCTCGCCGCCAGACAGAATGGCGGCGCGCTTTCCCGCGCGCTTCAGCGAGAGCGCGAGTTCGGCATGACGCGCCGCGACGTCGCGTGCCTCGCCCTCCAGATCGGCGCCGAGATCATGGACCTCGTAGCCGGCTGCGACGGCCGCCGCATGGGCGGCGGCGATGGATTCCGCAGGCCGGGCGATGATGCGGAATTCGCTGCTGGCGAAGGCGGGGTGGCCGGGCTTGGGCGTCTCGCTGGCCTCATCGTCGAGCAGCGCCTTCGCCGCCGCCGGCAGGTCGAGGCGATAGCGCGCGACGATCGCCCGCGCCTGCGCCAGCGTCGTCGGGTCGGGCACCGTCGGCCCCGAGGCGATCGCCGTCGGCTCGTCGGCCGGCACGTCGGAGATGGCGAGCGTCAAAAGCCGCGCCGGTGCGGCAGCGCTTGCGGACGATGTTCATCTCGCCGATCGGCGCGCCCGAGCGCAGCAGCGCCTTGTTGACCGCCTGCTTCTCGGCCAGCGTCAGGGCGCCGGCCGGCGCGACCCAGTTCGCCGAGCCGCCGCCCGAAAGCAGGACCAGCACCAGATCGTCGGCTGTGGCGGAGGATGCCAGGTTCAGCGCGCGCGCGGCGCTGTCGATGCTGCCCTGGTCGGGAACGGGGTGGCCGGCGGCGACCATCGGAATATGGCGGGTGGTGGTCTCGTAGCCGTGCCGCGCGACCGCGTGGCCGAGCAGGCGTTCCTGCGGAACGCCGCCATCGAGATAATTCGCCTCGGCCAGCGCGGTCATGCTGCCGGCCGCCTTGCCGGCCGCGAGCAGGATCAGCCGGCCCGTCGCGGGCATGGGCGGCAGATGCGCCGGCAGGCAGCCGGACGGGTGCGCCCGCGCCACCGCCGCGTCGAAGACCGCGCGCGCGGTCGCGCGCATCCGCTCCAAATGATCGCCGGCTCGCTGCAAGGCCCCCTCGTCTCCTCCCCGATCGCGCGCGCCGTGAGTCGTAAGCCCGGCGTCGTTGCCGATTCTTTTAAGTGCGAGGCGGGCCCTCGTCATCAGGGTTTTGCGGCAATAATCATACTTATCGATGACGCCGAAGATGGCGCGAGGCCACGCGGCTGTTGAGAGCGGCCCGCCGCAAGGCGCCGCCGGCTTGACGCCGGGGGGCACGCGGTGCGAACCCTCCGGCCAAATCTCCCCATCACCGAGAAGGACATTCAGATGGACGATCCGATCGCGGGCGACCAGCTCAAGAGCATCGTGGAGCGCATCGAGCGTCTCGAGGAAGAGAAGAAGACCATCGCCGACGACATCAAGGAGGTCTATGCCGAGGCCAAGGGCAACGGCTACGACGTCAAGGTGCTCAGGAAGGTCATCGCCATCCGCAAGCGCGACGCCAACGAGCGCGCCGAGGAGGAGGCGATCCTCGATCTCTACCTCCAGGCCGTCGGCGAGAGCGCCTGAGCGACCAGCCGCCGCGAAGAATCGAAACGCCCGCCCCGGTTTCCCGGGGCGGGCGTTTCGCGTTTTGAAAGCCGGCGCGGAGGCGGAAGGCCTCAGCCCTTCGAGACGGCGACCTTGCGCAGGTAATCGGTCACGATGCGGGTGATGCCGCGCGAGAGCAGGTCGTCCAGCGCGTTGATGAAGGTGTCGCAATCCTCGCGCGTCGCGATCAGCGGCGGCTCGAGCCGGATGACGTTGCGGTTGTACTCGGTGAAGGCGACGAGCACGTCGTAGTCCTTCAGCAGCAGCGCGCCGATGAAGCCGCAGAGCGAGCCCTTCAGCTTGTCGTCGAGCAGCGCGACCATGTGCTTGAGCCCGAAGGGCATGGTCTCGCTGATGTCCTGGAACTCGACGCCGATCATCAGGCCGCGCCCGCGGATTTCCTTGAGCAGGCTCGGATACTTGACCCGCAGCGCGTTGAGCCGCTCGATCAGGTAGTCGCCCTGGCGCTGCGCATTGCCCATGAGGTCTTCCTCATAGAGCACGTTGAGTGCCTCGATCGCGGAGACGCAGGCCTCGCCCATGCCGCCGAACGTCGCCTGGGCATGGATCAGCGCGGTCTTCGGCTTGCCATAGGCCTTCATGTAGAGCTCGCGACGGGCGATCATCGCCCCCATCGCGGCCTTCGAGCCGCCCAGCGCCTTGGCGAGCGCGGTCACGTCCGGCACCACCCCGTCGCGCTCGAAGGCGAAGAACTGGCCGGTGCGCCCGAGACCGCACTGCACCTCGTCGGCGACCCAGAGCACGCCATGCTTGTCGCAGAGCGCGCGGAGTTCCCGCCAGAAGCCCACGGGCGCCTCGATGATGCCGCCGCCGCCCTGGATCGTCTCCATCACGACGATGCCGATCGAGGGGTCGCTCTCCAGCGCCTGGCGCACCGCCTCGATGTCGCCGAAGGGCACCTTGACCCGGTTCTCGACCAGCTTGAACTGCGACTGGTAGAGCGTCGAATCCGTGACCGACAGCACGCCCTTGGTCTTGCCGTGGAAGGAGTTCGCGGCATGCAGGATCTTGGACTTGCCCGGCCCCTGCGCCTGCTCGGCGACCTTCAGTGCGGCCTCCATGGCTTCCGAGCCGGTCGAGCCGAGGAAGACCATGTCGAGATCGCCGGGCGAGATCGCGGCGAGATTGGCCGCCAGCGCCGAGGCGTATTGCGACATGAACGCCATGCAGATCTCATGGCGGTTCTCGTCCTGGAATCTCTTCCGGGCCGCGACGATGCGCGGGTGGTTGTGGCCGAAGGCGACCGAGCAGAACCCGCCGAAGAAGTCGAGGATCTTGCGGCCGTCCTTGGTGATGTAGTGCATGCCCTCGGCGCGATCGACGAGGATCTTGTCGAAGCCGAGCAGCTTGAGGAAATGCACCTGGCCCGGGTTGATGTGACTGGTGAAGAGTTCCTTCACCGTCTGCACGTCGAGCTGCTTGGCCTCCTCGACGCTGTACAGCTTCGGGCGGGCCGGCGTGGCCATGTCGTCGGTCTTGAAAGCGGGCATGCTCATGCGGCGACACTCCTGGGCGCTTGCTGGGAGGGCGCTTTGGCCCGACGATATTCGGTGTAGGCGGCGAGCAGCATGTCCTCGTCGCGGTGCAGCGGCTTCCAGCCCAGCTCGCGCTTGGCCTTGGAGGTGTCGAGGATGCAGATCTCGTCGGCGATCATGTACTGCTCGGGGTCCATGATCGGCAGGTTGATCGCGTCCAGCGCGTTCAGCGTCAGCTTCACCAGCGGCGCCGGGGTCGGCAGCAGGATCGACTTCGAGCCGGCATGCCTGATCAGGTCGCCGAGCAGCTTCTTCACCGGCGGCGGATCGTCCGAGCCGAGATTGTAGGCCGAGTTCGGGAAATCCGCCTTCCAGGCCGCGACGCAGGCGCTGGCGCAGTCGAAGACCGAGATGAACTGGTAGGGGTTCTTGCCCGAACCGATCATCGGCACCGGCAGGTTGAGGTCGATCAGCTTGAACAGCTTGACGAGGATGCCCAGCCGCCCGGGCCCGATGATCAGCCGCGGCCGGAAGATCGGAATCTGGAAGCCACGGTCGCGATAGGTCTGGGCCAGCGTCTCGGTCGCGAGCTTGCTCTCGCCATATTCGCCCAGCGGCTTGGCGGGATGCGTCTCGTCCTGCGGCACGGTCACCGAATGGCCGTAGATCATGTCGGTGGTGAAGTGGACGAGCTTGTGGGCGCCTCCCTTCTCCATCCAGCTCAGGATGTTCTGCGTGCCGTGATAGTTCACCGGCCAGAAGAAGTCGTGCCGCTCCGCGCGGGTCACGATCGGCGAGAGCATCTTGGCCGAGAGATTGTAGACGAGGTCGTCCTGGCGCAGCGGAATGCCGGCGACGCTCTGCGCATCGGTCACGTCGATGCGGTGGAAGGGCACCTTGGCGTAATGCGGATGCGGGCTCTTGACGATGTCGGCGACCAGCACCTCCTCGCCCATGGCCGCAAGGTCAGCCGCCAGATGCGAGCCGACGAAGCCGTCGCCGCCGATGATGATGTGCTTCATGGCAGCGCTCAGGCTCGGCGCGGCAGGCGCGGGCGCTGGGCGCGCACCGGAACCGGAACGGGAGCCGGCTGCGGTTCCAGCAGGGCGCCGAGGCGCATGAACAGGCGAACGATCAGATCCATGATGTCCCTCAGCTTTGTGCGATGAAGATGGTGCCGAGCACGATGAGACCGATGCCGGCGATGCGCGCCGGCCCGAGATCCTCGTGGAAGACGAAGAAGGCATAGGCCGCGACCACGACATAGGCGAGGCTCAGGAAGGGGTAGGCGTAGGAGATCTGCACCTTCGAGAGCACGATCAGATGCGAGGCCATGCTGATGACGAAGGTGCACAGCCCGGCGAAGACGAAGGGGTTGAAGACCACGCGGAAGACGGTCGCGATCAGCCCGTCGCCGGCGACGTCGAGCGTCCCCACGCCGGTCATGCCGCGCTTCAGCATGAGCTGCGCCGCGGCGTTGGTCAGCACCGTGAACAGGATCAGGGGAAGAAAGGCATTCATCGGCGCAGGAGCATTGTTGCGGTCATCCGCTGTTCCAAGGTCATCGGGCGGCAGTGATGTCGTCGGGCCTCTGGATGACGTGGAAAATACTTCAAATGCGTTGCGCCGCAGGTCTTACCTCGCTGTAACGTTAAGATGATCCTGACGGGATCGCAGAAAGACGCCGGCTACCCGCCGGTGCGCTCGGGCGCCGGCCTCGTCCCGCTGCGCGGCGCGATGCCAAGCGTCTTCATCCGCGAGGCCAGCGTGGTCGCGGGCACTCCGAGCAGGGCGGCGGCGCCCTGGGGTCCGCTGACCCGACCCCGGCTCGTCTCCAGCGCGGCGAGGATGCTGGTCCGGTCGCGCTCGCGCCGCTCCGCCTCGGTCAGGATTCCCGCGCCCGTCGCCGCTGGCGCCGGGACGGCCGCGGGCGGGCGCCCGCTCTCGGGCAGCGCGATGAAAAGCCGCCCGTTGCGCGCGAGGATCGCGGCGCGCTCGATGACGTTCTGCAGCTCGCGGACATTGCCCGGCCAGTCATAGGCGCGCAGCCGGGCGACGTCGCCCTCGCTCAGCTTCAGCCCCTCGGTCTTCAGCTTGCGCTGCGCCCCGCCGAGGAAATGCAGCGCCAGCAACGGGATGTCCTCGGGCCGCTCGCGCAGCGGAACCGAGACGATCGGGAAGACATCGAGCCGGAAATAGAGGTCCTCGCGGAAGCGGCCCTCGCGGACCTCGCGGCGCAGATCCTTGTTGGTCGCGGCGATGATGCGGACATTGACGTGCCGCGTGCGTTCCTCGCCGACGCGCTCGAACTGCCCCTCCTGCAGCACGCGCAGCAGCTTGCCTTGCAGTTCGAGCGGAATCTCGCCGACCTCGTCGAGGAAGAGCGTGCCGCCATCGGCGAGCTCGAAGCGGCCGATCCGGTCGCGCAGCGCCCCAGTGAAGGCGCCCTTCACATGGCCGAAGAACTCGCTCTCGAACAGTTCGCGGGGGATGGCGGCACAGTTCACACGGATCAGCGGGCGTACATGGCGCTCGCTCGCCTCGTGGATCGCGCTCGCGATCAGCTCCTTGCCCGTGCCGGATTCGCCGGTGATCAGCACGGCGGCGTCGGTGCGCGCCACCAGCTCGACCTGGCTCAGGATCTTCTGGATCGCGCCCGAGCGCCCGACGACGCCGCGATGGTTGCGCTCCAGCCGCATCTCCTCCTGCAGATAGGCGTTCTCCTGCTGCAACCGCTCGCGCAGGCTGTCAACCTCGGCCAACGCCGCCCGCAGGCGCTCGTCCGCCTCGTGACGCTGGCTGATGTCGCGAAAGATGATCACCGCCCCGACGAGGCGCCCGCGGTCGCGGATCGGCGTCGAGGTGTACTCGACCCAGAACCCCGTGCCGTCCTTGCGGAAGAACATCTCGTTCTCGACATGGTGGACCGCCCCGTCGCGGAAGGCGGCGTAGATCGGGCATTCCTCATGCGGGTAATGCGTGCCGTCGGGCCGGTGGTGATGCACGCAGGCATGCATGTCCCGCCCGATCAGCTCGCCCGTCTCCCACCCCAGCATCGCCTCGCCGGCCGGGTTGACGAAGGTGGTGCGGCCCTCCGCATTGACGCCGAAGATGCCCTCGCCCGCCGCGCGCAGGATCAGCTGGTTGCTGCGCTCGATCTCCTGGAACAGCCGCTCGGTGCGGCGCCATTCGGTCAATCCGGCGCGCACATGCTCCTGCGCGTCGGCATCGAGATCGCGCCGGTGCCGCGCCTCGAGATCGTAGAGCGTCAGCAGGATCGAGGGGTCGGGCTGGGTCAAGAGCCGCGCGCCGATGCACTCGGTGTGGAGCGCCTCGCCATCGGCCCGCTGCGGCGAAAGCGAGCGTGTCCAGTAGCGACCCTTGTGCAGCACCGCTTCGGTGAAGACCGTCAGCGCCGCCGCCTGGCCCGGGAACACCGAGAGCACCGAGGCGCCGACGAGCTCGCGCTCCGGCGATGTCAGCAGGCGCCGCGCCTCCTCATTGGCCGCCAGGATCCGGCCGGTCGTCACATCCACCGCCAGCGCGGCGTCGACCATGCTCTCGAACAGCCAGGTGGTCTGCGGCGAAGCGGACGAGGGGATCACGGCAGCTCACGAATTTTCGTTATCTGGAACACGATTTTTCGTGATTCACGAGAATTCGTCAAGCGCGAACTCACGCTAAGTCCTTGATGTTTCGTCGCCCATTGCGCTCGGCCGGGTTGGCCCGCCGCTTGCTAAATCCACTGCAGCGACCAGCCGCCCACTCGATCAGCCGGAGGACACGCGCATGGCCTTGTTCAAGAACCCGTTCGACGCCGACCGCCGCATCCGCCGCGGCTGCGATTGCGGCCGGCACGAGAGCCAATCCGAGCATGAGCGGGCGATTCGGGCCGAGGCCGTCGAAGTATCCGCGACGGAAGACGGGCGCTATCAGCGCGTCGTCGAGAACGCCGTGATGCGGGCGCTGTTTCCACAGGATGTGCAGCGCCGCTTCTTCCTGAAGCAGGTCGGCGCCTCGACCGCCCTGGCCGCGATTTCGAGCGTCTTCCCGCTGGCGGCCACCACCGAGGCCTTTGCCCAGGCGGTGCCGGAGAAGAAGGACCTCAAGGTCGGCTTCATCCCGATCACCTGCGCGACGCCGATCATCATGGCCTCGCCGATGGGCTTCTATGCCAAGCACGGCCTCAACGTGGAGGTCATCAAGACCGCCGGCTGGGCCGTGATCCGCGACAAGACGATCAACAAGGAATACGACGCCGCCCACATGCTCTCGCCGATGCCGCTGGCGATCTCGATGGGCGCGGGCTCGAACCCGATTCCCTACACGATGCCCGCGGTCGAGAACATCAACGGCCAGGCCATCACGCTGGCGATGAAGCACAAGGACAAGCGCGATCCCAAGTCCTGGAAGGGCTTCAAATTCGCCGTGCCCTTCGACTATTCGATGCACAACTACCTGCTGCGCTACTATCTCGCCGAGAACGGCATCGATCCCGACACAGACGTCCAGATCCGCGCCGTGCCGCCGCCGGAAATGGTCGCCAACCTCCGCGCCGACAACATCGACGGCTTCCTCGCGCCCGATCCGGTCAACCAGCGCGCCGTCTTCGACGGCGTCGGCTTCATCCTCGCGGCCTCCAGGGAGTTCGTGACGCAGACCCCCAACACCTATGCCGCGCTGCTGAAGGCGATCATCGACGCCACCGCCTTCGCCTCCAAGGCCGAGAACCGGAAAGCCATCGCCGAGGCGATCGCGCCGGCCAACTACCTCAACCAGCCCGTCACCGTGGTCGAGCAGGTCCTGACCGGGACCTATGCGGACGGGCTCGGCAACATCAAGCGCGACCCCAAGCGCATCGATTTCGACCCCTTCCCCTGGGAGGGCTTCGCGGTCTGGATCCTCACCCAGATGAAGCGCTGGGGCCAGATCAAGGGCGATGTCGACTACGCCAAGGTGGCCAAGGAGGTCTTCCTCCAGACCGACACGGCCAAACTGATGGCCGAAGTCGGGCTGGCTCCGCCCACCGGCTCGAAGACCATTGTCGTGATGGGCAAGACCTTCGATGCGACCAAGCCGGAGGACTACATCAAGAGCTTCGCGATCAAGCGGACGTGAGGCGCGTGATGTCGCGCGCAGCGCCAACCGTCATTGCGAGCCAAGCGAAGCAATCCAGCGCCTCACGCCGACGCTGGATTGCTTCGTCGGCTGCGCCTCCTCGCAATGACGGTGGAGTCCTGACATGACCCTCCCACTCAACCTGCGCGCGCTGGTGCTCTCGCTGGCGATCCTCGTCGTCTTCCTCACCGCCTGGCATGTCGGCACGCAGTCCGGCGGGGCCGGACCTGCCGCCAACATCGACCCCGAATACGCCAAGCTGATGGGCCAGCAGGTGACGCAGGGCAAGTCGGCCATGCCCGGCCCGCTCGACGTGGCCAGGACGATCTGGGGGCATCTGCGCGACCCCTTCTACGACAAGGGCCCCAACGACAAGGGGCTCGGCATCCAGCTCGCCTACTCGCTCGGCCGCGTCCTGCTCGGCTATGCCTTCGCCGTGCTGCTCGCGGTCCCGCTCGGCTTCCTGATCGGCATGTCGCCGCTGATCTCGAAGGCGCTCGACCCGTTCATCCAGGTGCTGAAACCCATCTCGCCGCTCGCTTGGATGCCAGCGTCTCCGCGATCTTCGTGATCTTCATCTGCTCGGTCTGGCCGATGCTGCTGAACACGGCCTTCGGCGTCTCCGCCGTGCGCAAGGAATGGCTCAACGTCGCCCGCACGCTCGAGGTCGGGCCTGTCCGGCGCGCCTTCACCATCATCCTGCCGGCGGCAGCGCCGACGATCCTGACCGGCATGCGCATCTCGATCGGCATCGCCTGGCTCGTCATCGTCGCCGCAGAGATGCTCGTGGGCGGCACCGGCATCGGCTACTTCGTCTGGAACGAGTGGAACAACCTCTCGATCACCAATGTCATCGTCGCCATCACCGTCATCGGCGTGATGGGCATGATCCTCGACCAGACGCTCGCCCGCCTGCAGCGCGCCGTGACCTATCCGGATTGAGGCGATGAGCGACCGTTACATCTCGATCGAAGGCATCGCGCGCCGCTACCCGAAGGCCGGCGGCGGCACCACCACCGTCTTCGAGGACCTCTGGTTCTCGATGAGGAAGGGCGAGTTCGTCTGCGTCATCGGCCACTCCGGCTGCGGCAAGACGACCGTGCTCAACATCCTCAACGGGCTCGACGCGCCCGATGACGGCGCGGCCATCGTCGACGGCCGGGCGATCGAGGGCCCCTCGCTCGACCGCGCCGTGATCTTCCAGGGCCATTCGCTGCTGCCCTGGCGCAGCGTGCTCGGCAATGTCGCCTATGCGGTCGCCGCCAGGCATCGCGACTGGCCGAGGGCGAAGGTGACGGCCCACGCCATGGCCTTCATCGAGAAGGTCGGCCTCAAGGGCTCTGAGCTGAAGAAGCCCTCGGAGCTTTCCGGCGGCATGAAGCAGCGCGTCGGCATCGCCCGCGCGCTCTCGATCGAACCCAAGATGATGCTGATGGACGAGCCCTTCTCGGCGCTCGACGCGCTCACCCGCGGCACGCTGCAGGACGAGGTTCGCCGCATCTGCCTGGAGACCGGCCAGACCGCCTTCATGATCACCCATGACGTCGACGAGGCGATCTATCTCGCCGACCGCATCGTGCTGATGACCAACGGTCCGCAGGCGATGATCGCCGAGATCGTCGAGAACCCGCTGCCGCGCGATCGCATTCGCAGCGAGGTCCACCACCACCGCGACTACTACGCCATCCGCAACCACCTGATCGACTTCCTGGTGGTGCGCTCGAAGAGCTTCCGGGACGACATTCCCGAGGGCTACGACCGCCGCCACCCGCCGATCGTGCGGCCGGGCGCCGACGGGCCCGGCCCCGATGCCGGCCGCAAGGCGGCCTGACGACCACCACCTCAAGAAACTGACACGCCAAGGAGACCGACCCCATGAAGCGCGAAGAGCTCACCGAGAAGATCCTCGACATCAAGCGCGAGAAGGGCTGGAGCTGGAAATACATCACCGAGGAAATCGGCGGCATGTCCGAGGTGCTGATCGTCGGCGCCCTGCTCGGCCAGATGAAGCTGGTCAAGCCGCTCGCCGAGAAGGCAGCCGCCCTCTTCGGCCTGACCGAGAACGAGAAGCGCATGCTCAACGAGGTGCCCTATCGCGGCACCGGCACGCCGATGCCGCCAACCGACCCGCTGATCTACCGCTTCTACGAGATGGTGATGGTCAACGGCCCGGCCTGGAAGGCGCTGATCGAGGAGGAGTTCGGCGACGGCATCATGTCGGCGATCGACTTCAACATCGAGTTCGAGCGCGAGCCCAACCCCAAGGGCGACCGCGTCAAGATCGGCATGTCCGGCAAGTTCCTGCCCTACAAATACTACGGCAACGAGCAGGGCATTCCCGATTACGGCTTCAAGGAAGCCTGAGCCCGGCGGCGGGGGCGCTCAGCCCTCGCCATGGCCGCGGCGGATGCGCCGCACCGCCGCCCAGACGCCCAGCAGCGCGACCGGCACGAACAGCGCGGTTGCGAGACCGGGCTCGATCCTGAGCCAGCCCGTATCCTTCGCGCCCTTGGCGAGATAGCCGAACAGGCTGACGATGTAATAGGCGATCGCCGCGACCGAGAGCCCCTCGACCGTCTGCTGCAGCCGCAACTGCAGCCGCGTGCGCTCGTTCATCGCCGCCAGCAGGTCGCGGTTCTGCTGCTCGAGCGCGACGTCGACGCGCGTGCGCAGCAAATTGGCGGCGCGCGCCAGCTTGGTCGCGAGATCGGCCTGGCGCTCCTGCAGCATCTGGCAGGTCCGCATCGCCGGCGCCATCCGCCGTGCCAGGAAGGCGGCAATCGTCGGCCAGCCGCCATGGCCCTGCTCGCCGATGGCGACGAGCCGCTGCTGGACGATGTTGTCATAGGCGCGGCTCGCCCCGAAGCGGTAGTTCGAGGAGGCCGCCTCCGCCTCCAGCCGCGAGGCGAGCGCCGTCATCTCGTCGAGCAGCGCATGGTCGGCGGCCAGCCCATCCGTCTGCGTCATCGTGCCGGCGATGCGCACCAGCGTTTCCTCGGCGCTGCGCACGGAGGGGCCGATCCGCTGCGATTCCGGCATGCCGAGAAGCGCCAGCGTGCGATAGGTCTCGATCTCGAGCAGGCGCTGCGCCAGCGCGCCCGCCCGGGCCGGAGTCAGTTCGCGGTCGAGCACCAGGATGCGCACGAAACCGTCCGCTCCCGCCCGGAAATCCGTCGCCGCGATCGCCCCGCCATTGTCGACCAGGGCCGCCGCCAGGCTGGCGGGGTCGAACAGCGCGCCGAGATCGGGCGCGGCCGCTGCCGGCATCAGATGCAGATCGGCGGAGACCAGATGCGGCCCCGGCTGCGGCAGGCCGCGCATGCCATGCGGCAGCGCGCCGGTCGGCGGCAGGAAGGGCGTCGCCTCCGTGCCCGGCAGTTCCCAGCTATAGGTGGTGAACTCGCTGTGCTGCTCCCAGCGCAGGCTGGTTTCGCCGAAGCGGGCGCGGTGATGCTTGGCCTCGTCGAGAGGCCCCGGCACGCCGCGTTCGGCGCAGAATCGGCCGAGCGCCGCACGGTCGGCGGCCGCCTGGCGGGAATCGGTCATGAAGGCGAAATGGAGCAGCCGCCGCGGCGTCTCCAGCGGCGCGAAGGGCCGGGCATGCACCTCCGCCAGGATGGCGCCACGCTCCGGATGCGGAACGAGCGATGCCGGATCGTCGAAACTGCTGGCAGCCATGCCCCACCCCTCCGGATCGGGTCTGTCGCCCTCTCCCATCGGAAGCTTGCGTCATCGCGGGGCGGCTTGCCAACCCCACGCACCGCCGCAGCCCGATGCGCAGCCTGCTGTCGCGATCGGGCCCCGCGAGCCCTAGGATAGGGCCACGCACAAGGAGAGCCCCATGCCCCTGCCCAACCGCGTCGCGCCCGATGGCGGCCTGCTGGCGGCCCCGGCCCGCGGCCTGCTCTTGGGCAATCGCGGCGGGCGCTTCCATGATCCGCAGACCCGCGCCTTGCCGCGCCGCATCCAGGCGAGCCGGCAGTGGATCTGCTGCGTCCTGTCCTTCAAGAACCGCCGTCGGCCGGTCTGGAGCCGCGGCTACACCGAACTGTTCTTCTGCGACGAGGTCACCGCGCTCGCCGCCGGCCATCGCCCCTGCATGGAATGCCGCCGCGCGGATGCGCTGGCCTACCGAGCCGCGCTCGTCGAGGGGCTGGGCTGGAGCGAGACACCGCTCTTTCCCGCAATCGACCGGCTGCTGGACGGCGAGCGCCGCGACGGCCGGGCGAAACGCCTGCATCGGCTGCCGGCCGAGGCCCTGCCGGACGGCGCGATGATCGCCGACGAGGGCCGCTTCCTGGCGCTGCGCGCCGATGCGGCGCTGCCCTGGTCGCCCGCGGGCTATCTCGGCGAGCTACCCCGGCCGACGGGAGTGGTGTCGGTGCTGACGCCGCCGGCCTCGCTCGCCGCCCTGGCGCGGGGCTATCGGCCGCTCTGGCATCCGAGCGCGCACCCCGCGCCCTGACCATTTTCGGGAAACGCCCGCTTCGCCGTTGATTTCGGGCCGAATCTGCCCATTCTGCGCGGCGTTGCGGGACGGACCGCAGGACCACAGGGGGGATTTGCGATGAAAAAACTTTTCGGTGCGCTGGCACTGGTGGCCGCTCTCGCCGGCCCGGCGGCGATCGGCACGGCCATGGCGGGCGCCGTCGCCATCACCGCGGCGGAGCCCGTGGCCGTGGTGACGATTCCCGACAGTTGGGCCCAGTCGAAGATCGACCGCGGGGTCCAGATCAAGACGCCCGACGAGGAGATCTATGTCTGGTTCGAGCTGGTTCCGGCCGACCAGCTCGACGCGCTGCAGAAGGAGCATGACGCCTATTTCGCGCGGGAGGGCGTCAAGTTCACCGGCGCGACCGAAACCCTGACGCGCGAGATCAATGGGCGGCCCTGGTCCTTCACCGAACTGAAGGCGACGAGCAGCGACGGCCCCTCGATCGTCCGCTACCTCGCGATCAACCCCAAGGTCGCCAGCGGCAAGATCATCATGATGACCTACTGGGCCTCGGAAGAGGGGCATGTGAAGCACGACAAGGCGATGCAGGCCCTGATCGACAGCATCGCCTTCAAATAGGCACGGGGCCCCAGCCTACCGGCAAGGAACCTTCGACGCAGGCGCGGCGTTGTTGCGCCATTGTCGTCATCATCACACTGGGGCTGATCCAATGCGTTCGATTGCTCTCTGGCTGCTCGGCGTTCCGATTCCGATCATCATCCTGCTCTGGTTCTTCATGCGCTGAGCGGGCGATCTCGCGGACACACCACATGGCCGGGCCTCGTCCCGGCCATTTTCATGGGCGGCGTGCCGCTCCCGACACCGGCCGGCAGCAGGGATCAGGCAGGAGAGCGTGCAAGAGAACGTGCAAGAGAGCGGTCGCGGCGACGCATTGCAGCCCTGCGTTGCCACGCCGTCGCATCCGCGCGGGAGCCCGCCTATATGCCGCCCATGACACCGATCATCTCCGTCTCCGGCCTGTCCAAGACCTATGCGTCCGGCTTCCAGGCCCTCAAGACGGTCGATCTGGAAATCCGTCAGGGCGAGATCTTCGCGCTGCTCGGCCCCAACGGCGCCGGCAAGACGACGCTGATCAGCATCATCTGCGGGCTGGTCAATCCGAGCACGGGCAGCGTCCGCGCCGACGGCCACGACATCGTCGCCGATTATCGCGCCGCCCGCGCCAAGATCGGACTCGTCCCGCAGGAACTGACCACCGACGCCTTCGAGACCGTGCGCGCCACCGTCGCCTTCAGCCGCGGGCTCTTCGGCAAGCGCAAGGACCCCGACCTGGTCGAGCGGGTGCTGAAGGACCTCTCGCTGTGGGACAAGCGCGACACCCAGATCCGCCGGCTCTCGGGCGGCATGAAGCGGCGCGTCATGATCGCCAAGGCGCTCGCCCATGAGCCGCGCATCCTCTTCCTCGACGAGCCGACGGCCGGCGTCGATGTCGAGCTGCGCCAGGACATGTGGCAGCTGGTGCGACGGCTGCGCGAGAACGGCGTCACCATCATCCTGACCACGCACTACATCGAGGAGGCCGAGGAGATGGCCGACCGGGTCGGCGTGATCAGCAAGGGCGAGATCATCCTCGTCGAGGACAAGACCGAGCTGATGCGCAAGCTCGGGCGCAAGCAGCTCACGCTCAGCCTGCAGACGCCGCTGGCGATCCTGCCCGAGAGCCTCGCAGGCTACGACCTCACTTTGGCTGCGGGCGGCGACGAGATCGTCTTCACCTACGACACCAAGGCGGAGCGCACCGGCATCACCGCCCTGCTGCAGGCGCTCGGCGAGGCCGGCATCCGCTTCCGGGATCTGAACACGAGCCAGAGTTCGCTCGAAGACATCTTCGTCAGCCTGGTCAGGGGCCGCTCATGACATCCGCTTCCGAAGCCCCGCCCACCTTCAACGGGCGGGCGATTGCCGCGATCTATCGCTTCGAGATGGCGCGCACCCTGCGCACGCCGCTGCAGAGCGTGGTGTCTCCGGTGCTCTCGACCTCGCTCTACTTCGTCGTCTTCGGCGCCGCGATCGGCTCGCGCATGCAGTCGATCGACGGCATCGCCTACGGCGCCTTCATCGTGCCCGGCCTGATCATGCTGACGCTGCTCACCCAGAGCATCGCGAATGCCTCCTTCGCGATCTACTTCCCGAAATTCACCGGCACGATCTACGAGCTGCTCTCGGCGCCCGTGGCCTGGTGGGAGGTCGTGATTGGCTATGTCGGCGCGGCGGCGACCAAATCGGTCGTGCTGGGCCTGATCATCCTGCTCACCGCGACGTTCTTCGTGCCGCTGCGCATCGAGCACCCGCTCTGGATGCTGCTCTTCCTCGTCCTGACGGCGGTGACCTTCAGCCTCTTCGGCTTCATCATCGGCATCTGGGCCGACGGCTTCGAGCGGCTGCAGGTCGTCCCGCTGCTGGTCGTGACACCGCTCGCCTTTCTCGGCGGCTCCTTCTACTCGATCGACATGCTGCCGCCCTTTTGGCGGACGGTCGCGCTGTTCAACCCGGTCGTCTACCTGATCAGCGGCTTCCGCTGGAGCTTCTTCGGGGTGGCCGATGTCGGCGTCGGCGTCAGCCTGGGCATGACGCTCGCCTTCCTGCTGGTCTGCATCGTGGCGACCGGCTGGATCTTCCGCACCGGCTACCGCCTCAAGAACTGAGGCGGTAGCGCGGATCCCATCGTTCAGTTCGCGCTGCGCGTCGCCTGCCACTCCTGGGCCTGGCCGGCCCCTTCGCTGCGCCCGCTCATCCGGCCTTCCGCGACGGTGCCGGTGTAGCGTCGGCCGTCGGCGACGAAGCTGATCTCGCTGCCGCGCATCCGTGCCTCGGTGATGGGAAGCGCCTTGCCGGCGCGCGTCAGCGTGCCCTCCAGCATCTGGAAGGTCTGGCTCAGGCGCAGATCGCCATCGCCGAGCCTCCAGGTCCCGCCGACCTTGGCGGGGACGACCCAGAAATGCGCCCGGCAGAAATTGACGCAGTTCTCGGCCAGCACCGCGGTCTCGTCCGGCGTCCAGTCGTCCATGGTGAAGGTGTTGGAGACGACGCGCGTGCCCGGCTTCATGTCGAGCAGGATCGGGCGCAGCCGCAGGTTCAGCTCCGGCAGCAGGAAGAGCGTGACGACGGTCGCCTCCTTGAAGTCGGATTCGAAGATGTCGCCGCGCTCGAACCGGGCCCGGTCCGCGACGCCTTCGGCCGCGGCATTGCGCTGGGAGAGCGTGACGAGATCGGGATTGTACTCGATGCCGCGGGCCGTGAGGCCGCGCTTGGCGGCCGCGATCACGGTGCGCCCGTCACCGGAACCGAGATCGACCAGCTTGTCCTCCTTGGTCACCTTGGCCATGTCGAGCATGCGCTGGACCAGCGCGTCCTGTGTCGGCACCCAGACCACGTCCTTGCCAGCCTGGCCCGTATGCGGGACATAGTCCGGCGTCGTGGCGCTGTCCTTGCCGGCCTGGGCGGGCTGCGCGTGCGACTGCACCGCGCCGAGCGCCAAGAGCGACACCGCGCAGGCGGCGGCGAGAGTCCGGAACATCTTCATCATCTCTCTCCTGGTTGAACGAGGGCGGGCTGCGCCGGCGTCCCCCGCGCCGCGGGGTCCGCGGAGGGCAGGGGCTGAGCGTCGCCGGGATCCGCAAGGCGGCTCTGGAACAGCAGCAGCGGCAGGCCTGCGAGCACGACGCCGAGGCCGATCAGCGCCCCCTTCCCGGTGTAGGCGAGGCTGGCATGCAGCATGTAGAGGCAGGTCAGGCAGAACAAGGCCGGCGTCAGCGGGTAGAGCGGGACCTTGAAGGGCAGGACCCGGTCCGGTTCGCGCCAGCGCAGGATCGGCAGGGCGAGGCCGACCAGCAGCAGGAACGCCCAGAACACCGGCGCGCTGTAGTCGACCATGGCCTGGAAGCCGTCGCGACTGGCGGCGCCCAGCACGACCAGCAGCAGCGCGACGGCTCCCTGGGCGATCAGCCCGTTGGCCGGCGCCCGCCCCCGTTCATCCCACTCGCCGACGCGCGGCAGCAGCGTGATGTCGCGCGCCATCGCGAAATAGACCCGCGCGCCGGTGAAGATCGTCGCATTGAGCGTCGAGAGCGCCGCGACCACGATGGCGAGGCTGACGACGATGGCGCCGGACTCGCCCGCGACCCGGCGCATCATGTCGGTGGCCACCGCCTGCGAGCCGCGCAGGCCGTCGAGACCGAGGATCGCCAGCAGCGCGGCATTGGCCGCGAGGTAGAGCGCGACCAGCACGCCTGTGCCGATCAGCAGAACGCGGACCATGTTGCGGCCGGGGTCCCGCAATTCGCCCGAGAGATAGGCCGCCTCGTTCCAGCCGCCATAGGTCAGCAGCACGAAGATCATCGCGAGGCCGAGTGCAGCCGATGGCGGCGCCGTGGTCGCGGCCGGCACCGCCTCCCCGGCGCTGCCGAGCAGGCCCCAGACGATGATCGCCGCGATCAGCCCGACCTCGATGAACGTCACTGCGATCTGCAGCGTCTTGCTCTGGATCGTGCCCGCGACGTTGAGCCCCGTCAGCACGATGATCGCGGCCGCGGCATAGATCGCCGGCCCATAGGGGCCGAGCGGCACGATCTGCGCCGCGTAATCGCCGAGGACGAAGGCGACCGCGGCGATCGCCCCGGTCTGGATCACGGAGCCCCGCGCCCAGCCGAACAGCACGGCGACGGGGCGGCCATAGGCCCGCCCGAGGAAATGATACTCGCCCCCCGCATGGGGATGCGCGGCGGCGAGTTCGGCATAGCAGAGCGCACCGATCAGGGTGACGAGGCCGCCCGCGACCCAGACGCCGAGGAAAGCCGCCTCGCTGCCGACATTGGCCGCGATCAGCGACGGTGTCTTGAAGATGCCGATGCCGACGACGATCCCCACCATGATCGTCACGGCATCGAAGATCGACAGCGTCGGCTGCGGATCGGATTGGCTCTGAACTGACATCCTGCCCCTCGCGCAAAGTCGCACTGAGGGGACCGCATGAGCGCGGGATGCGACAGCCCTGGCGTCATCACGAAGTCGTTCGAACGGGTCACCAAGACGTGAAGTCCGCGGCCGCCACCGCGCAGACAGGCCGCCGGTTCAGGCGGCCTTCATGTCGGCGAAGAACGTCTCGACTGCGTTGCGCAGCGCATGAGCCTCGCGCGCCAGGCTTTCAGCCGTCGTCAGGGCGCGGTTCGCCGACAGTCTCGCCGCCTCGGAGGTCGAGGTGACGTCCTCCATCTGCCGCGCGACGCCGGCCGTCCCGTTCGCCGTCGCCTGGGCGCTGCTCGCGATCTCCGAGGTCGCGGCCATCTGCTGGGATGTCGCCCCGGCGATGACGACCGTGTGCTCGGCGACCTCGCCCATCACGCGGGCGATCGTCTCGATCGCCGCCACCGCGCCTTGCGTCTCGCTCTCGAAGGCGGCGATCCGCTCGGCGATCTCGTCTGTGGCCTGGGCGGTGCGGCTCGCCAGCAGCTTGACCTCGCTGGCGACGACCGCGAAGCCGCGCCCCGCCTCCCCCGCCCGGGCCGCCTCGATCGTGGCGTTCAGCGCGAGCAGATTGGTCTGGGCGGCGATCTCGCGGATCAGACCGACCACGCGCGCGATGCTCTCGGAGGCGCCGAGCAGATTGGCGACATTGGCGCGGGCCCTGGCCGCGTCCCCGGCCGCGGACCTGACCACGCCGTCGGTGTGGCCGATGCGTTCGGCGATCTCGGCGATCGACTCCGACAGCTCTTCGGACGCGGCCGCGATCGAGCGGACATTGTCGGAGGCGTCGAGCGCCGCGCCGCGGGCCTCCTTGGCCTGCGAGGTGGCGCTGGTGGCGACGGCATTGAGACTGCGGGCCGTCTGCTCCATCTCGTCGGCACTGATCCGGACGGTATCGAGCACCCTGTCGATGCGGATGTTGAACTCGGCCGTGAGGTCCTCGCGCTTGCCCTGTCGCCGGACCCGGGCCGAATCGGCGCTCTTGGCATCGGCCTCCAGCGCCGCCCGCGCGACCGCCGTGTCATGGAACACCGCCAGGGAGCGAGCCATGTCGCCGACCTCGTCGCGCTGATTCACGGACGGAATCGTACCGACCTCCTGCCCGGCGGCGAGCCGCTGCATCGTCTTGGCGAGACCCCGCAGCGGGCGCGCCACGCGGAAATGCACGAGGGTCAGCGCGACGGCGAGCCCGGCCGCGATCAGCAGCACGCCGACCGCCTGCAGCCAGAGACTGTGGCTCTGCAGCACGTCGCGTTCGGCATCCGTCGCGGCGGCCCGGCTCTCGTTGAGCCTGGCGACATCCCTGAGCGCCGTATTGAGGGCCTTGCGGTTGCTGCGGTTGTCCTCGTTGTTGCCGAAGGCATTGGCTGCGGCGGGGCCCAGCTCCCGCCCCCGCTTCACCAGCTCCGTCCGGAAGGCAATGAAATCATTGATTTTCTGCGCCACCGCCTCGAAGGCGGCCAGCTCCTGGGGACCATGGAGAGCCCGCCACTCGCCGACGAGCCGCTTCATCTGCGCGAGATCGGCGAGCAGCGGCAGCGCGAAGCGTTCGGCGTCCTGCGCGTCGGCGCTCATGTAGATTCCGCGCGATTCCATCACGATCGCATTGACGAGCCCGTCCATGCGCCCGGCCAGGACGGTGCGCTGCGTCACGGCCTCCATCTCGCTCGTCATGGCGGCGTAGCGCGACAGCGCATGGGCGCCGATGCCGACAGCCACGAAGGCGGCGAGCGCGAACATCGCGAAGGCGCCGAAAATCTGTGTCGAAATCTTGCGCGGGCCGACCATCGAAGAGCCTTCCGCAAGGGAAGGATGTTCCCCTGTTCGGCGGGATGATGGAGTCAAAGGGTTAATGGGGACTGACCGGCCTGCCGTCGGCGAAGGCGGAGGACGGCCCGGAGCCGGCGACGATTGACTTCGCCGCCCCCATCCTGTTCTCACACCGCCATGACCGACAGCCAGACCTCCGCCGCGCCGGCAGGCGACGCCGCTCCGCATGCGCGCCGCCGCACCTTCGCGATCATCTCCCACCCCGACGCCGGCAAGACCACGCTGACCGAGAAGCTGCTCTATTTCGGCGGCGCGATTCAGCTCGCCGGCGAGGTGCGCGCCAAGCAGGGCCGGCGCCAGACCTCCTCGGACTGGATGAAGATCGAGCGCCAGCGCGGCATCTCGGTCGTCACCTCGGTGATGACCTTCGAATATGGCGGCCACGTCTTCAACTTGCTGGACACGCCGGGCCACGAGGACTTCTCGGAGGACACCTACCGCACGCTCACCGCCGTCGACTCCGCCGTGATGGTGATCGACGCCGCCAAGGGCATCGAGGCGCGCACCAAGAAGCTGTTCGAGGTCTGCCGCCTGCGCGACATCCCGATCGTCACCTTCATCAACAAGGTCGACCGCGAGACGCGCGACCTGTTCGACCTGATCAACGAGATCGAGACCACGCTCGCGCTCGATGTCGCGCCGATGACCTGGCCGGTCGGGCGCGGCCGCGAGTTCGTCGGCACCTATGATCTCAAGACCAACAGCTTCCGCCGCAACCAGAAGGGCGACGAGAGCGCCGAGGATCTCGCCGTCACCGGTCCCGACGACAAGCTCTTCGACGAACTCCTGCCGCATGGCGCGGCCGAGACCTGGCGCGAGGAGGTCTTCCTCGCCAGCGAAGGCCTGAAGCCCTTCGATCTCGAGGCCTTCCGCGAGGGCCACCTGACGCCGCTCTATTTCGGCGCGGCGCTGCGCGACTACGGTGTGCGCGATCTGATTGACGCGCTCGGCGCGCTGGCGCCCAGCCCGCGCGCGCAGATCGCCGACAAGCGCACGATCCAGGCCGGCGAGCCCAAAATGACCGGCTTCGTCTTCAAGATCCAGGCGAACATGGACCCCAACCACCGCGACCGGATCGCCTTCATGCGCGTCTGCTCGGGCAAGCTCTCGCGCGGCATGAAGGCCAAGCTCGTGCGCACCGGCAAGCCGATGCCGCTCAACGCCCCGCAGTTCTTCTTCGCCCGCGACCGCTCGATCGCGGAGGAGGCCTTCGCCGGCGACATCGTCGGTCTGCCCAACCACGGCACGCTGCGCATCGGCGACACGCTGACCGAGGGCGAGGACGTCGTCTTCAAGGGCGTGCCGAGCTTCGCGCCGGAGATCCTGCGCCGCGTGAAGCTCAAGGACGCGATGAAGGCCAAGAAGCTGCGCGAGGCGCTGCAGCAGATGGCCGAGGAAGGCGTCGTCCAGATCTTCCTGCCCCATGACGGCGCGCCCGCCATCGTCGGCGTCGTCGGCGCGCTGCAGCTCGACGTGCTCAAGGAGCGCATGGACGTCGAGTATTCGCTGCCTGTCGACTTCGAGCCCTGCCAGTATGCGATCGCGCGCTGGGTCTCCTCGGAGGACAAGGCGGCGCTGCAGAAATTCGTGTCGTCGAAGCCCTCCTCCATGGCCGACGACCTCGACGGCGACCCGGTCTTCATGGCCTCCAGCCAGTTCACCCTGAAATACGACGCCGAGCGCGCGCCCGACGTCACCTTCTCCGACATCAAGGACTACCAGAAGGTCGCCAAGGCCTGATCCGCCGGTGCCCCTGTGACTCGAATGTCACAAGGGCGGGGCCGCGCATCCGGATTTGATCAGGGTCAAATCAATCGCGGCGGGATTGAGGCTGGTGGGAGGCATGAGCCGCGAGCGCGCAGATGCGCCGCGCTCCGATCCTGGGGGCCTCCGCCATGTCACGCATTGTCCGTCTCGCCACCTGCGCCGCGCTGCTCGCCGGCACAGCCCTGACCTCCGCCGGGGCCGCCGATCTGCCTTCGGCCAAGACGGCCCCGCTCGCGCCGATCATGACCCAGTGGAGCCCGTGGATGATCCGCGGCCGCGCCCTCTTCGTCGTCCCGCAGGAGAGCGCCAAGCTGAAGCTCGGCGGCGCGCCGATTCTCGGCGGCGATGTCGACATCTCGAACTCGGTCGTGCCCGAGCTCGACATCACCTACTTCTTCACCCGGAACATCGCCGTCGAGCTCGTCCTCGGCGTCACCCCGCACAATGTGAAGGGCGCGGGGAGCCTGGCCGGGGCGCGCATCGGTTCGGCCTGGCTGCTGCCGCCGACCCTGATGCTGCAGTATCACTTCACCGATCTCGGCGCCTTCAAGCCCTATGTCGGCGTCGGCGTGAACTACACCGTCTTCTTCAACGAGAAGGCCAAGGGCGGCTTCACCAGCTTCGATCTGAAGGACAGCTTCGGCCTCGCCCTGCAGGTCGGCTTCGACTACATGATCGACAAGAACTGGGGCATCAACTTCGACGTGAAGAAGATCTTCCTGGAGCCCAAGGTCAAGGTCAACAACGGCCTGATTTCCGGCAAGGTCAAGATCGATCCCTGGCTGATCGGCACCGGCATCACCTATCGGTTCTGAGATCCGCTCCCGTCAGGCTGGGGGGCCTCGGGAGGTCGGGGGAGGAAGGGAGCGGTTCGCCGCTCCCTTCTTTCGTTGGCGCCTCAGCCTTCGGGCAGCACGAAGCCGAGCGGGATCGCCGTCGTCGATTTCAGCTCCTCCATCGCGAACATGGAAGTGACGTCGTTGAGGTCGATACGCGAGATCAGCTTCTTGTAGAGCGCGTCATAGGCCGCGATGTCGGGCACGCAGGCCTTGAGCAGATAGTCGATCTCACCGCTCATCCGGTAGAAGTCGACGATCTCCGGCAGGTCGCGCACCGCCGCGTGGAAGCGTTCCAGCCACTCCATCGAATGCCGCGCCGTCTTCACCGCGATGAAGACCGTGACGCCCGCCTGCAGCTTGCTGCGGTCGAGCAGCGCCACGCGCTTGCGGATATAGCCGGCGGCCTCCAGCTTCTGCACCCGCCGCCAGCACGGCGTCGCCGACAATCCGACCGCCTCCGACAACTCGGCCAGCGGCAGGCTCGCATCCTCCTGCAGGCAGGCGAGGATCCGCAGATCGAAGGCGTCGAGCTTGGCCATGGCACCCCCGGGAATCGCAAATGAATCGCCTTGTCGGCGCCCTGCCCGCAAATCAATTCTCAGTTGGATGCCACAAGCGACATCCATTTCCAAGATCGCGGCATTCACGCGCAAGATAGCAAACCATTTTCCCGCCGCATCGCTATCCTGAGCAGGTGGACGGTGCGACGGGAGTTGGCGGATGCAGGGGTTCTTGAACGCGGAGCGGCGCGGCGCGGTTCTCGCCAGCCTGCGGACGGATGAGGGCACGCTCTCGCGCGATTACCTCGCCGCCGCCCGCGCGGTCCTGCGCGAGCTCGTCGCGCTGCCCGACCTCGTCGCGCGCCTGCCGCTCGAGCGCAAACCCGATGGCTACACCCGCAATCTGCTGGCCGGCGACGAGTCGGTCAGCGTCTGGGCCATCGTCTGGGCGGCCGGTGCGACCACCTGCATCCACGACCACCACTGTTCCTGCTGCTTCGGCGTCGTCAGCGGCACCGTCACCGAAACCTGGTATCGCGCCATCGATGCGCAGCGCGCCATCGCCACAGAGCAGCATGACCGCCAGCCCGGCTACGTCGCCTGCATGCTGCCGACCGGCCCCAACATCCACCGTATGCGCAATCTCGGGACCGAAGACGCGATCTCGATCCACATCTACGGCTTCGACCACGAGGCCCACGACTCCTCGATCGAGACGCAATACACCGCCGTCGAGGGCTGAGAGCGAGCCTCGACGTCCTGATTGGAGGACGTCCCACCGGGGACAAGCCGCCCCGCCAATCCCCGCTCGTCTGCCCCCGGCGATGATGGCCCCTCATCACGAGGGAGCCCACCATGTCGATGCAAGGAGCCCGGCCGGCTTCACCCGTGCCGACGCAGCCGAGACCTCTCTCCGTCACCACCGAGCGCCTGCTACGCCTCGCCCCCGTCGGAAAGAGCGAGATTCTTGCGGGCATCGCCATCGATTTCGACAGGCTGGCGGCCGCCGCCGGCATCACCACACGCCTGCGGCTCTGTCATTTGCTGGCCCAGGCCGCCCATGAGACCGACCGGTTCCGGACGCTGGAGGAGTATGGCGGTCCGGCCTATTTCGCCCGCTATGACGGGCGCCGCGATCTCGGCAACACGCAGGCCGGCGACGGCGCCCGCTATCATGGCCGCGGCATCTTCCAGCTCACCGGCCGCGCCAATTATCGCCGCTACGGCGCGCTGATCGGCCTCGATCTCGAGGGCTCTCCCGAACGGGCCAGGGAGCCGGCGGTCTCGCTGGCCATCGCCTTCGCCTATTGGCGCGACCGCGGCTGCAACACGGCTGCCGATGCCGACGACATCGTCGCGGTGACCCGGCTGATCAATGGCGGGCGCAACGGGCTGGCGCAGCGCCGGCAGTTGCTGGCGCTGGCCAAGACGATCTGGGTGTAGAGCCGCTCCCCGTCATTGCGAGGAGCGCAGCGACGAAGCAATCCAGAGGCCGCGCGCTCGACGTCTTCCTGGATGGCTTCGCTTCGCTCGCAATGACGGTTCCGTCTTTTCAGCCGTGCCCGGCCTTCAGCGCCTGGTCGAGATCGCCATAAAGATCCTCGAGATCCTCGATGCCGGTCGAGAGGCGCAGCAGGTCCGGCGGGCAGGGCGAGCCCGCGCCCTCGATCGAGGCGCGATGCTCGATCAGGCTCTCGACACCGCCGAGCGAGGTCGCGCGCTTGTACAGCTCGACATGCGCGGCCGCCTTCACCGCCGCCGCCTCGCCGCCGACCACCTGCACCGAGAGCATGTAGCCGAAGCCGCCTTCCATCTGGCGCGCGGCGATGTCGTGGCCGGGATGCTGCGGCAGGCCGGGATAGAGCACGCGCGCCACCAGCGGATGAGCCGAAAGGCGCTGCGCCAGCGCCATCGCCGAGGCGCTCTGGCGCTCCTGCCGGACATGCAGCGTGCGCATGCCGCGCATCAGCAGATAGGCCTCGAACGGGCCGAGGATGCCGCCCTGGCCCTTGCGCACGGTCTTGATGCGGTTCCAGAACTCGTCGTCCTCGCGGGCGCAGAGCGCGCCGGCGACCACGTCGGAATGGCCGTTCAGCACCTTGGTCGCGGCATGCATGACGATGTCGGCGCCGAGCTGCAGCGGGCGCGTATGCACCGGCGAGGCGCAGGTCGAATCGACCGCGAGCTTGGCGCCGGCCTTGTGGGCGATCTCGGCGGCGCCCGCAATGTCGGTGATCGTCCAGAGCGGGTTGGAGGGCGTCTCGGCCCAGACGAGCTTGGTCTTGCCGGGCTTCACCGCGGCCTGCAATGCGGCGAGATCGTCGGTCTCGACGAAGTCGATGACGAGGCCCCAGCGCGTCGCTTCCGTCAAAAGCCAGGAGCGCAGCGCCCAGTACATCACCTTCGACGCCACGACATGATCACCCGGCGAGAGCGCCTGGAACACGGCGGTCGCCGCCGCCATGCCCGAGCCGAACAGCAGCGCGCCGGCCTTCGCCTGCTCCAGCATGGCGAGCACGCTCTCGGCCTCGCGCGTCGTCTCGTTGTCGGGCCGGCCATAGATGAAGCCGCCGGAATAGCCGTTGTCCTCGTCGCGGATATAGGTCGTCGAGACATGGATCGGCGGCACCACGCCCTTGGTCAGCGGGTCGATCTTGCCCATGGCCTGCGCGGCGAGGGAGCGGGGGTGAAGCGGGCGCTGAGGCATGACGATCCGTGAAAGTTCCAAGAGGGACTAAAAAGGCATCTGGCGCAGGCAACGGCTCCGATGCAAGAGCCGCGACCTTGCCATGTGCGCAGGGCGCCTCCATGTCACGATCATGAGCATTTCACCATCTCCGCCTGCGGCAGCCCCGCGCCCGCTCTGGATCGACGCGCTGATCGCGATCGGGCCTGTCGTCGCCATCTCCCTGCTCGGCAACGCCGTCACCATCCCGCAGGTCACGACCTGGTACCCTACGATCGCCAAGCCGCCCTTCAACCCGCCCAACTGGGTGTTCGGCCCGGTCTGGACGATGCTGTTCGCGCTGATGGCCTATGGCGTCTGGCGCATCCTGCGCCTGCCCGCCGGGACACCGGGGCGGGCGAGGGCGCTCACCGTCTACCATCTCCAGCTCGCAATGAACCTCGCCTGGTCCTGCGTCTTCTTCGGTCTGAACAGCCCGCTCGGCGGCATCCTCGTGATTCTGCCTTTCCTCGGGCTGATCCTCTGGATGATCGCGCTCTTCGCCCCGCTGGACCGGCTCGCGGCCCATCTGCAATGGCCCTATGTCGCCTGGGTCTCCTTCGCGACGCTGCTCAACGTCTCGATCTGGTGGCTGAACCGCTAGAGGCCGCTCAGCCGATCGAGCGCTCGATCACGTTCAGCACGGCGGTGCGCAGCTCGGCGATGGTGAAGGGCTTGGTCATCACCTCGGAGACGATCGCATCGAGGCTGCGGGCCCGCTCGCGCTGCTCGGCATAGCCCGTCATCAGCATGATCGGCAGGTCCGGAAAGGCCTGCTTGGCGGCCAGCGCCAGCGCGATGCCGTCCATCAGCGGCATGCGGATGTCGGTCAGCAGCAGGTCGAAATGCCCGCCTTCGGCCATCAGCGTGTCGAGCGCCTCGGCGCCGTCGGCGGCCGTCAGGCAGGAATGGCCGTCCATGGTCAGGCCGCGCGCCACCAGGGTCCGCAGCGGCTCCTCGTCATCGACCACCAGAATGCGCGACATGGCTCAGATCCCCGGCAGGCCGGCCTGGTCGGCCGTCTCGATGACGCCGACAAAAGGCAATTGCCGGTAGGAATGGGCAACATCCATGCCATAGCCGACGACGAAATAGTCGGGGCATTCGAAGCCGACATGATCCGCCACGATGTTGACCGCGCGCTTGCCCGGCTTTTCCAGCAGCACGACGGAGGAGACCTTCGCGGCGCCACGCGCCGCCAGGAGATCCTTGGCGAAGGCCAGCGTCCGGCCCGATTCCAGGATGTCGTCGACGAGCAGCACCTGGCGGCCGCGCACGTCGCTCTGCACGTCCCTGAGGATCTCGACCTGGCCGGAGGAGACGGTCGCGGCCCGGTAGCTCGACAGATGCACGAACTCGACCTGCGGCGCCATGCCGACGCGGTGCATCGCGCGGATCAGATCGGCCACGAACATGAAGCTGCCCTTCAGGACGGCGACGACGAGCAGATCGGCCGGCGCCGTGGCGGCGATGGCCTTCGCCATCTCCTCGTTGCGGCGGGCGATCGTCGCCTCGTCGTAAAGCACCCTGATGCGCCGTGGCTCCGACATGGTCTGGTCATCCTCTCGCATCGCGCCGGCGCACAGCGAGGCGGGCTCCTGCGGACGCGTTTCATGGGGTCTGTCGTCAGAGGTTTAGAGCGGCCGGCGCTGGCTGAACAGGCCCCCGCGCGGAAAGCCGCCCGCAGGTCAGCGGCGGGCCTCGCCGGCTTCGGCGGCGGAGGACGAGGCAAAGCGCACCAGGACGGTCTGTCCCGCCGCGGGCGGCGCCGCCAGCCGGGCCCGGAAGCGGATCAGCTCGGCCGGCTCGAGTTCCTGGCGGGGCGGATCGGTCTTCCAGCTGTAGAGCGTCTGTCCGGCGGCATCCTTGACCGCGACCTCGATCGGCGGAACCCGGGTCTGGCTGCTGGTGATGTTGGTGACGTCGCCCTCGACGACGAGGAAGCGGCCCGTCGCGTCCTCGACCAGGCCGCTCTCCACGGCGCCCAGCGTCAGGCCGCGCACATTGATGGGATAGCCGAGCATCTCGAACACATCTGCCAGCTGCGGCGCGATCCGGGCGGCGAGCGTGCGCTGCCAGACCAGCCCGCCCAGCAGGACGAGGCCGAAGACGGACAGGGACGCGGCCACGACGACGGCGCGGGGCGGTTGCTTGCGGCCTTTCTGCCGCGTTTTGCGGACCGGCCTGGGGCCGCTGCGCTTGCGCGGCTCGGACTCGGCGGCGGCGTCGATCCCCTCGGCCATCTGCGCCGAGACCTGGGCGGCGATCGCGGCGGCCTGCTCGAGCTCCTCGTTCAGAAGCGCCTGCGTCTCCTCGGCGCTCGGCACCTCCGGAAGCTCCGGCTCGGGCGCGACATGCCAGAGCGTCTGGCAGCTGGCGCAGCGCACCTTGCGGCCGTCGGGGCCGAGCTTGGCGCCGTCGAGTTCATAGCGGCTGGCGCAGGAGGGGCAGACGATCAGCATGGCGGCGGCCGGCGGTTCCCTGCGGTTCGAGATCGCGCCCGTCTTCGCGGGGCGCCCAACCATTGGCGGCGGCCATGGTTAACGTCGCGTGAAGAACTCTCCGCCATGGTCGCACCGGGACGGCCTTCGGCACCATGCGGCAAGAGGTGTAGGATCGGCTGCAGAGATTCGCGGCCTGGCGCAGGGACATCGGGATTGGTTCGCTTCGAGAATGTCGGCCTGCGATACGGCATGGGCCCGGAGGTGCTGAAGGACATCAACTTCAGCATCGCGCCGCGTTCGTTCCAGTATCTCACCGGCCCCTCGGGCGCCGGCAAGACCACCCTGATGCGCCTCGTGCTGATGGCCCTGCAGCCGACGCGCGGCCTCGTGCACCTGTTCGGCCAGGATGTCTCGCGGCTCGATGCCGCGACGCTGACCGCCTTCCGGCGCCGCATGGGCGTCGTCTTCCAGGATTTCCGCCTACTCGATCATCTCACCCTCTACGAGAACGTCGCGCTGCCGCTGCGCGTGCTCGGCAAGGAGGAGGCGAGCTACCGCGCCGAGGTCGTGGAGCTGCTGCGCTGGGTCGGGCTGGGCGAGCGCATGCACGCCGTCCCGCCCGTCCTCTCCGGTGGCGAGAAGCAGCGCGCGGCGATCGCGCGCGCCTTGATCGGCCGCCCCGAACTGGTGCTGGCGGACGAGCCGACGGGCAATGTCGATCCCGCGCTCGGGCGGCGGCTGCTGCGCCTTTTCATGGAGCTGCAGTCGCTCGGCACCGCCGTGGTGATCGCGACCCACGATCTCGGCCTGATGGAGCTCTACGACGCACCGCGCCTGGTCCTCGCCGACGGACATCTGCACGTCGATGCCTGACGCCGCCCATGACCTCGAGCGCGACGAGCGGCCGCTGCCGAGCAATCTGCGGCGCGACCAGCCGCTGGTGCCGATCGACAATGTCGCCGGCCGGGCGCTGATGGCGGTGATCGCGATCCTGACCTTCCTCGCGGCGCTGAGCGCCGGCGCCGCCGTGCTCGCCGCGCGCGCCTCGGAGCAGTGGCGCGGCGCCGTCGCCAACGAGATGACGATCCAGATCCGCCCTGATTCGCGGCGCGACATCGAGGCCGACATCGCCCGCGCCGCGACCATGGCACGCACCGTTCAAGGCATCACCGCCGTGCAGCCGGTGCCGCGCAGCGAATCGGACAAGCTGCTGGAGCCCTGGCTCGGCACCGGGCTGGACCTCGTCGAGCTGCCCGTGCCGCGGCTGATTGTGCTGAAGCTGCAATCGGGCGCCGGCCCGGATCTTGCTGCCCTCCGCGAGGCGCTGCGACGCGAGGTTCCCACCGCGATCCTCGACGACCACCGCCTCTGGATCCGCAGGCTCTCGACCATGGCGAGCACGATCATCCTCTCGGGCGCGGCCGTCGTCCTCCTCGTCCTCGCCGCCGCCGCCCTGGCGGTGGCCTTCGCCACCCGCGGCGCCATGGCCGGCAGCCGCGACAGCGTCGAGGTGCTGCATCTGGTCGGCGCCGACGACGATTTCATCGCGCGGGAGTTCCAGAGCCGCTTTGTCCGGCTGGGCCTGCGCGGCGGCACCATCGGCGGCATCGGGGCCATTCTCGTCATCGCGCTGCTCGGCTTCCTCTCGTCGCGCCTCAGCGCAGCGCCCGAGGCCGAACAGCTTCAGGCCATGTTCGGCGCCTTCGAGATCGGCTGGGCCGGCTATGGCGCGGTCATCCTTGTCGCCATGGTCGTCGCCGCGATCTCCGGCCTCGTCTCGCGCATCACCGTCCGGCACCATCTGCGCGCCCTGGCGGGAGGCGCGCCGTGAGGGGCGGCCGGCGATGCGAGGTGTCGGGCCGCGCCATGCGAGGCCCTGCCGCTCTTATGCCCGATTGCCGCGATAGGTTCTCTTCACGATGGCGATGACCGGTCTCAGGCAGGAGCCGCAGGCCCGTGCAGCGGGCTCGCTCGCGCCCCGCTCCACGGGCAGGGGGGTGAAGGTCCGGCGCGTGATCGCCCTGGCGGCGCTGGCCCTGTGCCTCGCCTTCGGGCTGGCGCTGCTGCTCGGCTATGTCCGCTTCGCCTCCGCCATCGCCAGCCACGAGCCCGTCGCCGTCCCGCGCACGGACGCCATCGTCGTGGTCACCGGCGGTTCGCAGCGCGTCGGCGATGCGATCGGCCTGCTCGGCGCCGAGCGCGGCGCGCGCCTGCTGATCAGCGGCGTCAACGAGAAGACCGGCCGCGAGGAACTGGCCAAGCTCAACCCCTCCGCCCGCGAACTGCTCACCTGCTGCGTCGATCTCGACTATCGCGCCCGCAACACCATCGGCAACGCGATCGAGGCCCGCCGCTGGGTGCGCAGCCACGGCTTCCGCTCGCTGCTGGTGGTGACCTCGAACTACCACATGCCCCGGACCATCGCCGAGTTTTCCCATGCCATGCCGGGGCTCAGGCTGGTGCCGCACCCGGTCGTGACCGACCAGATCGACACCACCGGCTGGTGGCATCGCTGGAGCGCGATCCGCGTCCTCCTGCCCGAATATGCGAAATACCTGGCGGCGCGCCTGCGCAGTGCCGTCGAGACCGATCCCGAAACCTCGCGCCTCTCGGTGATCATCGGCGGCCGCAAGCCGGTCTCCTCCAAGCCCGCGGAGCTGATGGGCCCGGAGCATGAAAGACGCAGCCAGTTGAAAAACGGCCATCATGACGGCTGAAGGCAGCCGCCGCGCTTGACGGCGGCGGGGCTGCGGGGTCTTTGCGCGCCATGCTCGTCCTGCGCTCGCTCATCTTCAACGTCCTCTTCTATCTGAACCTCGTCGTGTGGCTGATCGTCGCCGCGATGCCGGCCCTGCTGCTGCCGAAGAGGATGCTGCTCGCCGTCGCCGTGGCCTGGGCCCACAGCTCCCTCTGGCTGATGAAGGTCGTCGCCGGCACCGAATACGAGATCGTCGGGCGCGAGAACATTCCCTCCGGCGGCATGATCGTCGCCTCCAAGCACCAGTCCTTCCTCGAGACCTTCGCGCTCGTCACCGTCTTCCACGACCCGGTCTTCATCCTGAAGCGCGAGCTGACCTGGATTCCGCTGTTCGGCTGGTGCCTGATCAAGATGCGGATGATCCCGGTCGACCGGGGCGGGAAGGCCCGCGCGCTCGCCCAGGTGACGAAGCGCGCCAAGACGGAGCTGCGCGAGAACGGCCGCCAGCTCCTGATCTTCCCCGAGGGCACCCGCCGCGCGCCCGGCGCCCCGCCGGCCTACAAGTTCGGCGTCGCCCATATCTATGGCGAGCTCGGGCTGCCCTGCGTGCCCGTCGCGCTCAATTCGGGGCTGTACTGGCCGCGGCGCAAGTTCCTGCGGCGGCCCGGCACCATCCGCATCGAGATCCTGCCGCCGATCGCGCCGGGCCTCGACAAGGCCGTCTTCCACGCCCTGCTGCAGGAGCGGATCGAAACCACCAGCGACCGGCTTCTGGCACTCGGCCGGGCCGAACTCGCCGCGCTCGGGCTCGATCCGCTGGCGACGACTGCTGACATCCGGCGGCAGCAGAGCTGATCCCCGCCCGCGGCACGGCTTGACTTACCGCCTCGTCGTTCTCATTTTGTTTTCAGAACAAAGGAGGAACGACATGGCCGCCCTCGCCCATCGCCCGCAGATCCAGCGTCAGCACCGCCCCCTCCCCGGCGGGCAGCGCCAGCGCGATCTGTTTCTCGTCGACCTGATGGCGGAGGCCCGGCCCGAGATCGTGCGGGAGCTGCCGATGCGCAGCGCGGCCGCCCTCGGCGAGCGCCGCTTCACCGCCTGGCGCGGTCGCTCCGGCCGGCGCTACGTCGCCTCCGTCTTCGCGGTCGCCGACGAGCACGCGCTCGGCTTCACAGACGCGGTCCTGCTGGCGGTCTCGCCCGACCGGCGCATCCTGGCGGCGCGCGAGAGCGGCCCCTTCGGCATCGAGGCGGCGCTGACCCGCTGGCGCGATGCCGTCGCCCTGGCCGGGGCGAGCGAGATCCACGTCCATCTGCTCGCCGAGGACGGGATCAGCCGCCGCGCCGCCCTGCTCGACCTGATGCCGGAGGTCTGAGGCGACGAATAGGCTGGCCGGTCAGGCCCATCGTCATTGCGAGCGCAGCGACGGCTGAGCCGCCCGGGTGGCCCTACAGCTTCGGCCGTGGCGCCGCGCCCGGCGCCAGCGCCTGGGCGAGCCCGGCCAGCACGGGATCGAAGATGCCCATCTTGCGCAGATGCTCGTCGGTCAGGAGCACATAGTCGGGGTTCTCGCCCGAGCTGCCGCGCCCGTGCCGGACGAGTTCGAGCTGCTGCTCGCGCGGCAGGCGGCCGGCATACTGCAGATGCTTGCGATCGGCGATGTAGACCAGCGCCGTCACGTTGCGCCCGTCCCCCAGCCGCACCGGCAGCCACCGCTCGAGATAGACCGCGGTGGCCTGCTCGCGGGCCCGCAGATAGTCCACCGTCTCCTGCGCCCGCGCGGCCTTGACGCGGAAGGCAAGCCCCCGGCAGATGCCGCCGCGGTCGAGCCCGAGCACGAGGCCGGGGCGATCGGGCGTGCCGCGATGGACATGCGAGAAGATGCACAGCGAGCGGTGATAGCCATGCAGCCGGGCGGGAACACTCTCCTCGAAGGCGAAGCCGGGCCGCCAGATCAGCGAACCATAGCCGAAGACCCAGAGCTCCGTCTCTCCCAGCGCGGCCGTCATGCCCGTCCCACCCTCTCGCCATCCCATAATTTGGCCGCGGCGGCCTGCTTGAAAGCCGCACCGGCGACCGATGCCGGCTGGCCTCCGACCACGGGCGGAGCTAACAATCCCGCCGCATCCGCGCAATGGACCGTTCCCGCATGACAGCCCCCGCTTCCAGCCGCAGCAGCCGCGCCTGGCTCTACGCCCCCTTCCTGCTGCTTCTCGTCCTCGCGCTGGGCTGGACCGCCTTCTGGTTCGTCGTCCGCGGCCGCGTCATCGACGCCGTTGACGCCGCGCTCGCCCGGGAGGCGGGGCTGGGCCGCAGCTGGAGCTGCACGGACCGCTCGGTCACCGGCTTTCCCTTCCGCGTCGAGCTGCGCTGCAGCACCCTCGCGCTCGCCTCGGCCCGCTGGGGCGAGGCGGTCCGCGTCCAGACCGGCCCGGCGGTGGCGGTCGGGCAGATCTACACCCCCAACCTCGTCATCGCGCAGATCACCGGACCGCTGCAGGCGACATTGCCCGAAGGCCGCAAGCTCGACCTCGGCTGGACGCGGCTGGAGGCGAGCCTCAGCCACGCCGCCGGCGGACCCGAGCGCGTCTCCCTCGTCGTCACCGCCCCTGACGCCCGCCTGAGCGCGCCGGGCCTCGCCCCCGAGACCTGGAAGGCCGCGAGCCTGGAGGCGCATCTGCGCCGCAACCCGTCCCGCCCCGCCACGGACCAGGCCGTCGATCTCGCCATCGCCGCCAAGGGACCGGTGCTGCCGGCGCTCGACGCGCTGCTGGGCACGACGGAGGCCGGCGACGTCGACATCCAGGCGACGCTGACGCAGTCCGAGGCCTTCAGGATCGGGCTCAACCCCGATGCGCTGGAGGCCTGGCGCCTGGCCGGCGGCCGGATCGAGATGACGAGGCTGGTGTCGGTCAAGGGCCCGGCCCGGATCGAGGCCACCGGCCAGTTCCTGATCGACCAGACCCATCGCCCGGCCGGCCAGCTCCAGGCCTCGCTGGCCGGCATCCGCCAGATCGCCGGCATTCCCGTCGGCGGACTCGCCGCGGGGATCGGCGGCCTGCTCGGCGGGCGCCTCAGCGCGCAGCTGCCCGGCGCGGCGCCCGGCCTCACCGCCCTGCCGCCGGTCGTGCTGCGCGAGGGCCGCGTCTATCTCGGCCCGATCCGCCTGCCCCTGCAGCCGCTGCCCGTGCTGTACTGAGAGGCGGCCATGAAAAAGGGGCGCGGAAACCGCGCCCCTTGAAGGGTTCACCGATCGACGACAGCGCTCAGGCCGCCGGCAAAGCCGCGCGTGGCGCCTCGATCCGCACCAGCGCCTTCTTGACCGCGTCCTGTACCTTCTCGAAGGCACGGACCTCGATCTGGCGCACGCGCTCGCGCGACACGCCGAACTCCTCGGACAGCTGCTCCAGCGTGATCGGGTCGTCGACCAGCCGGCGCGCCTCGAAGATGCGCCGCTCGCGCGGGTTCAGCACCTCGAGCGCCTCGCGCAGCGCCGAATGGCGGTTGTCGGCCTCCTCGGCATCGACGAGGCGGCGCTCCTGGCTCTCGCTGTCGTCGACCAGCCAGTCCTGCCACTCGCCATCGCCATCCTCGCGCAGCGGCGTGTTCAGCGACGCGTCGCCGCCGAGCCGGCGGTTCATGTCGATCACGTCCTGCTCGTTAACGCCGAGCTTGGTCGCGATGCTCTTCACCTGCTCGGGGCGCAGATCGCCCTCGCCCAGCGCCGAGATCTTGCTCTTGGCCTTGCGCAGGTTGAAGAACAGCTTCTTCTGGTTGGCCGTGGTGCCCATCTTCACGAGCGACCAGGAGCGCAGGATGTACTCCTGGATCGACGCCTTGATCCACCACATCGCATAGGTGGCGAGGCGGAAGCCCTTGTCGGGCTCGAAGCGTTTCACCGCCTGCATCAGGCCGACATTGCCCTCGGAGACGACCTCGCCGATCGGCAGGCCATAGCCGCGATAGCCCATGGCGATCTTGGCCACGAGGCGCAGATGCGAGGTCACGAGCTGGTGGGCTGCCTCGCGGTCGCCATGCTCCCGCCAGCGCTTGGCCAGCATGAATTCCTGATTCGGTTCCAGCATCGGGAACTTGCGAATCTCGTCGAGATAACGTGAGAGCCCGCCCTCGGCGGACAGGACGGGAAGCGAGGCACTCGCCATGCGCGTTCTCCTTCTCGGGCCCCCGCTTTGCGGCAGACCCACCGCGCGATCAACCTTCGCGCAGGTTCGGATGTCGTGAACTGACCCAACGTCTCAACCTTACGCAGGTTCAATCGGGCCGGTTCACTCGCGGCGCCCCCTTGGCCATCCGCATCCGATCCTCAGTATAAGCCAAGAGAGCTTGGCGGAAAGTGGGCAACCGGACCAGATCGGCTCACAGAGCCGCGAGCGTATCTTGCAAATGCGCAAACTCGGCCGGCGGGTCGGACTCGAACAGCAGCTCCTCCCCGCTCGCCGGATGCTCGAAGCCGAGCACGGCCGCATGCAGGGCCTGGCGGCCCAGGGCGGTCAGCGCGTCGCGCGCCGCCTCGGGCAGGCGCACGGCCTTGGTCGCGAAGCCCGAGCCGTAGAGCGCGTCGCCCAGCAGGGGGTGGCCGAGATGGCTCATATGGACGCGGATCTGGTGGGTCCGGCCGGTCTCCAGCCGGCATTCGACCAGGCTCGCCAGCGCCTCGGTCTCCTCGCCGCCCTTGAGGAGCGGCGGATAGCGCTCGATCACGGTGTAATGGGTGATCGCCTCGCGCCCGCGATCCTCGCCGACGACCATCATCTTCTCGCGGTTCTTGTTGGAACGCTCGATCTGCGTCGTGATCGTGCCATGGGCGCGGCGCGGCGCACCCCAGACGATCGCCAGATAGGCCCGCTGCAGCGGACCCGTGCGGCCGTGATCGGCGAACTGCTTGGCGAGTTTCTGATGGGCGCGGTCGTTCTTGGCGACGACGAGCAGCCCGCTGGTGTCCTTGTCGAGGCGATGCACGATGCCGGGCCGGCGCACCCCGCCGATGCCCGAGAGCGTCTCGCCGCAATGGGCGATCAGCGCGTTGACGAGCGTGCCGTCCTCGTGCCCGCCCGCCGGATGCACCACCAGCCCCGCCGGCTTGTCGATGACGATCAGGTGCTCGTCCTCGAAGACCACCTGCAGCGGGATGTCCTGCCCCACCGGATCGGGCGGCCGCGCCGCCGGGATCACCAGGGCGATCACGTCGCCCTCGGAGACCTTGCGCTTGCCGTCGCCGGCGACGACGCCGTTGAGGGTGACGCCGCCCTCCTTGATGACCTGCTGCAGGCGCGCCCGCGAGATCTCGCTGGCGAGCATGGCCAGCGCCTTGTCCAGGCGCTCGCCGGCCTGCTCGGGCCCGACATGGAGGGTGGTCCCGGCGCCCGCGGCTCCGGTTTCGTGCGTCGCATCTGAAGTCATGCCCGACGCTATAGGCCGGGCAGCGCCGCGCCGCACGCCTTTTCGCGTCTCAGGGCGATCAGCCGAACAGGCGGAACTTGCCCTTCTTGTCCTCCACCGGCCGGGCCTCGTCGGGCCCGGGATCATCCGGCGCATGGGCGACCGGGAAGATCACCGGCTTCAGCCGCGCATCGGCGGGGGCCGTCGCGGCCGGGGCCTCGACCGCGGCGGCGGCTTTCGGTTCGGTCTTGGCCTCGGCGACGGCCTCGGCCTTCGGCGACGGCTCGGGCGCAGGAGCAGGCTCGGGAACCGCGGCCGCCTTCGGCGCCTCGACCGGCTCCTCCTTGACCGGCGCGGGCGTTGCCGGCGGCGGCGCGGAGGGCGCAGGCGGCGGTGGCGCGACCGCCAGGGGCTCCGCTTCGACCGCCTCGGCCTTCGCCTCGATCAGCGGCGTCGGATGGTCGAGATCGCCGAGGACGTCGTCGAGCGCCGGCGCCTGGCTGCCCAGCGTCGCCGGCGGCACGGTCCAGACGAAGGCGTCGAGCCGGCCGGAGATCGGCGAGACCGGCATCCAGTGGTCGGAGACCAGCCCGTCGGCGACCCAGGCGGCGTCGCGCGGGGCCCGCGTCGCCCGCGCCAGCCATTCGCGGACGCGGCCGGCAGCGCCGTGCTCGGCTTCCTCGAGTTCGGCCATCAGCAGACAGGCCCGCACCGAGGCGCCACCCGCCAGCAGCGGCTTCAGCGTGCTGCGGGCCTTGGCGAAGTCGCGGGCATGGATGGCCGCGCCCGCCAGCGCCAGGACGCCCTCCGGATCGGCCGGGCGCAGCTTCGCCAGCGTGGTGGCGCGAACGAGGCGGTCCTGCGCGCTGTCACCGGGGCGGACATCGAGATAGGCAGCCGCGATGTCGGGGTGCGAGACCTCCTTCCAGGCGGCCTCCAGCAGCTTGACCGCCTTGCGGACGTCGCCACGCTCGGCGAGCATTCGCCCGGCCAGCGCCGCGGCGGGCGTCAGTCCCGGCGCGAGCTTCACCGCTTCCAGCGCGGCGGCGAGCGCCTTCTCCGGCGCGTTGCCACGGGCTTCCAGCGCCTCGGCGGCGAGCAGGACGGCACGCTGGCGCTTGGCGTCGGCCTTGTCGGCGAGGCGCAGCGCGGCGCGGCGCTCCACGGCCGTGCGCGCCGCCTGCCAGTCGCCGGCATTGGTGTGGAAATCGAGCAGCGCGTCATTGGCCCAGGCCAGCGAGGGCGAGCGGCGCACGGCATCGTCCGCGAAGGCGCGTGCGGCGGCCATGTCGCCCCGGCGCTTGGCCTCGACGAAGAGCCCGCGCAGGCCGAGCACCCGCGTCTCCGGCTTGTCGAGCATGGCCTTGAAGGCAGCCTCCGCCCGGCCGCGATCGCCCGAGAGCTGCGCCGCCTGGGCTTCGAGCAGCAGGGTCAGCGGCTCGCTGCCGGCATAGCGGCGGCCCGCGCCGATCGCGACCATGCCGCGGGAGACGGCCTCGAAGCCGCGCGCCCGGCGCCGCGCCCGCGAGGCGAAGCTGAAGGCGCTCGGCAGGCCCAGGAAGAAGCGCAGCAGGCCGAAGCCCAGCATCGTCAGCAGCGCGAGCACGACCACGGCGATCGCCGCCAGCGCGACGCTGGTGTCGATCCGCCAGCCCTGCCAGACGACCGAGACCTCGCCCGGCCGGTCGGCCAGCCAGACGGCACCGACGGCGAGCGCGGCGAAGACGGCGAGATAGAGCAGTACGCGAACCATGGACCCCTATCCTCCGTCAGCCGGCCACGCCGAGCGCGGCCACTGCATCCTGTGCGATGGTGGCGATCGCGGCATCCGCCGCCGCCCGCTTGCGCAGCGCCTCGCCGAAATCGGCACTGGCGCGGCGCGCCGGCTCGGGCAGCTGCGCCCAGGCAGCGGCCGCCGTGCCGTTGTCACCCCGGGCGATGGCGTTCTCGAGCCGCGCCGGCAGCGTCGCCGGATCGTTCGCGCCGGTGTCGCCGACGGGGCGGATGCTGATGACCCGGCTGGCGAGCGCGACAAGCCTGTCCTGCCAGCCGGCCGAGGCCGGCGTGAGCTCGCGGGCATACATCGCCCGATGCGTGCGCAGCTGCGCCAACAGTGTGTCCCGGGTCGGGGCGCCGCCCGTAGCGACCGCATTGAGCGCCGCGATCTGCTCGGGCGAGCCACCGCCCTTGGCCAGCGCCGCGACATCGGCGGCGAACGGCCGGCCCGAGGCCAGCGCCGTCTGGACCCGCCCGGCGAGCACGATGCGCGCCGCGGCAAGCCCCTGCGGGCTCGGCCCCGCAGCGGCCTTGGCGAGCGTCTCGACCGTGCCGATGCGGGCGCTGGCGCGTTCGAGCTGCTGGCCGACGGCCACGACCGCGGCTTCCGCCCGCTTCGCCTGGGCGTTCAGCTCGGCCAGCGCGGCGGCATCGGGGCTGCGAGCACCCGCGACCTCGTTGATCCGCGCCGTCGCGCCCTGCGCCGCGGCGCCCGCCTTGGCGGCGGCGTCGGAGGCGGCAGTGGCTTTCCTGTCCAGATCGGCGGCAGCGCTCTGCAGCGAGTCGAGACGGCTCTTCAGCTGTGCGACCTGCTCGGGCGACACCGCGGGCGTCATGCGCGTCTGGACCAGCAGCACCAGCCCGGCCCCGACGGCGCCGCCGACCAGCCCCGCCAGCAGCAGCGACGGCAGCCGCGAAGGCGCGGCTGCGGGGGCCGCAGTGGCCGGAGCAGCGGCAGGTGGCGGTTCCTGGCGCAGGGCCTCGGCCGGAGGCGCCGGCTCGGCATGGGTCGCACCCGGATATTCGCGCGGCAGCGCCTCGGTGGGCAGGACCGCCTCTGGCGGGACCTCGCTGCCGGGCGCGCCCGCCTGTGGGGCGGGCGCGACGGAGGCAGGCTTCTCCTCGGCGGCCGGGGTTGCCTCGACGGGCGCAGCGGGCTCCGGCGCCGGCGGCGTCACCTCCGTTGCGGTCGCCTCGATCGTCGGCGGAGTCCGGCCGGAGCGCGGCCCGGACTTGCCTTTTCGCGTGCCGGAGCTCTCCGGCTTCTCGTCCGAGGGGCCGGCAGCCAGGCCGTCCGGCTTAACGGGATCGTTCATCGCGTCCTTGTCCGTCTCGACGCCCGACGGCGCAACATCGCCTTGTGTAGCATCCTCGCCGCGGCGATTGCGAGCGGACACTTGGTCCAGCGCGGCCAGCAGCGCCGCCTCCTCGGGATGCTCGGCCACCAGCACGGTGCTGGCGCCGGCCGCGATCAGCGGAGCGGCGACATCGACCGAGAGCACGACATGGGTGAGGTCGAGCAGCGGCGCGAGCACACCAGCCTCGCGGGCCAAAGCGAGGCAGGTGCGCGCGCCCCTCGCCGAGTAATGCAGCGCGCCGTCGACGCCGCCCTCGCGCAAAGCCGTCGCCGCCTGCGCCGGAAAGACCGGCACCGCCTCGGCCGCATAGGCGACCCAGGTCGCAACCTCGCAACCGGCCTGCATCAGGCGCTCGCCGACATCCTCGTGACGGTCGCGCCCGACGATCAGGAGGACTCGCGCCGGGACGGGCAGGGTGTCGCGGACGAGCGCGATCAGATCGTCGCGATTGCCGCCGGCGCTGCGCGAATCCGCGAACCCCGCCTCTCGTACCTTGCTGGCCGTGCGGCTTCCGACGCTGAACACCGGCAGCGACCGCATCGAGGCCGGCAGATCGGACAGCGCGGCCACCGCATTGCCGCTGGTCAGGACGAGCGCGGAGAAGGGTCCTTCCGGCGCCGGCTCCGGCAGTCGCGACACGGCAAAGAGCGGCGCCGGAACGGGCTCGTGGCCATGGACGCGCAACGCGGCGGCGGTGCGTTCGGCCTCGGCCGGCGGTCGGAACACGAAGATGCGCATGCGCTGTCCTTCTCGCTCGGGCCCACGTCGCCCGCCCTCGCCGCCATCCATCCCGCGCCGCGCCGCGTCACGCAAGGCGCCGCCCCCTTGGCCTTCGGGCCGCTCGCGCACTATAGGTGGACCTCACCGGCCCGCTGCTGCCGGACGAAAACCCGCCGGCTTCGCGCCCCTCGCCATCAGTTTGCCGAGACCCATCGATCGATCATGCGTGTTTTGGGCATAGAGACGACTTGTGACGAGACCGCGGCTGCGATCGTCTCGGTCGAGCGCTCCGGCGAGGTCAAGATCCTCTCCAACGAAGTGCTGAGCCAGATCGCCGCCCACGCCGCCTATGGCGGGGTCGTCCCGGAGATCGCCGCGCGCGCCCATGTCGAGGCGATCGACCGGATCGTCGCCCGCGCCTTCGAGACCGCCGGCCTCGAGCCCGGCGAGATCGACGCGGTGGCGGCGGCCGCCGGCCCCGGCCTCGTCGGCGGCGTCATGGTCGGCCTGACGACGGCCAAGGCGATCGCGCTGGTGACGGGCAAGCCCTTCATCGCCGTGAATCATCTCGAGGCGCATGCGCTGACGGCCCGGCTGACCGACAATCTCGCCTTTCCCTATCTGCTGCTTCTGGTCTCGGGCGGGCATACGCAGTTGCTCGCCGTGCGCGGCGTCGGCGACTACCTCAAGCTCGGCGGCACCATCGACGACGCCGTCGGCGAGGCCTTCGACAAGATCGCCAAGATGCTCGGCCTGCCCTATCCCGGCGGGCCTTCCGTCGAGCGCGAGGCGGCCAAGGGCGATCCCGAGCGCTTCGATTTCCCGCGGCCGATGCAGGGCCGGCCCAACCCGGATTTCTCGCTCTCGGGGCTGAAGACGGCGGTGCGGCTCGTGGCCGAGCGGATCGCGCCGCTGTCGGACCGCGACGTCGCCGATCTCTGCGCCTCCTTCCAGGCGGCGATCGTCGATGTGCTGGTCGACCGGACGCGCGCCGGCATGCGGGCCTGCGCCGCGGCCGGCATCACGGCGAGCGCGCTGGTCGTCGCCGGCGGCGTGGCCGCCAACCAGCCGATCCGGCGCGGCCTGACACGGCTGGCCACCGAGGCCGGGTTGGCGATGATCGCCCCGCCCTTGCATCTGTGCGGCGACAACGGCGCGATGATCGCCTGGGCGGGAATCGAGCGGCTGCGGCTCGGCCTCGTCGACGACATGAGCGCGCTCGCCCGTCCGCGCTGGCCGCTGGACGAGCTGAAGCCGCGCGGAGACGCGGCAGCGGCCACCGGCGCGAGCGGATGAGCGGCGCCGAGAGCCTCCAGACGATCGGCATCGTCGGCGCCGGTGCCTATGGCGCCGCGCTCGCCCTGGCCGCCGCCCGGGCTGGCCGCGACGTGCTGCTCTGGGCCCGCGACGCGACGGCAGTCGAGGCGATCTCGCGAACGCGGCAGGCCCCGCGCCTGCCGGGCGTAACACTGCCCGAGAGCGTCTCCGCCACGGCCTCCCTCTCCGATCTGCTCGCAGCGGACGCCCTGCTGCTGACCGTGCCGACCCAGAGCCTGCGGCAGGCCTGCGAGGCGCTCGGCCCCCGGCTGCCGGCCGACCGGCCGGTGATCTCCGCCGCCAAGGGCATCGAGCAGCGGACGGGGCTGTTCACCACCCAGATCATCGCGCAGGCGCTGCCGGGCGCCCGGCCCGCCATCCTGTCCGGCCCGAGCTTCGCAGCCGATATCGGCAAGGGCCTGCCGACCGCGGTGACGCTCGCCGCCACGGACGCGACGCTGGCGCAGGCGCTCGCCGAGGCGCTGAGTTCGCCGGCCTTCCGCATCTATCACAGCGCCGACCCCCGCGGCGTCGAGATCGGCGGCGCCGCCAAGAACGTGCTCGCCATCGCGGCCGGAATCGCGATCGGCCTCGGCTATGGCGAGAGCGCGCGCGCGGCGCTGGTCGCGCGCGGATTTGCCGAGCTGCGCCGCTTCGGCCAGGCGCATGGCGCCCATAGCGAGACGCTGATGGGTCTCTCGGGGCTCGGCGATGTCGTGCTGAGCTGCGCCTCGCCGCAATCGCGCAACTTCGCCTTCGGGCTCGCGCTCGGCCAGGGCCGTAGCGTCACGCAGGCGGCCGGCGGCACTCTGGCGGAAGGCGCCTTCACCGCCCAGATACTGGCGCAGATGGCACAGGCCGGCGGCGTCGACATGCCGATCGCGGAAGCGGTCGCCGGCATCATCAACGGCACGATCGGCGTGCGCGAGGCGGTCACCGGGCTGCTCGCCCGGCCGCTGCGGGCCGAACGGGAACGGGAGAGCGAGTGATGGCGGGCGACTGGTCGGATCTGACGAAGCGGGTGGCGCGCGGCATCGCCGAGGTGCGCAAGACGACCGGCTCGGACCTCGTCGCAGAGAGCGAGCCCGTGCCGCTGGCGGGCCGCATCGCCCAGCCGGTGATCCAGCATCGCCGCCGCAGGGCGGAGGGCACGCATCGCTTCGTGCTGATCCTGCCTTTCGGCGAGGCCGAGGTCCGCGTCGAGCTCGACCCGCAGGACTACGCCGCCCTGACCCGCGAGATGGTGCGCTTCTGGAACGTGCAGGGGCCCGAGGCCTCGAAGCCTCCGGTGCCGCTGGCACAGGAGGCGGAGCAGGACGACTGAGCGCGCCCATAGGCATCCGGCCCGGATTTCGCTATCGACGGGTCTCGTCCACGCCACCCCGCGAGAGCACGCCATGGCCCATTGGCTCGTCAAATCCGAACCCTCGAAATGGTCCTGGGACCAGCAGGTCGCGGCCGGCGCGGCCGGCACCCATTGGGACGGCGTCAAGAACCACACCGCCAAGCTCAACCTGATGGGCATGAAGCAGGGCGAGCAGGTCTTCTTCTACCATTCCAACGAGGGGCTCGAGGTCGTCGGCATCGTCGAGGTCATCAAGGAGGCCTATATCTGGATCCCCGGCGAACCCTGGGTGCTGGTCGACTTCAAGGCCGTGAAGCCGCTGCCCAAGCCCGTCAGCCTCGCCCAGGTCAAGGCCGAGCGCCTCTCGGTCCAGCCGGTCACCGACGCCGAATGGGACATCGTCTGCAGGATGGGCGGGCTTTAGCGGCCCGCACCAGCCGGGGTTTACCGGAGGCGGCCTGCCCTAGGGGTAAAGATGGCCGTAGTCCGGGTGCCCCTCCAGCGCTTTCGGACGATAGGGCAGTGTTTCGTCGAGGATCGGCACGGCGGGCGCCTTGAAGCGCGGCGGCACCGTGTCGAACACGGGCCGTCCCGCCTGCGAGCGCCTCGGGGGGATGAAGGCCTCCCGCGTGCCGGGCGTGAACGGGATCCAGCCGCTTTTGAGCTGGTCGTGCTGCTTGCCGAGCGGGTCCGGCGCGAGCGAGGCCGGCAGCGCCGGGTCGACGATCAGCGGCTGCGGAATCGCGGTCGCCTCGGTCAGCATCCAGTCCAGCGTGATGTCGGACAGGCCCATCTTCAGCCCGTAGCCGCCGCCCACATCGGTGTGGACGCCGGCGAACCAGACCTGCTTGATCCGGTCGGGATTCGCTTCGTCCTCCTCCCAGAGTTCGGGCGCGAAGGTCTTGCGGTTCTCGTCGATCGCCAGCGCCTGGCGGCCATGGGGCACGCCCTGGTTCAGCCGGTTGTTGTTGAAGCTGTGCCGGCCGAGCGTGAAGCCGTTCAAGCCCTTGACGCCCAGCGCCCGCACCGTGTCCCAGACGCCGACGAAAGTGGGCGGCAGCTCCTGCGAACCGTAGCGCTGCCGGAACGCCGCCGCCGCCTCGTGCCGCTTCGTCTCGTCGCGCTCCTGATAGACGCGCGTCACCGCCTCCTCGGCGATGGCGCGGACCTCGTGCGCGAGGCTGCGCTCCAGCTCGCTCCAGCGCGCGAGCTTCGGCAGGCTGCGGACGGTGTAGGCGCCCCGGCTGAAGCCGAACAGGAAGACCTGGTCGCCGGGTTCGTAGCTCAGCAGCAGCGCCGTGTAGCAGTCGACGATGTTGGTGGTGATGCCATAGCCCGTGGCCTGCGACAGGATGTTGAGCGCGCGCCGGACGAGCCCGGGCTTCTCGCCGTCGGGATGGGCGCCCAGCCCCGGATCGTAGAAGCAGATCTGCCGCGTGGGATCGGCATCGCGCGTGGCCTTGTAGAGCCGGTAGACATTCGTCCAGTCGATCGGGTTGTCGCCGCCGGCCTGCCCCGTGCCGTCCGAGAAGATGCAGATGTTCCTGGCCATGATCGCCCCCACCGCCGCAACGGGGAAACGCTACTCCACCCCCCCGAAAACGCAATCATAGGTTGCAAGGACACGGGAGGGGACAAGCCTCTCTCCCCCGAAAGTGCGAGGCCGCGCGGCTTGCTGCGCCGCGCCATGGCCCTATGATGACGGCAGCGAACAAGAGGCCCGGACGCGCGCGTCCGCACCATCGCAAGGCCCAAGTCTGGGGAGGCGCCTGCCATGACCGAGATCATCTATGACGTGCCGACCGCCTGGTCGAAGAAGGCCTGGGCGAGCGACGCCAAGTACAAGAAGCTCTATGCCGCCTCGATCAAGGACCCGGACGCCTTCTGGGGCGAGCAGGGCAAGCGGATCGACTGGTTCAAGCCCTACAGCAAGGTGCGCAACGCCAGCTACAAGCCGGGCAAGGTCTCGATCAAGTGGTACGAGGACGGCACCACCAACGTCGCCTATAACTGCATCGACCGGCACCTGGCGACGCGGGCCAAGCAGACCGCGATCATCTGGGAGGGGGACGACCCGTCCGAGTCCAAGAAGATCTCCTACGGGCAGCTCTACACCGAGGTCTGCAAGTTCGCGAACGTGCTGAAGGCGCAGGGCGTCAAGAAGGGCGATCGCGTCACCATCTACCTGCCGATGATCCCGGAAGCGGCCTACGCGATGCTGGCCTGCGCCCGCATCGGCGCGATCCATTCGGTCGTGTTCGGCGGCTTCTCGCCGGATTCACTCGCCAGCCGCATCGAGGATTCGGATTCGAAGATCGTCATCACCGCCGATGAGGGACTGCGCGGCGGCCGCTCCGTGCCGCTGAAGAAGAACGTCGACGCCGCCAGCGACAAGGTCAAGGGCGGCATCCCCACCGTCATCGTGGTCAGGCGCACCGGCGGCCAGGTCGCGATGCAGGAGGGCCGCGACCTCTGGTATCATGACGAGGCGGCCAAGGCCTCGGGCCACTGTCCCCCGGCCGAAATGAAGGCGGAGGACCCGCTCTTCCTGCTCTACACCTCGGGCTCGACCGGCAAGCCCAAGGGCGTGCTGCACACCACCGCGGGCTACCTCGTCTACACCTCGATCACCCACCAGTACGTCTTCGATTATCATGACGGCGACATCTACTGGTGCACGGCCGATGTCGGCTGGGTGACCGGCCACAGCTACATCCTCTACGGGCCGCTCGCCAATGGCGCGACGACCCTGATGTTCGAGGGCATCCCGACCTATCCGACGATCTCGCGCTTCTGGGAGGTCATCGACAAGCACAAGGTCAACACCTTCTACACCGCGCCGACCGCGATCCGCTCGCTGATGGGCGCCGGCGAGGAGCCGGTGAAGAAGACCAAGCGCAAGTCGCTGCGCCTGCTCGGCTCGGTCGGCGAGCCGATCAATCCGGAAGCCTGGGAGTGGTATCACCGCGTCGTCGGCGACCGCCGCTGCCCGATCGTCGACACCTGGTGGCAGACCGAGACCGGCGGCATCCTGATCACGCCGCTGCCGGGCGCCACCCGCCTTAAGCCGGGTTCGGCGACGCGGCCCTTCTTCGGGGTGAAGCCCGAGATCGTCGATGCCGAGGGCAAGGTGCTGCAGGGCGCCTGCGAGGGCAATCTGGTCATCGCCGAGAGCTGGCCCGGCCAGATGCGCACGGTCTATGGCGACCACAAGCGCTTCGAGGAAACCTATTTCGCGACCTACCCGAACAAGTACTTCACCGGCGACGGCTGCCGCCGCGATGCCGACGGCTATTACTGGATCACCGGCCGCGTCGACGACGTCATCAACGTGTCGGGCCACCGCATGGGCACGGCCGAGGTCGAATCGGCCCTGGTCGCGCATCCGTCGGTGTCGGAGGCCGCGGTCGTCGGCTATCCCCACGACATCAAGGGCCAGGGCATCAGACGCCGACCGAGGCGCTGCGCAAGGACCTCGTCGCCTATGTCCGCAAGGAGATCGGCCCGATCGCCTCGCCCGACCTGATCCAGTTCGCGCCCGGCCTGCCCAAGACCCGCTCCGGCAAGATCATGCGCCGCATCCTGCGCAAGATCGCCGAGGACGAGTTCGGCGCGCTCGGCGACACCTCGACGCTGGCCGACCCCGCCGTCGTCGACGACCTCATCGAGAACCGCCAGAACAAGCGCAAGGCGGGCTGAGCGTTCTCGGACCCACACCGTCATCCCGTGCCTGCCCCGGGATGACGGTGTGATTCCGGCGAAACCCGCGATGCCCTGACGCCGGGCATAGCGCCGGCGGCTTATCCCCGCCGCCCGCACCCATGCCTAAGCTCCTCCCGTTCCGCCCGACCAAGGGGGCTGTCGCGAGGCATCGTGCGGCCGGGCGGAATGCGGTGTTCGGGATGGACGGCCCTCGCAAGGCCGACCGCCCGGAGGGGCTGCTCGCCGCCGGGGCCTTCAGCCATCCCGGTCGTGACCGACCTTAATCGGCGACGGCGGGCAGCCCCGCCGCTTCGACACTCGACATCGACACTCGACATCGGCACGCGGCCAAAGCCGCCGCGCCGCCCGGCTCCGCGCACCCCTTACGGGATGCCAATGAAGCGAAACCCGCGGCGGGAGCCGGTCGGGGGATTTGGTGCTCGCAGTTCAAAATTGTGCATTCCGAAAATTATCGAGAGCCGTAAGCAAATCGACGAGATCGCTTGAGAAATCTTGTCGATGCATCGCATCAATTATACGCGCATCAGTTAACGTTACACCAAACGATTCCTGAATCCGCTCTCTGAACAAGCGTAGCGTTTCTTTTCCTGGAACGATTTGTAGCCGCTGATCTATATTAGCCCAACGCTTTTCAAACGAACTCATTGCGTCTCTATATATCTGAGATTTGTCTATTCCTGTACGTTGAAAAAAATCATGCCGACGAGCCATAATCTGCGAAATAGTTTCTTCTTTCATACCTTGAGTAATTTCTTCTAGAATTGATACCGAGTCAACATCGATAGTGCGCGACTGACCATCGTCATCTCTTCCACTTGACGCTCGCATTATTGCACGATCCAATGCAGCCGGCACAAGTAAATAGTTCTCAATCTCTTTTCGACCGAGCACGTGCGCTAATCTTAGGTCGACCGTCAAATTGGCTATAACTTCGTCGATCTGCTCACTACAAAAATAGTCGCGATCGTAGATAGCTCCAATCATGAGCGGCGCACCGAGCGCATCAGCAATACCGGATGCGAGAACCGTGATGCGCTGCCAAGAGCCAAAACCACCTGACTCCAGTGGCGTTATACCGATACCTGAACCTAGTTCATGCATTGACAGTTTCCGCGCAAATCGACGGAAAAGTCGAAAATCGTCCAAACCTTCAACAAATAAGACACGACGATTCTTCGCAAGCGCTGTTAAAGTCATATTTTGTGACGACCCAACTGCATCAAGCGCTCGCTGAATGCCTGAGACGTTTTTTAGTCGATCGCCAGTCCTCCGGCGCTTATCAATCATTACGATTTCTGCTGGATCAGCCTCCGCAATAATTTCGCTAGAATGCGTAGCCAGAAGGACGTCTGCCCCAATGTCACGAATAACTCCCAGAAGCTGACGCTGTACATCTGGGTGCAAATAAACTTCCGGCTCATCTACCACAACAAGCGAGCCCTCATTAGCTCTTGAAAGATGCGTGAGCAATTGACACCAAACCTGGAAACCAAATCCAACCCAGTAAAGTTCACGAGTCATCCGCCCTTCTAGACAGAACATGGCAAGTTCTCCCGAGCCATGATCATACTCAGGAGAGCCAATGCTCATGCCAGGCCATGTGCGCGCCACCAAGCGGGCAAAAGCGTCGAATGCCTCAGGATAATAATGCCAATAACTCCTGAAATGCCGCGAAGCTCGATGAGTAGAAAGCCCCGAAACAACGGTATTTCTTTCACGACGCTGTTCTTTATGCTCAACCGGCCCCAAAACGGGAACAATCACCAGCGCTAATGGGAATTCCCGTTTAAAAACTGCGGCGCTCGTAACCAAACCACTGCGCATCTCTGGAACGAGAACACAGCCCCCATCTTCGGGAAAAACAAGTACAAGCGAATTGCCATTGGTTAAATGGAAGGTAACGCGAGATTCCGAGCCATTGTAGTCAGTTTGAACGTTCTCCAAAGAAATTGGGACGCTTTCCTCCGGAATCCGATATCCGACAGCAGTGGTTTCGCCGATATGCAGCCTAGAGGGCGCTCGAGTTCGTGCCAGCCTAACCGCGGCATCGAGTGTCCGAAGCGCCCCAATTATGGTCGACTTACCGGAATTATTCGGCCCAACGAGGATATTCACGTCCGAAAGGGCCAAAGAGTAGCTGGCGAACGCTTTAAAATTTGAGAACGCTATACGGCGAATATGTGCGAGTGGTTGCTCTGCCATAATTGCGTTGTCCCTCGCCGATTCTGAGCGAGATTATCCATCAGCAAAGGCCACTTAAAGGGTAGCTACGAGTTACCCACGCTATTTGATCAAAATAGCAGGGTCCTTTCACTAATTTAGATAGCATATGAATCGCGAAGTCACTGCGCTCATACGCTGCCAGCTTCCGTCCGGCGCCTGATCACTCCGCCGCCAGCCGCGGCGGCGGCAGCGGCAGCTTCATCTGGGCGGTCCCGGCCTCGGCTTTGGCGTGGCCCCCGTCCGGCATCGCCTCCCACAGGCTCTCATCCTCCGGCTTGCTGAGGAAGCGGCCGAAGACGCGGCCCGTCAGCTTCGAGAGGTCGTCCATCACCGCGTAGAAGGACGGCACGAAGACGAGGCTGAGCACGGTCGAGACGAGCAAGCCGCCGATCACCGCGATCGCCATCGGCGCGCGGAACTCGCCGCCGTCGCCGACGCCATAGGCGGACGGCGGGCGCGCTTGCGGCCGGCCTCGAGCAGGGCGGTGCGGCGGTCCTTGCCGCGGGCCTCCTCCTCCACCGCGAAATCGACCAGCATGATCGCGTTCTTGGTGACGATGCCCATCAGCATCAGCAGGCCGATATAGACCGGCATCGAGACCGGCTTGCCGGTCGCCAGCAGGGCGATGACCACGCCGCCGAAGGAGAGCGGCAGCGAGAGCAGGATCGTGATCGGCTGGAAGACCGAGCCGAACAGCAGGATCAGCACCGCCAGCACCAGCATCAGCCCGGTCGTCATCGCCTGGATGAAGCCGGCGACGACCTCGCCCTGGATTTCGGCATCGCCCGTGGCGGCGATCCAGACGCCCTCGGGCAGGCCGACCTCCTTGACGATCTGGTGGAAGGTCTCCTGCGCCGTGCCCAGTTCGAAGCCGCGCTTGAGATCGGCGCCGATGGCGGCGCGGCGGACGCGGTCATAGCGGTCGATCGAACTCGGCCCCTCGCCGAAGCCGATCTCGGCGACCGCCGTCAGCGGGATCGAGACGCCGCTGCTGTTGGTGACGCGCAGCGCCGCGATGTTGCGGATGTCGGCGCGGGCGGCTTCGTCGAGCTGCACGCGGATCGGCACCAGCCGGTCGCCGGCGTTGAACTTGGCGAGATTGGCGCCGACATCGCCGATGGTGGCGACGCGCACGGCCTCCGAGATCGCCTCGGGCGTGACGCCGAGGCTCGCCGCCTGCTCGAGCTTGGGCCGCACCGTCAGCTCGGGGCGCGAGAGCGAGCCCGACGTCGCGACGTTGAGATAGCCGTCGACCTTGCGCATCTTCGTCTCGATGCGGGCCACCGCCTCGTCCAGCGCCGCGCCGTCCTTGGAGAGGATCGAGAACGCCATCTCGCGCTCGCCGCGCTCGTTGACATACCAGGCGCGCACATCGGGCACGCTGGCGAGCTTCTGCGCGATGACGACCTTGAGGTCCTTCTGGCGGGCGGTGCGCTCGGCCTTGGGCTTGAGCTTGATGGTCACGGCGGCGCGCCGCACCTCGCGCTGGCCGGTCGGCGACGAGCCGCCGAGCACGAAGACCTGCGTCACCTCGGGAATCGTGCGCAGCGCATCGACGATCTGGTCGGTGGTGACGCGGGTGTCCTCCAGCGTCGAGCCCGGCGGCAGCTCCACCGAGGCGACGACGCGCGAGGTGTCCTCGTCGGGGATGAAGCCGGTCGGCAGCAGCGCCGTGGCGTGGATCGAGCCCCAGAGGAAGCCGAAGCCGATCACCAGCGTGACATAGGACATGTTGAACGGCATCGAGCGCCAGCGCCCGGTGCCGTCGAAGCGCGGCAGGAGGGGGATGCGGCGCGAGGCGGTCGTCGCCTTCAAGAGCCCGACATAGCCGCGCATGACGACCCCGTCCTTGGGGTCCTCATGCTTCACCGGTTTCATCAGATAGGCCGCCATCATCGGCGTGATCAGCCGCGCCACCAGGAGCGAGAACAGCACCGCGACCGCGACCGTGAGCCCGAACTGGCGGAAATACTGCCCGGCCACGCCGCCCATGAAGGACACGGGTGCAAAGATCGCGACGATGGTCAGCGTGATCGCGATGACCGCCAGCCCGATCTCGTCGGCGGCCTCCATCGCGGCGCGATAGGGCGATTTCCCCATCCGCATGTGCCGGACGATGTTCTAGCGTGATGCCGAGCAGGCTGACGAGGTTGAGCGAGAAGCCCATCAGCTCCATCGCCCAGAAGGTCGGGATCGCCGAGAGCGGGAGCGCAATCGCGGTGATCAGCGTCGCCCGCCAGTTCTTCAGGAACAGGAAGACGACGAGCACGGCGAGCGCCGCGCCCTCCAGCAGCGTCGTCATCGCCGCCTTGTAGTTGCCATAGGTGTAGGCGACCGCGTCGTCGATCGGCTTCAGCGTGATGTCGGGATAGCGCTTGTTCAGCTCGGCGATGCGCGCGGCGACGACCTCCTTGACCGAGAGCTCGCTCGAGCCCTTGGAGCGGAAGACGGCGAAGGAGACGACCGGGCTCTTGTCGAGCCGGCCGAAGGAGCGCGGCTCGGAATTGCTGTCCTCGACGCGGCCGAGTTCCTTGAGCCTGACCTCGCGGCCGCCCGACAGCGTGATCTTGGTGTCGCCCAGCTCGGCGACGCTGCGCGCGCCGGCGAGCGTGCGGATCGCCTGCTCCTGCCCGCCGACCTCGCCGCGCCCGCCGGCGAGATCGACATTGGTCGCGCGGATCTGGCGGTTGACCTCGCCGGCCGTGGTGCCCAGCGCCAGCAGCCGGTCGGGATCGAGCGAGATCCGGATCTCGCGGTCGACGCCGCCATAGCGGTCGACGCGGCCGACGCCCTTCAGCCCCTGCAGTTCGCGCGCGACGACGTCGTCGACATGCCAGGAGAGCTGTTCCAGCGTCATCCCGGCCGAGAAGGCGCCATAGCTCAGGATCGACTGCCCCTCGACATCGATGCGCTGGATGATCGGCTCGTCGATGGTGCGCGGCAGGTCGGCGCGGATCTTGGCGATCGCATCCTTGACGTCGTTGACGGCGCGGTCGGTGTTCACCTCGAGCCGGAACTCGATGACGGTCTGGGACTGGCCGTCGGTCAGCGTCGACAGGACATGCTTGACGCCGGTGATGTTGGCCACCGCGTCCTCGACGCGCTTGGAGACCTGGCTTTCGAGCTCCGACGGCGCCGCGCCCGACTGGGTGATCGTCACCGAGACCAGCGGCACGTCGATGTTCGGGAAGCGCGTCACCGGCAGCTTCGAGAACGACAGCAGGCCGAGCACGCAGAGCACGAAGAACAGCAGGATCGAGGGAACCGGCTTGCGGATCGACCAGGCGGAGAAGTTGATGTTCACCGGCCGCTCCCGTCAGTTCGTCGCAACGGGGGTGATGACGTCACCGTCGCGCACGAAGGTGCCGGCGCGGGCCACCACGGTCTCGCCCTCGGCGATGCCGGAGAGGATCTCGGCGCGCCCGCCGCCGGCCAGCCCGAGCTTGACCGGCTTGGTCGTGACCTTGCCGTCGGTGACGCTCTGCACCGTCGCGCCCGTCCGCGCATAGGTGATCGCCGAGAGCGGCAGCGTGACCGCGCGCTTGCGCCCGGTCTCGATGACGCCCCGCGCGAAGGAGCCGATCGCCACCGGCGGGTTGCCGACGAGCGCGACGCGGACGCGGCCGAGCCGCGAGGCCTTGTCGACCTCCGGCGCGATCAGCCGGATCGTCCCGGCGAGCGCCTGCGTCGCCCCGGCGGGCGTCACCGCCACGGGCTGGCCGAGCTTCAGCCCCGGAAGCTCGACCTCGGCGACCTCCGCCTCAAGCTCGACCGCGCCATCGGCGATGATCCGGAACAGCGGCTCGGCGGCGGACATGGCCGCCGTGCCGCCGAGCTTGGCGCTGCGGCGGCTGACGATGCCGCCCTGCGGCGCCTTGATCTCGGTGCGCCCGAGCTTGACCTCGATGTCGCGGCCCTGCGCCTTCGCCAGCGCGAGATCGGCGGTGGCGATGGCGAGCGCCTGGTTGGCGGAGTTGAGCCGCGCCCGTGCGGCACGCGCCGCCGCCGACCGCAGGTCGAAGGTCTCGTTGGAGACGTTGCCGCTGTTGCGCAGAGTCTGGGTGCGCTCGAAATTGTTGTCGGCTGCGACGAGATTGGCCTGCGCCTCGCCGATCTGCGCGTTCGCCTGGGCGATCGCCGCCTCGGCCCGGGCGATCTGCGCGTCGTTCTGCGTCTGCTGGACCTCGAGCGTGGTGCGCGACAGCCGCGCCAGCACCTGGCCCGTGCTGACCCGGTCGCCCTCCTCCGCGAGCAGGGCGACGATCGACAGCCCGTCGACCTCCGGCTGCACCAGCACCTCGTCGCGCGCGATCATCGAGCCGGAGACGACGACGCTCTGGACGATCTCCGAGATCTCGGCGCGGGTCACGGTGACGGACGGGCCGGCGGTCGGGCCGGCCGGCGCGGCGGGCGCCTGGGCGAGGGCGGGCGAAGCCGCCGAGACCAGCAGCGACAGCGCCGCGAGACGCACTCCGGCAAGCAGGGCCGACATGAGAAAGGATCCTCGTTGACATGATACGTCGCCCGCGTCGGAACGGAGCAGCACGCGGGCGAGGCCGCGCATCGCCGCAAACAGCGTCTCGGCCGCCATGGCCGCGTCGAAGGCCGGATCGGCCGCGCGTCGGCAGAGGAAGCCGTCCGCCATCATGAAGACAGCCTGCAGGAACCGCGCATCGTCGAGATCGGCCGGCAATTCGCCCTGGGCCTTCGCCCCGGCGATGGCCTGCGCCAGGCCGCCCGCCACGGTGCCGTCGATCGCCGCGCACATCTGCGACATCGCCGGGTTGCGCGCGGCCTCGGCCCAGATCTGCAGACAGATCACCGCTTTTTCGCGCGGCTCCTCGACCAGACGACGCCGCCCGAGCGCCTCGAGCTGGTCCAAAAGCGGCCCCTTGCCGGGCTCCAGCGCCGCGAAATCCGCGGCGATCTGGTGGCGGTCGCGCTCGGCCATGCCGGCGATGATGGCGTCCTTGGAGGCGAAGTAGCGGTAGAGATTGCCCGGGCTCATCCCGGATTCGGCCGCGACATCCTGCATCGTCGCCGCATGGAAGCCGGCCCGCGCGAAGACGCGCTCCGCCGCATCGAGAATGCGGGTCTGGCGCTCGGATGGCGGGCGCTCGGGCACGATGGCTGTGGCAATCGGCGGCACGCGGGGCCTCAAGGCATGAGAATGAATGTTCATTCTCATGCCTTCTCGACGCGGCTGAGTCAAGATCGGACCGTCGCCGCGGCCTTTCCGACCACGGCAGAGGCGCGCCATGCGGCCGCGGCACCATCGCCATGCCACCGCCGGCTTACAAATTGCTTGCGTGCCCG